>Ga0307296_10000533_pt1 | contig 18172 bp, 17 predicted proteins | sample ER_DNA_153_FD_194467 | JGI IMG/M metagenome (GOLD analysis project Ga0307296, IMG submission 194467) | Bulk soil microbial communities from the East River watershed near Crested Butte, Colorado, United States - ER_DNA_153 | ecosystem: Environmental > Terrestrial > Soil > Floodplain | place... | reverse complement strand
GAACAGTCCGCTTAGCTCTCGGCGAGGGGGCGCCCGACGACGAGGGCGTCGCGAAGCTTCGGGTCGAGCTCGGCATAGACGGCGTCCGGCTGGAAGCCGAGGCCGTCTACGACCTTGGTGAAGAACGCGCGCGCCGCGGCCGCCGCGACGACGTCGAAGATCTCCGCGTCGGTCAGGCCAAGCCCGCGTAGCCGGTCGATGTCCGCCTGCTCGACGGCGGCGGCGTCGTCGGCGACCTTGGCGGCGAGATCCATGACCGCTACGTCGACCTCGTCGAGGCCGGCCGCCTCGTGATCCATGGCGATGCGCCGCACCGACTCATCGTCGTAGAACGTGGAGGCGAGAACCTGCCCGTGCGCGAGCATGCAGTAGCTCGAGCGCAGCTGCCGGGCGGCGGCGATGGTCACGAGCTCGTAGCGGCACGGGTCCATCTCGGCCTTGACGGCGCTGATGAGCCCGACCCAGGCGTCGAGCAGAGCCGGCCGGTGCGAGAAGGCCAGCACGGTATTCGCGACGTAGCCGTCCTCCCGGCGTTCCTCTCCATAGATCTCGGCGATTGCTCCCGTCGCCTCGTCCTCGGGGATCGGCTCGATGAAGGGCACGCCTCGGAAGCCCGGTCAGGCGCTCCACTCGATCGAGCACACGGGCACGTTGTGCTTGAAGCCCTTGAGCGGGATCTCGCGATTGTTCGTCGTCTGGAACTGGGGGAGCTTCGCCATCGTGTCGCGACTGGCGAGGATCTCCTGGCCTATTGCGGCCGCGCCGACGCGCGCCGCGGTGTGGACGCCCTTGCCGTGGTAGTTGTCGTCGCGCTCGAGCGCGCCGTCGGTGTGCAGGCCGATGCGGAGGTCGAACTCGAACTCCTGCGAGATCGCCCGCTGGACGGCGATCGCGGCCTGAACGGCCTGCACTGAGTCCTCGAACGCCGCGAAGAAGCCGTCGCCGGTGTGGTCGACCACCTGCCCGCCGTGGTCGGCGAAGATCACGCGGAGCGTCTCGTCGTGCCGGCGGAGAACATTCAGCCAGTGCCGGTCCTCGAGGGTGCTGGCGAGCTCGGTCGAGCCGACGATGTCGGTGAAGACGAAGGTCTTCATGACGGCCTTGGAGACGTCGCGCATGAGGTGCTCGGCGACCCGCTCGGCGTCGCGGACCGCGCCGAGCCGCTCGAAGCGGGCCGCCGCTGCCTCGAGCTCCCAGACGGCGGCCTCCTCGTCGCCGCCGAGGCGAAGGGCGAGGCCGCGGTTCTCTCTTGCGCGGGCGGCGTCGTAGCTCGCCCCGGTCGACTCCCACAGCGTGCGTGCGTTTCGGAACGCCGCTTCGGCGCCGTCCGCGTCCCCCTGCGCGTAGCGGATCCTCCCGTGCGCGAAGGAGGCGGCAGCCTTGAGCGCCGAGGTCTCGAAGGTCTCGGCGGCCTTGTCGAGCTCGGCCGCGTACCGCTCGGCGCCCTCGAGCTCGCCGGCCGCGACCGCGATGTCGATCCCTGCCGGGAGGAAGCCCGTGCGGGCGGCCATGCCGATCGTGTCGTCGCCGAGCAGCCGCCTGATCGAGCTCCAAGCGCCCTGGGCATCCCCCCGCGCGAGGCGGAGGAGCGAATGGCCCGGCTCGGGGTTGTGGCCGTGCTCGTCGGCCTCGCGGAAAGCCTGCTCGGCCTGGGCGAGGTCGCCGAGCCGCAGGCGCGTCTCGCCGAGCTCGTAGAAGGCGGCACCGGCGATGCGGGGACACCAGCTCCGCAGCTGCTCTCCGGCCTGGCCCGCGAGCTCCTCGGCTTCGCCGAACCGGCCCTTGTAGCGCATCACCTCGGCGTGGTTGACCCGGCACATGCCGGGGAACGCCGACATCGAGTTCGCGTCGCAGAACTGCGAGGCCCGGTCCGTCCACTGGCCGGCGCTGTCGAAGTCGGCTACCTCACGGCACGCGCCGATGGTGTTGCAGTAGACGACGAGGGTCGAGTATGGGTCGAGCTCACCGCCGAGTGCCGCGGCGCTCGCCTCGTCCAGGAGCATCTTTCCTTCCGCGACCTCGCCCTTCTCGAGGAGCGCGGCGCCCTGGCGCTGGATGCCTCGGATCTCGAGGCTGCGGTCTGAGAAGCGCTTGCCGATGTCCTCTGCGGCCTTGCCCTGCCTGAACGCCTCATCGAAGTCGTGCTCCCCGAGCGCGACGAGCGAGCGCTGCAGGGCGTAGTAGCCGTGCTCCGGCGCCTCCTCTGCCTCGTCGAGGTGCCGCTTGGCGCGCGAAAGCCAGCCGCTCGCCACCGAGGACTGGAGCTGAGCCATGTAGTCGTGGGCGAGGAACGTCGCGATGTATCCCGCGCGCGCGAGGTTGCCGGCCTCGAGGTAGGCCTTGTAGGCGCGCTCGTTCGCGTCGATGTAGTTCTCGAAGAGGCCGCCCCAGAGCGCGGCCTCAGCGAGGAGCTCGAGATCCTCTGGGGAAAGATCGCCGGAGCCGTCCGCTTCGTTGAGAAGCGGGTACGCGGCATCCCAGTCGCGCCGGCGTACGGCATCGCGGCCTGCCTCGAGGGGTGAGTCGACGACCTGGCTCATAACGTGAAATCCGAGTCCAATGCTACAAACTTCGGACTCGTGCAGACGATTCCAGGGGCGCTCGGACCGCGCGCCTAGAATCAGCGGGATGGAGCCTCGGTACCGCCCGGAGGGCGTCGAAGAGCGCTGGCAGGAGACGTGGGAGGCCGAAGGCCTCTACGAAGCCCACGCCGAGCGGGGCGGACCGACCTTCGTGATCGCGCATCCGCCGCCGAACGTGACGGGCGAGCTGCACATGGGCCACGCGCTGCAGCTCGCGCTCGCCGACACGCTCGTGCGCATGAAGCGCATGCAGGGCTTCAACACGCTCTTCCAGCCCGGATACGACCACGCAGGCATCTCCACCCAGAACGCGGTCGAGAAGGATCTCGCGCGCGAGGGAAAGACCCGTCACGACCTCGGGCGCGAAGCCTTCGAGGCTCGCGTCTGGGAGTGGCTCCGCCTCTACGGGCGCACGATCATGACCCAGTTCCGCCGCATAGGCGCCTCGCTCGACTACCGGCGGGAGCGCTTCACGATGGACGACGACTACGTGCAAGCGGTCATGCGCTTCTTCGTCCATCTCCACGGCAAGGGCTGGATCTACCGCGACAACAGGATCATCAACTGGTGCCCGTTCCACGAGACGTCCCTCTCCGACCTCGAGCTCGTTCACGTCGAGCGGGACGACGCGCTCTCCTACATCACGTATCCGTTCGTCGAGGGCGAAGGGGGGATCACGATCGCGACCGCGCGCCCGGCGACGATCCCCGGAGACGTCGCCGTTGCGGTCAACCCGGAGGACGAGCGCTATCGCGACGCAGTCGGCCGTGAGGTCGTCGTCCCGTACGTCGGGCGCCGCGTGCCCGTGATCGCCGACGAAGGCGTCGACCCCGAGTTCGGCACCGGCGCCCTCAAGGTCACGCCCGGGCACGACCCCCTCGACTTCGAGATCGGCCGCCGGCACGGGCTTCCCGAGCCGACCGTGATCGCGCCGGACGGGCGTATGGGCGAGGAGGCCGGGGATCTCGCCGGGCTGACCCAGGAGGAGGCGGGCGAGCGCATTGTCGCGTGGGCGAAGGAGCGCGGGCTGCTGGTGAAGCGGGAGAGCTACCGGCATTCGATCGCGCTCTGCGAGCGTTGCGAGTCGCGGATCGAGCCGCTCATCTCGCTGCAATGGTGGTGCGCGATGGACGACCTCAAGAAGCCCGCGCTCGCCGCTCTGCGCGAGCGGAAGGTCGTCTACCGCCCGGAGTCGCAGCACCGCTTCGCGACCGACTCACTCGAGCACGCCCCCGACTGGAACATCTCGCGCCAGCTCTGGTGGGGACACCAGCTGCCCGTCTGGTATTGCCCGGACGGGCACGTCACCGTGGCCGAGAGCGAGCCCGAGGCATGCGCCGAGTGTGGGTCGACCGAGCTCCGACGCGAGGACGACGTCCTCGACACGTGGTTCTCGTCTGCGCTCTGGCCGTTCGCGACCCTCGGTTGGCCGAACGAGACGCTCGACCTCGTGACCTACTACCCCGGCGACCTGAACACGACCGCGCGGGAGATCATCCGCCTCTGGGAGAACCGGATGATCTTCTCGGGCCTCGAGATGATGGGCGACGTCCCGTTCAGGGACGTGATCATCCACTCGACGGTGCTCGCGCCGGACGGGCGGCGGATGTCGAAGAGCCTCGGCACCGGGATCGACCCGCTCGATGTCATCGCCGACCACGGGGCGGACGCGACCCGCTACGGGCTCCTGAAGATGTCGTCCACCCAGGACGTGCGCTTCTCGTACGGCGCGGTCGAGGAGGGGCGCAAGCTCGCTAACAAGCTCTGGAACGCCGGCCGTCTGCTGCTGCAGGCGACGGAAGGCGAGGTGAAGCCGGAGATCAGGCCGCACGCTCTTGAAGAGCGCTGGATCCTGGCCCGCCTGGACGCGGTGCGGGCCGAGGTCGAGGCAGACCTCGCCGCCTTCGACTTCTCACACGCGGTGCAGGCGCTCTTCCGCCTCACCTTCGACGACTTCTGCGACTGGTACGCGGAGGCGATCAAGCCGCGGCTCTACGAGCGCGACGAGGACGCCGCGGCGACGGCGCTCGCCGCGCTCGAGCGGCTCCTGCGCCTTCTCCACCCGGTCATGCCGCACGTGACCGAGGAGATCTGGTCGAACCTTCCCGGGCGCGAGACGAGGCTCATCGTCTCCGCCTGGCCGGAGCCGGATGACCGCTTCGCCGGCGATCTCGAAGCGCTCGACCGGGTGCAGGACGCAGCGGCGATCTTCCGGCGGAGCGGGGTGCTCGCCGAGCTGGAGGGCGACGAGAAGCGGATCTTCGACGCCGTGGTCAGGCCGGAACGCGTTCAGGCGAACGGGAACGTGGACGCCGAGCGCGCACGGCTGCACAACGAGATCGCCCGTGCGGAGGCGATGCTCGCGAACGAGCGCTTCGTCGCCAATGCTCCCGACGACGTCGTCGCGGGCGAGCGCGACAAGCTCGAGCGCTATCGGCGCGAGCTCGATGCCCTCGGCGGCTGACAACGTCGCCTGGGTCGAGTCGCTCTCGCCGTGGCCGGAGGAGTTCGGCCTCGAGCGGATGCGGCGGCTCCTCGCCGAGCTCGGCGACCCGCAGGACGCGTTTCCGGCGATCCACGTAGTAGGGACAAATGGAAAGACCACGACGACCCGCATGTGCGCCGCGCTCCTCGCCGCAGCGGGCAAGTCCGTGGGTGCGTACACCTCGCCGCACGTGACGGGCTGGGAGGAGCGCGCCCAGCTCAACGGCGAGGCGGTCGACCTCGACGTCGCCCTGGCCCGGGCCCGTCCCGCAGCCGAGCAGCTCGGCGCCACCCAGTTCGAGGTGCTGACGGCCGCGGCGCTCGCCGAATTCGCCGCGGCCGGGGTCGACGTCGCCGTGGTCGAGGCGGGTCTGGGAGGCAGGTTGGACGCGACGAACGTGCTCCGCGCCCCGGTCGTCGTCCTCACGAACGTCGACCTCGAGCACACCGACGTCCTCGGCGACACGCGGGAGGAGATCGCGCGCGAGAAGCTCGCGGTCCTGGGCCCGGGCGCGACGGCGGTGCTCGGCGAACCGGAGTGGGAGGAGCTCGCTCGGGAAGCGGGGGCCGCGTCGGTCGTCGTCACCGGGAGGAGCAACCTCGCCCTCGCGGTCGCCGCGGCGGAGTCGTTCCTGGGTGCGCCCGTCGATCCCGGTCCCGCCGAGGCGCTGGCCGTTCCCGGCCGCCTGGAGCGCAGGGGCGAGGCGCCGCTCGAGATCTGGGACGGCGCGCACAATCTGGCCGGGGTCGGCTACGTCCTCGCGCGCCTACCGGCCCGCCGCTACATCGTCGTCGCCTCGATCCTGGCGGACAAGGACGTGGACGGCATGCTGGCCGCCCTCTCTGCCTTGGGAGACGTCTTCGTCGCCACGCGGTCGAGCAATTCCCGCGCGCTACCGGCCGAAGAGCTCGCCGCGAAGGCAGGCCGTTTCTTCGCCGAGACGAAGAGCATCGCGGCGCCCGTCGACGCGCTCGACCGTGCCCGGGAGCGCGCGGGCGCGGAGGGGGCCGTTCTCGTCACGGGCTCGCTCTATTTGCTCGCCGATCTGGCCGCCGTCCGACCGAAGGCTCCCGTACCATGAGCACCGTTGGTGAGCGGCTCAGCGTCTTCGTGCTCGCCGCGATCGTCCTCGTGGCGATCGTCGCGCTCTCGTTTGGCGCAGGGTGGTTGGTAGGAAAGATCCTCTTGTGACGTTGATGGCATCTCTCGCGCAGACGACGACCGACTCGAACAACGACCTCTTCGGAGGGTTCAAGGACTTCTTCGACTCCGATGTCTGGCTCGTCGTCCGCAACGTCTTCTTCTTCTTCCTCGTCGTCTTCTGGCTCGCGTCGGCCTTCTGGGTCTACAAGGACGCCCGCCGGAGGATCGAGGATCCGTGGCTCCTCGCCATGGCCGTCGCGCTCGGGATCTTCCCGCCCTTCCTCGGCCCTCTCCTCTACATGTTCTTCCGGCCACCCGAGTACCTCGAGGAGGTGCGCGAGCGCGAGCTCGAGATCAAGGCGATGGAGGAATCTCTCGGGACCGCGGAGCGTTGCCCGGTGTGCCGCGCGGTCGTTGAGCCGACGTTCCTCGCCTGCCCGGTCTGTACGACGAAGCTCAAGGAGGCGTGCCGCCGATGCAAGGCGCCGCTCGAGCCTCTCTGGCAGGTGTGCCCGTACTGCGAGACGCCCGTCGAGTCACCCCGCGCGGTCGAAAATCTCTAGGCTGACTCGGCTGTGGCCGAGCAGACCCTTGTTCTGATCAAGCCCGACGCGATGCAGCGTCGGATCGCCGGAGAGATCCTCGGGCGCTTCGAGGGGCGCGGTCTCACAGTGCGCGCCGCGAGGCTCGTCCACGTCGACCGAGAGCTCGCGGAGCAGCACTACGCCGAGCACTCCGCCAAGCCGTTCTTCGGGGAGCTCGTCGAGTTCATCACGTCGTCGCCCACGCTGGCCCTCGTCCTCGAGGGCGACGGGGCGATCAAGGTCGTCCGCACGACGATGGGCGCGACGAACCCGGTCGACGCGGCGCCCGGGACGATTCGCGGCGACCTCGCGCTCGCCATGCCCGACAACCTCGTGCACGGCTCGGACTCGCCCGAGTCCGCGGAGCGCGAGATCGGGCTCTGGTTCGCCGACGCAGAGCTTGTCTGACTCCGAGCGCAACCGCGCCTTCTGGGACCGCGAGTCCGACTCCTACCAGGCGACGCATCGCGACCACATCGGCCGCCCGGAGCCGCGCTGGGGGATGTGGCAGCTTCCGGAGAGCGAGCTCCGGGTCCTCGGCGACGTGGACGGCAAGGACGTCCTCGAGCTCGGCTGTGGCGCCGCGCAGTGGTCGATCCTCCTCGCCGGGCTGGGCGCGCGTCCGGTTGGCGTGGACAACTCGGAGCGACAGCTCCAGCACGCGCGCGAGGCACTCGCCGCGGCCCGCCTCGACTTCCCCCTCGTCCACGCGCCGGCCGAGAGCGTGCCGCTGCCGGGCGCGAGCTTCGACCTCGTCTTCGCTGACCACGGAGCGAACCGCTTCGCCGATCCGCGCGACTGGGTGCCTGAGGCGGCGCGCCTCCTCCGTCCGGGCGGGCTGCTCGCGTTCAGCGGCTCGACGCCCTTCGAGGTCATGTGCTGGAACCAGCCGGCCGACCACATGGACGCCGAGCTTCACGTCGACTACTTCGGCCTGCACCGGATCGAGGACGCCGACGGGCCCGTGCAGTTCGAGCTTCCCTACGGCGAGTGGATCCGGCTGTTTCGCGCCAATGGCTTCGAGATCGAGGGCCTGCGTGAGATCCAGCCGCCCCCGGGAGCCGAGTCCACTTACCGCTCGGCCGAGGAGACCGAGTGGGCGCGGCGCTGGCCGATGGAGCAGATCTGGATCGTCCGCAAGGACGCATGAGCCACGTCGAGCGCAACCGGACGGCATGGACCGAGTTCGCGCCGGAGTTCGCCGAATGGGCGCCGCGGGCATGGGGGAGCGACCAGTTCGAGTGGGGCGTCTGGCACGTCCCCGAGTCAGAGCTCGAGGCGCTCCCGGACGTTGCCGGGATGGACACGATCGAGCTCGGCTGCGGCACCGCGTACATCTCCGCGTGGCTCGTCCGCCGGGGAGCGCGGCCGGTCGGCATCGACATCACGCCCGCCCAGCTCGAGACGGCGCGGCGGATGCAGGCCGAGTTCGGCCTCGACTTCCCGCTGATCGAGGCGAGCGCGGAGGAGGTCCCGCTGCCGGACGCGAGCTTCGACCTCGCGATCTCGGAGTACGGCGCGTCGATCTGGGCCGACCCTTACCGGTGGATTCCCGAGGCCGCGCGCCTGCTCAGGCCGGGAGGCCACCTCGTCTTCCTCGTCAACGGCACCGTGATGATCCTCTGCTCGCCCGACGAGGAGCTTCCGGCCGGCCGGAAGCTGCTCCGTCCGTATTTCGGCATGCACCGCTTCGAGTGGGACGGGACCGGAGGCATCGAGTTCCACCTCGGCTACGGCGACTGGATCCGGCTCCTGCGGGAGAACGGCTTCGCGGTAGAGAACCTGATCGAGATCCAGGCGCCGCCCGAAGGCGCTCCGCACCGGTACGCGGGCCTCCCGGACCGCGACTGGTCTCGCAGGTGGCCGTCCGAGGAGATCTGGGTCGCCCGCAAGCGCGCGTGAGTGTCCCGCCCGCACCTCCGCTCCTCCTTGCGTCCACCTCGCCCCAGCGGCGGGCGATCCTCGCGCAGCTGGGGATCCCGTTCGAGCTCGCCGTTCCGGACTACGAGGAGCACGACGCGGCGGGAACGGACGTCGTCGAGCTCGTCCGCGAGCACGCGGTCGGCAAGGCCCGCTCGGTGGGCGAGCCGGACGAGCGCCCGATTCTCGGCGTCGACACCGCGGTCCACCTGGACGGGCTCGTATTCGGCAAGCCTGGCGGGCCTGAGGAGGCGGAGGAGATGTTGGAGGCCCTCGGCGGGCACGAGCACGAGGTGGTCTCGGGACTCTGCCTCCGCACGACGGGCTGGGAGGTCGTCGAGCACGAGGTCACCCGTGTCTTGTTCCGCGAGCTCACGGCACGTGACCTGGCAGCCTACGTGGCGGCCGGCGAGTGGGACGGACGGGCAGGCGCTTATGCGATCCAGGGACTCGGGGCTGCGCTCGTCGCGAAGATCGACGGGGACTACCTGAACGTCGTCGGGCTGCCCGCGGCGCTCCTCGTCCGCCTCCTCTCCGAACGGTTTGCAGGCGTTTACGGCTTCGGGTAGCGGCGGCACTGCTCTAGACTGGTTCGCTCTATGGGTTTGTGGGGATACCTGAGCGGCTTCGGAGGTCGCGAGATGGCCGTGGACCTCGGCACCGCGAACACGCTGGTCTACGTGCGCGGTCGCGGCATCGTGCTCTCCGAGCCATCCGTCGTCGCAATCGACCAGCGGAGCGGCGAGGTGCACGCCGTCGGCATCGAAGCGAAGCGGATGCTCGGCCGGACGCCCGGAACGATCTCCGCGATCCGGCCGCTGAAGGACGGCGTCATCGCCGACTTCGACGTCACGGAGCAGATGCTCAGGCACTTCATCCAGAAGGTGCATCACAACCGCTTTGCGCATCCGCGCGTCGTCGTCTGCGTACCGAGCGGCGTCACCGGCGTGGAGAAGCGCGCGGTCGAAGAGGCGACCCTGTCTGCGGGTGCCCGTCAGGCCTACCTGATCGAGGAGCCCATGGCGGCCGCGATCGGCGCCGGCCTTCCCGTCTCCGAGCCGACCGGGAACATGATCGTGGACATCGGCGGCGGTACGACCGAGGTCGCGGTCATCTCGCTCGGAGGCATCGTCGTCTCCCAGTCGATCCGCGTCGGCGGGGACGAGATGGACGAGGCGATCATGAGCCACATCAAGAAGGAGTACAAGCTCCTGATCGGCCAGCAGACGGCGGAGGAGCTGAAGCTCGAGATCGGCTCGGCGTGGGAGCTGCCCGAGGAGGTGCAGGCCGAGGTGCGGGGGCGCGACATGCTCACCGGCCTTCCGAAGACGATCGTGATCACCTCCGAAGAGGTGAGGCGCGCGCTCGACGAGCCTGTCGGCCAGATCCTGGACGCGATCAAGTCGACGCTCGACAAGACGCCGCCGGAGCTCGCGGCCGACATCATGGATCGCGGCATCGTGCTCGCGGGTGGCGGATCTCTCCTGGACGGCCTCGAGGACCGGTTGCGCGAGGAGACGCAGATGCCCGTCCAGCTCGCCGAGTCTCCGCTCACATGCGTCGCCGTCGGCTCGGGGAAGAGCCTCGAGGAGTTCGAGGTCATCCACCGCGCGGCGAAGGCTCGAAATCGAAACGGCCGCCGCCGCTAGCCCAACCGGTCTCGCGCTCCGCACAACGCTTTAGACTGTGCCTCCCGTGCCTCGGCAGCGAACAGCACGGCTTCCCGTCCTGGACGCACACGTCCGACGGTCGGAAGGCTCCTTCCCCCGCACGAGTCGTGCCCTCAGGGCTCGGCTGCTCGCCGTCGCCCTCGTTCTCGTCTCGATCGCGCTCGTCACGGTGTACTTCCGCGAGTCCGAGGGAGGCACGCTGCACGGAGCACAGCGGATCGGCGTCTCCGTGGCCATGCCCTTCGAGGTCGCCGGCGAGCGAGTAGCCCGACCCTTCAAGGACGCGTGGGGCTGGACCTCTGACCTGCTCGGCGCCAAGTCCGAGAACGAGAAGCTGAAGAAGGAAGTCGAGGAGCTTCGCCAGCAGGCGATCGCGAACGAGACCGCGGCGCAGGAGAACACGCGCCTGCAGGCACTCCTCGGCTACATCGACGGCCCGCGCTTCCCGGAGAACTACAGCGGCGTTGCCACCCGGGTCGTCGGCATGCCGCCGAGCGCTTACAACCAGGAGATCCTGATCGCGGCGGGTTCCGGCAACGGCGTCCAGCTGAACGATCCCGTCGTGACGGAGGAGGGCCTCGTCGGCCTCGTCACCGACGTCGCCTCGAACGGCGCCAAGGTCACGCTCCTCACCGACCAGTCGAGCGCCGTCTCGGCGATGGTGCTCGAAAGCGGCGCCGCGGGCATCGTCCGGCACGGCCCGAGCGATCCGGCGGCGCTCATCCTCGACCGCGTGGGGAAGGACGCGCTCGTCCAGGAAGGCGACCTCGTCATCACCGCGGGCTGGCAGAGCGGCAAGCTCGAGTCCCTCTACCCGCGGGGTATCCCCATCGGGACGGTCAAGTCGGTTGGGCAGCAGGACGTCGATCTCTACAAGCGGATCCAGATCGCGCCCCTCGTGAACTTCGGCTCGCTCTCGGAAGTCGTCGTCCTCGTCCCCACCACGCGCCCGAAGTGACGCTGGACGCTCTCAAGGCCGGCGTCCTCCTTCTCTTCGCGGCGCTCGTCCAGGTCTCGATCACCTCCAACATCCAGGTCGCCTCCGGTCACCCCGACGTGCTGCTCGTCCTGGTGATTGCCGTCGCGCTCCTTCGCGGGCCGGCGTTCGGTGCCGCTGCCGGGTTCTGGGCAGGGCTCGTGCTCGACATCGCGTCGTTCCAGACGTTGGGCTTGACCTCGCTCCTCCTTACGCTCGCCGGCTACTTCGCCGGGCGGCTCGGCGAGGTGACGAGGAAGTCCTCGGCCCACCCGTCGCTCATCGCGGTCTCCATCGGGACGATCGGGGTCGGGCTCGGCTCCGCCGTCGTCCACTTCATGCTCGGAGAGACCGTCTCGGCCTCGGAGTTCTTCGTCGGGATGCTCCTCCCGACCCTCGCCCTCAACCTCCTCCTCGCGTACCCGCTCTACGGCCTCTGCCGCCGGATCTTCCCGGTCTCGCCGCGCGAGCGCAGAGAGGTGGTGCCCGTTGTCTAGCCCGAGCACCAATCTGCCGCGCGGCTTCCTGCCGCCCGATCCCCGGGTGGAGGAGCCCTACCGCGTCACGCCGCAGGCCGCGATCAGGATCGCGATCCTCGGCGTCCTCGCGGTGACGATCTTCTGCGCGCTTTTCTTCCGGCTCTGGGCGCTGCAGGTCATCTCGGGCGAGCGCTATCTGGAGATGGCGAAGAACAACCAGGTGCGCACCTTCCGCGCGCTCGCCCCGCGCGGCTCGATCCTCGACCGGAACGGCACCGTCCTCGTCTCCAACAGGCCGGGAACGGCGGTGCAGCTCTGGCCCGCCGCCTTCGACCAGGCCACTCCGGAGCGGCAGGTCTTCGTCATGCGCCGGCTCGCCACGCTTCTCAACATCCCATTCCGGGAGATCAAGACGGACCTGGCTGCGAGGAAGGACGACTTCCTCACCCCCATCACGATCAAGGAGAACGTCAACGAGGAGAAGATCAACTACCTCCTCGAGCACCAGAACGACTTCCCCGGCGTTCAGATCAACCAGACGTACCAGCGCCACTACGACCAGGGCGGGATCGCCGCGCAGACCCTCGGCTTCGTGAGCGAGATCTCCCAGCAGCAGCTCGACGCCGCCAAGGGGAAGGGCTACGCGGCCGGAGACCGGATCGGCCAGACCGGGGTGGAAGCCGCCTACGACACCTATCTGCGCGGCCTGCCGGGAATCGGGCGCGTGTACGTCGACGCGCTCGGCCGGGTGACGAGCGCTCGGCAGTTCCAGCAGCTGCCCGAGGCCGGCGACAACGTGCGGCTCACGCTCGACGCGGGCCTGCAGCAGACGGCCGAGGACGCGCTGGACTTCGGGATCCGACTCGCGCACGAGGACGGGCAGTGGGCGGCCGACGGAGGCGCTCTCGTCGCCATGGACCCGAACACCGGCGAGATCCTCGCGCTGGCCTCGAACCCGACCTTCAACCCGGGCATCTACACGGGCCGCGTCCAGAAGAGCGAGCTCAAGAAGCTCTCCGACCCGGCTGCGAACCACCCGACGCTGGACCGTGCCGTCTCGGGCCTCTATCCGCCGGGCTCGACGTTCAAGCCGGTCACGGCGCTCGCCGCCCTCGAGACCGGCCTGCTGTCGCCCGACGAGGTCATCCAGTGCACGCCCAAGGAGGTCGTCGACGGGCAGACGTTCACGAACTGGGACCCGTACGCGAACGAGCCCATGACGCTTAGGACGGCGCTCGCGGCCTCCTGCGACACCTACTTCTACCAAGTCGCGCTCAAGTTCTATAACCGGACGGACTCGCCGCTCCAGCGCTGGGCGCACACGATGGGCTTCGGCGCACCGACGGGGATCGACATCGGGCCCGAGGCCTCTGGTCTCATCCCCACGCCCGCCTGGCGCCGCCACTACTTCAAGACGGAGATCGACAAGATCTGGACCTCGGGCGACTCGGTACAGCTCGGCATCGGCCAGGGCGACGTGCTCGTCACGCCCCTCCAGATGACCCGCTTCTACGCGATGCTCGCCAACGGCGGCAAGCTCGTGGAGCCGCACATCGTCCAGTCGGTGGAGGAGCCGTCGACGCAGGGCCAGCCGCCCGTCGTGCTGCGCCCGTACTCGCCCAAGCCGCCGAAGGACGTCGGCCTGAACCCCAACAACATCCGAGTCGTCCAGGAAGGGCTCTACGACGCGACGCACGCGAACTACGGCACGTCGTCGGGCATCTTCGGCTCGTTCCCCATCGAGATCGCGGGCAAGACCGGCACCGCTGAGAAGTACGTGCGCCTGCCCGGCTACCAGGGACTGCAGGACCAGGCCTGGTGGTGCGGCTACGGGCCGTACGTGAAGCCCTCGCTCGTCGTCTGCGCGATGATCGAGAACGGCGGCCATGGCGGCGTCGTCGCGGCTCCGGTCGCGCTGCAGGTCTTCCAGAAGTTCTTCAAGGTCGATCCGAGCTCGTACAACGCCCAGGTGGTGAACAGCGACTGATGGCCACCATCGCCCGCGAGCACCGCGCCGTGAGGGCGCATGTCGGCTCCGAGGTCGGGGCATTCCTCCGCCACCTCGACTACCTGCTGATCGCCGCCGTCGGCGGAGTGATCGCGTACGGCATCTGGGTGCTCGCCGCCGTGACCCGAAACGACGTGCCCGGCGACGCTAGCTACTACGTCTCGCGGCAGGAGATCTACATCGCCGTCGGCGCGATCCTCGCCGCCGTGGTGACCGCGATCAGTCCGGATGCCTACCGCCGCTGGGCCAAGGCCTTCTACGTGCTCGCGGTCGCGCTGCTTCTCCTCGTGCTCGTCGTCGGGGACGATGTGCGCGGCTCCAAGCGGTGGATCGAGTTCGGCTCGTTCCGCTTCCAGCCGTCGGAGCTCGGGAAGATCCTGATCATCCTCTTCCTCGCCGCGTTCGTCGCCGACCGCGTGCGGCGCGACTCGGGCTGGCACACGGTCTGGGGTGCGGTCGGGCTCGCGGCCTTGCCGATGGCACTTGTCTTCAAGGAGCCCGACTTCGGCTCGACGCTGATCTACGGCTCGGCGCTCGTGGCCGTTCTCTTCTTCAGCGGCGTGCCCTGGAAGCATCTCGCCTCGCTCGCGATCGCAACGGCGCTCATCGCCCTCTCCGTGCTCTGGTTCCTGCCCTCGGCTGGGGTCGAGGTCCTCGACGCGTACCAGATGGACCGACTGATCGGCTTCGTCCATCCCGACGTCGATCCGAGCGGGACGACCTACAACGTCAACCAGTCGATCACGGCGGTCGGCTCGGGCGGGCTCGACGGGCGCGGGATCGCGGGCGCGAGCCAGACGAACATGAACTACCTGCCGGAGCACAACACGGACTTCGTCTTCTCGTCGCTCGCCGAGCAGCGCGGTTTTCTGGGAGCGGCGATCCTGCTCCTTCTCTACGCGCTCATCGCCTGGCGGGGGATCAAGATCGTGGCCATCGCGCCGAGCCTCTACACGTCCACCGTTGCCGGCGCGATCGTGTTCTCGTTCCTCTTCCAGATCTTCGTCAACGTGGGCATGACGATCGGGATCGCCCCGGTGACCGGAATCCCGCTCCCGTTTGTGAGCTTCGGCGGTAGCTCGATGATCACCACGCTCATGATGTTCGGGATCCTCGAGGCCATCCACGTGCGCGGACGCCTCGCCGGGCGCAGGTAGGTTCCCGTCTGATGCCTCGCCTGCCGCTCCACCCCGGTGCCGTCTATGGCGTGGTCAAGGAGATCAAGACCGCGGCCGAGGATCTCTCGCCGCTCGTCATCGCCGGAGCGGAGGGCCCTGCCCGCGAGCTCGTCGAGGCGCTCGGAGCCGGCGGCGACGAAGGCGCGCTCCGCGACCTCTCCGGGAAGGAAGTGACGACGTACGACCTGCAGGGAGCGGGCATCCTGATCTACGTGGCCGAGGGCGACGAGCCGGGCGCCGAGGACGAGGCGGTGCTCAAACTCGCCGACCGGAGCGGCGTCGAGGCCATCTGCGTCCTCGTCGGAGCGAAGACGCGGCCGCTCGACGTCCCGTTCGTCCCCGCGACCAGCGTCGTCGTCGCGCCGCCCGGGCGGCCTCTCCCGGTGGAGCGGATCGCCGAGCTCGGCGCCTCGCTCGCCGAGGAGAACGGTTACGGGCTCGCGGCCCGCCTGCCGGTTCTCCGCCCCGCCGTCGTCGAGGCGATCGTGCGGCGCTTCGCGCGCCAGAACGGGATCCTCGGCGTCGCCATCTTCATCCCGGGCGCGGACTTCCCCGTGCTCACGCTGAACCAGCTCCGCATGGTCTTCAGGATCGCCGCCGCCTACGGAGAGGTGATCGATCGCGAGCGAATCCCGGAGATTCTCGCCGTCGTCGGGGCGGGTCTCGGCTTCCGCACCGTTGCCCGCGAGGCGCTCGGGTTCGTCCCGGGCCTCGGCTGGGCGATCAAGGGCGGGATCGCCTACGTCGGCACGAAGGCGCTTGGAAAGGCGGCTACCGCGTATTTCGAGCAGGGCGGTGCGGGCGCAGTCGCGCGCGCGGCCCATGCTGTCCGGTCCAGGTCCTAGCCTTCTCGCCCATGAGCGCTGAGCAGCTGTTGCCGGCTCACGAAGCACTGGCAATCGAGGAGGCCGACGCCTGGTTCGAATACCTGGAGGTCACCAGGGCCGAGCTCGGGTCCGGCCGCTACCACGAGATCGAGCCCTGGGCGTGGGCTCGACTCAGCCAGCGCCTGCGAGCCGTCAAGCGAAAGCAAACCCAACTTCGTCCTGCGGCCGCGTAGCCGGGGCGGCGAGGCCGCCTGCTACGCTGAATGGGTACGCGCAGGGAGAACCGAGCCCAGATCGGGCGAGCGGGATTCCGCGCTCACAACTAAATGAGATTTGTGGCTGACACGCTGAGCTCGCACGCGCAGGGATGCGTGGGCGGCAGCGTGCGCCCGAAAGGAGATTTCGACCGTGCGATTCTTTCGCAAGAAGAGCACCGAGGAGGCGGCGCCCATCGAGGCGGCCGCTCCCGAGGCGCTCGAGGAGGCCTCTTCGTCCAAGGGAGATGGACAGGCTGACAAGCCGAAGCCCCGCCGTCGCCGCGGCACTCGCGGCGGGCGCGGGCGGAGCAAGAAGAAGGTAGTAGGCGCCGCCGAGGCCGGCGCGAAGACGGAGACGAAAGCGGAGCCCAAGCCGCGCCCGCCGCGCCCGAGGAAGGCGAAGGAAGGCGAGGACGCTTCGAAGCCGCGCCGCCGGCGTACGCAGCCGGCGAAGCGCTCGGCTCTCCCCAAGGTCAAAAAGGAGATCTTCGTCTCGGTCGAGGTGACCGAGCAGCGAGTCGCCGTCCTCGAGGACGGCGTCGTCGTGGAGGTCTATCTCGGCCGCCCCTCGCACCGCTCGGTGGCGGGGAACGTCTACAAGGGCATTGTCGACAACGTCCTTCCGGGAATGGAGGCGTCGTTCGTCGAAATCGGGCTCGAGAAGAACGGGTTCCTCTACGTGGACGAGATCGTCGTCCCCGAGCTCGAGGGCAAGCAGCGCCACGGGCGCCGCATCCAGGAGCTCGTCGAGCGCGGGCAGGAGGTGCTCGTCCAGGCGGTCAAGGACCCCATGGGCACGAAGGGCGCGAGGCTCACGACCGAGATCTCGCTCCCGGGTCGCTTCCTCGTCTTCGTCCCGTACGGGGACGGCATCGGCGTCAGCCGCCGGCTGGAGGACGAGGAGCGGGAGCGGCTGAAGGCGATCTGCAAGGAGCTCGACCTTCCCGACGGAGGCCTGATCGTCCGCACGGCGGCCGAGGGCGCGTCGAAGGAGGAGCTCGAGGGCGACCTCGCGCTCCTGCAGAAGCTCTGGTCGACGATTCAGGGCCGTGCCAAGCGCGCCGAGGCGCCTGCGCTCGTCTACCAGGAGGCCGAGCTGCCGCTCCGCATCATTCGCGATCTCTTCATCCGCGACTTCGAGCGGGTGGTCGTCGACCACGACCGCACCTATCGCCGGATCGTCGGGTACCTGAAGCGCACCTCGCCCGAGCTCGCCGCCAGGGTGGAGCGCTACACCGAGAAGGAGCCGCTGATGGAGCGCTACGGCGTGGACGAGGCCGTGCGCTCGACGCTCAACCGCCGCGTCGACCTCCCCTCCGGGGGCTACCTCATCTTCGACTACGCCGAGGCCTTCACGGTCATCGACGTGAACACCGGGCGCTTCGTGGGCGGCCGCGGCCGCGCGAGCGGCGCCCGGCTCGAGGACACGATCACGAAGAACAACCTCGAGGCGGTCGGCGAGGTCGTCCGCCAGCTCCGCCTCCGCGACATCGGCGGGATCATCGTCATCGACTTCATCGACATGGCGAACCCGAAGAACCGCCACCTCGTTGAAGCGGCGCTCGAGCGCGAGCTGGAGCGAGACCGCACGAAGACCTACGTCGTCGAGATTTCGCCGCTCGGGCTCGTCGAGATGACGCGTCAGAACGTGACGGACGGACCGCGCGAGATCCTCACGAACGTGTGCGCGACGTGCAAGGGCGACGGCGTCGTCGTCTCGATGGAGACGCACGCGGTCGACGCCGAGCGGCGGATCCGCCGCCTCGTCGCCAAGTCGAGGAGCAAGGCCTTCCACATCGAGTTGAACTCGCAGGTGGCGACCGTCCTGCTCGGCCCGGGGGCCTCGCGCCTCGTAGAGCTGGAGAAGGAGACGGGTCGGAGCCTCGTGATCAAGGGCCGGCAGCGCGCGCCGCACGACCACTTCGTCGTCCTCGAAGAAGGCTCGGCCGCGAAGGTCGAGCCGAAGGCGCTCCCCGTCGAGAGCGGCCAGGAGCTCGAGGTCGACCTGGAGGAGGCCCACCAGCACTCCGACACCGATGCGATTGCCCGCGTGGACGGCTACG
>Ga0307296_10000531_pt1 | contig 18176 bp, 15 predicted proteins | sample ER_DNA_153_FD_194467 | JGI IMG/M metagenome (GOLD analysis project Ga0307296, IMG submission 194467) | Bulk soil microbial communities from the East River watershed near Crested Butte, Colorado, United States - ER_DNA_153 | ecosystem: Environmental > Terrestrial > Soil > Floodplain | place... | reverse complement strand
CACCGGCTCGGATGGTGGGGGGGCCGGCGCTCCGGCGATGGGCACGACGCAATCATCGGTGAGACTTACTCGGTCAGGCGTAATCCGTAGCGGTGTCCGCGAGCCTCCTCGCTGCGGACATGTTCCAAGAACTGTGGCGGGCATTCGGTGGAATGGTCGCCTAACAATCGGGCTCGGTAGGACGCTTCGGCGGCCGCCTCGAGGTTCACGGCTCGTGAAAGGACAAGGTCAGGTGTGTTCCCGACGACGAGACAACCGTGGTGGCGGAGCAGCACCACATCGGCGCCGGCGGCGAGTTCCGCGGCGGCTGCGTCAGCCAGTTGTGCCGACCCCGGATGCAGGTAGGGAACGGTCGCGATATCGCGTAAATAGAAGGCGTGGTCGGTCGTGATGGTGCGGATCGGGATGTCGAGTACAGGTAACAAGGTTGCCATCGGCGGGTGCAGGTGCACGCTCCACACGACGTCCCGCCGGGCCCGCAGGGCGGCCAGGTGCAGCAGCAGTTCGCTGGTCGGCGCGTGAGCCCCTTCGAGGCGGCGCCCGTCGAGAGAGACCTGGACGAGGTTCGCAGCGCCCAGGTCGGCGAGGCTCCATCCGCTGGGTGTCACCCACATCCGGTCGCCGGTGATGCGCGCCGCTATGTTGCCTCCCGCAGCCACTACGAGCCCGGCTCGCGCCACCGCTCGCCCGAGGCCGATCACGCTTTCCCGGATGGAATCAGTCACGCCGGAGTCTCCCCGACAGCTGGGCGTACTACCCTCCGCTCGGTTACCAGCGCGGTGACCAAGTCGGCGGGAGTGACGTCGAAGGCGGGGTTGAGGCCCCGTGCCCCGGTCGGAGCTATCCGCATATCGCTGATGATCAGCACCTCGTCCTGCGATCTGAGCTCTATTGGCACGTCCGCGCCGCTCGGCGTCTCGGTGTCGACGGTTGACTCCGGCGCGGCTACGACGAATGGCACGCCAACCCGGGCGGCGGCCAGCGCGAGCGGGAAGGTTCCCACCTTGTTGACCACATCGCCATTGGCGGCTACCCGGTCGGCGCCGACGACAACCGCGTCCACCGTGCCGCCCGCAATGACCCCGGGGCCCGCCGCATCGACGACGATCTGGTAGTCCGCGCCGAGACGCTCCAGCTCCCAGGCAGTGAGGCGGGCGCCCTGTAGCAGCGGCCGGGTCTCACCGACGTATACCGAGCCCAGCCGACCCAAGGCGGACAGCGAGTGCACGACGCCCAATGCAGTGCCCCACTCGACGCACGCTAAGGCTCCGGCGTTGCAGTGCGTATAGATCCGGAGCCGGTCGACATCGACGAGGTCGATGAGTAGCTCCGCTCCGGTGGCGCCGATGGCCCGGTTCACCTCACCGTCTTCGGCGAGAACACGAAGTGCCTCGTCCTTGACCGCCGTCGGGCCCTCTGCGAGACGGGCCATCACCCGGTCCACACCGCGGGCGAGATTCACCGCCGTCGGCCGGGCGGCGCGCAGCCGCGCTACCGCAGCGTGCAGCGTGGCATCGTCCCATCCGGCTTGCTTCGCTTCCTGGACGGCGAGTAAAACCCCGAGCGCCCCGGCTGCGCCCAGCAGCGGAGCACCGCGCACCGCCAGCCGACGAATTGCATCGACTAACTCGTCCACGGTCGTGACCGCCAACCACAGCTCCTCCCGAGGCAAGCGGGTCTGATCGAGCAGGACGACCTGGTCATCCACCCAGTCGATACTCCGCACCTGCACCTCCGGTCCTCGGTGACCAACAATGACCATCGTGGCCCACGGTCCGGCCGTCAGTGAGCGATCGCCCGAACCAGGCGGCGGACGTCGATGGCGATCTCTCGGAGCAGCCCGGACAGCGGAATGCTGATGCCGACGGTGTAGAGGCCGACGGCCTCGGACCCGCCCCGCGAGCCAATAGTGGGCAGGTCGCGATCGTCGAGCAGCCCGAGCGGGCCGAGAATGGGATGCAGTCCGCTCGTGTAACCGGTCGCGGCGACCACGGCGTCGGGGGAGGATCGGAACCCGTCGGCGTGGATCACGTCTCGGCCGTCGAGGGCCATCACTGCGGTCCGGATCGTTATCGCACCCGATCGCACCGCGGCGACAAAGCCGTGGTCGAGCACGGGCACGGTGCCGGTGCGTTGAAACTGCGAGTAGGGAGCTTTCGGTCGGGGGAGCCCGTACGCGGACAGATCGGGAATCGTAATTCGACGCAGGGCGCCCCCGAGTGGATTCACGATCGCCGGCGGTGCGTATCGCAAAGCGATGCCGACCGGCTGCGTCGGGACGCCGTGAGTGTCGCGGCGCAGGATGGTCGGTGGCGTGCGCACGGCCATCTCGACGGTCACGTCTCGGGCCCCGGCCAGGTCGGCGGCGATTTCTGCGGCCGAATTGCCCGCTCCGACCACTAGGACGCGCTGCCCGCGATATGGGCTCGGATTGCGGTACTGCGACGAATGGATCAACGGCGGTTCGAACGTGTCCCGACCTGACCAGTTCGGAATGCGTGGTTTCGTGCATGCTCCGGTAGCCAGCACGACCCGCTGCGTCCGCAGCGGGCCGTCCGATGTCGCCAGCGTCCATCCGTCATGGTCATGGGCACTCAGGCGCTGCAGCTCGACGCCGAACCGGGGCCGGATGTCGAATCGGCGGGCATAGCGTTCGAGGTAGGCAACGAAGTCGTCGCGGGCCACCCAGGGCCCGAACACCGTCGGAATCGACATGCCCGGTAGGCCCGACAGCCACCGGATGGTGTGCAGCCGGAAGCTGTCGTAACGCGTCTGCCAGGCCGAGCCGACCGAGTCGGATCGATCGATCACCAGCACCGACATGCCGGCTCCCCGTAGGCGCGTTGCCGCGCTGAGTCCCGCCGGGCCGGCCCCGACAACGACCACGTCGTGACTCGCCACAGGGCAGACGGTAGTCACTCGCCGGGCGTGGAGCGACTGCCCTGTTATCAGGCGCTCGCTACACGCGCCCGACCGCGTCCGCGAGCACGCGAGCCACATCATGCCTGTAAGCGACCGCGCGGGCGTCCCCGTAAGGCTGAAGCCGCGTGATCATGACGTGAGCCCGGTCTTGCGACCGCGCGGAGGCTGCTACGGCGATTAGTCTCCCGGACTATCCGCGCAGCAGGGGTCGTGATAGCCGGCGAGGCGCAGTAGCAGCGCATGGAGCGTGGCGCGGCTCTGGGCGTCGAGCGGAGCGAAGAGCTCGTCTTCGAGGCGGTTGATCCGGGTGCGGAGTCGAACGAGCTGCCGCCGGCCTTCGGGCGTCAGGCTGACGACGTGACGGCGACGGTCCTCCGGATCCCGGTTCCGCTCGATGAGCCCGCGCTCCTCCAGCCCGTCCAGAACCCCAACCAACTGACTGCGATCGACGGCCAACGCGTCGGCGATCGTCGCCTGGGTTCTTCGCGGCTTCTCCCCGAGGAGCGCCAGCACGCTGTAGTGATACTGGCTGAATCCGGCCTCTTCCAGCTGCTCGACCGCGCGCGCCCGGAATTCCTGACCCAGCCGAACCATGAGGAACCCGCTCTTCGCCAGGAGTTCCTTTGGCAACCGCAGCGGCTCGGCTTCGCCCTCCTGACCGACTGTGACCATCACCACAGAATAACCGTATCAACGTCCAGTGTTGAGACCTCTGATAGTGGAACAAATCCATGATCTTGAGGAGAAACGAATGACTCAGGCAATGTTGCCAGAGCGTGAAGTCCGTGCAGAAGGAGGCGATCCGCGGCGCTGGCTCGCCCTGGCGGTCATAGTCGCTGCGCAGTTCATGGTCGTTCTGGACGTGGCAATCGTGAACGTGGCGTTACCGTCGATCAAGAATGACCTGGGCTTCTCCCAAGAGAGCTTGCAGTGGGTCATTACCGCCTATGCGATCTTCTTCGGGGGAGTGCTCTTACTCGGCGGGCGGCTAGCCGATTTGCTCGGACGACGACGCCTGTTCATGGTGGGCTTGGTGGTCTTCACGGTCAGCTCACTACTCGATGGGCTGGCCTGGTCTGAGGGCTCGCTGATCGTCTTCCGTTCGCTGCAGGGCCTCGGCGCCGCGCTCCTGTCACCCGCTGCATTGTCCATCCTGACGACCACCTTCCGTGAGGGACGGGAGCGCAACCTGGCGCTCGGTGTCTGGGGTGCCGCCTCGGGAAGCGGTGGTGCGGCCGGTGTGTTGCTGGGTGGCGCGCTCACGAGTGCCCTGAGCTGGTCCTGGATCTTCTTCATCAACGTGCCGGCCGGCATCCTGGTGCTCGCGGTAAGCCCCTGGCTGCTCAAGGAGAGTCGCGCCGACCTCGCACATCGGAACTTCGACTTCGCCGGGGCGGCGTCGATCACCGGCGGGCTGATGCTGCTCGTCTATGCGATGACCCGGGCGGCCGAGCACGGCTGGACCACGACCGGGACGATCGGGCTGTTGGTCGCGTCGGCGGCGCTGATCGCCGCCTTCCTAGTGATCGAGGCTCGCTCCACCGCACCACTGCTGCCGATGCGGATCTTCCGATTGCGCACCCTTACCGCCTCGAACGTCAGCGGCTTGCTGATGGGCGGCGCGATCTTCTCGCAGTTCTTCCTGCTCACCCTCTACATGCAGCAGGTACTGCATTACTCCGCGTTGAAGACGGGTGTTGCTTACATCGCGCTGACCTTGACCATCATCAGCTTCTCGGCCGTCGCCCAGGCGATGGCGACGCGATTCGGTATTCGCCGGACCCTGCCGGTCGGGCTCGCGTTGTCCGCCGGTGCGCTGATTCTCTTTGCCCGGCTTCCGGTGGACGGGCACTACGCCACCGACCTGTTGCCGGCGTTCCTGCTCAGCGGAATCGGGCTGGCGATGGCCTTCGTCCCGATGTCGATCGGCGGTCTCACCGGCGTTCGGCCAGCTGACGCGGGCGTCGCATCGGGCTTGATCACCACCAGTCAGCAGATCGGCGGCGCGATCGGAGTTGCCGCAGCGACCACGATTGCGACGACCTACACAACCCACTTCGTCACCGCGCATCCCGGCACTTCGCCTCTTGCTGGAGCTGCGCTTACCCACGGCTTCCAGATCGCGTTCTACGTTCTCGCCGCCGTCGCCGTAGTGGGAGCGATTGTCGCTGCGGTGCTGGTCGAGCCGAAGCCGGAGGAGAGCGAGATCACGCTCGACGACGACAACCTCGCCTTGCAGACCGCGGGCTGACACCGTCCCGTTCCCACCATCGGCATGCAGATTCCGTCGCCATAGCGACGGAATCTGCATACATAAGGAAGAGATCCGGCGATCAGCCGGCCTCGCCTATCGGCGCGAGCAGCGGATGCGGCTGCGTCAACGCCTGACTGACCAGATCAGCTTTCCGTCGCGTGGACTTCGACCGTGACGGGTGCACGGTCAGCTCGCTCGGCGCGGGAATCGCCTGGCACTCGGCGCAGACGCCTTCGGCTCCCAGGAGGCCCCCGCACCCGTTGTGGGTGAACGGCCGCCGCGGTCGACCGCCCTGGTAGAAATCGTTACCCCATGACATGAGCGACCACATCGCGGGCCAGAGCCGCTGGCCCTTCGGGGTCAATGCGTATTCGTCACGACCGCTGGGCCCGACGCTGCGTTCCAGGATGGCGTGTTCGACCAGTAGGTTCAGACGGTCGGTGAGCACCGCGCGAGGAATGCCAAGGTGGTCACGGAAGTCACTGAAGCGGCGGACGCCGTAGAACGCATCGCGCACGATCAGCAAGGTCCACCGTTCCCCGACGATCTCCAGCGCGCGGGCTAACGCGCAGTCTTCACCGAGATATTCGCGCGGCAACGCCATGCGGGAAATATATCACTTGCAAGTTCGGTGAACGAACCTCTACCGTCAGGACCAGAAGTTCATTCACCGAACTGTGAGGACAGACGTGATGGCGGAGCCGGCCCTGCTGGATAGCGACTCTGAACCGGCAGCCGGACCTGCCGCTCGCGAGGACCGGAAACCGATGGATGAACGACGTAATCGTCGCCCACGTCGCTGGACGTTGTCGCATCGGTTGGGATACGCCCAGGCGGCGGCCGTGATCGCACTATGTCTGTTCGCCTCGGTCGTCCCCTCACCGCTGTACAGCGCATATGCGCAGCTGTGGCACTTCTCGCCGTTGACGCTGACCTTGATCTTCGCGACTTACGCCTTCGGAGTGCTGGCCGCATTGCTGCTCGCCGGGCGCCTCTCCGACCAGGTGGGACGCCGCCCAGTGCTTCTCGCCGCGTTGGCGACGCTCATGTTGTCCTCGGTGCTGTATATCGCCGCCGACTCGACTCTGTGGCTGTTCGTGGCTCGGGCCGTGCAGGGGATTGCGACTGGAGCAGCGGTGAGTACGGCCAGCGCAGCACTGTTAGATCTCCACCCGCGCCGCGACCCAGTGAACGTCGGTCTGACCAATGGCGTCGCCAGTGCGATCGGTCTCGGCCTCGGATCCCTCGTGTCGTCGAGTCTCGTTCAGGTCGGCGCGGCTCCCCGGGCGATTCCGTACGCCGTCGAGTTGGTCCTGCTCGCAGCGGCCCTGGCCGGGGCATATTGGATGCCTGAGCCGGTGCGTGAGCGCACGACGTTCCGGCTCACCCCACAGCGTCCCCGGGTGCCCGCCGGAATCCGCCACGCCTTCGTGCTCGCCGGGCTCGCCGCGCTGTCGTCCTGGTCGATCGGCGGCCTGTTCTTCTCGCTCGGCCCGCAGCTGTCCGAGCATTTGTTCACCACGACCAACGTCATGATCGGAGCGGTCGGCGGTGTGCTGCTGGGGTTCGCGGCTGCGCTCTCCCAGCTAGTGTTCCGGCACATCCCTAACTGGCTCGGTGCGGCCGCCGGCTCGGGTGGCCTGGCGGTCGGGATGCTTCTGGTCGTCATAGCCGCTGCGGCCAATTCGAGCGCCGCATTCGTGCTTGGCATGATGGTGGCGGGCTTCGGTTTCGGACTCGCCTTCCTCGGTGGTCTACGACAGCTCAACGCCGTGATCCCGCCGGAGCACCGAGCGGCGGTGATGTCGGCGTTCTACGTCGTCGCCTATACGTCGCTGTCGCTGCCCGCCGTAATCGCCGGATTCGTCGTCACCCGCCTCGGTCTCGACATGACGTTCGAGACCTTCGGCAGCATCGTCGCCGGCATTGCGTTGATTGCGGCGATCGAGGCGTGGCGCACCCGGCCAAGCCGAGCTGCTGCCGAGCCAAACCGGCGACGTGACTGCGAGCCGGCGCTCGTCGCATGACTCGCTCCGTCGTGCTGTGACGACTTGGCGGAGAGCGTACCCAGCCAACGGCTGGCTTGTCCGGGTGTTGTCAGCCGAACGACCCGTGGCCCGGGTGAGTTATTGGCCCAGGCGCGAATCCGTGCTCGTTTGCGTGCGAATGATTGGAAATGCCAGCGCAGGATCGAGTCTGGTCCGAGCGTCTGACGCAACGTCTCTCGGTTGCCATTGCATATTGTGCGTCGATCGATGAGCCGTCGCACGGTTCTGGTAGTCAGCCGGGACAGGGATAGCCAGCGTGGGTAGTCCAGCGCCACGATGACCTCAGCCCGAGCCAACGGGACGTCGAGCCATTTGCCATAAGCACTGTCCAAGATCCACGCTCGCTGTGCGCAGATTACTGCGATCCGGCGACGCTGCTCTTCGTCGTCAACCGGCACCCACCCGGGCTCCCAGGTCAAGTCATCGACGGAATGCCACGGTATCCCAGTGGCCTCGCTGATCTGTGCGGCCACTGTCGACTTCCCGGATCCGGTAACTCCGTACACCAGGAACCGGTTCGGCACGCCTCGATGCTAAACGGAGGTCGGCAAAACTCATTCTCCCCGGTTGAGTTCGCGTGGCCGATTCGGGCTCGAGGCCAGTCCGAGCAAAGAGCAATACTGAGGTATCAGGTTGCGGTACCGTGACGCCTTGAACATGTTCGCGCTGCTGCGGGGGTTCTCCCCGGCCAACCGATACGGGCTGGTCATCGCACTTATCGCGATCACTTATGTGGTCACCGCGGCCATGCACGGGTCCAGCGCGCAGTCAGTCGTCGTCCTGGTCCAGCTACTGACCGTGTGGCTTGTATTCACCGTGTCCGAATCTCCGGTGGCGCGACGCATTGCCGGGATTGCCGTAGTGATAGGTGCGTTGCTCACCGTCCTAGCGTGGATCGCCGGCTCGATCTCGGGGGATAAGAACGTCACTCGTGTCCTGTTCGTCATCAGCGCGCTGCTGTACCTCGTAGCGCCGGTGATCGTCGTCCGTCATATCTTCCGCCGAAGCGTCGTGGACGGTCAGACGGTTCTCGCGGCAATTGCCGCCTATCTACTGATCGGGATGATGTTCACCTTCGCCTTTCTTGCGACCAGCGCTATCCAGGTGACGCCTCCCTTTTTCGGCGCGCAAGGTCCCGGAAGCGCGAGCCAGGACTTGTTCTTCAGCTTCGTAACGTTGACGACAACGGGATACGGCAACCTAGTCCCCGAGGCCAACCCCGGTCAGTCGTTCGCCGTACTCGAGGCTATCGTCGGTCAGCTCTTTCTCGTCACCGCCGTCGCCAAGGTGGTGACCGCCTGGCGTCGGCCGTCTGGCCTCGACAACAAGTCCGGCTCCGAGCACGGTGGCTGACCGACCTGGACCGCGTTCGATCGAGACCCAATCCTCATCTACGGCAAGCTGGCCACCAGCCGGGTTCGACCAGTCCGTTGCCGCGTTCCTCGCGGCGATATGCTGCGCCGAGCCAACGGGGCTGTTGCGGTTCGCCGAGGCGGCCGGCCTCCGGCGGCCGTGGGCGGTGGAGGCGCGCGATCGAGGCCAAAGGGGCGTTAGATGAGTAGCGAGTCTGTCCAGGGTGGAACTGCCGCCGAATCCGGTGAAACCGAGGAACTCGCGCAGCACGAGGCGCAGCGTTTCATGGGTGTTTTCGCGGACTTTCAGGATCCGTCGCGGGAGTGGCGGCGGTTGTTCTCGGAGTTGCTGGGCACGTTTTTCCTGGTGCTGGTTGCTGCTGGTGGCGGCGTCATGGGGCAGGCGTTTCCGAATACGATCAGCCGGACGGCGGCGGTGGTGGCGCCTGGGTTGATGGTGCTGGCGATCATCCTGTTCATGGGTAAGGTCTCGGGCGCGCATCTGAATCCGGCGGTGAGTATCGCATTCGCGGCGCGTGGGGATTTCCCGTGGCGGCGGGTACCCGCTTACATCGTGGTTCAGCTGGTCGGGGCATGCTTGGCCGCGTGGTTCGTGCAGGCGGTGATCAACGAGTCGGCTTCGTACGGTGCGAATTACCCCGCGCATGGGTACACGTCATTCGAGGCATTCCTGATGGAGACTGTTCTGACCTTGGGACTGGTCAGCGTGATCCTAGGTACGGCGTCCGGCGCGCAGAACCTGGGGGTGTTCGGAGCGCTGGGCGTGGGGGGCTATATCGCCTTGGCCGGCCTGTGGGGCAGCCCGATCTCCGGTGCGTCGATGAACCCGGCGCGCTCCTTCGGTCCCGACCTGGTGAGCGCTGATTTCACCGGGTACTGGGTGTATGTGGCCGGTCCGCTGCTCGGTGCGGTGCTGGCGGTCGGCTTTGCCTACATCCTGCGTGGGCGCGGCGGCGATCTCGCGGCGCTCGCCGCGGCGCAGGGAGAGCTGCCACACCCAGCTCGGCACTCCGACCAGGCATGATCCAGTAGGCGTTACTGTCGGATACTCGGGCGTGACCGTGTTGCCGTTGTCACGCTAAATGAGGTCCATGACCGGGAATGGTCGACCGCGCATTGCCCGGCATACTGGCCTGGCTGCCTGAACAGGTCCGTTCGGCGACACCGACCGACGTCGGCCGGACCCTCGTGCGAGGGGGTGCCGTTGAACGAACCTATCGAGCCGCCCTCCGAGCCTGAGCGTGTCACAGAGGAGGACGCGCCGCCCAAGGCCGATATGCCGCGGCGCCGACCACACGCCTGGATCGCCCGCGCTCAGCGGTTCCGGGCAGATCTCGAGCAGCGGCCACGGATCGGATTCCTCCTTCGATCCATCCGCCGGTTCGGCCAGATAGAGGGCAAGCACCTATCTCTGGTGATCGCGATGAACCTCTTTGTCTCCATAATTCCGTTACTCATTCTCGGCTACGCATTTATCTCGGCATTCAATCCGCATCGGAGTTTCGGCAACGTCGTCGTTCATGCTTTCCATCTCACCGGGACCACTGCCCAGACTGTCGAGAACACGTTTACGACCGCCAGCTCAGGCAAAAGCACCGCGCTGAGCATCAGCATCATCTCGCTATTGATCACCGGCTTTGATGTGAGCGCGACCGTACAACTTGCCTACGCCCGAGCCTTCGGGGTGACTCCGCTATCTGGGCTCCAGAAGTACCTTCGCGGAGCGACCTGGTTGGGGATGTTGCTCGCCGTCAGTGGCGGCAGCTTGGCCTTACGCTATCTGGTCATTGGTCGCCCGGTGTGGGTCCTTATCCTTGTCATCCCGACCTATCTTCTCCTCGAGTTCAGCTTCTATATCGTGACGCCGCGATTACTGCTCGACCTGCCATTCGCGTGGCGTGATCTAGCGCCCGGCGCCGCAGTCAGTACCGGCGCTGCGATCCTGGTCAGCGCGGTCTCGTCGTTCCAGCTGCACCGCTGGTTCAGTGCATATGGAAAAGCCTATGGGGGCTTCGGTATCGGCCTGGGGATAATTGCGTATGTCGGCCTTATCGCGCTCTTCTGGGTGTGGGTTGCGTCCATAATGGGTGTGTACTGGGAGGGCAAGGCGGGTTCGGGTGCTGTTGCTGCTATGCATAAATTGTCGGCCGACCTCGCAGGACACTAACCGTTGCAGCGTGCGGGTAGCCGGATGCTCACGATGTCCGACCGATACGCCGCGCGGCCAACGACGTGAGCCGGCCGAACAGTGCGCCCGCCGTCGCCCCGACCACGACATCGCTGGGATAGTGCACGCCGGTATAGACGCGAGTAAACGCGACAAGGGCTGCCGCTACCCGCAACGGAATGCCCGCTGCCGGGATGACATCCCCGACCGCGGTAGCGAATGCCGCAGCGGAAGCGGAATGGCCCGAGGGGAATGACGTCGACTCCGGCATGCTGACCCACCGTTCTTGAGGAACACCGGCACGGTCACGGTCAGGGCGGGTGCGGGCGCTGACAAGCTTCATCGGCTGGTTGACGGCAAAGGACGTGACACCGATCGCGGCGATCCCGGTCATCGCCGCGCGACGCCCTCGGCTGCCGCCGAAGAGCGCCAGAAGGGTCGCGACGATGAACCAAGGCTTCGAGAAGTCAGCGAACTTCGCCAGCCGCCGCAACGGCACGTCGAGCTGCGACGGGGGAAGGCGAGCCACCGCGGCGTAGCAGGCTCGATCTATTCGGCTGAGCGCGCTCATCGCAGCGACGACACCGGCCCGCGCCGGACCGGCTGGTCCGGGTTTGGCCGCGAGCCGCTGTGCGAGTAACTCCTCCCGCGGCGGGTTTACCGGATCTCGGCCGGTGTCCGACTTCTCGGTCATGACTGTCGGCCGAGGGCGATGCGCCACAGTGTGGCGAGAGTGGTTCGGGATGCGACCTTGACGGTGCGCGCGGCCGGCGACATTCCCGCGCCGAGCGGTAGCCGCACGGTCAATGCCCCAGGGCGAATCCGGAATTGCAGTGGCGGTTGCAGGGTGAGTGCCTCGCCGTCCACACCGATCTCTACCGGCTTGGCTGAGCGCACCTCGAAGTCAGGAGCGACCCATTCCTGCCAGCCGCCGAACTGGTCGACTTGCCCGATTGATTCCAGCGCCACAAGCTTCTGCATGTCCGTGGCGCCGCGAACCATCAGCGACATGATCCCCAGCACGCCGGTGTCCATCCGCGCTCGCGTTCCCCCACCGCGCAGGTCATGCAGATTGTAGGGATTGTTGGAGACCAAGATGAGCTGCGAGGTCAGGGACTGTTCACCCGAGGGCAGGGCGAACCTCAAGTCCATCGGCGTGGCGTCCGGTCCGATGATCGTCGGCAGCATCGCGGCGGCGGTCCGTAACTTCGCGTCCCGGTACTCCGGCGACTGAACCACCTTCGCGTATACGCCCATCGACGCGTTGTTGACGAACACTCGGCCGTTCACCTCAGCCAAGTCGATCGTGCGCTCGACGCCTTCGCTGTAGGCGTCCAGTGCTCCGACGACATCGTCGCGGTCCAGGCCGAGATCGAGGGCAAAATGGTTGCGGGTGCCGGCGGGGATGACGACGTGCGGAATGCCGTACCGACTGGCCACCGAGGCCACCAGCGCCTGCGAGCCATCGCCGCCGGCCATGCCGATCACGTCAGCTCCGCGGGCGACCGCGTTTTCGGCAAGTTCCAGAAGATCCGTGCCCGGAGTCAGGACGATCGGTTCGATCCCGCGCTCTCGGCACTCGTCGACCAGGTGGAAGCGCTCGGCCTTTCCACCGCCGGACTTGAGATTCATGATCAACACTGGATGCCTGGCCCGCAGCACTGCTGGGCCTTCCGTTTTTCTCCCGGGCGCGGGCAAGGCGTATCCGGCGGCCGCGATAGAGAGGAGGGCCAACGCACCGCTGATCACCAGCACCCGAATGGTCTGGCTCGCGATCATGACGATGATGAATGCGATCAGTCCGACGACCGCGAGCGCGACGGCCAGAATGCGCACGGTTCCGCTGCGGGATATCGCGTACCACGCGCCCAGCACGATAAGGGCGAGGGACGGGATACCGATGATCAGGACATACCACTCGTCGAAGGCCCCCAGCACGACGTACAGCACGCTGAGGGCCGCCGCAGCCATGGCAACGACTGCCGCTCCCCGGCGCGCCGCGGAAGGGGCGTGACGTTCTGCCGCATCTACGCTCACGACATGTCCCTGGTGATGTCCGGCTGGAAGTTTTCCTGGTCGAGAGTATTTCGGATGCCAAGCGCTACCGGCACGCGCGGCTACCCGGTTGAGGTCCACCATCGTGCCGGGCGCCACCCGTGCTGGGGTGGGGTCAACCTACCTGGTATTCCCAACGATCGGGCCAACCTGGGAGCGCGTTCCATCGACGAGGGGGCACCATGGCGGAATGTGCCAGAAGGCCGCCGCGAAGGCGCTTGTGGTGGCGAGCCGGCACCGGGGTCAGGGCGCTGGCTCGGATGTCGCATGTCTGAGCCAGTTGGGTCAGACATGGGCGCGGCTGGATAAGCCGTGGCCCTGAGCTCTGAGCCGACGGCTGCCCACGAAGGGGGTGGCATCCGATCCTTTGTTCCGGGCTGGACCGTGGTCTCCACCTATCAGCGTCGGTGGCTGGCGAAGGACGTGGTCGCGGGGCTGGTCTTGTCGGCGTTGTTGATTCCGCAGGGCATGGCCTATGCCGAACTGGCCGGGCTGCCGCCGATCACCGGCCTTTACACGTCGGTCCTGTGTCTGCTCGGGTATGCGGTGTTCGGTCCCTCTCGGGTATTGGTGCTCGGCCCCGACTCCTCCCTGGGCCCGATGATCGCCGCGACCGTGACGCCGCTGCTGATGGCGGGCGGGGATCCGGCCAAGGCGGTCGCGCTGGCGTCGCTGCTGGCGATTCTGGTCGGTGTGATCATGGTCGTCGCCGGATTCGCCAAATTCGGTTTCATTGCCGACTTGCTCTCCAAACCGACCCAGATCGGCTACATGAATGGCCTAGCCGTCACGATTATCGTCGGCCAGCTGCCGAAGCTGTTCGGGTTCTCGGTCGACGCGAACGGATTAGTGAGTGAGTTCTCGGCCTTCGTCTCGCATATGGCCGATGACGCAAACGCCGCGGCGGCGACAGTAGGGCTCGCGTCGCTGGCCGGGATCTTGCTGCTGCAGCGGCTACTGCCCAAGGTGCCGGCTGTGCTTGTCGCTGTGGTGCTGGCATCAATCGCCGTCAATGCGTTCGACCTGCAGGCGCACGGTGTCAAGACCATTGGCGTGCTGCCGCGGGGCTTTCCGCCCTTCACCATCCCAAGTGCTGCCTGGTCTGATGTGCCGCCGCTGTTCGTCGGCGCGCTCGCGATCGCCGTAGTTGCCCTCGCAGACACCATGTCCACAGCATCATCGTTCGCGTCCCGGCACGGTGAACGGGTGCGGGGCAACCAGGAGATGATCGGTATCGGCGCCGCGAACATCGGAGCCGGCTTGTTCCAAGGATTCCCGGTAAGTACGAGCGGGTCGCGGACCGCGGTTGCCGACCAGGCCGGGTCCCGGTCGCAGGTCACCGGCGTGGTCGGCGCCGTCGTGATCACGCTAGTGCTGGTGCTCATCCCATCGCTGATGCAATACGTGCCTCAGCCGACCCTCGGCGCGATCGTCATCGCAGCCGCGTTGTCTCTGGCCGATATCCGGGGCACCCGCCGCCTGTGGCAACAGCAGCGGGTCGAGTGCGTGCTGTCGATCGTCGCCCTGCTGGGCGTGGCCCTGCTCGGTGTTCTCCCGGGCATTCTCATTGCCGTGGCGTTGTCCATTCTCAATGTCTTCCGGAGGGTCTGGTGGCCGCACCAGGCCGAGCTTGGCCGGGTCGAAGGCATCGACGGCTTGCACGACACCGAGAGCTATCCCGATGCCGAGTTGCTTCCCGGGTTGGTGGTCTACCGCTTCGACGCGCCACTCATTTTCGCGAACTCCCGGATCTTCGGCGATGAGATCCGGGCGATCGCCGAGAACCGCCCTGGCCTCAAGTGGATCGTCATCGCCGCGGAGCCGGTCACGGACGTCGACACGACAGCCTCGGACATGCTTCAGGCGTTGGACATCTGGCTGAACGAGCGGGGGATCTCGTTGATATTCGCGGAGCTGAAGGACCCGGTCCGCGAGAAGATCGAGCGGTACGAACTGACCCGCACCATTGACCCCGACCATTTCTTTCCGACTATCGACGCCGCCGTCGAGCGTTACATGGACCTGTCGGACGCCACCTGGAAAGGGCCGAAAGGCGGGGATGGCGCGGGACCCGACTCGGCTGCTGAACCGGCTCGACCGATCTACGATCACCCGAGCAAGCAAGATCAATAACCGGGCGGTTTGGGTCGTGGCATAGGCTGACCCTGATTTGCGGATATCCGGCAAGAAACCCTTTACGGACCTGGGCTCCACGCGGTACAAGCAGCAATTGACAGTTGCTTCGGTTTGGAGGCACAGATGAGCGATATCGCAACGGCCGGCTCGTTCGCACTCGAGGAGACGAAGTCCGACCCCACAACCTCGGCGAAGGCGAAGACCTCGATCGAGGATATCGCGATCAACACGATTCGCACGCTGTGCATCGATGCCGTGCAGGCGGCCAACTCCGGCCATCCCGGCACGCCGATGGCGATGGCGCCAGTCGTCTACGAGTTGTGGAACAACGTGCTGCGCTTCGACCCGCAGCACCCGATCTGGAGCAACCGCGACCGATTCGTGCTGTCCGCCGGGCACGCATCGACGTTGCTGTACTCCCTGCTGCACTTGACCAAGGTCACGGCCGTCAACTCGGCCTATGAGGCGGTCGGGCAGCCGGCCGTGTCGCTCGACGACATCAAGAAGTTCCGTCAGCTCGACAGTCGCTGCCCAGGTCACCCGGAGTATCGCTGGACGTCCGGCGTCGAGTGCACCACCGGTCCGCTGGGTACTGGCCTGGCCTCGAGTGTCGGCATGGCGATGGCCGGCAAGTGGCAAGCGGAAGCGTTCAATCGTCCCGGCTTCGAGCTGTTCGACTACAACGTCTATGCGCTGGGCGGCGACGGATGTGTCATGGAAGGTATCTCCCAAGAGGCGGCCTCCTTAGCCGGGCACCTGCGGCTCGACAACTTGTGCTGGATCTACGACAACAACAAGATCACCATCGAAGGTCCTACCTCCCTCACGTTCAGCGACGACGTGGCAACCCGCTTCATCGGCTATGGCTGGAACGTCACGCGAGTCGGCGACGCCAACGACCGACAAATGCTTGCCCGCGCATTCGACGTGTTCCGCCGCGAGTCGAGTAGACCGACTCTGATCATCGTCGACAGCCACATTGGTTACGGTGCGGCGACCAAGGAGGGCACCGCCGCCGCGCATGGCGAGCCGCTCGGCGTCGAGGAAGTCCGTTCAGCGAAGCGCTTCTATGGCTGGCCGGAGGACGCTCAGTTCCTCGTCCCAGACGGCGTCTACGAGCACTTCGCCGCCGGTATCGGCGCCCGGGGTCACGAGCTTCGCGCCGCGTGGGATCAGCAGTTCGGGAAGTACTGCGCCGAGTACCCGGAGCTCGGGGAGCATCTCGACCTGATGCAGCGGCGCCTGCTGCCCCAGGGTTGGGACGACGACATTCCGGAGTTTCCCCCCGACGAGAAGGGCAAGGCCAGCCGCGACTCGAGCGGCGCCGTACTCAATGCGATCGCGCCACGGGTGCCATGGCTGATCGGCGGCGCCGCGGACCTTGCTCCGTCTACGAAGACGCGCCTGACGTTCGACGGTGCCGGCGAGTTCGAAGCCAGAAGCTACGGCGGGCGGAACCTGCACTACGGGGTTCGAGAGCATGCGGCGGCGGCAGTAGCGAACGGACTATCGCTGTCAAAGATCAGGCCCTACCAGTCTGGATTCCTCATCTTCTCCGACTTTGAACGCGGCGCGCTGCGGCTGTCGGCGATCATGGAGATCCCGGTGATCTACATCTTCACCCACGACTCAATTGGCGTCGGGGAAGACGGGCCGACCCACCAGCCAGTCGAACAGCTCGCGTCGCTGCGGGCCATGCCGGGCCTTATCGATATCCGTCCCGCCGACGCGAACGAGGTCGCCGAGGCGTGGCGAGTGATCATGCCGCTGCGGCATGACCCGGTCGCACTGGTTCTGTCGCGCCAAGCGCTTCCAACGCTTGACCGCAGCAAGTACGCATCAGCGAGCGGGCTGGCGAGGGGGGCGTACATCCTGGCCGATCCGCCAGATGGGCAGCCTCAGGTCATCCTGATCGCGACGGGCAGCGAGGTTGCCCTCGCGGTTAGCGCTTATGAGCAGCTCAGCGCCGAGGGCATTCGTGCCCGCGTCGTTAGCCTGCCGTCATGGGAACTGTTCGACCGCCAGGATCAGGAGTATCGCGAATCCGTGTTGCCGCCGTCCGTTGCGGCCCGGGTCGCGGTCGAGCAGGCCTCCGGCTTCGGCTGGGAACGCTATGTGGGATCAACCGGGGCCGTCGTTGCGATGTCGACGTTCGGCGCGTCGGCGCCGCTCAAGGCCCTGCAATCGAAGTTCGGATTCACCCCGGACGCCGTGGTCCGGCTGGCCAAGGAGCAACTCGAGCCTGCGTCGTAGTCATCGCCCGGGCAATAGGGCGATGAAGGACTGGCCGAGGCCTGGAGGAAGGCGACGATGCGGCCCAAGATCGACGGGACGAGCTTCGGATCGATCACCGTGGCGGGAACGGTGTTCGATCACGACATCGTGATCAGTCCGCACGGTGACGTGAGTAAGCGCAAGAAGAAGCTGTCCAAGGCGATTTACGGCACATCGCACGTGATCTCGCTGGAGGAGGCGAGGTATATCGCCGCCGAAGCGGCCGGGGTCGATCGCGTGATCATCGGAGCCGGCCAGCACGGGATGGTTCAGCTTTCACCGGAGGCGGCGGAGTTCTTCGCCGGTAAGGGATGCGCGATCGTGCTGCGGCCTACGCCCGAGGTGATCAAGGTCTGGAACCAGACGAAGGGCAGCGCGGTCGGGCTATTCCACGTCACGTGCTAGTAAAGCGTCGGATCGTGGACCGGAGACTCCCGAGGGACAACTCGTTCAAGATCATCATCGGCGCGGCCGCCGAACGCAGAACGCTGACCGGCCGAGCCCCGAATGACGGTCCAAACGCGAAAGGCGCCCCGCACCGACGACCGCTGCGGGACGCTCTCTCGGTAGTGCAACGTTGGTCGGCCCTGGGTTCGGCTGCCCTGCCAGGCCCGGGCCGCGTCGGATAGTGTGTCCTACGCCACACAGGTACGCAAGTCGTTACGTAGATCGATTTCGTTCCGCTCGCACTCAGCTGCGGAACGTATACGACACGCCGACGCACTGGACAATGGGCTTAGGAACGCGGTAAGCGTTTCCACCTGCGGCCCTCGGCGATGACTCGGCTAGCTCTTGTCGGGGGCTGCTGATAATGATCTCGGCGCCATCAGCCGACCTCCCTCGATGATCTTGGATTTGTCGCCGTCCCCTGGGTAACAGACCAAGATCACGACCGTGGAGAGCGGAGCGCGGTCCGCTCCCGGCAATGGTCGATCAGCGTGCGTAGC
>Ga0307296_10000529_pt1 | contig 18197 bp, 15 predicted proteins | sample ER_DNA_153_FD_194467 | JGI IMG/M metagenome (GOLD analysis project Ga0307296, IMG submission 194467) | Bulk soil microbial communities from the East River watershed near Crested Butte, Colorado, United States - ER_DNA_153 | ecosystem: Environmental > Terrestrial > Soil > Floodplain | place... | reverse complement strand
CGGCCTGACCGCGAGGGTGCGGTGCGGATCGAAGCACCCGGCGAGACCATCGCGGTCAGGCCGCCCTTCGGCCTCGCGCACGCGCGCGAGTACGAGAAGGTCGAGCTGGCGCCGCTCTTCGAGGCGCTGGACGAGGATCACCTGGTCGCCGCGCTGCTCGTGCGGCTGGGCGGCTACGCGGTCGGCGTCTTCGAGGGCGAGCGCCTGGTCGCCTCGAAGGTCGGCTCGCGCTTCGTCAAAGGCAAGCACAAGAAGGGCGGCTCCTCCGCGAATCGCTTCCGGCGGCGCCGAGAGGAGCAGGCGCGGGTGCTGATCGAGGAGGCGGCCGAGGTCGCAGCGAGCGTGCTCGGGCCTTGGCGAGGCCGGGTCGAGTTCGTCGCCCTCGGTGGCGACCGCAAGGCAATCGACGACGTGCTGAAGGCGCCGCAGCTCGCCTGGCTACGCGAGAAGGCGCTGCCGCGCTTCTTCGACGTTCCGGACCCGCGGCAGCGGGTGCTCGAGCGCCTGCCGTACGAGCTCTATGCGGCCGAGCTCACGACGACGGCCGCTTAGGCGCCTGGCACCAAGACTAGACTCGCTGAGGTGGCCTCCTGTCCCGCCTGCGGGAAGGATCTCCCCGGCGAGTTTCCTTTCTGTCCTTTTTGCGGTGCCGCGCTGCTCGCGATTCCTTCGCGCGAGCAGCGCAAGGTCGTCACTGTGCTCTTCTGCGATGTGACAGGCTCGACGGAGCTCGGAGAGAAGCTCGACCCGGAGGCGCTCAGGGCGCTGCTCGCCCGGTATTTCGAGCGTATGAAGGCGATCGTGGAGCGGCACGGCGGCTCGGTGGAAAAGTTCATCGGCGACGCCGTCATGGCCGTCTTCGGTGTCCCGGTCGTCCACGAGGACGACGCGCTCAGGGCTGTGCGCGCCGCCGTGGAGATGCGCGACGCGCTCCCCGAGCTCGGCGTCCCTGGTCGCATCGGCGTCACGACCGGCGAGGTCGTCACGGGCACCGAGGAGCGTCTTGCGACCGGGGACGCGGTCAACGTGGCCGCGCGGCTGGAGCAGGCTGCCGAGCCCGGTGAGATCCTGATCGGGGACGAGACCCTGCGGCTGACCCGCGACGCGGTCGAGGTGGAGGCTGTGGCGCCGCTCTCGCTCAAGGGCAAGTCCGAGCCGGTGGCCGCCTACCGCCTGGTCGCGGTGCATGGGGAGGAAGGCTTTGCCCGGCACGCGGATACGCCGATGGTGGGGCGCGAGACCGAGCTTCGGCGCCTTGGCGACGCGTACGACCAGGCGCTCCGAGACGGCTCCTGCCAGCTGTTCACGATCCTCGGGCCCGCTGGGGTCGGCAAGTCCCGCCTCGCGGCCGAGTTCCTGGGCTCGCTCGACGCACTCGTCGTCCGCGGTCGCTGTCTGCCCTACGGCGAGGGCATCACCTACTGGCCGGTCGTGGAGATCGTCAAGCAGCTCCCTGCGGTCGAGTCGGACGCGGCCGCCGCGCAGGCGATCCGTGCTCTTCTCGGCGACCAGGAGCTGGTCACCTCGAGCGAAGAGATCGCCTGGGCCTTCCGCAAGCTGCTCGAGGCGGTCGCCTCGGAGCGGCCGCTCGTCTGCGTCTTCGACGACGTGCACTGGGGGGAGGAGACCTTCCTCGACCTGGTCGAGCACGTTGCCGACCTCTCCCGTGACGCCCCGATCCTGTTGCTCTGCATGGCCAGGCCGGAGCTGCTCGACCTGCGGGCGGGTTGGGCCGGCGGCAAGGTGAACGCAACCAGCGTGCTGCTGGAGCCGCTTGGCCCCGACGAGGCGGACCTGATGATCGCGAGCCTGGCCCACCTCGACGACGGCCTGCGCGAACGGATCCGCGAGGCGGCGGAGGGCAACCCGCTGTTCGTGGAGGAAATGGTCGCGCTCGCCAAGGAGTCGGGCGACGGCGAAGTGACGGTTCCACCGACGATCCAGGCGCTGCTGGCCGCGCGCCTTGACCAGCTCGACGCCTCCGAGCGTAGCGTGCTCGAGCGCGGCTCTGTCGAAGGCCGCGTCTTCCACCGCGGGGCGGTTCAGGCTCTTGCCCCGGAGGAGCTGCAGACGGTGGCGCGTCTAACGTCCCTGGTGCGCAAGGAGCTCGTGCGGCCCGACAAGGCGCACTTCGTGGGCGAGGACGCGTTCCGCTTTCGGCACCTGTTGATCCGTGACGCCGCCTACGACGCGCTGCCGAAGGCAACGCGGGCCGAGCTGCACGAGCGCTTCGCCGCCTGGCTGGCAGGACATGGCACGGATCTCGTCGAGCTGGACGAGATCCTCGGCTACCACCTCGAGCAGGCCCACCGGTACCTGTGGCAGCTCGGGGCCGCGGACGAGCGGGGGCCGAAGCTCGCAGCACAAGCGGCAAAGCACCTCGCCGATTCGGGCCGACGAGCCTTCGTGCGCGGTGACCTGCGAGCGGCCATTCGCCTGTTCGAGCGCGCGGCAGCCTTGCCATCCGCCGAGGATCCACAGCGGCTGCGGCTGCTGCCGTTTCTCGGGCGAGCGCTGGTCGAGGCCGGCGAATGGGAGCGTGCGCGCGCTGTGTTGTCTGAGGCGGTCGAGGCCGCCAAGGCTGCCGGCGAGCAGGGGGTGGCCGCCGATGCCGGCGTCGCGCTCGTCTACGTCCGGTTGCACACGGATCCGGAGAGCAGCCATGCGAAGGTGAGAAGCGAGCTCGAAGCAGCGATCAGCGTCTTCGAGCAGCTCGACGACCGGGCCGGCCTGGGCCGTGCCCTGAGCATCGGAGGCATGCTCCGCCTCTGGCGAGGCGAGGCGGCGGGCGCAGTCGAGGAGCTCAAGCGAGCCGCACAATTTGCGCGCGAGGCCGGAGACCGACCGCAGGAGATCCAGAATCTTCAGTTCGTCATGATTGCTGCGCTTGTCGGCCCGACGCCGGTTTCGTCCGTGCTCGAGCAAGTCGAGGACATCAGCCCTCGGGCTGACGGGGCTTCCATGCTGGAATCGGTGATCCTGCGGACGCGCGCTCACCTTGAAGCGATGCAAGGGAGCTTCGACACGGCTCGACACCTGGTCGCCGAAGCGAACGAGCTCACCGACGAGCTCGGTTTCGAAGCCACAGCGCGGTCGCCTGGTGAGATCGAGCTGCTCGCCGGTGACCTTCCAGCCGCGGAGCACGCGCTTCGAGCTGTCTGCGAGACGCTCGAGCGGAGGAGAGACTGGGGTCACTTGGCAAGCGTGGCGCCACTCCTTGCCGACGCGCTGCACGCACAGGGGCGCGGAAGTGAAGCGGCGCCGTTGATCGAGCTTGCCGCCGGCTGGACCTTGGCCGATGACACCGAGGCGCAGATGGGCCTGCTGCGCGTCCGCGCAAACCTCCTCGCACTCCAGGGTGACCTCGAAGAGGCGGAACGTCTCGCCCGTGAGGGACTCGAGCTTGCTGCTCAAACCGACTACCTCAACGACCATGCGAAGGCGCTCGCCGATCTCGCCGACGTGCTCGAGTTGGCCGGTCGCCGCGAAGAGGCGGTGACTGCGCTGGAGCAGGCGCTGGAGCTGTACGAGCGCAAGGGCAACCTCGTCATGGCCGAGCGGACGCGGAGGCGGCTGACGTAAGGATGGCCGAGCTCCCGAGCGGGACTGTCACTTTCCTCTTCACGGACGTCGAGGGCTCGACCCGCTTGCTCAAGCAGCTGCGAGACCGGTACGGCGAGGTGCTGTCCGAGCACCGCCGGATCCTGCGCGCCGCCTTCGAAGAGCACGGCGGACAGGAGATCGATACGCAGGGAGACTCCTTCTTTGTCGCTTTTCGCAAGGCGAGGGACGCCGCGCTGGCCGCTGCGGAGGCCCAGCGTGCACTCGCCGCCCATCCTTGGCTCGAAGGAGTGGAGTTTCGTGTGCGAATGGGCTTGCACACGGGCGAACCCAGTGTCGGCGACGAGGGCTATCACGGTCTCGGCGTTCATCGCGCGGCGCGGATCATGGCGGCGGGGCATGGCGGGCAAGTACTGCTCTCACAGGCGACCTGCTCTGTCCTCGAGGACGACGAGCTGCCGGGAATCGGCATCCGCGACGTCGGCCAGCATCGCCTCAAAGACCTCGATCGACCCGAGCACATCTACCAGCTCGAGATTGAGGGTCTTCCAGTGGAGTTTCCGTCCCTGCGAACAGAGGCTTCGACCGCCTACGCCGGCCACGAGGCCGAGCTGGAGAAGGCGGCGCGTGCGGCGGTCTGGCGCGCGCGATTCCGGACTCGACGCTGGCTCGCAGCGGCAGTCGCAGGGCTCGTCGCTGCCGGCGGCCTGATCGCGGCCCTTGTGCTGATTCTCGGCAGCCCGGGCAACGCGCACGCGCTCTCTCATGTCGATGCGAACGCCGTAGGTCTGATCAATGCTGCGACCGGCAAGATCTCGAAGGAGGTCCCGGTAGGCGCGACGCCCGGACGCCTCGCAGTCGGGAAGGGGGCCGTCTGGGTCACAAACGCCGACGACGGCACCGTGTCGCGGATCGATCCGCTGAAGAAGATCGTCGTCCAGACGATCCCCGTAGGCAGCAGCCCGAGCGGGATCACGACCGGAAATGGCGCCGTCTGGGTGGTGAACAGCCTGGACGGCACCGTCTCGCGGATCGATCCCAAGAAAGACGCGGTCGTGCAGACCATTGACGTCGGCAACGGTCCCGCCAGCATCGTCTACGCGGCGGGGTCGGTCTGGGTCGCAAACACCGGCGACGAAACGATCACGAAGATCAATGCCGACAACGGTAAGGCGAAGACGCTTCAGATCGCCGCCTCGGAGCTCGCCTTCGGTGACGGAACGTTGTGGGCGAGCCAACGAACGGCGAACCGCGTGGTCCGGATCGACCCGGCCAAGGGAAACGTCGTGCAGATCATCCCCGTCGGAAACGCCCCTTCCGGGCTTGCCTTCGGCAGCGGTGCCGCCTGGGTCGCGAACAGCCTGGACGGAACCGTCTCCCGAATCGATCCGACGACGAATTCGGTTGCCGTGACAATTCCGACCGGGAACGGGCCAGCGGCCGTCGCGGTCGGGTCGAGCGGCGTCTGGGTGAGCAACGAGTTCGGCGGAACATTGGCGCGAATCGATCCGCGAATCGATCAGGTGGTGCGGCGGATCAACGTCGGTGACCGCCCGCAAGGAGTGGCCATCTCGGGCGGCACCGTGCTCGTGAGCGTCCGCCGGTCCGGCGCAGGCCATCGCGGCGGCACGTTGACGATGCGGATGAACCGCGCCGAGGATTCGATCGACACGGCCGTCGCGTACGACTCGACCTCATTGCCGATCCTGCGCATGACCAACGATGGCCTGGTCGCGTTCAACCAGGCCAGCGGGCTCGCTGGAACCCAGCTCGTACCGGATCTTGCCGTCTCGCTACCGCCCCCCACCGACGAGGGTAGGACGTACACCTTCCGGCTGCGGCCGAGCATCCGCTATTCGACCGGGAAACCAGTCAAGGCATCCGACTTTCGCTCCACCTTCGAGCGCCTGTTTAAGATCGGGAAGCTGCCCGTCCAGTACTACGACGGCATCGTCGGAGCGGCTCGCTGCAAAGAGCGTCCGAAGCGATGCGACCTCTCGCAAGGAATCGTCTCGGCCGACGCCGCGAAGACCGTCACCTTCCATCTCGTCGCGCCGGATCCGGAGTTCCTGTTCAAGCTCGCGCTCGGTTTCGCATATGTGCAGCCCGCGGGGACGCCGCCGCAGGAAGTCCGCACGCATTCGCTTCCGGCAACCGGTCCGTACGTGATCGCGAGCTACCGCCCAGGGCACGTGATCAGGCTCAAGCGCAATCCGCACTTCCACGGGTGGTCGAAGGCTGCACAGCCGGACGGCTATCCGGACCAGATCGTCTTCAAGATCGGCGGCACGCCAGACGAGGCAGTGAATGAGGTGATCGGGGGCAAGGCGGACACCTTCAGCACCGCCCAATCGGAGACGCCTCCATCCGCGGCCCGAATGGATTCGCTGACGGCCCGGTTCGCAAGCCAGGTGCACACGAGCCCGCAGGCGGCGACGGTCGCACTCTTCCTCAACACCCGCCTCGCGCCATTCAACCGTCTCGACGTTCGCCGCGCACTGAACTACGCTGCCGATCGCGCTGCGGCGGTCCAGGCGGTCGGCGGACCAGCCGTGGCCCAGATCACGTGCCAGATTCTGCCTCCGCAGTTCCCCGGCTATCGGCCCTACTGTCCTTACACCGCGGGGACGCCGGCAGACGGAAGCTGGGTGGCGCCGGACCTGGCCAAAGCCCAGGCCCTCGTCGCCCGCTCCGGTACGCGCGGCATGAAGATCACGGTCTGGTCCTGGGCGGATCTCGGGGGCCTCGGTCCGTACACCGTGAAGCTGCTCCGATCGCTGGGTTATCGCACTTCGATGAAGGTCCGGGCCGGCTTCGGCTACTTCCCCGTTACAGGCGACTCCCGTACCAAGGCGCAGATCGGCACGGAAGAGTGGATCGCCGACTATCCCGAGGCTTCTGGGTTCTTCAACGCCCTCTTCACCTGCGCGTCGTTCCTTCCAAATACCCCGGTGAACCTGAACGCCTCGGAGTTCTGCGACCCGCGCATCGACCGGCAGATCGGGCGAGCCCTGACCGAACAGGCCACAAACCCCGACGCCGCCCGCGGACTCTGGGAGCGTGTGGACATGCAGGCCGTCGACCAGGGGCCATGGGTGCCGCTCGTAAACCCGAAGGTGGTCGACGTTCTCTCGAAGCGCGTCGGGGACTACCAGTACAGCCCTCAGCTGGGCATGCTGCTCGACCAGCTCTGGGTTCGGTAGTCGAGGGGCAGACTCCCCAAACGGTCTTTAGGCTGGCGCGGCGTCGCGCTCGCGCTTGGCGCGCGAGGAGAGCGTCTGCCGCTTGCCCGCCGAGAGCTCGACCTTGCGTAGCCGGATGCTCTCGGGGGTGACCTCGACGCACTCGTCCTGGCGGATGAACTCGAGTGCCTGCTCCAGCGAGAGCGGCCTTGGCGGGATCAGCCGCACGAGCTCGTCCGCGGTCGCCGAGCGCATGTTCGTCAGCTTCTTCTCCTTGCTCGCGTTCACATCGAGATCGTTGTCGCGTGAGTTCTCGCCGACGACCATCCCCTCGTAGAGCTCGGCGCGCGGGCCGACGAAGAGCGAGCCGCGCTCCTGCAGGGCGGCGATCGCGAAGGCCGTCGCCTGGCCCCGCCGGTCGGCGACGAGGCTGCCGGTGGGACGGGTGCGCAGGTCGCCGTGCCAGGGCTCCCAACGGTCGAAGACGTGGTGCATGATCCCCGTCCCGCGGGTCTCGGTCAGGAACTCGGTGCGGAAGCCGATCAGGCCGCGGGCGGGGGCGAGGTATTCCATGCGCGCCCAGCCGGTGCCGTGGTTGACCATCTCCTGCAGCTTGCCCTTGCGCAGCGAGAGGAGCTGGGTGACGACGCCGATGTACTCCTCGGGCACGTCGATCGCGACCCGCTCGACCGGCTCGTGCTTTGCGCCGTCGATCTCGCGCGTGAGCACCTCCGGCTTACCGACGGTCAGCTCGAAGCCTTCGCGGCGCATGATCTCGACGAGCACCGCGAGCTGGAGCTCGCCGCGGCCCTGTACCTCCCAGACCTCGGGCTTGGCCGTCGGCTGCACGCGCAGGGAGACGTTGCCGACGAGCTCCTGCTCAAGCCTGGCGATGAGGGCGCTGGCGGTGACCTTGTCGCCCTCGGTGCCGGCGAGCGGTGAGGTGTTGATTCCGAGCGTCATCGCGAGCGACGGCTCGTCGACCACGCTCACGGGGAGGGGGCGCGGGTCATCGGGATCGGCGATCGTCTCGCCGATCGTCACCTCGGGCAGGCCCGCGAGTGCGACGATCTCGCCGGGGCCCGCCTCGTCGGCCGGCACGCGGTCGAGCGCCTCGGTCACGTAGAGCTCGGTCACTCGCGCGTTCTCGATCGTCCCGTCCGCGCGGCACCAGGCGACGAGCTCGCCTTTGCGGATCGTCCCGTGCTGGACGCGCAGGAGGGCGAGCCGGCCCACGTAGGGCGAGGCGTCCAGGTTGGTGACGAGCGCCTGCAGCGGGTGGTCCAGGTCGTAGGCGGGCGGCGGCACCGTCGCGAGCAGCGTCTCGACGAGCGGGCCGAGATCCGCGGCGAGCTCGTCGGGTGCGAAGCCGGCCTTGCCCGCGCGCGCATTGCAGTAGACGATCGGGAACTCGATCTGCGACTCGTCGGCGTCGAGGTCGAGGAAGAGCTCGTAGACCTCGTTCACCACCGCCTCGGTGCGCGCGTCGGAGCGGTCGACCTTGTTCACGACGAGGACGACCGGCAGGCGGGCCTCGAGCGCCTTGCGCAGGACGAAGCGGGTCTGCGGCAGCGGCCCCTCGCTCGCATCCACGAGCAGGAGGACGCCGTCGACCATCGTGAGGCCGCGCTCGACCTCACCGCCGAAGTCGGCGTGGCCGGGGGTGTCGACGATGTTGATCTTCGTGTCGCCGATCTGAACCGCGGTGTTCTTGGCGAGGATCGTGATGCCCTTCTCGCGCTCGAGGTCCATCGAGTCCAGCACGCGCTCGGCCACGTCCTGGTTGGCCCGGAACGAGCCGGACTGCCACAGGAGGGCGTCCACGAGCGTCGTCTTGCCGTGATCGACGTGCGCGACGATGGCGACGTTCCGAAGATCGTCGCGCTGGGCAGAGAGTTTTGGCTGTGATGACACCGAACCAGCGTAGCGGCGCCCTCGCGCTGGTGGCCGTAATCGCCCTACTGGCTTCAGGGTGCGGCAGCAGTGGCAGACTGAGCGCCAAAGCGCTTACGCAGAAATCCACGTCGCTGGAGTCACTGGCGGCAGAGGGCGCGCTCCTCGCCCGGCACGCGGGCACCGGCAAGACGACCCGCATCTTCACGCGCGTGCACTCGGGGTACCTCTACGAGGCGGCCTCGAAGGAGGCCTCGTCGCTGCGGACCGCCAAGACGGAGCCGGCCCTCGAGCCCAAGCTTCGGCACGTCACCTCCCTCGCCGGGAAGGTCAGCGTCGACCTGAGGCGAGTCGGACACGCCTCGAAAGCCGAGCAGCCCCGGCTTGCGCGTCAGCTCGAGGCGGCTGCCAAGGAGCTCAAGTGAGCCTGAAGAACGTTCTCGCGGTCGCCCTCGGGATCCTCTCGGCGATCGGCGGCTTCGTCGACATCGGCGACCTCGTCTTCAACACGCAGGCGGGGGCGACCTTCGGCTACCAGCTCCTGTGGGTGGTGGTGATCGGCGTCGCCGGGATCGTCGTCTACTCAGAGATGTGCGGGCGGGTGGCCGCGGTGGCCAAGCGCCCGGTCTTCGACCTCGTGCGCGAGAGAACGGGCTTCAGCGCAGGGCTGGCGACCCTCGTTGCCTCGCAGGTGGTCAACCTGATGACCTGCGCGGCCGAGGTGGGCGGGGTGGCGATCTGCCTCCAGCTCCTCTCGGGCCTGCCGTACCGGGCGCTGATTCCGCTGGCCGTGGTGGGATTGGCCGTGGCCTCTTGGGTGCTTCCGTTCGAGTGGATCGAGCGGGTGTTCGGCTACCTCGGCCTCTGCCTGCTCGTCTTCGCGGTCGCCGCGATCAAGCTGCACCCGGACTGGGGGAGGGTCGCCCACGGCTTCGTCCCCGGCTCGCACGTCGGCGGCAGCCTCTCTGTGTACCTCTACTTCGTCGTCGGCTTGCTCGGGGCGGCGATGACGCCGTACGAGGTCTACTTCTACTCGTCGGGCGCCGTCGAGGACGGCTGGGGCCTGAAGGATCTCGGCCTGAACAAGGTGACCGCGATGATTGGCTACGGCCTGGGCGGCTTCCTCTCGTTCGCGCTGATGATCGTCGCCGGGACGCTCTTCCTGCCGCTGGGCATCGACCCGCAGTTCCTGGGCACTCCGGCGCTCGGGGCCGAAGAGGCGTTCGGTCAGGTCGGCCTGCTGCTCGCGCTCGTCGGGATCCTCTTCGCGGTCGGCGGCGCGGCGATCGAGACGTGCTTCTCCGGCGCCTACAACACCGCGCAGTTCTTCGGTTGGCGCTGGGGTAAGAGGGAGCGGCCCACCGCGGCTTCGCGCTTCACGCTCGCCTGGGTGGTGATCTTCACGCTTGCCTTCCTGGTTGTGATGACCGGGTACGACCCGGTCAAGCTGACGGAGTACTCGGTGATCTTCTCGGTGGTGGCGCTGCCCTTGACCTACCTGCCGATTCTCTTGATTGCAAACGACCGCACTTACATGGGCTCGAAGGTGAACGGGAAGCTGGCGAACGTGCTCGGTGTCCTCTACTTCATCCTCATCCTGGCGATCGCGGTCGCGGCCATCCCGTTGATGCTGATCACGCACGGAGGGCAGGGATGAGCAAGCCCGTCGAAGTCGACATCGCCCTCGGGATCCTGGACCACCAACTCGTGGACGCCGACGGGATCAACTGCGGGAAGGTCGACGACCTCGAGCTGACCGGGCTCGACAGCGACTCGCCGGAGGTGGTCGAGATCCTGGTCGGAGGAAATGCGTGGCGCTCCCGCGGCCTGCTGGGGCGGCTCTTGGCGCATTTCGCCGGCGATGCAGTGCACGTGCCCTGGTCGGAGGTCGAGTCGGTCTCGGAGGTCGTGAAGCTGAAGCGGCCGGCCTCGGAGCTGCGCCTGAACCGCGGCGACCCGCGCTGGGCGCGGTTGGTCGGAAAGGTGCCGGGCTCCTGATGCTTCTCTCGGAGCTGCTGCGCCGGAAGGTCGTGAGCGAGGCCGGTGCCTCGCACGGTCGGGTGCACGACATCCGCGGTGAGCTCGAGGGCGGCCGGCTGCGGGTGACCGGGCTCGTCTGCGGCAGCCTCGGCTTCCTCGAGCGCTACGGCGTCGGTACCGGCGGCACCGGCGGGGCGGGGCAGGCGAAGGTGCACGGCCACCCGGCGATCCCCTGGGAGCGGGTCGTCCGCGTGGGCGCAGAGATCGTCGTCCGCGATTGAGCGAAAGGGCGGCCCGAAGGCCGCCCTTCGGCAGGTCAGACCGGCGTCGACGCCGCCGGGGCGCCCGCCGGAGTCCGCATGTAGAGCCAGATGCTGACGATCAGGATCCAGATGGGCGTCGCGAAGATGAACGCGGCCCAGCCGATCGGGCCGATCAGAAGCACGATTCCGATCAGGACGCTGAACCAGCCGAGCCACTTCGGCAGCGCGGCGTAGCGGAGGGCGAGGATCGCGCTCGCGAAGAAGAACACCGGCAGCGTGTACTCGGCTGCGACGAAGAACCCATCGGAGAAGTGATGCAGCACCGAGGCTCCCGACGCGTCGATGTGGTCCTTGTTCAGGGCGCCGACCTCGTCGGCGACCGGGATCAGCATCGCGATCGCTGCGGCCACGAGCCCGCCGCCGTAGGCGAGCGCGGTCAACCGGCCGGCACCGCCCTCGGCGGCCAGGTAGCGGCTGCGCAGGCTGCCGAGGAACCAGATGAAGAGCACAATGCCGATCGCCCAGAGCAGGCCGGCGGCGAGGGTTCCGTCGCTGTGCTTCTGGTAATTGGCGAGGATCTCGGGGCCTTCGCTGCCCTTCACCTTCGTGGAGATGAGGGCCACGCTCGCAACCCAGAATGGAACCGCAAGCGCGCCCGACAAGATGGCCCAGCGTTCCCACTTACTACCCATAGAGGTTTAGCTCCTTTTTCGAGTTCGGCACGGATTCGCCGCACACGTGTTTCACACGCGTCACGGAATTCCTGGCTAACTAGACAGATGAGATCGAACGGGAAGCCGACGGTACGCCAGGTCTATGCGCTCGCCCGCACGCTCTGCGAGCGCGCGGGCGAGGAGTTCCCGGAGACGCGGGACGCCGCCTCCGAGCTGATCGAGCGCCTGCGGACCGAGAACGGCCACCCGGCCCCACGGCTCGAGGATGTACCGCGTCGCCCGCGCGGACAACGCCGAGGGGCAAGTCGAGCGGCAAAGGAGCTCGCCGATGAGATGAGGTGAGGGACGCCGTCTCCAGGTCGTCGGACCAGGTCCTTAGACTCGACTTCCCGTGGCTGAAGCCGGCTTTGTTCATCTGCACGTCCACTCCGAGTACTCGATCCTCGACGGGGCGTGTCGCATACCCGGGCTCGCCGCCCGGGCGGCCGAGCTCGAGATGCCGGCGGTCGCGCTCACCGATCACGGCTCGCTCGCCGGCGCGGTCGAGCTCTACCAGGAGGCGGGCAAGGTCGGCGTCAAGCCGATCCTCGGCTGCGAGCTCTATGTCGCCGAAGACCGGCACGCGCAGAAGAAGGGCTACGCGCACCTCACGCTCGTGGCCGAGGACAACACCGGCTACGGAAACCTGATCAAGCTCGCCTCGGCCGGCTACCTCGAGGGCTACTACTACAAGCCGCGCGTGGACTGGGAGCTGCTCGAACGGCACTCGCAAGGGCTGATCGCGCTCTCCGGCTGTCTCTCCGGCCGCGTCTGCAAGGCGCTCGAGGAGAACCGCGCCGACGACGCTCGCACCGACCTCGACCGGCTCGCGCAGATCTTCGGCCGCGACTCGACCTACGTCGAGATGCAGAACGCGGGCCTCGAGATCCAGGCGCGCATCAACCCGGGCCTCGCGAAGCTCGCGGGCGAGGCGGGCCTGCCGCTCGTCGCGACCGGAGACGTCCACTACCTCCGGCACGAGGACGCGCAGGCACACGAGGCGCTGCTCTGCATCCAGTCGGGCGACTCGCTCAAGAACCCCAACCATTGGAAGTTCGACACCGACCAGTTCTTCTTCAAGACGCCGGAGGAGATGGCGCTGGACTTCCCGGGCCACGAGGAGGCGATGCGGCGCACGCTGGAGATCGCCGAGCGCTGCAACGTCGAGCTCGAGCTGGGGAAGATCCTGCTGCCGCGCTTCCCGGTCCCGGAGGGCAAGGACGCCTTCGAGTACCTCGTCGAGCTCTGCGAAAAAGGCCTGCAAAAACGCTATGAACGGACGACGCCGGAGCTCAACGAGCGTCTTCGCTTCGAGCTCAAGACGATCAAGGAGATGGGCTTCGCCGACTACTTCCTGATCGTCTGGGACTTCATCGCCTTCGCCAAGAAGAACGGGATCTCAGTAGGGCCTGGTCGCGGCTCGGCGGCGGGGTCGCTGGCGGCGTACTGCCTCGACATCACCGACGTCGACCCGATCCGCTATGGGCTGCTGTTCGAGCGCTTCCTCAACCCGGGCCGCAAGTCCATGCCCGACATGGACATTGACTTCGCGGTCGCCGGGCGCGACCGAGTGATCAACTACGTCGCCGAGAAGTACGGGCGCGACCGCGTCGCCCAGATCATCACCTTCGGGACGATGATGGCGCGCGCCGCGGTGCGGGACGCCGGCCGCGTGCTCGAGGTCCCCTATGGCGTCGTCGACAAAGTTGCGAAGCTGATCCCCGAGGGCCCGAAGGTCTACCTCGACGAGTGCCTCAAGCCGGGCGCCGAGCTGAAGCAGGCCTACGACTCCGATCCGCAGGTGAAGGAGATTGTCGACCTTGCGAAGCCGCTCGAGGGCCTCGTGCGGCAGGACTCGATCCACGCCGCCGGGGTCGTCATCTCCGACCGGCCGCTGACCGACGTAGTCCCGCTGCAGCAGAAAGGCGACGACCAGGAGGTCGTGACCCAGTTCAAGATGGGCGATGTCGAGGCGCTCGGCCTGCTGAAGATGGACTTCCTCGGCCTGCGCAACCTCGACGTGATCGACAAGGCGCTCGAGCTGATCGGTGGGGTCGACGTCACCAAGCTGCCGCTCGACGATGCGGCCACCTACAAGATGCTGCAGAAGGGAGATGCGGTCGGCGTCTTCCAGTTCGAGTCGTCGGGGATGCGCGAGGCGCTGCGACAGGTCAAGCCGACGGAGTTCGAGGATCTGATCGCGCTCGTCGCGCTCTACCGCCCGGGGCCGATGGGCTACATCCCCGGCTACGCGCGACGCAAGGCGGGGCAGGAGGCGGTGGCGTATCCCGACCCGCGCCTGGAGCCGATCACCGGCCTCACCTACGGCATCTGCATCTACCAGGAGCAGTACATGGAGATCGCCAAGCAGCTCGCCGGCTTCACGCCCGCCGAGGCCGACGACCTGCGCAAGGCGATCGGCAAGAAGATCCATACGCTGATGGCCTCGCTCAAGGACAAGTTCCTCGAGGGGTGCGCGGCCAACTCGGTCACGCCCGGGGTCGCGAACCAGCTCTGGAAGGACATGGAGCAGGCGCAGGACTACTCGTTCAACAAGTCGCACGCGGCCTGCTACGCGCTGATCGCCTACCGCACCGCCTGGTTGAAGGCGCACCACCCGAAGGAGTACATGGCGGCGCTGATCTCCTCCGTGATGAACACGAAGGACCGCGTGCCGTTCTACGTGGCTGCCTGCAACGAGATGGGCGTCGAGGTGCTGCCGCCGGACGTAAACGGCTCGCAGTACGACTTCGCGGTGGTCGACGGGAAGATCCACTTCGGGCTGAACGCGGTCAAGAACGTCGGCGACTCTGCGGCGCGGGCCATCGTTCACGCGCGCGAAGAGGGCGGAGGGTTCAGCTCGCTCTGGGACTTCACCGAGCGGGTCGATCCTCAGGTGGTGAACAAACGCGCGCTCGAATCGCTGGTCAAATGCGGCGCGCTCGACTCGAGCGGAGGGACGCGGCGTGGGATGCTCGAGGCGCTGGAGCATGCGTTGTCGCACGGGCAGCGTGCGCAGAACGACCGGCTCAGCGGTCAGAGCTCGCTCTTCGGCGAGACCGAGGCGAAGCCGGAGAACCCGCGGATCGGCACGGAGGAATTCGAGAAGAACGAGCTGCTGAGGCTCGAGAAGGAAACGCTCGGGCTCTATGTCTCGGAGCACCCGCTGGAGGCGATCCGCTCCCAGCTGCGGCGGAAGACCGACACGACCCTCGCCGAGCTCGAGCGCCGGCGCGACGGCGAGATCGTCACCGTGGCGGGCATCGTCAGCGCGCTCAGGCAGCTGACGACCAAGAAGGGCGAGCCGATGGTCTTCATGCGGCTCGACGACGTGATCGGCAGCGCCGAGGTGGTCGTCTTCAACTCCGTCTACGCGGCCGCGCGAGAGCTGCTCCTCGTGGACGAGGTGCTCGTCGTGAAGGCGCGCATCGACCACAAGGAAGGCGAGACGAAGCTGATCGCGCTCGAGGTGGCCGGCTTCGAGGCGACTCCCGAGCGCAAGGAGGTGCGGCTCAAGCTCGACGCCCGCAAAGCGGGGGCCGGGATCATCCGCGAGCTGGCCGCGGTCGTGAAGGATTTCCCCGGCGAGGCGCCGGTCGTGCTCGACCTCGTCACCTCGGAGGGCCCGCGCACCTTCCAGTTCGGCTCGGACTACAAGGTCAAGCCGGAGCCTGACTTCTTCGCCGAGGTGAAGGCCTTGCTAGGCGAGGCCGCTGTCGCGTAGCTCCGCGAGCGCCCGTTCGGACTTCGGCAGGTCGAGCTTCATCCCGCGCATGACCTCCACGGTCTTCGAGAACTGGATGTCGCCGTACTCCACGACCTGGACCCGGTTGCCCCAGGGGTCGAGGAAGTCGAGGCCGCGACCGGGCACGATCTCCGCGCCGGCTGCCTCGAGTGCCTCGCGCGTCGCCTGCTTGTCGTCGACGACGAGCCCGAAATGGCGTGCTTCGTCGGCCGCCTGCGTCCGCCCCTCGGTCAGGTTGAGGAACTGGTCGCCCATCTGCAGAAAGGCCATGCGCGGAAACTCCGTCTCGCGGACGATCTCGAACTCGAAGATCCGGCCGTAGAACGCGAGCGCTTCCTCGAGGTCGCCGACCTCGAGCGCGACGTGGTTGATCCCGACGAGCCTTGGCACGGCCTGAGCCTACGTTAAGGTCGCCTCGGCGAATGGCCGACTGGCGGATAACAGGGACGTATCTCGAGGCATGCAATTGTGAGCCCGGCTGCGGCTGCAACTTTGTCGGGGCGCCCAACTCGCCTGAAGGAAACTGCGAGGCCCTCCTCCTCCACTCGATCGGGGAAGGCAGCTCCGAGGGTGTCGAGCTCGGTGGCGCCACCGTGGTCTGGGCGCTCTGGTGGCCGGGAGCGATTCACGAAGGCAGCGGTCACGGGCACGTCTTCGTCGACTGCGAGACCGACGAGCAGTTCGACGCGCTGAGCCGGATCTGGCGCGGTGAGGAGGGCTACGCGTTCTTCGAGATCTTCAACTCGACCTTTGACGAGCCGTCGACCGTCGACCGATCAGCCGTCGACCTGACCCTCGACGGCAAGAACTCCCGCTACTCGATTGAGGGGGTTGGCGAGGCGGTGCTGGCCCCGCTACGCAGCCCGGTCGGCGGAGAAGAGAACGACGTGCGCATCGTCAAGCCCGGCGGGTTCATCTGGAAAGACGGGGCGATCGGGACGAGCGAACGATTGCGCGTCGAGCTACCCGAGATGAGCTTCGACGTCTCGGGGCGTCATACGGTCTTCGCGGACTTCGACTACGCGAACAGCTAGACGCCCGACGCGCGGGCCTGGAGCTCGTGCGCGACTTCGAACTTCTCGACGGACAGGACCGAGCCACCGACGTCTTCCGATGCCTTGTTCCGGGCCGCGCGCGCCGTCTTCTCGCTCTCTTCGAGCGCGGCGTCGTTCTCCCAGAGCGTGAGCGTCATCGTCCGGCCGTCCTCGTGGTCGACGAGGATGTAGCCGCCGGCGAATCCGTCGAGCTGCTCGATCTCCTTGACCGCTTCTCCGAAGCTGTCGATTGCGTCCTGAACGCGATCCGTGCCAACTTCGTACCGTGCAACGCGTGCCTGCATGGGGCGGAACCCTACTCCACGGGGCGGTGTAGATCGGTCAGTGGTGGACCGACCACTGGACGACGCGGAGCTCGTCGAGCGCGCCAAGCGGGGCGACCTTCGCGCGTGGGAGACCATCGTGCGCGGATACCAGGGACTCGCCTTTCGCACCGCCTACCTGCTCAGCGGGAGCGCCGCCGATGCCGAGGAGGCCGTCCAGGACGGCTTCGTCAAGGCCTATCGCGCGCTCGGCCGCTTCCGCCGCGGCTCTCCGCTTCGGCCCTGGCTGCTGCGCATCGTCTCGAACGAGGCGCGCAACCGCCGACGTTCGGCCGGCCGGCGCGATGCCCTCGCGCTGCGCGTGGCCGCTGCAGACCGCCCGGGGGACGCGGTCCCGTCCCCCGAGGCGGCTTTGCTCAGCGGCGAGTCCCGGGCCCGTCTGCTCGGCGCCGTGAACGGGCTCTCCGAGGAGCACCGGCTCACGATCGCCTGCCGCTACTTCCTGGAGCTCTCGGAGGAAGAGACCGCAGCCGCGCTGGGGGTCAGGCGAGGCACGGTCAAGTCGCGCCTCGCGCGCGCGCTCGCGCGCCTGCGTGAAGAACTGGACGAGGAGGAGGGCGAATGAGCTCGCTCGAGCAGCAGCTGCAACGGCTTGGGCAGGTGCTCGAGTATCCGCCGGAGCCCGACGTGGCACCCGCCGTGCTCGTGCGCCTCGACCGACGGCCGTTCCCGTGGAGGGTCGTAGCCGTCGCGCTGGCGGTCCTCGCGGTGGCGGTCGGGGCGGTCTTCACAGTACCGCAGGCGCGCACGACGATCCTGAAGTGGTTCCACCTGCGTGGCGTGACCGTCGAGCGGGTGGAGACGCTGCCGCCCGCGGTCGAGCCGGGGCAACTCGGCCGGCCTCTCTCCCGTGACGAGGCCGAGCGCGCCGTCGGCTTCGAGCTTGCGCTGCCGCCCGGAACGAAGCCGGGCCGGGTCTACGTGGTCGACGGCGCCCTGGCGTCGGTGGCGCTGCGCGAGGAGGGCGGCCCGCTGCTCCTCTCCGAATACCGCGCCGTCGACTTCGCCCTGCTGAAGAAGTCCGCGACCGCGCAAACCGTGATCGAGCCGGTGCTCGTGAACGGCGAGCCAGGCCTCTGGCTCGAGGGCGGTCCGCACACGCTGACCTACTTCAACCGCCGCGGTGAGTTCCGCCAGCGCACCGTGCTGATCCGCGGCAACGTGTTGCTCTGGACCGACGGGCCGCTCACGCTGCGCCTGGAAGGCAGGCTGACGAAGGCTCAGGCCCTCGACATTGCGCGGGTTATCCGTTAAGTGTGAGTCAAATCCCCCGGCAGGGGGAGATCCGTGCCGCCGCGATCACCGAATACCCAGACATGACTGCGGCTGAGCTTCAAATCCCAATCGAGACCGAGATGGATCGGATCGAGCGTTGGCGGGCGGAGGAGCTCGTTCGCGCCGGCTACGAACCGAGTGACGCGCTTGCACTGGCGGCCAGGCACGACATCGACCTGCACTTCGCGGTCGAGCTGATCAAGCAGG
>Ga0307296_10000525_pt1 | contig 18236 bp, 14 predicted proteins | sample ER_DNA_153_FD_194467 | JGI IMG/M metagenome (GOLD analysis project Ga0307296, IMG submission 194467) | Bulk soil microbial communities from the East River watershed near Crested Butte, Colorado, United States - ER_DNA_153 | ecosystem: Environmental > Terrestrial > Soil > Floodplain | place... | reverse complement strand
GCGCAGGTAGCCCTCGACCCCTCCATACCGGCGCTCGAGCTCCGCGAACACGCCCTCCATCGAGGCCGCGGGCGTCTGGGCGATCCGCTGCAGCCGCGCCAGCTCCTCGTCCGACTCCGCGGCCTCGAACCAGGCCTGGTGCCGCGACAGCAGGCGCTCCTCGCTGAGCGCGTAGTCGGCGGCGACCTCGCGGTCGTCGACCCCGGCGAGATGGAGCAGGAACGCGACCAGGAGGCCCGTGCGGTCCTTGCCGCCGACGCAATGGATCACGATCCCGCCCTCGGGCGCTTGGGCCAGGGCGCGAACCGCTGCCGCCACGTTCGCCTTGAAGCGCTCGAGGAAGATCAGGTAGACGTCGCGCGTCGAGCTCGCCACGTCGGGGGCGGCCACAGCCGCGGCCTCGATCTCCTCGGCGATCTCTTCCCACTCGGCCTCACTGGCCTCCATGAACGGCACGTGCACGACCTCGACGGGCAGCTCGGCCGGCGGGTCGTCCTCGCGCTCGTGGTCGCCTCGCAGGTCGAGCACCGTGCGGATCCCGTGAGCCACGAGCGCCCGCCATCCCTCGTCACTGAGCTGGTGGACGTCGTCCGCGCGCACCACCGCGCCGTAGCGCGTCCGGCCGCCGTTAGCCGTATCGAGCCCGCCGAGGTCGCGGACGTTGAGACAGCCGTCCCAGACGAGATCTCGTGGCTCAGGCGGCAACTGCGGCGAGCTGGGTGCCCTTGAGCGTGGTCGAGGTGGCGTTTTCGACCGTGACCCGAACGAGCTCGCCCGGATGGGCGTTCCCGGCGAAATTGACGGTCGTGTTGCGTCGCGTGCGGCCGCGCAAGAACGACGGGTCGGTCCGGCTCGGGCCCTCGACGAGCACCTCCTCCACCCGTCCGACGCGCTCGCGGTTCCGCGACTCGGCGACGCGCTGGACGACGTCGACCAGCCGCTCGATGCGCTCCCGCTTCACGTCCTCAGGTATCTGGCCCGGCAACCCGGCCGCCTCCGTCCCCTGCCGCGGCGAGTAGACGAAGGTGAAGGCGCTGTCGTAGCCGACCTCCTCGACGGCCGAGACCGTCTCTTCGAACTCCGCCTCCGTCTCACCCGGGAAGCCGACGATCAGGTCGGTAGTGAGCGCGAGATCCGGGATCGCGCCGCGTAGCTCGCCGACCAGGCGCAGGTAGCGGTCGCGCGAGTACGTGCGCCGCATCGCCTTGAGCACGCGGCTCGAGCCGGACTGGAGCGGCAGGTGCGCGTGCTCGCACACGGCGTCGCACTCGGCCATGGCCGCGATCACCGGCGCGCGGAAGTCCTTCGGGTGCGGGCTCGTGAAGCGGATCCGCTCGATCCCGTCGACCGCGTCGCAGGCCCGCAGGAGCTCGGCGAAGTCGCTGCCGACGTCTCGCCCGTACGAGTTGACGTTCTGGCCGAGCAGCGTCAGCTCGCGCACGCCGTCGCGGGCCAGGCCTTCGACCTCGGCCAGGATCTCGCCGGGGCGGCGCGAGACTTCCTTGCCCCGCACCGACGGGACGATGCAGTACGAGCACACCGAGTTGCAGCCCATCGAGATCTGCACCCACGCCTGGAAGCGCCGCTCGCCGTGCAGCGGCAGTTCACCGGCAAACGCCCGCTCGTCGGCGATCCCGAACGCCGCGCGCGGCACGCCCTCGCCGCCCGCGCCGAGCCACTCGCCCAGATGCGGGATCGAGCCGGGCCCGAACGCGACGTCGACGTAGGGATAGAGCGAGAAGAGGCGCTCCCGCTGGGCCTCCGCGTAGCAGCCGCCGACTGCGATCACCTTCTCCGGGTCGTGTTCCTTGAGCGCCCGCGCCTGCGCGAGGTGCGCCGCGAAGCGCTGGTCGGGCTTCTCGCGGATCGTGCAGGTGTTGAAGACGAGCACGTCCGCCTCGGCCTGGACGGGCGCCTCCCCGAGCCCGAGCTCCTCGAGCATCCCCTTGATCCGCTCGGAGTCGTGGGCGTTCATCTGGCACCCGAAGGTGGTGACGTGGTAACGCCGCATGGGCCCGAAACTCTAGCCGCCTGGACAGTCCCTTCCAGGCATGTCACCCTTGCCCGGAAGCTGGAGTCCAACCGGGGAGAGGGACGCATGTATTTGCCTGCCGTCGTACGGAAGCTGTCGAAGGCTGCACCGGCGCTGGCCGTTACCGCCGCACTCACGCTCGTGATCGCGGGCGCCGGCGCTGCCGCCGGCCAGATCAGCCTGACCGCGATCGACGCCACCTACGAACAGCATTTCGACGGTCTCGCTGCGAGCGGCTCGTCGGACCTGCTGCCAGAAGGTTGGGCGCTGAGCGAGGCGGGCACGAGCGCCAACAACGACGGCAAGTACACGGCCGGCACCGGCAGCTCCACCGCCGGGGACACCTATAGCTTTGGCGCTGCAGGGGCGGGCGAGCGCGCGTTCGGAACGCTGCTCAGCGGGACCTTGATCCCGACCATCGGCGCCGCCTTCACGAACAACACCGGGCAGACGGTCTCGTCGCTCGACATCCATTACACCGGCGAGCAATGGCGCTTCGGCCAGGCGAGCCGGGGCCCCGACCGCCTGGACTTCGAGTACAACCTGACCGCGACGAGCCTCGTGACCGCTTCCGGCTGGGTGGACGTGAACTCGCTCGACTTCTCGACGCCGAACACGAGCGCGGCCGTCGGCGCGCTGGTCGGCAACCTCTCGGGCAACCAGACGCTGGTCACCGGAACGATCAACGGGCTCGCGATCGTGCCGGGACAGACCTTCTGGGTCCGCTGGGCTGACTTCAACGTCACCGGCTCCGACGACGGGCTCGCCGTCGACGACTTCTTCCTCACCCCCCACGCCGCGCACACGGCTTCCGTGTCCGACGCGACGGTGACCGAGGGCGACTCCGGCACCACGACTGCCAGCTTCACCGTCTCCCTCACGAACCCGGCCGGGCCCGGCGGCGTCACCTTCGACATCGCGACCTCGGACGACTCGGCGCAGGCTCCCGACGACTACACCGCGCGCAGCCTCATTGGGCAGACGATCCCGGAGGGAAGCTCGACCTACAACTTCGACGTCGCCGTCAACGGCGACACGACGGTCGAGCCGGACGAGAGCTTCTCGGTCGACATCTCGAACGTGAGCGGGGCCGATCCCGGCGACACCCATGCCGTCGGCACGATCCTCAACGACGACCTGCCGCCACCCGTGGCGATCCACGACATTCAGGGCGCGACGCACATCTCGCCCTACGCCGGCCAGCGGCCGGGCGTGCTCGGGGTCGTCACCGCACGGAGCTCGAACGGCTTCTGGATGCAGGACCCGAGCCCCGACGCGGACTCGGCCACCTCGGAGGGCATCTTCGTCTTCACCGGCTCCGCACCCACGGTTTCTGTGGGCGACTCCGTCCGCGTCACCGGCACCGTGCAGGAGTTCCGCCCCGGTGGCGCGACCACCGGGAATCTGACGACGACGGAGCTCGCCGGCTCCCCGAGCGTGGCAGTCCTGTCCACCGGGAACCCGCTGCCGGCCCCGACGGTGATCGGAACCGGAGGACGGATTCCGCCTGACCAGGTGATCGAGGACGACGCGACCGGTAGCGTGGAGACCAGCGGTGTGTTCGACCCCGACCAGGACGGCGTTGACTTCTACGAGAGCCTGGAGGGCATGCGCATCCAGCTGAACAACGCCGTCGCCGTCGGACCGACCGCCACGGGCTTCGGCGAGACGCCTGTCATCGGCGACAACGGGGCCAACGCATCCGTGCGCACGAATCGCGGCGGCATCCTGCTCCGCGAGAACGACGGCAACCCGGAGCGGATGACGCTCGACGACCAACTGGCGCCGCTGCCGAGCATGAATGTGGGCGACCACTACAGCGGCCCGATCGTGGGAATCGTCGACTACAACTTCGGCAACCCGTTCGTCGAGGTCACGACCACCGGGCTGACGGCGATCCACGACGGCGTGAGGCGCGAGGTGACCGATCCGGTCGCGGCCGGCCAGCTCGCGGTCTCGACCTTCAACTTCGAGAACCTCGCAGCGACGAACCCGCAGTCGAAGTTCGACTCGCTCGCGAGCCTGATCGTCAACAACCTGCGCTCGCCCGACCTGATCGCGGGCGAGGAGGTACAGGACAACAACGGCGCCACCGACAACGGGGTGGTCGACTCGACCCAGACCCTGACGCGGCTCGTGAATGCCATCCAGGCCGCCGGCGGGCCCACCTACGAGTGGCGCGAGATCGATCCGGTGAACGACCAGGACGGCGGTGAGCCGGGCGGCAACATCCGCCAGGTCTTCCTCTTCCGCGCCGACCGCGGCCTCGCGTTCGTCGACCGGCCCGGCGGCGGCTCGACCAACCCAAACGCGGTCGTCGGGTCCGGGGCGGCCACGGAGCTGCTCTACAGCCCGGGCCGCATCGAGCCGGGCAACTCGGCCTGGAGCACGTCACGCAAGCCGCTGGCCGGTGAGTTCACCTACCGCGGGCACAAGCTGTTCGTGATCGCCAACCACTTCAACTCGAAGGGCGGCGACGACCCGCTGCGCGGCCGCTTCCAGCCTCCGACTCGAAGCTCGGAGACCCAGCGACACCAGCAGGCACAGCTCGTCGGCAGCTTCGTCTCGCAGCTTTCGGGGGCCGACCCGAACGCGAACGTGGTCGTGCTCGGCGATCTGAACGACTTCGAGTTCTCGGAGACCGTTCAGATCCTCGAGTCCCACGGGCTCGACGACCTGATGGAGACGCTGCCGGAGAACCAGCGCTACAGCTACGAGTTCGAGGGTAACGCGCAGGTGCTCGACCACATCATGGTCAGCGGCCCACTGTTCGCACGCCCGCTCGTGTTCGATCCCGTGCACGTGAACGCGGAGTTTTTCGATCAGGCCTCCGATCACGACCCTTCGGTCGTGCGCCTGTTCCTGAACGACCCGCCGAGAGCCGCTGCGAACGGGCCGTACACCGTGGCCGAGGGCGGAAGCGTGCCGCTCAGCGCGGCCGGGACCGATCCTGAGGGCGGCTCGCTCGACTACGCCTGGGATCTAGACAACAACGGCACCTTCGAGACCTCGGGCCAGAACGTGACCTTCTCCGCGGTCGGGCTCGATGGTCCCTCGAGCCACACCGTTCGGGTTCGGGTCACCGACGACGCCGGGCTGACCGACACGCAGAGTGCGACCGTCGACGTGACCAACGTCCCGCCGACGGTGACCGCCGCAGCCCCGCAGGCCGCAAGCGAAGGCACGAGCAGCTCGTTCGACACCGGCTCCTTCGCCGACCCGGCCGGGGCACTCGACGCGCCGTACGCGGTCAGCGTCGACTGGGGCGACGGGACGGCCGCCACGAGCTTCACGGTCCCGGCGACCGGAGACCTCCCCGACCTGCCGCACACCTATGCCGACAACGGGGCTTACCCCGTGACGGTGACCGTGACGGACGACGACGGTGGCTCCGGCCAGGCCGGCTTCACCGCCGGCGTGGCGAACGTCGAACCGACCGGGACCTTCGAGGCTCCTACAACCGCGCCTGCCGGCTTTGCCTTCACGATCCGGATCACCGGCGTGAGCGATCCGTCCCCCGTCGACACGGCCGCCGGTTTCACGTACGCCTTCGACTGCGGCGACGGTTCTGGGTACACGGCGTTCGGCACCGCCTCGTCGCGCTCGTGCCCGACCGGTGACACCGGGATGCGAACGGTGAAGGGCAAGGTCCGCGACAAGGACGGCGGGGTCAGCGAGTACACCGCCACCGTCCAGATCTTCGTCACTTTCGACAGCCTCTGCGCGCTCGTGCGGAGCTACGCACGCCGGTCGAGCGACGCGGACGCGCTCTGCGCCAAGCTGGACGACGCCGCCCACGCCGCTGACGCCAGCGAGAAGGCGGGCATCCTCGCCGCGTTCCGGAACCAGGTGGACGCCAAGACCGGCACCCAGCCGGGCAAGTCGTTCACGAGTGAGCAGGGAGCCCTGCTGAAGCTCCTCTCGACCCGGCTCTAGCGAGGCTTGCACCCGACGAAGAGCTCGGCTCCGGCCGGCTCTTCGTCGGGTGGGACCTCGTGCGGGTCGGCGCGCAGGCCCGCTCCTTCGATCAGCTCGACCCAGGTCGCCCGCGGGAAGAGGCCGCAGACGTGCCGGTCCTGCTCGCATCGGACCCCTCCGTCCTCGTCGCGCAGGAGATACGCGAAGTCGGAGATGTACGTCGTGTCGGACGGGTCGGGATCCCAGACCCATTCCAGGTACCGAAGGCCGCGATCCGCGCCGTCGTGGCCGCCCGTGCCGGTGTGCGGCTCGAAGCGCTCGCGGACGTAGTCCGGCACGAACAGGGCGACGCCGCCCGGGCGCACGTGCTCGGCTGCCGTCGCGATCGTCGCGGCCAGATCCGCCTCGCTCGTGATGTAGGCGACCGCGTCGTGCACGAAGACCGCGTCGAAGGTCTCCCCCAGGCGCACGCTGCGCATGTCCCCGAGCTCGTGCCGGCACTCGGGATTCAGCGTGCGGCTCAGCTCGAGCATCTGCGGTGAGCGGTCGACCAGCGTGAGCTCGAAGTGGGCCTTCAGATGCGAGGCGTTGTTGCCGCCGCCGCTGCCGAGCTCCAGGACGGTACGTACCGGCCCGGCGCAGGACTCGAGCAGAAGCCTGCGGTACTGCTCTGCCTCCTCCGCGTAGTCGTGCGGGGCGGTGAGCAGGTGGAACCAGGGCGCGAGCTCGCCGTAGAGCCGCGGCTCGGCGTCGCTCACTTGGCGAACTCGACCGCGCGCGACTCCCGGATCACCGTCACCTTGATCTGGCCCGGGTACTCGAGCTGGTCCTCGATCTCGCGGGCGATCTCATGCGAGAGCAGGACTGCGGCGTCGTCGTCGACCTCCTTCGGCTTCACGATCACGCGGATCTCGCGGCCGGCCTGCAGGGCGTACACCTTCTCGACGCCTTCGTGGCGCGCGGCGACCTGCTCGAGCGCCTCGAGCCGCTTGATGTAGTGCTCGAGACTCTCGCCGCGCGCTCCCGGGCGCGAGGCCGAGATCGCGTCGGCGGCGATCAGCAGGACTGCCTCGACGGTCTGCGGCTCGATCTCGTTGTGGTGGGCCTCGATCGCGTGCACGACCGCGGGCGACTCACCGTAGCGGCGCGCATATTGCGCCGAGAGCAGCGCGTGGGAGCCCTCGACCTCGTGGGTGAGCGCCTTGCCGAGGTCGTGCAGCAGCGCCGCCCGCCGCGCCGTCTTGACGCTGGCCTCGAGTTCGGCGGCCATGATCCCGGCGAGGTGGACGACCTCGAGCGTGTGCTTGAGCACGTTCTGCCCGTAGCTCGTCCGGTAGCGCAGCCGCCCGAGGATCTTCACCAGCTCCTCGTGGAAGTCGCCGCAGTTGGCCTCGAAGACCGCCTGCTCGCCTGCCTGGCGGATCGTGTCCTCGATCTCCGCCTTCGACTGGTAGTACATCTCCTCGATCCTGGCCGGATGGATGCGCCCGTCCTCGATCAGCTTCGTCAGCGTCAGCTTCGCGACCTCGCGGCGGATGCCGTCGAAGGACGAGAGCACGACGGCCTGCGGGGTGTCGTCGATGATCACGTCGACGCCCGTCAGGTGCTCGAGCGCGCGAATGTTGCGGCCCTCGCGGCCGATGATGCGGCCCTTCATGTCGTCGGAAGGCAGCTCGATCAGCGAGACGGTCGTCTCGGCGGCGTGGTTGGCCGCGACCCGCTGCAGCGCGTCGGCGACGAGGTTCCGGGCTCGGCGCTTGGCCTCGGCACGAGCCTCCTCTTCGGCCTGTCGCACACGGCGCGCGAGCTCGTGGCGTACAAGCTCTTCGGAGCGCTCGAGCAGGTGGGCCTTCGCCTCGTTGACGGTCATGCCCGAGATTCGCTCCAGCTCTCCGAGCTCGGAGTCTCGCGCCTCCTTCAGCTCCTCCTGGAGCTGCTTCGTGTGCAGCTCGCGGTCGGCAACGCCCTGCTCGCGGCGCGTCAGGTCGGTGAGCTTCCGGTCGATGTCCTCTTCCTTCGTGAGCGCGCGCTCCTCGATCTTGAGGATCTCCGCTCGCCGCCGGCCGAGGTCCTGCTCGACCTCGCCGCGGAAACGGACCGTGTCCTCCCGAGCCTCGATCTGCGCCTCGCGCCTGAGCGCGTCCGCCTCGCGCTTGGCCTCCGTGACGAGCAGCTGGCGCGTGCGGCGCGCCGCCGCCAGACGGGAGCCGGCGAACGCGTACAGCCAAAGGAAGGCAACCCCGGCTCCGACTGCGAGGCCGATGACGATCCCGATGACGACGACCATGCGCGCTCCCTACTTCGGGCCGGGCCGGAGCCTCGGCCGGGAACCGTTGTCCGCGCCGGAACGCGGTGCCCATCCAGCACCGCATGCACCGGGACATGCTCGAATCGGGAGGCGAGGCGCGCGAGCCTCGCCGACGCGGTTCAGCGCGCCGCCGCTACTGGTTTCTCTCCCTCGCGCTCGTCATGGTCTCTGTGTCGAAGGTCAACGATCCGATTCGGAAACACGTTAGATGCAGGCAAAATGTCGAATGAAGCCCTCGTATCCTAACGCCGCTCAGGGCTCTCGTGCAACGGCTCCCGTGACGACGTCTTCGTCGAAGCCCCTGCTCGCCAGCAGACGAGCCGTCGCCGGGCTCGCTCCGCGGTGCAAGACGAGGCGCTCGGCCCGCTCCCGTTCGGGCTCCAGCTCGCCCACGGCCGCCTCGATCGCCTCGGCCTCCAGACCCTCGCGCTCGAGCTCGAACCTGATCGCCCCGTCGCCCCGGCCGCGCTCGGCCAGCACTCGCGCACGCTCGTCGGCGAAGCGGCCTTCGTCCAGCAGGCCCCGCTCTCGGAGCTCCTCGACAACGGCCCGCGCGTCCTCGGCCGAGATCCCGGCTCGTCCCAGCCGCTCCCGCAGCCCCCGCCGGGAGTACTCGCGTCGCGCGAGCGCGCGCATGGCCACTGCGAGCGCCTCGGCCCGCGCCGGGTGTGCCTCCACCTAGGCCTTCGCGGCAGCGACCTCGGCGTCCGCGGCATCAGCTTCCGCGGGCTCCTCGGCCTTGGGCTTTCCGTTCGTCGACTCCGATTCGGCCTCGAGCTCGGGTAGCAGCCGCGCCGAGACGACCTGGTCGGGACCGGCGAGCGCCTGTAGCCGCAGCAGCACCTGCTGCGTCACGTCCGGGTGCTCGCGCAGGAACGCGGTCGCGTTCTGCCGGCCCTGGCCGAGCCGCTCCTCCTCGAAGCTGAAGTGCGAGCCCGACTTCTGAACGACCTTGCGCTCGATCGCGGAGTCGAGAACCGTGCCCTCCCAGGAGATCCCGGTGCCGTAGATGATGTCGAACTCGGCCTGCTTGAACGGCGGCGCGACCTTGTTCTTCACCACCTTCACGCGGACGCGGTTTCCGTAGGCCTCGACGCCGTCCTTCAGCGTTTCGATGCGCCGGATGTCGAGCCGGATCGACGAGTAGAACTTGAGCGCGCGGCCGCCGGGGGTCGTCTCCGGATTGCCGAACATGACGCCGATCTTCTCGCGCAGCTGGTTCGTGAAGAGGCAGATCGTGTCGGTGCGGTTGAGCGTGCCGGCGAGCTTTCGCAGCGCCTGGCTCATCAGCCGCGCCTGCAGGCCGACGTGGGAGTCACCCATCTCGCCCTCGATCTCCGCCTTCGGCGTCAGGGCAGCGACCGAGTCGACCGCGACGACGTCGAGCGCGCCCGAGCGAATCAGCAGCTCCGCGATCTCGAGCGCCTGCTCGCCCGTGTCGGGCTGCGAGACGAGAAGGTCGTCGATGTTGACGCCGATTCGCTTCGCGTACGCCGGGTCCATCGAGTGCTCGGCGTCGATGAAGGCGCAGATGCCGCCGCGCCGCTGGGCCTCGGCGATCACGTGGTAGACGAGGGTCGTCTTGCCCGACGACTCCGGGCCGAAGACCTCGACGATGCGGCCGCGCGGCAGCCCGCCGATCCCGAGCGCGAGGTCGAGGGAGAGGGAACCGGTCGAGATCGAGCCGATCGCAACCTGGGCCCTGTCGTTCATGCGCATCACCGAGCCCTTGCCGAACTGGCGCTCGATCTGGCCGAGCGCGGTGTCGAGAGCCTGCTCGCGGTCCACCGTTATCTCCCTCCCACTCCCATGGATTCAAGGACTTCGTAGTGCGCCCCACCGGCGCGTAGCCGTGACAGGAAAGCAGCAGCATCGGACGTCACGAACGGCTCCAGCTCCGGCAGGGCCGGCTGGAGGCGCGGACGCTGCCTGAACCGCACTACGGTCACGTGCGGTAGCCACCTGCGCCGCTCGGGCTCGTAGACGCCGAGCGCCTCCAACCGTTCGTGGAGGTCGGACGCCAGCGCCGCCGCCCGGCCACCCTCGTCGTCGAAGGTGAGCATGCCCACACTGCGCGTCTCGCGGTAGCCGCGCAGCGAGAGCCGCGGAGGCTGCGCTCTCGCCGCGGCCTCGCGCAGGGCACCGAGAATCGACTCCAGTTCGGTGACCGGCCGGTGGCCCAGGAACGCGAGCGTGACATGGAGGTTCTCACCCTCGACGGCCCGCAGCCCGGGCGCCGCCGGGAGTGCCACTGCCTGCCACGCGACCAGCCGCTCCACCGTTTCCGGAGGGAGTCGCAGCGCGCAGAAGAGCCGTACCCGCTCATCGCCTTCGAAGCTAGCAGGAAGATCCACGCGCCTCAGTCACGACTTCGTGACAGAAGTGTGCGCACGAGGTGCAGCGCCGCCACCGTCGCCCGGCCGCGGATCGCGTCGCGCTCGCCGGGCAGGTTGAGCTCGCGCGCGAGGCTGCCGCCGGGCCCTTCCGCGTGCAGGTGGACCAGGCCGACCGGCTTCTCCTCGGAGCCTCCTCCCGGGCCGGCGATGCCCGTGACGGCGACCGCCACGTCGGCGCCGAGCCGCTCCCGTGCGCCCGCGGCCATCGCCGAGGCCACCTCCGGCGAGACGGAGCCGTGCCGCTCGAGCAGCTCCTGAGAGACGCCGAGCTCCCGGACCTTGACCTCGTCCGCGTAGGCCACGACCCCGCCGAGAACGACGTCGCTCGAGCCAGGAACCGACGTGAGACGCGCTGCGACCAGGCCGCCGGTGCAGGACTCGGCGGTGGCGAGCGTGAGCCCCTGCTCGCGGCAGGCGTCGAGCACGAGAGCCTCGACGGGGCGCTCGTCCTCGGCGAAGAGGTACCGGCCCGCGCCCTCCCGCAGCCCGGAGACGAGCGCATCCGCCCGCCCGCTCCCCTGCTCCTCGACGAACAGGTCGACGTGGATCTCGAAGTCGCGGGCGCAGATCGTCGCCGTCACGCCGTCGCCCTCTCCCCCGCTCTCGCGGAGCGCCCTTGCGATCTCGGACTCGCTCGACCCGTAGAAGCGCAGCACACGGCGCTCGGGTACACGCGCGCGCGAGAGAACGGCCTGCACGGGAGCCGACTCGAGCGCCGCGGGCCAGAGGCGCCGCAGCTCGACGGGCGGGCCCGGGAGCACGACCACCGTCGCCGCCTCGGTCTCCAGCACGAGCCCGGGCGCCGTCCCCGCCAGCCCGAGCACGAGCGCACCCTCCGGCAGCGTGGCCTGTTTGCGGACGCCCTCGGCGAAGTCGGCATACGGCCGCCGCAGCCGCTCCGCGATGTTCCGCGAGACTCCCTCGATCTCCGCCTCCAGCGACTCGTCGACGACAAGCTTTCGTCCTGCCGTGCGGGCGACGAGCTCGACCGTCCGGTCGTCATGGGTCGGCCCGAGCCCGCCGGAGACGACGCACACGTCGGCCGCGAGCCCCTCCGCAAGCGCAGGTTCGAGCTCGGCCGGATCGTCGCCGACGATCGCGATCCGCGCCGGCTCGACGCCGAGCCGCAGCAGCTCACCCGCCAGGAAAGGCCCGTTCAGGTCGGTGCGGTCGCCGCGAACGAGCTCGCTGCCGGTGACGACGACGAAGCCGCGCGGGCGGCTCAAGCGGCGCGCGTGAAGCCGCGCGGCGTGAACAGGTACGACCCGGCGCGGGTGATGCTGACCTGCTTGCCGTTGAAGACGATGGCCAGGTTCCCGGGGTTGCCGAAGTTGACCCAGAGCCGGCGCGCGACGAAGCGCTGCGCCTGGTCGAGCTCGACAGTGCCGGTGAAGCGGTCGCCGCCGCTGGACGACCAGTTTCGGACCTGCATCCAGGAGTTGCCGTGGACTGCCCGCACGTAGAGCCTGAGCTTGGCCGGCTTCGGCGCGGCCTGCTTGTGCACCGGCGGGAGCACCGTCTGCTTCTGCGTCGAGGTGGCCGGGCCGAGGTTCGGGATCTGCTCGTTCCCGTTGCCGCCGAACTTCCAGGCGGCGATCACGAACGCGAACAGGGCTCCGATTCCGGCGAGCGCGAACAGCACCCAGCGGCTCTCGACGCGGCGCTGCTGCTGGCGGCGCACCTGCGACGTGCGGCGCGCGACGACCGGCTCACGGGCCTCCTCCCCCTCGCCGCCGAAACGCGAGTTGAACTCGTCCACGTAGAGCTGCCCATCGAGACCGAGGTAGTCGGCGTAGGTGCGCAGGAAGCCCTTGACGTACGTCTGGGCAGGCAGGAGCTCGAAGGTCTCCTCCTCCAGGGCGCGCAGGTAGCGGCCCCTGATCTTCGTCGCCAGTTCGACCTCGGAGAGCTCGAGCTGCTGGCGAACGCGGGCCTCGCGCAGGCTGTTGCCGATCTCGAACACGGGAGCAGCCGATTGTAGTGGCTATCCGAACAGGTTGAGCAACGCGAAGACCCCCAGGGCAATCGCGGCTGTCAGGCCCAGACAGAGCGCGATCAGGCCGAGCAGGCGCCCCACGCGCGCAGCGCCCTCACCACCCTTCCTCCCCAGCGTTCGGTCGATGTTCCGCAGCCCGCGCCGGGCCAGCAGCATGGCGCCGCCGCCCAGGACCACAGCGCCGCAGCTCGCCGCGGTCGCCTGGACCAGCGTGAGCTCGTCGAGTCGTCGCGCCGCCGCGAACGCGAGCGGCGGGAGCGCGAGCCCGAGCAGCGCGAGCAGCACCGAGCCGCGCGCCGCGTCGTTCCGCGCCCGGGCGCTACTGCTTCTTGTAGGGCCGTCCAACGGCTGCTGGCGGGACCGTGCGGCCGATCACGCCGGCGACGGCGATCAACGTCAGGACGTACGGGAGCGCCTGGAAGAGCGTCGAGGCGTTGGCGGAGTACACGGAGAGCCGGATCGCGATCGCGGTCGAGAGCCCGAACAGCAGCGCCGCCCCGAACGCGCCGAACGGCCTCCAGTTCCCGAAGATCACGGCGGCCAGGGCGATGAAGCCGCGGCCCGCGGTGACGTTCTCGTTGTAGGTGTTCAGGTAGCCGACGGTCAGGTACGCCCCGCCGAGCGCCGCAAGCACGCCCGAGAGGACGACGGCGCCGTAGCGCACCCCGTAGACGTTGATCCCGACCGTGTCGGCCGCGCGCGGGTGTTCGCCGCACGCACGAATGCGGAGTCCGATCGGCGTCTTGAAGAGCACGATCCAGGCGACGACGACGAGCAGCATGGCGAGCCAGATCATCAGGTTCAGGTGCCCGAACGAGGCCGCGAAGAAGCCATGGTTCGAGCTCTTCGCCAGGTTCACGTCCGGGATCTGCGAGACGCCGATGGGCACGTTCTCGCCGTGGTAGAGCTGGACGAAGAAGTACCCCGTGATGCCGAGCGCGAGGAAGTTGACCGCCGTCCCTCCGACGATCTGGTCGGCGCGCAGGTTGATGGCAAAGAAGGCGTGCACGAGCGCCAGCAGGCCACCCGAGACCATCGCGATCACGAGGCCGCCGACCCAGGAGCCCGTCTTGTCGGCGCCCCAGATCCCCCAGAAGGCGCCCATCAGCATCATCCCCTCGAGGCCGATGTTCACGACGCCGGAGCGCTCGGAGAAGATGCCGCCGATCGCCGCGAACGTGAGCGGGGTGGCGAAGACGAGCATCGAGGCGATCAGGCTGGCCGTGAAGACCTGGTCGAGCTTCGCGCTGCTCGACTGGATCGCGAGCGCGCCCATCACGCCGCCGACGATCCCCAGCACCGCCGCCGCGCCGCCGACCCGCTTCTCTCCGCGAGTGAACGCGAAGACGCCGAGTAGCAGGGCCAGGATGCCGAAGAGGAACGGCCAGAGCTCGGTGCGAGTCTCGATGGGCGGCAGCGCAACGAGGAACGCGACCACGCCGAGACAGATGCCGAGCACGCCCAGCGACCTGGACGTGAAGACCTTCGTGCGGACGACCCGGTCGATGGTCGCGTAGCTGCTCATACGGGAACCTGCCCCGCGTCATCCGTCTCGCGTCGTTCCCGCTTCAGCTTCTTGCGCCCCTGCCAGATGTAGAGGATGATCACGTCCGCGCCGACGAAGAGGACGACCAGCCCCTGGATGATCTCCGTCAGGTGGCCGGCCAGGCTCGGGTCGATCGTTCCCGACTGGAGGCCGTGCGTCGTCCCGTAGAGGAGGCCGCCGAAGAGGAGCGCGGCGAGCCCGACGCCGACGGCAGTGTTCCGCCCGAGCAGCGCCACCGCGATCCCCAGGAAGCCGATCGTGGTCGCCTGCACGTCGATAGTGCCGAACTTGTACAGGTAGCCCAGCATGTCCATCCCGCCCGCGAGCCCGGCGAACGCGCCCGAGATCGCCATCGCGCGCACGTAGTTCGTGCGCACCTTGATCCCCGCATAGGCGGCCGCGTCCGGGTTGAAGCCGACCGCCCGCACCTCGTAGCCGAGGGTCGTCCGGTTGAGGATCAGCCAGAAGAGCACGAGGCAGCCGATTGCGATGAAGAAGCCGATGTGGAGTCCCTGCAGGTCGGCGTCGCCCCAGAAGACCGGGAGACGCGCGCTGTGCGCGACGTCGCCGGAGATCGGGATGTTGAGCGGGATGTTCTGGGGCCCCTGGAGCGGCCCGCCCTGGTGGAAGATGTAGTTGCCCATCCAGTAGGCGATCCAGTTGAGCATGATCGTGGTGATCACCTCGTGGGCGCCGACGGCGGCTTTCAGGAAGCCCGCGATCGCGGCCCAGACCGCGCCGGCAAGAGTTGCGGCGCCGATCCCGAGGAGGATGTGAGCCGGTCGCGTCATGTTCACGAACGAGACGCCGACCCAGTTCGCGCAGTAGAGGCCGACCAGGTACTGGCCGTTGCCGCCGATGTTGAAGAGGCCGCAGCGAAACGCGAAGGCGACGGCGAGGCCGGTCAGGACCAGCGTCGAGGTCTGCAGCAGCGTCTGGCTGAAGTTGTAGGCCGACGTGTCGGCAACGTCGGTGTGCGTCGGGTGAGCGAGCCAGTCCAGCCCGGCGCCCTTGAGGATGTCCCAGTACGCCTGAATCGGGTTGTGCCCGGTGGCGAGCACCACCAGCCCGCCGATCATGAAAGCGAGGAGCGCGGTGAACAACGGCGTGGCGATCCCGCCGGCCTGCTCCCAGACCGCGAGCCGCGAGGCGACCGTCGCCGGTGGTTCCTGCTGGATCTCCGGAGGAACCCCCGGGCCAGGCGGCACTAGCGGCTCGCTCAAGCGACCGCCTCCTTTTTGCGCCCGCCGAGCATCTCGAACCCGATCTGCTCCTCGGTCGTCTCGCCTGTGTGCTCGCCCACGATCTCGCCCTCGTACATGACGAGGATGCGGTCGGCGAGCGAAAGCACCTCTTCGAGCTCGAGCGAGATGAGCAGGATCGCGCGGCCCTCGTCGCGCTCCTCGACGAGCCGCCGGTGGAGGAACTCGATCGCGCCGACGTCGAGCCCGCGCGTCGGCTGGGCGGCGACGAGCACCTTCGGGTCGCGCGCAACCTCGCGGGCCGCGACCACCTTCTGCTGGTTGCCTCCCGAGAGCGTGCCCGCGCGACTGTTAGGCCCGCCCCCACGCACGTCGAACTCCCTGATCAGGCCACGGGCCCGCTCGATCAGGCGGCTCGGGTAGAGCCAGCCCCACCGTGAGTCGGGCGGGTAGCAGTAGTCGTGCAGCGCGATGTTCTCCGCGATCGTGAACTCGAGCACGAGGCCCCGGCGCTGCCGGTCCTCGGGGATGTGACCCACGCCCACGTCCAGCATCTTCCGCGCGCTCGCGTGGCTGACCGCCTCGCCGGCCACCTTGACCGTGCCGCTCTCGACCCGGCGCAGGCCGGTGATCGCCTCGACGAGCTCGCTCTGGCCGTTCCCCTCCACCCCGGCCAGCCCGACGATCTCCCCCGCGTGCACGGTCAGCGAGACGTCCTTCACGGCCGGCAGCCCGCGCTCGTCGAGGACGTTCAGGCCCTCGACCTCGAGCAGCGTCTCGCCAGGCTGCGCAGGCTTCTTGTCGACCCGTAGGAGCACTTCGCGGCCGACCATCATGCGCGCCAGCCCCTCCTCGGTCGCGCCCTCGTGAGGGACGGTGTCGATCTTCTTGCCGCGACGCAGGACGGTGATCCGGTCCGCGATCTCGAGCACCTCGTTCAGCTTGTGGCTGATGAAGATGATCGAGGTGCCGTCCGACTGCAGGCTCCGGACGATCCCAAACAGCTCGCCGGCCTCCTGCGGGGTCAGCACGGCCGTCGGCTCGTCGAGGATCAGGATCTCCGCACCGCGGTAGAGCGCCTTCAGGATCTCGACGCGCTGCTGCTGGCCCACGCTGATGTTCTGGATGCGCGCGTCCGGGTCGACGGCCAGGCCGAACCGCGTCGAGATGTCGCGCACGCGCTCGACGGCGGCGTCGTAGTCGAGCAGCACGAGGTCCTTCCGGGGCTCGTTGGCGAGGACGATGTTCTCGGCGACCGTCATCACCGGAATGAGCATGAAGTGCTGGTGCACCATCCCGATGCCCTGGTCGATCGCGTCCTTGGCCGAGTGGAACGTGGCCTTCTGGCCCTTCACGAAGATCTCGCCCTCGTCGGCCTTGTAGAGGCCGTAGAGGACGTTCATCAGCGTCGACTTGCCCGCGCCGTTCTCGCCCAGCAGTGCATGCACCTCGCCCGCCCGCAGGTCGAAGTCGACGTGATCGTTCGCGACGATGCCCGGGAACCGCTTGGTGATGCCGCGCATCTCGAGAGCGGTCGAGGCCTCCACCGGGGTGATTCTATGAAGGAGCGGCGGGCGCTTGTGCGGCTACTGCGACTTGACCGCCGTCGGCACCTTCACGTCGCCCGAGATGATCCGCTGCTTGAGCTCGTTCATCTTGTCGATCAGCGCCTTGGGCACCGCCGGGTTGATCTTGCCGACGTCCATGCCGCCGTTCTTCAGGTTGAACAGCAGGTTGCTGCCACCCTTGAACTCGCCGTCCTCGACCTGCTGGACGGCTTGGAAGACACCCTGGTCGACCCGCTTGACGCCGCTCGTGAGCACCCGCTGCGCGTCGTTGTACTGGTCCTTGTCGACGCCGATGCCCCAGATTCCGTGCTCGGCAGCCGCCTTCAGCGTCCCGAGCCCGCAGCCACCGGCGACCTGGAACAGCACCTGCGCGCCCTGGGCGATCATGTTCTCGGCGACGGTCTTGCACTTGTCGGCCGCGACGAAGTCGTTCGAGTAGTCGACCAGCACCGTGAGCTTCGGGTTGAACAGCTTCGCGCAGTAGGTATAGCCCGCGATCCAGATGTCCACCGGCGGGATCTTGAGTCCGCCGACGGCGCCGATCACCTGCTTGCCACCCTGCTTCTTCGCCATCTCGGCGGCGAGGTAGCCGACGAGGCAGCCCGACTCGTTCGCGGCGTAGGTCAGGCCCTGGACGTTCTTGCGGCCCTTGAAAGGCGCGTCCTTGGCCGAGTAGTCGGTGATCGCGAAGTGAATGTCCGGGTACTTCGAGGCGACGGTGTTCGTCGCGTCGGCAAGCAAGAAACCTGCCGAGACGACGAGGTCGGCCTTGCGGCGCACTCCCTGCGTCAGATTCGGGACGTAGTCCGAGACCGAGTTCGACTGGAGGGGGATCGTCTTCACCCCCAGTTCCTGCTTCGCCCGATTCAGGCCCTCGAGCTGCGACTCGTTGAACGAGCGGTCGTTGAACTTGCCGATGTCGCTGACGAGCGCGACCAACGTCGACGATCCGCTGCTGGTGCCGGTCGTGGTCGAGGAGCCGGCCTTCTTGGACGAGCCGCAGCCTGCAGCGAGGAGCGCAACGCCGAGAACGGCGCCGGCGAGAGCAACTGGGCGTGCCACCCGCACAGGCATTGTTCTACCAAAAGAACGGGCGGGCCCGGAGGCCCGCCCGTCAGAACCGTGAAGCGGGTGCGCCTAGAGTTTCGTGGGCACCTTCAGCTTGTGCTTGATGATCTTCACCTTGACGGCGTTCATCGCGGTGATGAACTTCTTCGGCACGGCGGGGTTGATCTTGCCGACGCTCATGCCGCCGTTCTTCAGGTTGAAG
>Ga0307296_10000524_pt1 | contig 18274 bp, 19 predicted proteins | sample ER_DNA_153_FD_194467 | JGI IMG/M metagenome (GOLD analysis project Ga0307296, IMG submission 194467) | Bulk soil microbial communities from the East River watershed near Crested Butte, Colorado, United States - ER_DNA_153 | ecosystem: Environmental > Terrestrial > Soil > Floodplain | place... | reverse complement strand
GGCTCTCGCGCGCCGATACCGGGCACTGCCCATCGGCGACCGCGACGGGAAGCTGCTCGTCGCGATGTCCGACCCCGCGAACGTCTATGCGCTGGACGACATCCGCACGATCACCGGCCGGGACGTGCAGCCTGTGGTCGCTACCTCCGCGGACGTCGAAGCGGCGATCGCGAAGTACGCCGGCCTCGATTCCCACGTCGAGCAGCTGGCGGCGGAGGCGGCAGAGGGGAGCGAGGGAGAGGAGCACGACCTCGAAGCAGCGCTCGAGGACGCGCCCATCGTCAAGCTCGTGAACGCGATCATGTCCCAAGCCGTCGCCGAACGCGCATCCGACGTTCACATCGAGCCGGGGGAGCGCGACGTGAGGATCCGGTTCCGGGTCGACGGCGTGCTCCATGAGCCGATGCGCCCTCAGCCCAAGAACCTCCAGGGCGGGCTCATCTCACGCCTGAAGGTCATGGCGGACCTCAACATCGCCGAGAAGCGGGTCCCGCAGGACGGTCGTATCTCGATGAAGGTGGGCACGAGGCAGCTCGACCTCCGCGTCGCCACCCTGCCGACCGTCCACGGCGAGAAGGTCGTGATCCGCGTGCTCGACAAGAGCAACGCGCTGCTCGCGCTCGAAGAACTCGGCTTCATGCAGGACTCGTACACGCGGTTCGCGACGGCGTTCTCGAAGCCGTACGGCGCGATCCTCGTGACCGGGCCGACGGGCTCGGGCAAGTCGACCACCATGTACTCGACGCTCAACATCTTGAACGAGGAATCCAAGAACATCATCACGGTCGAGGACCCCGTCGAGTACCGGATGGCCGGCGTCAACCAGATCCAGGTGAACCCGAAGGCCGGTCTCACGTTCGCCTCGGCCCTGCGGTCGATCCTCCGCGCAGACCCCGACATCGTGCTGATCGGGGAGATCCGCGACAAGGAGACGGCAACCATCGCGATCGAGGCGGCTCTGACCGGTCACCTCGTGCTGTCCTCCCTCCACACGAACGACGCGCCGTCGGCGATCAGCCGCCTGGTGGAGATGGACGTCGAGACGTTCCTCGTCGCCTCCGCGATCGACGCGGTGGTGGCACAGCGTCTCGCCCGGATCCTGTGTGAGAGATGCAAGCAGCCCTATCGGCCGGATGAAACAGAGTTGAGAGCGGCCGCCTTCCCTGAGGAACTGCTGGCGGATATCGGGGAGGTGTTCCGAGCTCCCGACCTCCGGATCGCCAAGAATGACTGCAAAGCGTGCTCCGGCACCGGCTATCGGGGCCGGATCGGTCTCTACGAGGTGATGCTCCGAAGCGAAGAGATCGAAAGGCTCACGGTGGAGCGGGCATCTGCCGATGCCATCAGGACCATCGCCATCGAGCAGGGCATGCAGACCCTGCGCGAGGACGGTCTGGCCAAGGTTCGAGCAGGTATCACGTCGATCGAGGAAATCGCGAGGGTGGTGAAGTGAGATGAGCTCAGTGATCCAGGAGGAAGAAGACGTCCAGATCCCCGTTCCCGAGTTGCTCGGCGCGCTCCTGGAGAAGGGAGGCTCCGATCTACACCTCACGGCGGGTTCCCCGCCGATGGTGCGTGTCCACGGCGAGCTCGAGGTCGCGGGCGAGTACCCGCCCCTCACGCCGCGGGCGTTGCAGGGCATGGTCTACGCGATCTTGCCGCAGAAGCTCCGCGAGCGGTTCGAGCAGGAGCTCGAGCTTGACATGTCCTACTCGCTCCCCGGACGGTCTCGCTTCCGCGTGAACGTGTTCCAGCAGCGCGATGCCGTTGGCGCCGTCTTCCGTGTGATCCCGTTCGAGATCAAGGACGTGGATGACCTCGGACTGCCCTCTGTCGTCATGGACCTCGCCCGGTTCCAGCGTGGGTTCGTCGTCGTGACCGGTCCGACCGGATCCGGGAAGTCGACGACCCTCGCCGCGATGGTCGACATCGTGAATCGAGAGCGAGCCGGCCACATCATGACGGTCGAGGACCCGATCGAGTTCCTGCATCGGCACAAGAGCTGCGTGGTCAATCAGCGAGAGGTCGGGGCGGACACCCATGGTTTCGCGCAGGCCCTCAAGCACGTGTTGCGGCAGGACCCCGACGTGATCCTGGTCGGCGAGATGCGCGACCTCGAGACGATCGGCACGGCGATCACGGCGGCCGAAACCGGTCACCTGGTCTTCGCGACGCTGCACACACAGGACGCGCCCCAGACGATCGACCGGATCATCGACGTGTTCCCTCCCCACCAACAGCAGCAGGTCAGGGTCCAGCTGTCGACCACCCTGCAGGGTGTGGTCACCCAGCAGCTGGTACCGACGGTCGACGGTCAGGGACGCGTCGCCGCGGTCGAGGTGCTCGTGTGCACCCCGGCGGTGCGCAACCTGATCCGCGAGGGCAAGACCCACCAGATCTACTCATCGATGCAGGCGGGAGGCCGCTACGGGATGCAGACGATGGACATGGCGCTCGCCCAGCACATCAAGGCCGGTGCCGTCTCGCAGCAGGTCGGCTTCGAGCGTTGCCACGATCCCGAGGAGCTCCAGCGGCTGCTCGGCGGCTCGATCTCGAGCGGATTCTCCGACGGTTACGACACGCCCCTCAGCTCCTACGGGAGCTCCTCGGGCGGGATGCTGATGGGAGGCTGAGATGGCAGATACCTTCCAGTACAAGGTTCGCGATCGCGCCGGGAACGTCACGAGCGGATCGCTGATCGCCGACAGCGAGGCGCTCGTCCTCGCTCGCCTGCGAGAGCAGGGATTCACGCCGCTCGACGTCAAGCGTCAGAAGAGAGGCATCGGGCAGATCGAGTTCGGCGGGAAGAAGGTCAAGCTCAAGCAGGTCGCGATCTTCTCCCGTCAGTTCGCGACGATGGTCAACTCGGGGCTGCCGATCCTGCGAGCGATCGGGATCCTCTCGGATCAGACCGAGAACAAAGAGCTGTCGCGAGTGCTCAACGAGTCTCGTCTCGACGTGGAGCAGGGGTCCTCGCTCTCCGGGGCCATCGGGAAGCACGATCACGTTTTCAACAATCTGTATGTCTCGATGGTGAGGGCGGGCGAGACCGGCGGTTCGCTGGATAGCACCCTGATAGCCCTGGCCGAGATGATCGAGCGCGAGGTCCGGCTCCGCGGCAAGATCAAGTCGGCGATGACGTACCCGGTCGCCGTGGTCGCGCTCGTGATCCTCATCATGTCGGCGATGCTGCTGTTCGTGGTCCCACAGTTCGAGTCGATCTTCAGTCAGCTCGGCGGGAAGCTCCCACTCCCCACGCGCGGCCTCTTGTGGATGTCCGAAACATTCAAGTCCTTCTGGTACGTCGTCCTGGGCGGAGCGATCGGCGCCCGGTTCTTCTTCCGCCGCTACAAGAAGACGGACAAGGGCCGTGAGGTCGTCGACGCCCTGAAGTTGCGGGCCCCCGTGTTCGGGTCACTGTTCCACAAGACCGCGCTATCGCGGTTCTCGAGCACGCTGGCGATGCTGATGAAGTCGGGGGTGCCGATCCTTCAGGCCCTCGAGATCGTGAGCGACACCGTGAACAACAAGGTCATCGGAAGGGCGATCACCGAAGTGCAGCTGTCGGTCCGCGACGGTGAGTCGATCGCCAAGCCCCTCCACAAGTACCCGGTCTTCCCGCCGATGGTCGTGCAGATGATCTCGGTCGGCGAGGAGACAGGCCAGGTCGACCTCATGCTCGAGAAGATCGCCGAGTTCTACGATCAGGAAGTCGAAGCGGCTGTCGACTCCCTGACTTCGTTGATCGAGCCGATCTTGATCGCGATCATCGGTGGGTGCGTGGGGGCCGCGGTCGTGGCCCTCTACATGCCGATGTTCAACATCATCAAGTTGATCCAGTAGAGCTCCGTCATCGCCGGACGGAGACGGCGGGCCGGCGGCGCCTTCGGCGTCGTCGGCCCCCGTCGTTCTCTGGTCGTTCGCTCTCTCGGTTCTTGGCAACGAAATTGGCGCGTCCTCCTTCCTGGGTAGTCCTTCTGGTCCATTTCGATCTTCCTTCGTCGAAGAGCTTCAGTTCGCGTCCCGAGAGGCCGACATGAGGGGAGAACGCGCATCGCTGTGATGCGCAAAAACAAAGGAAGGGAGGCGAAGGCAGAATGCTCAAGCGTTTGCGTGAGCGTGAGGAGGGTTTCACCCTCATCGAGTTGATGGTGGTCGTATTGATCATCGGCATCCTGGTCGCCATCGCTCTGCCGACGTTCCTCGGCGCCCGTGAAAGGGCGCAGAACCGCGCAGCTCAGTCGAGTCTGCGGAATGCTCTCGTCGCTGCGAAGACGGCCTACACGGACGTCAGCGACTACAGCACCGCAACGGACGCTGATCTGCCGGCGATCGAGCCGTCCCTGCAGTACGTGGTCGGGACCGCGAATTCGGCTGGGCCGAACTCGGTCAGTGTTGACGTGTCGGGCGGCAACAGCGAAGTCTGGTCTGCCGCGGCACTGTCGGACTCCGGCACGTGCTTCTACATCTCGGACGACGCGACGGGTCCCGGTACCACGTACGGGGACGACGGCGGCGGCAATGCCCCAGTGTGTCTGGGCACTGACGCTGTCGGTGTCGCCGGAGCTTCCTGGTAAACCAGGCTGGACCGGCACCAAGGCTGAAAGGGCGGCCCCTTCGGGGCCGCCCTTTCCGCATCCAGGCTCGTCACCGCTGCGAGGCAGCTCCTTCGAGCTCCGAGGCGCTCCGGGGGACCCTTAAGTGAGGGACGAAGCGTGCCGACATCGTGAAGAGAAGCTTCTTCGTGTTTCCCAAAGGACGAACATGAGTCGACGCCATCTCATCCGGCGGACCCGCGCGCGCCTTGACGGCGAACGCGGATTCACCATCCTCGAAACGGTCATCGCCCTGATGGTCGTCTTCGCCTCGCTCACCGCGCTCGCGTACACGGCGTCGATCGGTTTCCGCTACTCGGCCTACGGCCGGGATCGCATCCAGGCGAGCGGCATGGCGAACCGGATCATGGAAGACATCCGAGGCCTGGCCTACACGAAGATCACGAGCGGGCTCCCGAGCACGGAGCTCGCGTCCGACAGCCGGATCGTGTCGTGCGCCGGCATCTACCGGTTCGAGTCCTGCAGCGGGGAGAAGATCGTCTCCTCGACGTTCGCCGCCGGCTACACGGCCGCGTGGCTCAAGCCGCACACGGGCTCGCTGACGGTCGGCAACCTGGACGTCACCTACGGCACCTACGTGACGAACAACACGCCGACGACGACCCCGTACCGGGTCACCGTGATCGTCAGGTGGACCAACGGTGGGATCGCGAACGCGCCGAACAACTCGGTCCGTCTTCAGAGCCTCTTCTGGTCTCCGAGCGGCTGCGTGAACCCGAGCACCCACCCGTTCGCGGCTCCGTGTCAGCCGTTCTTCTACGGGCAGGTCGATTCTCCCCAGCCGCGACTCGACGTCACGGGACAGATCCACGACTTCTCGGTCGATTTCGACTCGTTCACCCTCACGCGCCCCGGGTTGTCGGCGTCGACCCAGGAGGAGCAGACGAAACAGCTGAACGTCGTCACGACGCTTTCCGGCCTCACGTTCATCGACAGCACCGGGACGAACACCGCAGGGAACCAGGAGGCGACGTCTGATGCGGACGATGAGGTCGAGACATCGGCCGGAACGACGTCGGGCGGGACCGTCACGACAGGCGCCCTCTCGCTCTCGCATCTGAACGCGGACTGCTGCAACCAGATCGGGTTGATCGCATCCGTCCCCGCGGGTGAGCAGGAACACCGTTCGGCGTCGGTCGCCGCGAAGGGCACCGACACCTACGCCTGTCCCACGACCGGGACGCGAGAGACCGACTCCCTGTCCTGCACGGGCGGTCACGTCCGGGCGGCGGGGACGACGACCGTCTCGATCCCGGTGACGCATGTCACGGCAGGGGTCGGGGCCGCGAATCTGGTCCGGATCGTGGCCTCGGGCGTCGATACGATCGCGACGATCGACCGTGACGCGTCGGCCGGCACCAGCGAGGACGGACTGATCGACGTCTCGACCTCCCGCACGATCGGCACCGTCCAGCTCGGCGGGTTCCCTTCATCGGGGATGACGGCGCCTGCCGGGATGTCCACCAACCAAACCCTCGATACGAACTACTGCGTGCGGCTGGTGGGCTACGCTGATACCGCCCGCGCGATCGCCGGCGAGCGGCAGGCCACCAACCCGTCCGCGTCCATCTCGGCCGGAACCTTCTTCTACTACAACGCGGGCAGCTACTCGAGCAAGCTCACGACCGATCCGACGCTCGACACTCTCACCGTCACGTGTTTGAAGAGCCAGCTTGTAGGTGGGTCCAACGTGACGTGGCGTGTAACAGTATCCGCGGCCGCTACTTGCACACCGAAGCCATGTGGTGTGACGCACGCGACGACGACGACGTCACAGACGGCAGACCCGGCCGATGCGCAGACGCGCTGGGACGCCGAGGCGATCACGCATCCGATCGAGATCGCGATCCGCTACGAGTACATCGTGAATGGAGTGAGTGAGATAGATCTAATGGCGACGTTCGACCCGGGCGACCTCTTCGCCCATGGGATCTATCAACCTCCACCGGCGGCACAGACGTGATGGCGAAGATGGACGGCAGAATCTCGACGGTCCGGGGTCTGGGCGATGAGCCTGGCATGACGCTCGTCGAGCTCTGCGTGGCGATGGCGATCCTCTCGATCGTGATGCTGGTCATGACGACGACGCTCTCGAGCATCCAGCGGGCCGTCGTCGAGGAGGACGTCCGCATGCGGCTCAACGACCAGGCCCGCCTCGCGGTGCAGTCGATCGACCGCCTCGTTCGGTCGGGAAACATCCTCTACGACCCCGTCGACGAGTCGGGGAATGACCCCTACAGTCCATCGGCTACCGGCTACATGTTCCGGATCTACACGCAGGCCGAGCAGTCGGCTGCCCAGTCCGCACGGTGTGCGGTCTGGCTCGTGAACGACCAGCAGGAGCTGTTGTATCGGACCTGGCCGATCCTCGAGCCCGAGAACGCATCTACCTGGCAGGTCGTGGCGGAGTCCGTCGTGAATCGTGATCTGAACGAGCCCCCGTTCACGCTCGACGCGGCGGGGCGAACGATCTCCGTGGACTTCTACATCAACCCGGACCTCGGGGACCGCCCACAGGCGACCCAGGTGGTCTCGGCTTCGCTCACCGGGCGGAACACCTCGTTCGGCTATCCGGTACAGCTCTGCTCCGACCTCCCCGACCCGCTCATCTGAGAAGGAGAACGATGATGTTGACGCGACTGCGAGACGAAGAAGGCGGCGTCGCCATGATCATGTCGCTCGCCGTTGCGTTCATCGTCCTGCTACTGACGACGGTGGTCGTCGCACAATCGATCCATTCGCTGGAATCCAGCGGGTACGACCGGGAGCGACTCCTGTCGGTCAACGCCGCCGAGGCCGGGACGAACAAGTGGTACGCCTACCTTCAATCGACGCCGGCACTGAGCATGTCCGCCGACCCCGGGTGCAGCGTCTCCGGCACGCTCTCGATCGCGCAGACGGTGCAATCTGGGCCGTCCGCAGCCGCCTTCGATGCCGTCGGGACGTTCTACGCGGCCGACGGCGCAACCACGATGAGCTGCAAGACATTCACCGACACGAACTTTCCATCCTTCGTGAAGGTCCGGTCGACCGGGACTATCAATGGCTCGCCGAACCGGACCCTCGAAACGTACGTGCGGCTGACGCCGAACTACGGAGGGTTCGGAGCCGCCATCCTCGCCGTCAATGGGACGACGGTCACGAACAGCTTCACGATCAACGGCAACAACGGCAACGACGGCGACATGTACTTCCTGAACGGGAACTTCCGGGTGACGAACTCGATGACGCTCTCGGGGAATGTCTACGTCCCGAACGGGACCGCGCAGATCGAGAACACGTCGACCGTGAAGGGCAACGTGTGGGCGCGAGGCACGGTCACGCTCCAGAACTCCGCGACGATCCAGGGCGACGCCCTCTCGTCCACCGGCAACATCACCGGGACCGGCACGATCAACGACGACGCGACCGCCGCGGGGAGCGTCGTGACGACGAACCTCACGATCGGGGGCATCGTCACACAAGGTGTCACGATGCCCGCGGTGCCGACGCAGACCTTCCCGCAGATCACGAACTCGACCTCGGCCTGGCTCGCGAGCGGCTACACACTCGTGGACTACAGCGCAAGTCCCGGCGCCAACAAGTGCGAGCGGGCTCGCTACTGGATCGAGAACACGTGGCCGCTTCTGGCGAGTCCCACGAACGCTCTGGTTCGCATCGACGAGACGTGTGCATTCCCGCCGAATAGCCCGAACAACCGAACCTACTCTCTCAAGGGCAATCTCGCGATCCTGTCGGATGGGAGTTTCAACTTCGGCAACCAGTCGACCTGGAATGGCATCACAGGCACCATCAAACACATCCACTTCATCAGCGTCTACTCGGCAACATGCAGTGGGACGACCAAGGACATCACCCTCGGCAACAACACGAACTTCAACGCCTACACCAACGTGTCGTTCTACACGCCGTGCTCGGCCACCATGAACAACCAGAACGCGTTCTCCGGTCAGGTCCTCTCCAAGGACATCTCGATCGGCAACAACTTCAAGATGACGTACAAGCCGGTCCTCGTGCCCGGCATCACCGGTATCACCGGGTTCAAACAGGACATCGCCTACATCCACGAGTGATCGGTCTCCTCCCCGACGCGAGGTCAACCTGGGGGTAGGGTTCGGCTCCGTGAGCGACGCATGGATCCGCGCGATCGTCGCCCTGCCGTTCGGCCTCGTGGTGGGCAGCTTCATGACGGTCGCCGTCTATCGGCTTCCCAGGGGCGAATCCGTCGTGCGACCTCGATCGAGGTGCCCTGCGTGCGGTGCCGAGATCGGCGCTCGCGACAACATCCCGGTGCTCTCCTGGCTGTTGCTTCGCGGCCGCTGCCGCCGATGCGGTGAGCGCATCTCCGTCGAGTACCCCCTTCTTGAGCTCACCACGGCGGTCCTCGTGGTCCTCGCGGCGATCCGGTATCCGAACCCCTGGCAAGCCGGGCTGGTCGGCGGCCTCCTCGCGCTGATGCCCGGGCTCGCCCTTATCGACCTCAGGCATCGGATCATCCCCAACCGGCTGACCTATCCGGCGCTCCTCCTGTTCTCACTGGTCGTGCTGCTTGCGTGGTTGATCGGCTCGGCGGTCAACCCGGCGCGCGCGGCGATCGGGCTCCTCCTGTATGGAGGGATCCTCTTCATCGTCGCGGTGGTCTCAAGAGGGATGGGGATGGGTGACGTGAAGCTCGCCGCCCTGATCGGCCTCGTCCTCGGTTCAGTCGGCCTTCGCTTCGTCGGTGTCGCGGCGGCGGCGGCGATCGCCTTCGGCGGGCTCGGGGGATTGGTCGCGCTCGGGATGGGGAAGGGTCGCAAGAGCGCCATCCCGTTCGGGCCCTACCTCGCGGCGGGAGCGGTCGTGGCGGGGCTGTGGGGCGGGCCGATCGCCTCGTGGTACATCGGCCATTTCCTCTGATCTGCCCGGATCACGCCTGATTTTCCAGGACCGCGCCCTCTTTCTCCGGATCACGCCTTTTCCCCCGGAGCGCTCCTCAGCCCCTCACGCATCAAGGTCCTCAGATGTTTGACTTCGCCGGTTGCCTGGTGTTTCGTGAGCACACTCAAAGAGGCAGGTGTGCTTCTGGTTGCCCAATGTGACCAGTGTGCTTCATGTGGCACATGAGACACAAGAACGCGAGAGACCGAGGAGCGTGGTGGCCGAATCGCGAGCGTTCGTGACGGGAAGGCTCTTCACCGTGGCCGAGGTGGCCGCGGCGATGCGCGTTTCCAACATGACCGTCTACCGGCTCATCCGGTCGGGTGAGCTCCCAGCTCTTCGTGTTGGGAAGGGCTACCGGATCTTCGAGGCGGACCTCGAGCGGTTCCTCGAGGGCCGGTCCGTGCACGTGGAGGGCGGCTAGTGCCGAAGACGAGGATCGGGCTCGACGTCGGTTCGACCGCTGTTCGGGCTGCCGAGCTGACCGAAGGATCGCCGCCGTCTGTCGTTCGCGCCGCGCAGGTCCCGCTTCCCGCAGGCGCGGTCGAGAACGGAGAGGTGCGCGACGTGGGAGCCGTCTCGGAGGCGCTACGCGAGCTCTGGACCCGCGGCGGATTCAAGTCGAGGAAGGTCTGGATGGGCGTGGGGAACCAACGCGTCGTCGTCCGCGAGATCGCGCTGCCCGCCATGCCCGAGAAGGAGCTCCGGCAGTCGCTCGGGTTCCAGGTGCAGGAGTTCATCCCGATGCCCGTCGACGAGGCGGTCCTCGACTATCACCTGATCGAGGAGCTCGAGATCGAAGGCCGGCCGATGCTCCGATTGCTGCTGGTGGCGGCGCAGAAGGCGATGGTGGACACGCTCGTCGCCTCCGCGACCGGTGCCAAGGTCGAGCCGATCGGGCTCGACCTGGTTCCATTCGCGTTGGTCCGGGCCGTCGGAGCGACCGGCGCGGGGATGGAGCTTGAGACCACCGGGGGCGAGGCCGTCGTCGACGTCGGAGCCCACGTGACCAACATCGTCGTACACGCCGCGGGGGAGACTCGGTTCGTCAGGATCCTGCCTTCCGGCGGCCGAGACATCACCGTCGCGATCGCACGCGGGTTGTCCGTCGACGACGAGGTTGCCGAACGGTTGAAGCGAGGCGAGGTGGTCGAGGGGTCCGATGCGACGCCTCGGCAAGCGCTCGACATCGCGATGCAGCGGGCCACGCAATTCGTCGATGAGATCCGTTCCTCGCTCGAGTTCTACACCGCGCAGACGCAGGGCGCCCGTATCGAACGTCTCCTCATCTCGGGCGGCGGATCCAAGCTCGAGGGCTTCATCGACATCCTCCGGCAGCGGATCCCGGTCACGGTCGAGCCCGGCCGGGTGTTCGGCCGCGTCGGCTCGCAGCTCTCTCTGTCCGAGGAGGCTCAGGCCGAAGCCGAACCGGTGCTCGCGACCGCGGTCGGCTTGGCGATCCCGTGGGGCGGTGGCTCATGAGCCAGGTCAACCTCCTCCCTCCCGAGATCCTGGCCGCCCAGCGTCAACGGCGGCTGGCCGGCGTCGTGGCGCTCGCCGGCGTCGGTGTGATCGGGCTGATCTTCGTGTTCTACGTCCTTCAGCTGGGGAAGGTGAGCGGGATCCGGAGCGACATCGATCAGCAGAAGCAGACCAACCAGGGCCTCCAGACCGAGATCCAGAAACTCCGTGAGTTCGAGGCGCTCCGCGCGCGGGCGCAGGCCAAGCAGAAGTTGCTGGACGACGTCTTCGCCAATGAGATCTCGTTCTCCGGGCTCCTCATGGACATCTCTCGGGTGATCCCGAGCACCGCGGCGCTTACCTCCATGAACGCCACGAGCCAGGAGCCGACACCGACGACGGGTGGCTCCACCCTGCTCACCGGGCGGATCGACATCTCGGGACTGGCCTTGGACTACGACACGATCGCATCCTGGCTGACCCGGCTCGAGCGGGTTCGCGGCTGGGTGAACCCCTGGGTCACCTCGATCGCGGACCCGGAGGCCGGACCGATCACCTACAGCTCGGGCGTCGATCTCACCACGGCCGCCCTGACGGAACGGGGACGCCGAGCGGGAGGAGTGGCCGGTGCAGGGTAGACGAGCTGTCATCGTGGCCGGTGCAGGCGCCGCGGTCCTGGCCCTGCTGCTGGTGCTGTTCCTCGTGCTGCCGAAGATGGCCGAGGTCACCTCGGCGGAGGGGGAGCTCAAGGACGCGAAGGACGAGCAACAGAACCTGAGTGTGCAGCTGAACGCGCTCAAGCAGGCTCGCGACGAAGCGCCCCAGAACGAGGCGACGATCCGCGAGATCGAAGGGAAGGTGCCGCCGACGGCGGATCTCCCGGGCGTGATCCTGTTCCTCCGGAACGCGGCGGCGGTCTCCGGCGTGCAGGTGCTGAGCCTCACACCGGCGGCTCCCGCGCTTGCACCCTCCGGGGATTTCTCGAGCATCGCCGTCTCCGCGAGCGGCCAGGGCTCGTACTTCGCGCTCGTGAAGTACCTGCACGAGATGGAGACGCTTCCCCGGGCCGCCACGGTCGAGTCCATCGATCTCACCCCGGCGGAGGGAACGGTCCTCGCGTTCGCGGCGACGATCACGCTGTACACGAGCGATGTCAGCTCGGGACCGGGGTCGGAGCCCGGCCCGACCGAAGGAACCACCCCGGGGGCCTGACGATGGCGCTATCTGAACGAGATCGACGGACGGTGACGATCGGCGGCATCGCCGTGGGCGTGCTGCTGGCCGGCTTCGTGCTCTTCTCCTTCCTCGGCGGGGGCGAGGAACCCTTCCCACCGATCCCGCCCACGGCTCCGGGCGCCGGATCGCCCAGCCCCTCGCCGGGCGGCGGGGGACCACCCATCCAGAGCTTCACCGGGCGAGACCCCTTCTCCGTCCCGCCCGCGCTCTCGCCGTCGCCGCCACCTCCTCCTCCGGGGGGCGGCGGGAGCCAGAGTCCTTCACCGTCCGGCGGCGGGGGCGGCTCGCAGACTCCGTCCCCGACGGCGCCGGGCAACGGGTCGAGCCGGAACATCGGCGGATCCACCGTCGTCCTGCTCGACATCTTCCAGCGGGACGGAGCGACACACGTGCAGGTCGAGGTCGACGGGACCGTCTTCGACGTGGTCGTCGGAGAGCAGTTCGCCGGCGGCAAGTTCGAACTGCGCTCGGTGGGAGGGAACTGCGCCACGTTCCTCTTCGGGGACGAGTCATTCACCCTCTGCATCACCGCGCAGAAGTAGCCCCGGCGATCCGCCCACGGGGGGAGCGGTCGCCGGCCGCGGGGGCGGCGCTCGCGCCGCCCCCGCACTCTCCGAGCCGCGCGATGGGGTTCGATACGATGCTGACGTGCTCAGGATGCTCACCGCCGGGGAGTCCCACGGGAAGGCGCTCGTAGCAGTTCTCGAGGGCATGCCGGCGGCCGTGCCCGTGGCTCCGAAGGAGATCGCGGGGGAGCTCGCACGTCGTCGCCACGGGCACGGCCGCGGTGGACGGCAACGCCTGGAGACCGACGCGCTCGACATCGTGAGCGGAGTCCGCCACGGACGGACACTTGGCTCGCCGATCGCGATCACGATCCCCAACAACGAGTGGGAGGCGAAGTACCGCGACCTCATGGCCGTGGAGGGAGAAGCGGATCCGGCCGATCGGCTCACGCGGCCACGGCCGGGTCATGCAGATCTCGCCGGGGCGATGAAGTACGGGTTCGACGACGTCCGCAACGTCTTGGAGCGAGCGAGTGCTCGCGAGACGGCCGCCCGGGTCGCGATCGGAGCCGTCTGCAAGGCCTTCCTGGCAGAGCTGGACATCAGGATCGTGTCGCACGTCGTCCGGATCGGGAAGGTGACGACGCGCGCCTCGGGCCGCCTGCCCGCGCCGGAGGACCTCGATGCGGTGGACGCGTCGCCCGTGCGCTGCTTCGACGAAGCCGCCGGAGACAAGATGGTGGCCGAGATCGACCGTGTCCGGAGGGCGAGGGACACGGTGGGAGGCGAGTTCGAAGTGATCGCCTACGGGTGTCCGCCGGGACTCGGCTCGCACGTCCACTACGACCGGAAGCTCGACGCACGCTTGGCTCTCGGGCTGATGAGTATCCAATCTGTGAAGGGTGTCGGCGTCGGAGACGGGTTCGCCTCCGCCGCGAGGTACGGCTCGGGGGCGCACGACGAGATCGTCCGGCGAGCCGGCCGGATCACCCGGGCGACCGCTCGGGCAGGTGGGATCGAAGGCGGGATGAGCACGGGCCAGCCGATCCGGGTTCGAGCGGCGATGAAACCCTTCTCGAGCGTGCCGAAGCCGCTCGCCACCGTCGACCTCGCCACCGGCGAGGACGCCGTCGCGATCAAGCAACGGACCGACGTCTGCGCCGTCCCCGCCGGCGGGGTGGTCGGCGAGGCCGTCGTGGCGTTCGAGCTCGCGAACGTTGCCCTGGAGAAGTTCGGCGGGGACTCACTCCCCGAGACCCGTCGCAACTTGCAGGCGTTCGTGGAGACGCTCCCGTGATCGTGTACCTGGTCGGTATGCCGGGCGCGGGCAAGTCCACGGTGGGCAGAGAGCTCGCGGGACGCCTCGGAGTGCCGTTCGTTGACCTCGACTCGGAGATCGAGGCCGAGGCGGGGTCGGCGGTCGCGGCCATCTTCCGGGACGAGGGCGAAGCCGCATTCCGAGCCCTGGAGGCCGCCGCACTGGTGAAAGCCTCGATGCAGGACCCCGCCGTGGTCGCTTGCGGCGGTGGCGTCGTCCTGGAGCCCGCGAACCGGATCACGCTTCGCAATACCGGTGTTGCGGTGTATCTGGACGTGCCGCTCGACGAGCTGCGTCACCGCGTGCGGCCGGCGACGGATCGTCCCCTCATCAGACAGGAGGGCGATCTCGAACGGTTGCTGGCCTCGCGCGGACCCCTGTACCGGGAGTTCGCGGCCCATGTGGTCGACGCCAGCGGCGAACCAGGGGCCGTCGCGGAGGCGATCGTCGAGGAGCTCCGTTGGTCCGTGTGACCGTCCCGGTGCCGGGGCGTTCCTATGAGGTGACGATCGGGCCGGGGGTCCTCGCGAACGCTCAGGAGCACCTCCCCGACCTGCCGGGTGCGACCACGGCGTTCGTCGTCTCGGATCGTACGGTTTCCGATCTCCACTTCGCGGCCCTCGCGAACGCCATCGAGGACCGCGGCCTCGCCTCCGTGCTCCTGCTCGTCCCCGATGGCGAGGAGGCGAAGTCACTCCGTGGCTACGAGACCCTTTTACGTCAGCTGGCAGGACGCGAAGCCCATCGCGACGATGCGGTCGTGGCTCTCGGCGGCGGGGCGGTGGGCGACCTCGCCGGATTCGTCGCATCGACCTACATGCGAGGGATCCCGTTCGTCCAGATCCCGACGACGTTGACGGCTCAGGTCGACGCGGCGATCGGCGGCAAGTCGGCGGTCAACCTGCCGGAGGGCAAGAATCTCGTCGGGACCTTCGCCCAGCCCCTCGCCGTCCTGGCCGACCTCGACGTCCTCGCGACCCTTGAGGACCGGGATTACCGATCGGGGTTGGCCGAGGTGGCGAAGTATGCGCTCACGCTCGACGACAAGCTCCTCGCCCTGCTGGAAGGCGACCCGGCCCCGGTCATCGCGCGTGACGTGGTCGTCATGGAGGACGTGGTCGCCCGATGTGTCGCGGCCAAGGCCCGGGTCGTCGCGGAGGACGAACGAGACACGAACGCCCGGATGGTGCTCAATTATGGCCACACGCTCGGCCACGCGCTCGAGCGGCTCGACGCGTTCCGGGGGCGAACGCACGGAGAGGCGATCGCTCTCGGGATGGTTTTCGCCGCAGCACTTTCGGAAGCGCGGGGCCTCGCGCCGGGCGTGTCGGCCCGGACCGAGCGGCTCCTCCGGTCGCTCGGTCTGGGGTCGGCCGAGCCTCTGCCTCCCTCGCAGGAGGTGCTGCGCTGCCTCCGCCTCGACAAGAAGTACCGGGGTGGGGTGAGATTCGTCCTCCTGGAAGACGTCGGCCGGCCAGTCGTCGTGGACGATGTGTCAGACGAAGAGGTCGGATCCGTCCTGCACGAGATGGGAGCTCCGGCATGAAGGTGCTGTTCCTGTTCGGTCCGAACCTGGGAGCCCTGGGGCGCCGTGAGCAGTCCCTCTACGGGTCCGAAAGCCTCGAGGACATCATGCGATCCGTCGAGGAGCGCGGGGCCGGGTTGGGTCACGAGGTGGGCTGGCGGCAATCCGATCATGAGGGAGACCTGGTGGGTTGGCTCCTCGGCGCCGGCGCCGAGGGCGTCGGCGCCATCGTGATCAATCCCGGGGCGTTGACTCACTACTCCTACGCGCTCCGTGACGCGATCGAGGCGAGCGGCCTTCCGGTGATCGAGGTGCACATGTCCAACACGCAAGCCCGAGAGGACTTCCGTCACCGATCGGTGGTGAGCGAGGTCTGCCGTGCGTCCATCATCGGCCTTGGGGCCGGTGGCTATCATCTCGCTCTGGAGGCGATGCCGTGGATCACCTGATGAGAAGGAACCAGCTGACCGAACGCTGCGCGGAGCTGGACGTCGACGCGGTGCTGGTAACGAAGCTCGCCAACGTCCGCTATCTCACGGGTTTCACGGGTTCATCGGCGATGGCGCTCCTCAGCCCGGAAGAGTCCGTGTTCTTCACGGACGGGCGGTATGGGGAACAGTCCCGGCATGAGGTGCCCGACCTCACGCGCGTGGCATCGATGGAGAACCTTTCCGCTGCCGTCCTCGATCACGTCCGACGCCTCGGGGTCCGGCGCCTCGGCTTCGAACGCCATGCGGTCACCGTGGCTCAGCGGGATCGGTGGCAGGAGACGTTCGACGGTGTCGAGTTGACCGGGGTCGGCGAAGAGGTCGAACGGCTCCGATGGGCGAAGGATGCCGAGGAGCTCGCGATCCTCCGGTCGGCACAGGATGCGACCGACGGCGCTTTCGAGGATATCCTCGATCTGCTGGTGGTCGGCACCACGGAGAGGCAGGCCGCCGCACAGCTCGAGCTGGCGATGTCGCGACACGGCTCCGACGCGCTGTCGTTCGATCCGATCGTCGCCTTCGGCGAGCACGCCGCCGAGCCGCACCACCGGCCGTGTCATCGCGCGCTCGCCGAAGGCGACGTGATCAAGATGGACTTCGGCGCCATGGTGGACGGCTACCACACCGACATGACCCGGACCGTCGCGTTCGGTGAACCGGCGAGCGAGCTGCGCAAGGTGCACGACGTCGTGGCCGCCGCCCAGCAGGCGGGTATCGATTCGCTCCATCCGGGCGTCGTCGCGGGCGACGTCGACCGGGCGGCTCGGAGCGTGATCGACGATGCGGGTTACGGGGATCGATTCACGCACGGCCTCGGCCATGGCGTGGGTCTCGAGATCCACGAGGGCCCCTCGCTCCGCCGAGACGGTGAGGACGTCCTGGCGGTGGGTGCCGTCGTCACCGTCGAGCCGGGCGTGTATCTCCCGGGCATGGGCGGTGTTCGCATCGAAGACGCCGTCGAACTCACGGAGGACGGTCCGAGCGTGCTCGGGGCCTCGACGCGAGAGCTGATCGAGCTGTAGCGCCGATGAGCGTCTCCACCAACGATCTGAAGAACGGGATGACCCTGGAGCTCGACGGCACACTGTTCCAGATCGTCGAGTTCCAACACGTGAAGCCGGGGAAGGGTGGCGCCTTCGTCCGCACCAAGCTCCGGAACGTCAAGACGGGTGCCGTGGTGGACAAGACCTTCAACGCCGGCGTCAAGGTGGGTCTCGCGATCGTCGAGCGCAAGGAGATGCAATACCTCTATCCGGATGGTCCCGACCTCGTCTTCATGGATCTCCAGACGTACGAGCAGGTGCACGTTCCGGGAACGGTGGTGGGCGAGGCGGGTCGATACGTCACCGAAGGTGGCCAGGCGACGATCGCCACCCATCAAGGGGTCCCGATCTCGGTCGACCTCCCCGCCTCGATGGTGCTCTCGGTCACGAACACCGATCCGGCAGCCAAGGGTGACACGCGCACGAACGCGCTCAAGCCGGCCACGCTCGAGACCGGTGTGGTCGTCCAGGTGCCTCTGTTCGTCGAAGAGGGCGACCGGGTGAAGGTGGATACGCGCTCGGGTGAGTACATCGAGCGCGTGAAGGCGTGATGTCGCCTCCGTGACATCTCGGCGCCACGCTCGCCGGATTGCGATCGACATCCTCTACCAGGCGGACATCACCGACACGGATCCGAGGCTGGTGCTCGCGGAGTGGATCGATGCCGGCCGTCCCGTCTCCGCGTTCTCCACCGAGCTCGTGGAGGGAGTGGAGCAACACCTGCCGGAGATCGACCTGCTCCTCGAGGAGCACACGGAAGGCTGGACCGTGGCACGCATGGCCGCACTCGACCGGACGATCCTTCGCGTGGCGGTGCATGAGCTTCGCCATCGTCCGGACATCCCACCGTCCGTGGCGATCAGTGAGGCGGTGGAGGCGGCGACGGATCTGTCCGCGGAGGGAGCGCCGCGGTTCGTGAACGGCATCCTCGGGAAGATCGCGAGCGAGATGCGGCCCGCGGCGGCCGAGGATCCGGGGGGCTCCTAGAGGGTCTCGGGCCGGCGCTCGTCTCCTTCAGGCGCGAGTCCGGGCGGGGGCGCTGCGGGGGCGGGTCCCACACCCGATGAAGGTGGCGTGGCACTCTCGGTCTCGCCCATCCCTTCGTTCCCTTCCTTGAGGCCCTTCTTGAACTCACCCGAGGAACGGCCGAGGTTCCGCGCG
>Ga0307296_10000522_pt1 | contig 18278 bp, 17 predicted proteins | sample ER_DNA_153_FD_194467 | JGI IMG/M metagenome (GOLD analysis project Ga0307296, IMG submission 194467) | Bulk soil microbial communities from the East River watershed near Crested Butte, Colorado, United States - ER_DNA_153 | ecosystem: Environmental > Terrestrial > Soil > Floodplain | place... | reverse complement strand
TGACAAGTCGTGCAGCAGTCGTGACAAGTCGGGCAGCAGTCGTGACAAGTCGGGCAGCAGTCGTGACAAGTCGGGCAGCAGTGCCCATCGAGCCCGTCCGACCAAACAGTCTGCCGGCGCTCGCGAGAGCCGATCTGCGGCTCGGCGAGAGCCCGCGATCCCAGACGGTGCGACCATCCAGCTCCTGGATCGGGAGGTGCGCGCCGACCTGCGCAGCTTGTCGAAACCGAACGCCGAGATCGTCGGCGCCCACCTAGCCGCGGCTGGCCAGTTCCTCGACGACGACCCACTTCGGGCGCTCGATCACGCGCGGGCTGCCCGCGCCCGAGCTGCCCGGATCGGTGCTGTACGGGAGGCGGTCGGCATCGCGGCCTACCGCGCCCAGCAATGGGCCGAGGCGCTCAGCGAGTTGCGTGCGGCGCGACGGATCACCGGCGATCCGCGCAATCTCGCCGTGATCGCTGATACCGATCGGGCGCTCGGACGTCCGGCTCAGGCGCTGCGCATGCTCGACGATCCGGATGTTGCGCGGTTGAATCCGGAGACCCGAACGGAACTGCTCATCGTGGTCGCCGGGGCGCGGCGTGACCTTGGCCAGATAGACGCTGCCCTCTCGGTGCTGGCTCGCGGAGGTCTGGACCCGCAGCGGCCACGAGCCGGTTCCATGCGCCTCTGGTACGCCTACGCCGACGCCCTTCAGGCGGCCGGTCGTCGGGATGACGCGGCCCATTGGTTCGCGGCATCGGCGGCCCTCGATACTGCCGGTGACACCGACGCGGCGGAGCGGGTCGCCGCATTGCTCTGATCAGACTTAGCGCCGTTGACCGGACTCCGACAACTGATCCACCGTGTGTGAACGTCGATCATCACGTAGTACTAGCCGATGTTGGCCGCCAGGTCCTGATAGGGAGGGACGAGATCGTCCCACCGCGCCTCGGTGTCGCCGCGCTCACTCCCGGCGAGGTAGGCGGCGAGATTTTCGGCGTGGATCTGCCACCCAGCGCCGTAGAAGGCGATCTTGTCCAGGGGCATGCCCTGAACCTCGATGACCAGGATGGTCTGGTCGCGGTCAGCGGTGAGTGTGGCCTCGATGGCCTTGTCGTACGGCTCGGTCACTTCCTTGGTCGTCACCTGCAGCCGCCGCGGGGGCTCACACGCTTCCACGCGCCCGGTGCCGTCCCAGCCATCGGACTCGCGGTGTAGGCGGAACTCTCCGCCGGCACGGAGGTCGCCTTCAACCTGCCCGAACCAGCGGGCCAGGCGGCCGGGATCAGTGAGTGCCGACCACAGGTCGTCGATGTCGGTGTCGTAGCGGTCCTCCATGCGCACGACGCCCCTGCCGTGTGCCGACCGCAGGCTGCCCAGGATGCGATTGCCCGCATGTGCACTACCGGTCATCTGGTGCTCCTTCGTTCGCGTTTTCCCCGGGCTATCTCGGTGTGCAGGGCGTCCAGTCGCTGCTCCCACAGGGCCCGGTACCGGCCCAGCCATTCATCGATCTCGGCGAGCGGCTCGGGGCGAAGACCGTAGACCCGCCGCTGCGCCTCCTGGCGAAACTCGACCAGCCCGGCCTCCCGTAGCACCCGCAGATGCCGGGATACCCCCGGGCGGGCGATCGGCAGCAGAGCCGCCAAATCACCCGCGGTTGCCGGACCGTCAACCAAGGTCTCCAGCAGCGTCCGCCGGCTCTCGTCCGCCAGTGCCCGCAGGACGGCCTCCATGCCCGTGAATGTACCAAGATAGTTACGTAACTATCAAGGTACATAAGCGAGCCGGACCGAGAATCACGGAGCACCGACAAATCCGCGATCTCGATCCACATCATGGCTAGCTGTCCACAGGCTGGTTCGTCCGTCCGCCATCTCGTCGTTGGCGTCGCGACGATGGTCACATGAGCGAATCCATCACCCTGCCGTACGAACCGGCGAACCATGTCTTCCTCCGCGGGACCGTCGCCACCGCCCCGGTTGTCCGAACGTTGCCGAGCGGCGACGAGCTGTGTGCTTTCCGCCTTACCGTGCTTCGCCCGCCGGACGGGTCGACCAGTAGCCGGGTAAAGGTCGACAGCATCGACTGCGCGAGCACTCGGGCAGCGGTGCGGCGTTCCGCGTCGCGCTGGGCTCCGGGTGATGTGGTGGAGGTGACCGGCTCGCTGCATCGCCGGTTCTGGCGAACATCGGCCGGGACACCGGCCAGCCGCTACGAGATCGCGGCCGCCACCGTGCGGCGGGCCGTCAGCGCTGATCGGCGAACCGGCGCATGACGAGTCCGGACGCCGGCTTTGGCGTGAACAGGGTGGACTTGCGAGGCATCCGAGCCCCGGCCGCAGCGATCGCGGCGACCGCGGCCGTGGGGGTCGGCCGCAACAGCACGGCCGTACCGCCGCAGCGCGACGCTTCCGTCACCGCCTCGCTGACGCTGTGGGCGTATCCGACCGTGTCAGCGGTGTCGGGCAGGGCCCATACCCGTTCCACGAGTCCCCGGTGCAAGACCGTGACGTCGAGGTCGGTCAACTCGGTGGGCTCGCCATCGATCCGCAGGCCGGCGACGAGTGCTGGATCCACGTCGTGCACGATCGCGCTCGTGACGCCGTCGGTGAGCACCGCCGCGAAGCCGGTATCGCCGCCCAGCTCAGCTAGTCCTGCTTCAACGGTGTCCACGGGCTCGATGTTCGCGACCAGCTTCGCCTGCGCGAGAGCGTCGCCAACGGGGAGCCCGACCAGTACCCGGTGAATCGCGTGGACTTGCGGCCCATACGCGGTGGAGTCGACGAGGAGCGCAAGGCCACGGTCCCACGGGCCCGGTCCAGCGGAGAGCCTCATCTCTCGTTGGAGTTCGCGGTAGGTGGCGTATCGATGGTGGCCGTCAGCGATGAGCGCGTGACGGGTCGAGAGGTCGTCTGCCACCGCCGAGTGCATCCCTGGGTCGGTGAACCCCCACAGTCGGTGCCTGGTTTCGTCCGGTGTCAGCGCGGTCGCGAGCAGGTTGGCGTCGCCGACGCCGGCGACCACGTGCGATGCCGCGCCGCCGCCGTCGTAGATCAGGTAGATCGGTTCAAGGTCGGAGGCCGTCGCCCGCATGAGCGCGAGGCGATCAGCGACTGGGCCCGCCATGGTGTTCTCATGTGGGAGGACGACGCCATCCGCGGGATCGCGCAACTCCAGTGCTCCGAGCAGCCCGCGAGTCGTCACGCCCTCGGCGGTCCGCATCTCGTACACATACAAGGTCGGGTCCGGATCGACGCGATACAGGCCCGTGGACACCCAACGGTCCAACCGCGCCGCGGCTTGGGTGTACGGATCGTCTGGCCCGCTCACCGGCGTCGCGCCCGGCTCGGTAGCTCGGGGCAGGATGACGCCGACGGCGTTGTCCGGGTCAGCGGCGAGCAATGCCGATCGATCAGTCTCGCTGATGACGTCGTAAGGAGGGCAGAGCAGCCTGCCTAGCCGGTCTGGTCCGACGGACGGGCGCAGCCCGCGCATTGGCGCGAGCGAGAGTCCGCCGGCCGTGTCGTGGAGGATCGATTCGCCCTCCTGTGCCCTGCTCATGGCTTGCGATCGTAGCCAGCCGACCGCTTAGGCTTCGGTGCACGGATGGGGATACGACATCGGAGCCGGGCCACAGTGAGCACGCAAACATCGCAGGCACGGCAGCCGACCCTGCGCGGGTCATCAGCTCCGCTGGCGTCGCGCTACGACGTCGCCCTGCTCGATCTGGACGGGGTGGTCTACCTGGGTCGGGCAGCGGTGACCGGCGCACCGCAAGCACTCGCCAGCGCCCGCGAACATGGAATGCGATTGGCGTTCGTCACTAACAATGCTGCCCGCACGCCCGAGCAGGTAGCCGCCCAGCTGCGCGAACTCGGGGTGCCGGCCGACCCGTGGGAGGTGATCACCTCTTCGCAAGCCGCCGCCCATTACCTGGCGGAGCGGCTGCCGGCGAGGGCCCGAGTGCTGGTCATCGGGGCGGACGGTCTCGTCGAGGCCCTGCAGGAGCGCGACCTGGTTCCGGTCTTCAGCGCCGACGACGAGCCGGCGGCCGTCGTCCAGGGCTACTCGCCCGACACGAACTGGCGAATGCTTGCCGAGGGCGCGATCGCGATCCAGCGCGGCGTTCCCTGGGTCGCCACCAACATCGACGCGACCTTGCCGTCGGCTCGCGGACCTCTGCCCGGCAACGGCTCGCTGGTCGCGGCGTTGCGGCACGCGACTGGCGCCACGCCGGTGGTCACGGGCAAGCCCGAGCCAACGATGCATCGGGAGACGGTCGAGCGATCGGGCGCGCAACACCCGATCGTCGTCGGGGATCGGTTGGATACGGATGTCGAAGGCGCGAGAGCCGTCGGTTGTCCCAGCCTGCTCGTCCTCACCGGCGTAACGACTCCGGCGCTGCTGCTCGAAGCGCCCGAGCGGTTGCGCCCGGACTACATTGCGGCGGATCTCGGCGGCTTGCTGATCGCTCATCCCGAACCGATCGTTGACCGGGCCGGGGCACGCTGCGGTGTCTGGTCGGCTACCCGCAACGGGACCGCGCTCACGTTGCGAGCAGCGACGTCGGGCACCGACCGATCGACGGGTGACGAGCTCGATGCGCTGCGGGCCTTGTGCGCTGCCGCCTGGACCTGGTCGAACGATGCCGGCGTGGTGCGGGTCGAGGGAGCGGATGCCGAGGCCAGCGCGGTACTTGCCCGGCTCAGCCTGGCGTGATGTCTCCGGACATCCCCGAACCAGCTCAGCGCTCGACGATGCCGGTCCTTAGAGGATCGAACGCAGCTTGAGCAGGTCGAAAATGTTGGCGTCAACCGTGAGTGCGCTGCTGAGCCACGCGCTGGCGAAACTACGCCGGCCGCACGTGAGATCGAGCAGGACGTCGCTCGTCATTGACAGGCGCACCTGCGCGTCCGTGCGGTCGGCTTGGCGAATATCGAGCAGCTCGCCATCTTTGAGCCGGCCGAAGAAGATCACGTTCAGATCGCGGAGCTTGCAGCTGATAGAGCGGTTGAGCGAGGCCTGCTTCTTCGCGCTGTCGTCGGCCGCGGCCAACTTGGCCGCGAGGTCGTGGAATGCCTCCTCGCATTCCTCGACCGTCGCCATGTGCGGTGACGGTACCGGAGTGCCTGGTGTCGCGTGTCCGAAACATATTCGGGAACCTGCGACGCCCAAGCGCACACCGATGCGTGGCTCGCCGCATCCAGCACACCATTCCGGACACGCGCAGGACACTCGCGGTACCGTCGGCGCGACTGCCATCTCGGCGACCTGGAGGACCAGTGACCGATCCCGACATGCAGCCCGCTGATCCCGAGAGCACGGCTGGGACTGGCCAGGCCGCGGCACCGGAGGCGCCGCCAAGCGAGGTGCCGGCCGAGAAGTCGCCCGAGGCGGCCACTCCAGCGCTGCCGCTGCTTGGGGACAGCCTCCGGGCACAGGTGGCCGGGCTGGACGAGCTGGATGAGCTGCCAGTCGCCGAGCACCTTGAACGCTATGAAGCGGTTCACGACGAGCTGCATGCTGCGCTGCGCGGCATTGACGATCCGGGCGGCTGACGCTCGCGGTGGTCACCCGACGGCAGCGGCTCGATGCCGAACTCGTGCGCCGGGGTCTGGCTCGTTCGCGGGAACAGGCGGTGCAGTTGGTGAGCGCCGGCCGCGTTCAGGTACGCGGCATTCCGGCCCGCAAGCCGGCGACTGCCGTCGATGCCGACACGCCAGTTCGCGTCCTCGACGCCGACGATCCTGGATATGCCTCGCGCGGCGGGTACAAGCTCGCCGGCGCGCTCGAGGCGTTCCCGCAGATCAGCGTCGCGGGTCGGCGATGCCTGGACGCCGGCGCCTCGACCGGTGGCTTCACCGATGTGCTGTTGCGAGCGGGCGCCGCGGAGGTGATCGCCGTCGATGTCGGCTACGGGCAACTGGCCTGGCCGCTGCGGCAGGACGAGCGCGTTCACGTGCTCGATCGTACGAACGTGCGAACGTTGACACCGGACATCATTGGCGGCCCGGTGCACCTCACGGTCGCCGACCTGTCGTTCATCTCGCTGGCGGTCGTGCTGCCGGCGCTGATCACCTGCACGGCCGATGACGGCGACCTGATGCCTCTGGTCAAGCCGCAGTTCGAGGTCGGCCGGGGGCGGCTAGGCGCCGGGGGCGTGGTCCGCGATCCGGCATTGCGGGCCGACGCGGTGGCGAGCGTTGCCGCTGCGGCGGCCCGACTGGGCTGGTCGATGCGCGGGGTCACCAGTAGCCGGTTACCCGGACCGTCTGGCAACGTGGAATTCTTTCTATGGCTGCGCCGGGCGACCGCGCCGGCGGACGACGCGCACGACCGGGCTGCCATCGAGCAAGCCGCGGCGGCGAGCGCAGGCCGGCGAGAGGTACCTGCGGGAGGCGACGCAACCTCGCGCGAAGGGCCAGAAAGGACGGCACATGGGTAGGGCGGCGCTGATCGTCGCGCACACCACGCGCGACTTGATCACGCGCAAAGCTGCGTTCGCCGTCCACGAGCTGATCCGTGCCGGATTCGAGGTCCGCATGCTCGAGCAGGAAGCTCGCGAGTGCTGCATCACGGACGTCGTGACCGTGCCGGAGGACCCATCGGCCGCAGAGAACGCCGAGCTTGTGTTGGTATTCGGCGGAGACGGCACCTTTCTGCGCGCGGCCGAGTTCGCTCGCCCGGCCCGCGTGCCGATGCTGGGTGTCAACTTCGGCCGGGTGGGATTCCTGGCCGGAGCGGAGCCGGATGCGCTGGTCGAGGCGTTAACGGCCGTGGTCGACCGGCGCTACGACCTCGAAGAGCGGACGACGCTGGACGTCCGAGCGGAGCTCTCCGGTCGTACGCTCGCGACGGAGTGGGCGCTCAACGAGGCATCGGTGGAGAAGAGCGCACGCGAGCGCATGCTGGAGCTGGCCGTCGCTGTCGACGGTCACGAGCTGCTGCGCTTCGGCTGTGATGGCGTGCTCTGTGCGACGCCGACCGGATCGACGGCATACGCATATTCGGCGGGTGGACCCATTCTCTGGCCGAGCCTGGATGCGCTCGTCGTGGTACCTAACGCCGCGCACGCGCTGTTCTCTCGGCCCATCGTGGTGACACCCGAGTCGCGGATCGACGTCACGCTGCTCCGTCCCGACTATCCAGGAGTTCTGAGCTGCGACGGCCGCCGCGCGATCGACTTGCCGCCCGGCAGCCGGGTCATGGTTCACCGCGGAGCCGTACCGATCCGGATCGTGCGGCTCGCGGACTGGAGTTTCGCCGACCGTCTGGTGACCAAGTTCCAACTGCCAGTGTCTGGTTTCCGCAACGGCCGGGTGGAACTTGGACCCGATGAGTAACTCGGCCGTGGGCTAGCGTTCCCGATCGTGCTGGAGGAGCTTCGGATCCGGGGCCTGGGCGTCATCGACGACGCCAAGCTTCCGCTCGGGCCCGGGCTGACCGTCGTGACCGGTGAGACGGGTGCCGGCAAGACCATGGTCGTCACCGGCCTGCAGCTGCTGTTCGGCGGCCGCGGCGACGCGACCCGGGTGCGCGCTGGTCAGGAGCTAGCGATCATCGACGGCCGCCTGCTCCTCGAGCCGGAGTCCGTGGCGGCCCGTCGCGTTGCCGACGCCGGTGGCGAGCTCGATGCCGACCAGACGCTCGTGCTGCGGCGCACCGTCACCGCAGGCGGGCGATCCCGGGGGTTCGCCGGCGGAGCACCGGTACCGGTGTCCGTACTCGCCGACATCGGAGCGCACCTGTTTTCCGTGCACGGTCAATCCGACCAGATCCGGCTCACTCGCCCGGCCGAGCAGCGCGCCGCCCTGGATCGATATGGGGACCATGACGCCGCGACGTACGCCGCGCAATTCCGGGCGTGGCGCGCGGCCGAGGACCGCCTTGCGGACCGGACGGTCCGGGCCCGTGAGTTGGCTCGGCAGGCGGACGTGCTGCGCCACGGCGTGGCTGAGATCGCCGCTGCCGCACCCGTTCCCGGGGAGGACGCTGAGCTGCGCGCCACGGCGTCGCGGCTGGCGCACGCCGATGAGTTGCGCCTCGCGGCCCGGACGGCGCACGACGCGCTGCTCGGTGACGCCGACGATCCGGCGAGCTACGCCTCCGACGTGGCCACGCTGCTGGGCATCGCGCGGCGCTCGCTGGATATGGAGGCGGCCGACGATCCCGCGCTCGGCGCCATGCGGGACCGGATCGTCGAACTAGCTGCCTTGGTCGCCGATCTGGGCGCTGATCTGGTGCAATACGGCGCGCTTCTCGACGCCGATCCGATCCGGCTGGCCGAGGTCGAGGATCGCCGCGCCCTGCTCACCAGCCTGACCCGCAGGTTCGGGCCGGAGCTGACCGACGTCCTGGCCTGGGCGGAGGAGGCGGAAAGGCAGCTTGTCGACCTGGACGTCTCGGACGAGGCCCTCGCCGCGCTCGCCGTCGAGCGGGACGCGCTCGCAGCGGAGACCGCGAAGCTGGGCAGCGCGCTATCGGCTGCGCGACGCGACGCGGCCGATCGGCTGGCAAGCTCGATCTCGGCGGAACTCGCCGGTCTTGCCATGCCCGAGGCGCGGGTGACGGTGACCGTCGCGTCGCGAACCCCGGGCGCAGGCGCTTATCCGCTGATCGTCGACGGTGCTCCAGCCGTTGCTGGCCCGGACGGGCTCGACGAGGTCGAGATCCTGCTGCAACCACGTCCCGACGCCCCGGCCCTTCCTGTGCAGCGCGGAGCATCAGGTGGCGAGCTGTCTCGCGTCATGCTGGCCATCGAGGTGTGCCTCGGTGAGGCCGCCAAGGACGTCCCCACGTTGGTGTTCGACGAGGTCGACGCGGGCGTCGGGGGACGAGCGGCGATCGAAGTTGGCCGCCGGTTGGCCCGGTTGGCCCGGGACTATCAGGTGATCGTCGTCACCCACCTGCCGCAGGTAGCCGCTTATGCCGATCAGCAGGTCGTCATCGACAAACCCGAGGACAGCACCAACCGCGGGGTCAGCGCCGTCCGCGTCGTCGACGGTGCCGACCGGGTCGCGGAGCTGGCCCGGATGCTCGCCGGAAGCGGTACCGAGACCGCCCGGCAGCACGCTTCCGAAATGCTGACCTCAGCGGCCGCCGACCTAGCCGACGACGGCACGCGGAACGGGCGATCGCCAGCCCGAAGGTAAGGCGGACACGCACCGGCCAGACCGCGTGGCGGTGAGACGGTACACCGCCTTGGGTGGCACCATGGAGCGCTATGAAGCTCGCAACGCTGCGCCGCGGCCGCGTCGACGGGCTCCCCGGCGTCACCGGCGTGGCTCGATTGGACCGCCGGACCAAACGACTCGCCGGCCGGCTGAATCCAGGTGACATCGCCATCATCGACCACGTCGACCTCGACCGGGTGGCGGCGGAGTCACTCGTCGAAGCGAAGGTGTCGGCCGTCGTGAACGCGCAGCCGAGCATTTCCGGCCGCTATCCGAACCTGGGCCCGGATCTTCTCGTCTCCAATGGCATCGCCTTGCTCGACAATGTCGGCGACGAGGTCTTCGCCGCCGTCAAGGAGGGCACCCGAGTCCGGCTGTCCGGCGACACGCTCTACGTCGGCACCGAGCCCGTGGCCAAGGGCACCGCCCAAGACGTCGCCAGCGTCGCCGCCCTCATGGACGAAGCCAAGGGGGGTTTGTCGACTCAGCTCGAGGCGTTCGCCGCCAACACGATGGAGTACATGAAGCGCGAACGGGCGCTGCTCCTGGACGGTGTGGGCGTCCCCGAGGTGCGCACCACGTTCGAGCGTCAGCACGTGCTGGTCGTGGTCCGTGGCAACGACTACAAGGCCGATCTGGACGCCCTGAAGAACTACATTCGCGAGTACCGGCCAGTGCTGGTCGGTGTCGACGGGGGAGCAGACGCGCTGTACGAGGCGGGGCACAAACCACATGTGATCGTCGGCGACATGGATTCGGTATCCGATGAGGTGCTCACCTGCGGGGCCGAGGTCGTGGTTCACGCCTACCCGGACGGGCGCGCGCCCGGTCTCGCCCGAGTGCAGGACCTCGGCATCGAGGCGGTCACTTTCCCCGCCCTGGGGACCAGCGAAGACATCGCGATGCTGTTGGCCAATGAACGCGGCGCCTCCTTGATCGTCGCTGTCGGTACCCACGCCACGCTGGACGAATTCCTGGACAAGGGGCGGATCGGCATGGCATCCACGTTCCTGACCAGGCTGCGCGTCGGCGGCAAGCTCGTCGACGCCAAGGGTGTGAGCCGGCTATATCGCAGCCGCATCTCCACCGGTGCTTTACTGCTGCTGGTGCTGGCCGCATTCATCGCTATCGGCGCCGCGTTGGCCGTATCAGACGCTGGCCGTACGTACCTTGACCTTCTTGGCGATAGATGGGATCGCCTCGTGGATTGGATTCAGGGCCTGTTCTCGTGATCTCGTTCCGGTATCACATCGTGTCCATCATCGCCGTATTTCTGGCGCTCGCCCTTGGCATCGTCGTCGGCACCACGGCGTTGAACGGACCAATTACGAGCAACCTGCGCAGTGAGGTCGACACGCTACGAAAGGACCGTACGTCGCTGTCGAGCCAAATAAGTACGCTGCAAGGGGAAGTCAGCGACGCGGCCCAATTCGCGACGACCTACGGTCCGCAGATCGTCAAAGGCACCCTGACGGACAAGTCGGTGCTGATCCTCGGATTGCCCGGAGCAGACACCGGGCTGAAGGACCGCCTCGGTAAGCAGGTCGGCGCTGCGGGGGGCAAGGTCGCGGGCCGAGTCCAACTGACCTCGGACTACTCCGACCCCAAGCGGGCGAGCGACCTGACGGCCCTGGCCACGGGCAATGCCCATCCGGTGGGCATGCTCCTTCCGAACACCGATGACGCCGGGGTTCTCGGCGGTTACCTACTGTCCTGGGTGCTGCTGGGCAAGGGTCAACCGACTGACGTCCGGTCCGTGCTGACGGCCCTGGCCGGTCTGCACATGCTGAAGGTTGAAAGCAGCGGCGATGTGGCGCCGGCTGACCTGGTCATGATCGTCGCCAACGGCACGATCACCGCAGGCTCCGCGGCCGGCAAGAGCCAGCTGGCGCTGGTGACGCAGTTCCAGGAACTTGGTGGCAAGGTCGTCGTGGCCGGCGATACGGCCGCCTCTACCGGCGGAGGGGTCATCGCCCTGGTTCGCGCTGACGACGCGGACAAGAGTGCCGTGTCGACGGTCGACAATGCGGACTCGCCGCTGGGGCAAGTGTCAGCGATCCTCGCCCTCAGCCAGTTGACCAAGTCGCACGTCGGTCACTTCGGTACCGGCAGCGGGGCTTCCAAGCTGTACCCGCAGGCGTCTAGTTAGCGGGTGAGCGCACCCGGGCGTCGGGCTGATCTTCGTGCGTCCGTGCGGGCTGCGACCGTGGCCGCAGCGGTGGCCGGTGCGGTTCGCTGCGCCGACCCGCTGATGGCCCGGCGCTTCCCAGCCTGGACGCGAACCAACTACCACGGACAGGCGGTGACCCTTACCGGCGGTCTCGCCGCCGCGCTCGGGTCGCTTGTCGGCACGGCCACCGGGACAGCAGGAGCCACCCGCCGCGCGGCCCTGCTGGCCGCTACGGCCGCGGCCGTGGCGGGGGCGTACGACGACGTGGTCGCAAGCCGATCCGAGTCAGCAGAGGACAAGGGCCTGCGAGGCCACTTCGCTGCCTTGTGGGATGGGCGAGTCTCCGGCGGAGTGGTCAAAGTCCTCGTTATCGGCAGCGCGTCGGCGCTGTCGGCTGTCATGCTGACCAGCGGTCCTGGCCGGTGGCGCGTGCTGCGCGCAGGCCTGCGCGCCCTGGTGATCGCCGAGAGCGCGAACATGATCAACCTGCTCGACCTGCGGCCCGGGCGCGCCGGCAAGGTGGTGACCGCAAGCAGCCTCGGCCTGCTCGGTGGACCGAGCGGCAGCGTCGCCGCCGCGGGCCTCGGTGCGACGGTCGCCGTGCTGCCAGACGACTTGTCCGAACGCACCATGCTGGGCGACTGCGGTGCGAATGCGCTGGGCGCGCTGCTCGGCGTCCGACTGGCGGCGGCCGGTGACCTGCCGGTGACAATCGCCGCCACCGCGCTCGGCATGTTGACGCTGGCATCGGAACGGTGGAGTTTCAACGCGGTGATCGACAGCTGCCGACCGCTGCGCGCGGCCGACCGGATTGGTCGGCGAGCGTGACTAGGGCGTGTCCCGGCGACCAACCGTGACCGCGGGCCGACCAGCCGGACTGGCTGGTCGCCGGTTGCTGCGCGCCGCAGCACTTATCGCCGCGATCACGGCGGTGGCGCGGGTAGCCGGCTTCGGTCGCACCGTCGTGTTCGGCCGGACGGTCGGCGGCGGGTGCGTGGGCGCCGTCTACCAAACCGCCAACACGATCCCCAACATCATCTTCGACATCGTGGCGGGCGGGACGCTGGCTGCGCTGGTTGTTCCGCTGCTCGCCCCAGCCTTCGCGGGCCGTGGGCGGCAAGTAGCGGCTCAGACGTTGTCGGCGCTGCTGACCTGGACATTGCTGGTCATGACGGCGGTAGCTGTCGCGCTGGCTGCGTTGGCCGGTGTGCTAACCCACGTGCTGATCGGCAGCGGGCAGTGTATCGGCGCCCACGCGCTCGCGACCCGTATGTTGGTCGTCTTCGCCCCCCAGGTGATCTTCTACGGTCTCGGAATCGTCTTGGCGGGGGCCCTCCAAGCAGCCGAACGGTTCTCCTGGCCGGCGCTCGCCCCGCTGCTGTCCAGCGCCACGGTCATCGCCGCATATCTGAGCTACGGGGCGTTGGCCGGCCCGGGACGATCGGCGGAACAGCTCACGACCACGGACGAACTGGTACTGAGCCTGGGCACAACGCTGGGCGTCATCGTGCTGGCCGGTTGCCTGGTGCCGGCGGCGGCACGGCTCGGGCTTCGGGTCCGCCCGACCCTGCGCTTCCCGGAGGGCACCGCCAGCCAGGTTCGCCGGGCCGCGGTCGCCGGTGGAGCTACCCTGGGCGCCCAGCAAGTCGCGGCCGGGCTCGTCATCTGGCTGGCCAACGACGACACGACCACTGGCACGGTCGTCGTGGTGACTGTGGCCCAGACGGTGTTCCTGCTGCCTTGGGCCGTCCTCGCCGTCCCGGTGGCGACCTCGGCGTTTCCACGGCTGTCGGGGCTGTGGGACGCGGGAGACCGAGCGGCGTTCACCGCGCTGACCGACCGCACATCCCGCGTCGTGATCGCGGCGGCGGCGCTCGGAACGGCAGTGTTCGTCGCCGCAGCGCAGCCGATTGCCACCGTGCTGCTCGACCCGACCACGACACCCGCCCACTCTGTATTCGCGCCGGCGATCGTCGCGTTCACGGCGGGCCTGCTGGGCTGGTCGCTCGTGGCTTTGCTGTCCCGAGCGTTGTACGCGGCTTATCGGGTCGGCACGGCGGCGCTGGCCCAGGTCGCCGGGTGGGCGGTCGTCGTTGCCGCCGACCTGCTGTTCTGGTGGCTGGCTCCGACCTCGTACCGCGCCGTGGTGCTCGCCCTCGGCAATACTCTCGGGGTGACTGTCGCCGCGGCCTTGCTCATCGGACTGGCCGGCCGGCGCGGTGTCTTGGCCGGCACGGGCACACTGGTCGCGCATACTGCTCGCGCCGCCGTGGCCGCCGCTGCCGGTGGCGTCGCCGGTTGGAGCGTGGGTCGACTCGCCCAGGGGCCGGGGGTCGTGCCGGCGATCGCGTTCGGACTCGCCGCTGGAGCGCTGGGGATGGCGGTCGCAGCCGGCGTACTGGCACTGATCGACCGATCGCTGCTCGACCGCGGGCTGCTCAGCCGCGAGTTCATCGATCGCCCACGTCACGATCTCGCACAGCTGCGCCGCGGTGGACGACCGCAATGAGCCGGTCGACGCCTTCGGTGGCGCTGATCCTCGCCACAAGTACCGGCGGCATCGGTGTCCACGTCCGCATGCTCGTCGACGGGCTCACCAGGCGCGGATGGTCGGTGCTGGTCGGCGGTCCACCGGCAACGGACGACCTGTTCGGCTTCACTCAAGGCGGAGCAACCTTCGTCCCGGCCAAGATCGCCGGCAACGTAGCGGATCCGTTGGCTGCGGCGACCCTCTGGCGGGCAACTCGCGCCGTCGACGTCGTGCATGCGCACGGGTTGCGGGCAGCAGTGGTGTCGGCAATGGCCGGTCGGCGCCCCCTCGTCGTCACCTGGCACAACATGGTGCTTACGCCAGCCGGGCCTCGGCGCCGGACGCTCGCCGTCGGGGAGATGACCGTCGCCCGAGCGGCCACGGTCACGCTCGCCGCGTCGGAGGACCTGGCGGTGCGCGTGCGTGAGCTGGGCGGCCGGGACGTGCGGTACGCGCCGGTTGCCGCGCCGGTACCCGAGGTCCACCACACAGTCGACGAGGTTCGCGGCGCGCTCGGGCTCGAGCCCGACCGGCCGCTGGTCGTCTCGGTGGGCCGGTTGCACCGCCAGAAGGGCTACGAGACGTTGATCGAGGCCGCGGCGCGATGGACCGAGCTCCAGGTGCTGGTCGTCGTGGCCGGTGGCGGACCAGATGAGGCCGCGCTGCGTACCCTGATCGCCGATAGGCGGGCACCGGTCCGGTTACTCGGCCGGCGCACGGATGTGCCCGACTTGCTCGCCGCCGCCGATCTGGTCGTGCTGACGTCCCTATGGGAGGCGCGCTCCTTGGTGGCCCAGGAAGCGCTGTTACTCGGCCGCCCGCTCGTGGCCTCGTCCGTAGGTGGCCTCCCGAAGCTGCTCGGCGACGGCGCCCGCATGGTGCGGGCGCGCGATGTCGATGCGCTCGACGCCGCCGTCCGCCTCCTGTTGACAAACCCGCGCGAGAGCGCCGACCTGGCCGGGCGCGGCCGCGCCCGTGCCGCCGGCTGGCCGACGCCCGACGACATGGTGAACGAGGTCGCGGCCGTTTACCAGGAGGTCACCGGCGTGGCGCGCTGAACGCAGCGATCCGTTACCACTCCGGTGTTAGGGTGGACTTCCGTGGATCGGCAGATCGTTGGCCCGGCAACAGCCATGATCACCGGCCCGCACACCGGTATGTGACGCCGACCACGGGAGCCTCGTTGGCGAATTCGCCTCAGCCCACCAAGCACCTGTTCGTCACCGGAGGCGTCGCCTCATCGCTCGGCAAGGGTTTGACGGCTAGCAGCCTCGGCAACCTGCTCAAGGCCCGCGGGCTACGGGTGACGATGCAGAAGCTCGACCCGTACCTCAACGTCGACCCCGGGACCATGAACCCGTTCCAGCACGGTGAGGTCTTCGTGACCGAGGACGGGGCCGAGACCGATCTCGACATCGGCCACTACGAGCGCTTCTTGGACACCGACATGGCCGGATCAGCCAACGTCACAACCGGTCAGGTGTATTCGACCGTGATCGCCAAGGAACGTCGCGGCGAATATCTGGGTGACACAGTGCAAGTCATCCCGCATATCACCAACGAGATCAAGCGGCGCATCCGGGCGATGGCCGATCCCGGGCCGGACGGGCGGGCGCCGAACGTGGTGATCACCGAAATCGGCGGGACCGTCGGCGACATCGAGTCCCTCCCGTTCCTCGAGGCCGCGCGCCAGGTGCGTCACGATGTCGGCCGGGAGAACTGCTTCTTCCTACATGTGTCCCTGGTGCCGTATCTGGCGCCGTCGGGGGAGCTGAAGACAAAACCGACGCAGCACTCCGTCGCGGCATTGCGCAGCATCGGTATCGCTCCCGACGCGTTGGTGTGCCGCAGCGACCGGGAACTGCCGGAGAACGTCAAGCGCAAGATCGCCCTGATGTGCGACGTCGACGCCGAGGCGGTGGTCTCGGCGACCGACGCGCCGAGCATCTACGAGATCCCCCGGGTGCTACACGCCGAGGGTCTCGACGCCTACGTCGTCCGCCGGCTCGGTCTCCCGTTCCGGGACGTGGACTGGACCGCATGGGGCGACCTGCTTGACCGCGTGCACAACCCGAGGCAGGAAGTCACGGTGGCGCTCGTCGGCAAGTACGTTGACTTGCCGGACGCATACCTGTCCGTGACCGAGGCGCTGCGAGCGGGAGCATTCGCGCGCCGGGCCAAAGTGACGATCAAGTGGGTCCCGTCGGACACCTGCGAAACTCCCGCCGGCGCGTCAGCGGCCTTGGGCGCCGTTGACGGTGTGGTGATCCCGGGCGGCTTCGGCATCCGGGGCATCGAAGGCAAGGTCGGCGCCGCGCGCTACGCGCGAGAGCGGGGCATTCCGATCCTCGGACTATGCCTCGGTCTGCAGTGCATGGTCATCGAGACCGCCCGTCACCTCGCCGGCATGGAGCGCGCGAACTCCGCCGAGTTCGACCCGTCGACGCCGGAACCGGTCATCGCCACGATGGCCGACCAGGTCGACATCGTCGCGGGCAACGCCGACCTCGGCGGGACGATGCGACTGGGGTCGTATCCGGCGGTGCTCGCCGACGGGTCGCTCGTCGGCGAGGCCTACGGCGTACCGGAGGTGTCCGAGCGGCATCGGCACCGGTACGAGGTCAACAACGCTTACCGCGACCGACTCGAGGAAGCGGGCCTCGTGATCTCCGGAATGTCGCCGGACGGGCGGCTTGTGGAGTTCATCGAGCTGCCCCGTGAGGTCCACCCGTTCTTCGTCGCCACCCAGGCGCACCCTGAGCTGAAGTCCCGGCCCACGCGCGCCCATCCGCTCTTCCGTGGGTTGATCGACGCCGCCCTGACCTACAACGCTGCTGAGCGGCTACCCGTTGAGATACCGGACGACGGGCCACTGGCCGAGACGCTGCGCGGTGCCAATGGCGCCAGTCGGCAGGCCGCGGTGACCTGGTGAGCGAGCCGCACTATCCCGTCGTAGCGTCCACGCCGATCTACCACGGCCGGATCCTCTCGGTCCGTAAGGACGACGTGCGCATGAGTGACGGGGTCGTGGCCGTGCGGGAAGTCGTCGAGCATCCCGGCGCTGTCGCCGTCGTCGCGCTCCATGACGACGGCCAGGTGGTGCTCGTCCACCAGTACCGCCATCCGGTCGGCATGTTCCTGTACGAGCTGCCGGCCGGCCTGCTCGACGTGCCGGGCGAAGCTCCGTTGGAAGCCGCCCGGCGCGAGCTGTTCGAGGAGACCGGCCTGGTCGCTGCGGACTGGTCGGTGCTCCTCGACATCTTCACCTCACCGGGGATGACCGACGAGCTGATCCGGATCTACCTGGCGCGCGGCATTTCCGAATCCGTTGACCGGTTCCAGCCGGAGGCCGAGGAGATCACGATGACCGTGGTTCGGTTGCCCCTAGCTGACGCCCTGGGCCGCGTGCAGAGCGGCCGGATTACCAATGCGGCGGCGGTTGCCGGCATCTGTGCTGCCGCGCTAGCCCGGGATGCCGAGTGGCGGCCATTGCGGCCGGCCGACGTCTCTTGGCCCGGCGACCCGGGCCGCGCCAGCCCGTGACCTCGACCCGGTCGATCACCGCGCTGGGCAGCCATCCGCTCGCTCCGGCCCGCGTGGTGGCCAGCTATCTCGACCACCTGTCGGTGGAGCGCGGCGTCGCCGCCAACACCTTGCTGTCCTATCGGCGAGACCTCGGCCGTTATCTCGAGTACCTCGACCTGCGCGGCGTGTCGTCCCTGGCGGCGGTCGACGCGCCGGTCGTCAGCGGATTCCTGGCCTATCTGAGGTCCGGCGACCGCGAGCATTCAGCGTTGTCGGCACCATCGGCCGCGCGGGCCGTGGTCGCTGTCCGGGGGTTGCACCGGTTCGCGGTTCGGGAGGGTCTGCTGTCCGTCGACGTCGCGCACGGCGTCCATCCGCCAACGGCGGCGCGGCGACTCCCGAAGGCAATCAGCGTGGACGACGTCGAACGGCTGCTCTACGCCGCCGGTTTGGACGAAACCCCGCTCGCCATCCGGGATCGCGCGCTGCTGGAACTGCTGTATGGCACCGGGGCCCGGATCTCGGAAGCGGTCGGCCTGGCCGTCGACGATCTGGATCTGGCCGAGCGTACGGTGCTGCTCGCCGGCAAGGGCGGAAAACAACGGCGAGTGCCCGTGGGATCGTTCGCCGCTCGGGCCGTTGAGGCCTACCTGGTGCGGGTGCGGCCAGCGCTTGCCGCGGCCGGCCGGGGTAGCCCGGCACTATTCCTCAACGCCCGCGGCGGGCCGCTTTCGCGTCAATCGGCCTGGACGGTGTTGCGGACCGCGGCTGACCGCGCTGGCTTGGCTGCCGGGATTTCCCCGCACACCCTCCGCCATTCGTTCGCGACACACCTCATGGAAGGTGGAGCGGACGTTCGCGTCGTGCAGGAACTGCTCGGCCATGCCTCGGTA
>Ga0307296_10000521_pt1 | contig 18293 bp, 15 predicted proteins | sample ER_DNA_153_FD_194467 | JGI IMG/M metagenome (GOLD analysis project Ga0307296, IMG submission 194467) | Bulk soil microbial communities from the East River watershed near Crested Butte, Colorado, United States - ER_DNA_153 | ecosystem: Environmental > Terrestrial > Soil > Floodplain | place... | reverse complement strand
CGATGCTGAACAGACCTCCAACCAGCCTGTGATGTCGGTGTGGGCCGACTTGAGAGCGGGAATCCGGTTGATCCGCGGCTACCCAACCTTGACGACATTGCTGATCGTCGTGTTTGTCGCCGAGATTGGATTCAGCGGGCCGATTATGGCCGGAGTGCCCTTACTGGCCAATGAGACCGGCTGGGGTGTACGAACCATCGGCTGGGTTCTTGGTGGTTTCGGCCTTGGCGCGGCCGCTGCGGCCGGATTCCTGATGTGGCGCAAGAATGTCCGCCAGACCGGATTCGTCGCGCTTTCTGGCTTGCTGGCGATGGCGCTGAGCGTGCTGGGGCTCGGTTTGCTGCCAGCGTTGGGCCTACCAGTGTCTACGGCGTTCGCTGCCGCGGGGCTCCTCGGTCTCTGCTCGGGCTTGGGTGCCGGGTTCTACGGCACGCTGGTTACTTCTGCTGTGCTGCAGTTAGCGCCCGTCGGACAGATCGGCCGGGTGATGAGTGCGCTGTCATTCTCGAGTCTGGCCGCGGTCCCCATCACGTACGCCCTCACCGGGCTGGTGACCAACGTGTCGAATGCCCAAGTCCCATTCCTCATCGGAGGGGCGTTGATGCTGGTTGTCGCAGCGCTGGCCTTTGGGAATCCGCAACTACGCCACCTGACGGTGGGCGCCACGGCGCATGCGAAGGAACCTTCTAATCAGAGCCTCCCCGGCTGACCAAATGTGGGAGTGTTTACCTCCTCAACACACGGGTACCCCCGAAAAGGCACGAGAGGAGGTCCTTCCATGAACCGGGGAATTATCGGCACCATCATCGGTGTGCTGGTCATCATCATCTTGGTGATCGTCATTCTGCAGCTCACCTGATTGCAGACCCCGGGCCGGTGAGGCGTCTGTTGGCTGCCGCCGCCCCGCGGGCCACCCTTTCCCGATATTTCGTTTGCACCCCGGCGCTGTGAAGCTAAGCCTGAGCTTCGCGGCGTTCGGGGTGCTGCGCTGTCAGGTGCTCGTATGTCGCTGCTAGATCCTGACCGCTCACCCCAGCCCGATCCAACAGCTGGAAGAGTTCTCGGACGTTCGCTAGAAGTCGTGCTGATGTCCCAGTTCGCCACGCCTGTTGTGTTGCGACTTCAAGCGCCGCCAACGCCGAGCTGGTGGGCACATCGGGTTCGACGTCATGATTGAGCGAGACGTCACGATTGAGCAATGTGCCACGGGCTGTGGTCAGCGCCCCGCTGCCTCCGAGCGACAACTCCCAGCTCTGCAGGACCCGAGCAAGGTCAAGACCAGCGCGTTCGACGATGACCGCCGCCTCGCCGAGCGCCATGGCCGTTGCGGCAACGACGTATTGCTCGCACGCATTGGCGATTTGAGCGCTACCCACACCGCCTACCCGTACGCAGGTTCCCAACAGCTCCAGAACGGGCAATGCATCCCGATAGAGCGCCGGCGATGCGCCAACGGGGATGACGAGGTCACCCCGCGCTGCGGCTGCCTGCGTTCCGCTTAGCGGTGCGTCAACGACTCGCACTAGCCGAGCTGTGCTCTCGGCAAGATCCCCGGCTAGCTCACGAAGATCAGCTGGGGCCGAGATTCCACTGACGACAAGGATCTTGGGGCTGTGCATCCCAGCCCGCAGCCCACTAGGACCGCCTAGCTGCACCTCAAGATCATCTAGGGTTTCCAGCAAAACCAGCAGATATTCGCTCCGCGCCGCAAGGTCTGCCGGACTCGCGGCGACTTGGGCTCCTAGGCGCTGCAGTTGAGCAAGTACGTCGGCATTTCGCTCGTATGTCCAGATATGCGTCTCTGGCGGGAGGGCGCCCAAGAGCCGCTGTACGACCGGCTTGACCAAACGTCCGTCCCCAAGCACCCCGACTGAGCGTAGAGACGTACGATCGCGCGCTCCGCCTGTTGGCACCCTTGCCACTCTAGCGAAGAGATCCGGGGCGCCTCATCTAGTTGGGTCCGCGGTCCAGCACTACCTGCACGAGCCGGCGCAACTCCGGTGTCAGATCCTGTTCCGGCACGCTGAACCGCCAGTCACCGTATTCGACGGTGTAGACGAATCGATCCGGAGCCGGACGGGTCGAAGTGATCTCCTGCCGGCCAACACGCATCAACAAATGCCGGATCTCGGAGGCTTCCGGATCGGAAGTGAGATCCAACTGCCCGACTTTGGTGGTGCCTGCAAAGCCGCCAGTGCGGCGTACGGCGACCGTTGCAGGCAGATCAGCCTGCGACGGAGGAGCCGAAGCCTGGAACACGCCTACACCACCAGGCCGCCCCACATCGGCCGGCGCCTCCCCAGCCAGCACGCCGACCTCAACCCACGCACTCCGGATTTTTTCGGCGATCGACGGGTCATTCGTGAAGAGCCGACCGGCCGAGCTGACGGTTGCCTGCGCGAAGGACTCAAAGCCAGCCTGCGAGCTCAACTGGCCATTAACGAGCGTGTCGTACCACACCTGACCAGCCTTCTCCCAGCTAGCTCCACCGATCTCCAGCGCGGCCAATGTGAACGCACGGTTGGGAATTCCCGAGTTGATGTGAACGCCGCCGCTGTCCTCGTAGGTATGCACATAATCGGCCATCGAGCCCACTTGCAGATCTCTGCCAATTTGAGGGTCGTCGTACGCCGTTCCCGGTTCCCTCATCGAACGCAGCGCCTTGGCGTTGATCCCGGGCTTAAAAAGTCCTTCCGCGATTAGCCAGTCAGCCTCAGCAGCGCTTTGGTCGAGCATGCGCTGTTTGGCCATCGAGGCAAAGACATCGCTGATGCTCTCGTTCAGCGCGCCTGGCTGATCTTGGTAAGCCAATCCGACGGTGAATTGCGTCACACCATGCGTGAATTCATGTGCCATGACATCCATCGGCTTGGTGAAGCGTTCAAAGATCTGTCCATCGCCGTCGCCAAAGACGAGCTGACTACCATCCCAAAAGGCGTTGTCGTAATCCCGCCCGTAATGGACTGTGATGGATACCGTGCCGCCGCGGCCGTCAATGGACCGCCGGCCAAATTGACTCTGGAAGAGATCCAGTACTTGGCCGGATGAATCAAATGCCTCGTCAACTGCCAGATCGTCGACGGGAGGATCGCCGTCACTGCGGACGACCTCGCCGGGCAAGGTTTCAGTGTTGTTGGCACTGTGTACGACTCGACTGCTCGCCCCGGGCAGGGTGGGTGCAGCCATCTCAGGCGGTCGGGCCTCGCGTCTGGCCCTCAGCCGGTCATCGACCTGCAGCGTTTCACGACCGGAGGCGCACGCATGCCGTGTGCCAGCCCGCCTGGCGACGCGCTGCAGCAGATAAGGCGGAACGAACGTGCAGAACACCACACCTCCTTGCGATGGTCACCTGACCGATAACACAAAATGCCAAGCATCGTAGCCGCAGCGATGATTTGATGGAGTCGATCGCAACTGCCTGCTGCATGCTCACACGCAGGTTACATTCGGTATTGGCGACCATCGGGGGAGAATTTTGAGCAGAGTCCTTGACGGCGTGCCGTCGTACGTTTCAGGCTGACTTGCGGGAATGGGTCAACTCGCTTCAGAGCGGATAGCCTGTCCCGTGGGTCGATTGACGGCGCGCAATCGGTGACGGCCACCGTGCAGATGGCGGCGATTCCGTGACTATTGGAGTCATGGACCGAAGATGTGCGTGCGTGAATACTGGCCCATGGCGTACGCGTTGGAGAGTGCAAAGCACCTAACGCGATTTTGGCATGTCCGCTTTAGGACATGTCCTCTTCCTGCTGCCGTTTTTGCGTGACTTCGCTCGTAGCGGCTGCATAGCGTCCTTCTTGAAAGCTCGGGTTCTCGCCGGCGGCATCACCCGGCACGGCGGGACATCAAGAAGGGAACTTTTCATGCAGTCCTCAACCCATCGTGGTCATACTCTTCGTGGACATACTCTTCGCGGACACACTCTGCGCGGTCATACACTTCGTGGACATACTCTTCGCGGACACACTCTCTGAAGCGGCGGCGCGATCGCGCCGCCTTCTTCATAAGTGAGGCAATTCATACGGATAGAGCTCTTGGTCGGTGATCTACCAATAGCGGTTCGGATGCCTGCGGTTGGGTGCTTGGGAGTAAGTTCGCCAGATTTCAGCATTGAAATCACAGACGGTTGCAGGGGAAAACCGTCTCTAGTCTCCGCTGCGCTCGACTCGCCGCTGACGCTGTACTCAGACGCTCGCACTATTTGCCGTGGCGCAGCGACGCGCCGATTTCGGACGGTTGCAGGTAGTGAAATCGCGCCCAAAGTTCGATAGTGTTTCCCTAGGCAAAGCGAGCACCAGATCTTCCGCAAGGAAGCCGGGATACCTGACGTTCCCGGTGGTTGAGTTGCGAGTGAGCGTGGCTCAACCAGCACAGCCCGTGTGGAACTTTTCCCCGAGGTTCCGCTCGGAGTTCCTCCCCCTGGGCGACGCCCGCGGTTCATTTAGGACCGCGGGCGTGGCTTTCTGCGCTTACTCCCAACTTGCGGGTGCAACAGGATGATTAGAGTTGGGCGACACTGAATTCAGGGACATCGCTCGCTCGCCACGGAGGCCATCCGATCGCACGAGGGCGGCACCGAGCTGTAGCCGGGTTGTCACCCCCATCTCGTCCATAAGATCAGAAATCCAGCGACGCACCGAGCGCACATTGATGTTCAACGTATTGGCGATTGCCGAGTCGGTAGAACCGGTCATCAGCATCGAGATCAACATCTGGCGGCGCGGATCCGTTTCGCTGTTGACCGACGTCATGATCGGCACGGCGGCCTCCCACACGGCTTCGAAGAGCCATTGAAGCGCCTCGACGAGTAGCGCATGCCGCACGATAGATGCCCGAAGCTCATGCCCTGGCAGGTAGGAGCGCATGGAGGGGATGAGTGCGACCTGGGAGTCCACCAAGATCAGCTTCATCGGAACGGGTGAGGTTCGTGACAGCTCACCCTTCTTGGCGAAGAGGCCTAGCTCAGTCAGGCGTTCGGGATCGAAGCCCGGGTGGTAGACCACACGCAGAGTCACGTTGCGCTCCAAGGCCTGCCATTCCGGTTCCACACTCAGCGCTTCCTCGGTGATGTTGGTCCGTGCCTGTGCGTACGGAGGCTTGTCGAAGGCTGAGATCTCGCGGCGTGCGGAATCCAGCAGCTCGCGGTGGGCAGCGACGATGGCCTCCCGCCCAACAAGAATTTTGACGTCATCGACCGGGCTTGCGCCGGCGGCCAGTAGGTGGCTCTCCAGCGACTCAGCCGCCACGCTTGCCAGCTCGATCTCGGACAATCGTTGCGCCTTGAGCTGATTGACCACATCGAGTAGCGGTAGTGCTCGCCAGTTCCCGCGCGAGGAATCGGTCGCGAGTCCGAGCCTTCTCAGCTCTTCCAGGTTCTCGGCAACCATCTCAGGTGTTAACGAGGTGAGCCGCGCCAGCTCAGCTGCGGACGCGGATCGCATCGGACCAAGCGCGACGTACACGGCCTCCGCCTCGGCGCTGATGCCTAGCGGCTGAAGCATGCCTTCCCTCCACCGCAGGGTTCTTGTTAGCGGCCACCGGCGCCCGACCCGACGCCTGGGTGGAGCCGATACGCTGAGCCAACGGCACAGCGACCCCGCTCGCTGCACGATCGTCTCATAGCGCTCCAAAGGAGAGTTTTCAAGGATGGCTGAACTCGCTCAGATCGGTGTCACCGGGCTTGCTGTCATGGGCCGCAACCTCGCGCGGAACTTCGCCCGGCATGGCCACCGCGTTGCGATCCACAATCGCACCTACGCCAAGACTGAGTCGCTGCTCGCAGAGGCTGGGTCAGAAGGGACGTTCATTCCGTCCGAATCCATGGCCGATTTCGTCGCTTCGCTGGAGCGGCCTCGCCGGGTGTTGATCATGGTCAAGGCTGGTGCGGGGACTGATGCAGTGATCGACGAGGTGACTCCGCTGCTGGAAGACGGCGACATCGTGATCGACGCTGGCAACGCGCACTTCCCCGACACGATTCGCCGTGAGGCGAAGCTGGCCGAGATCGGCCTGCACTTCGTGGGTACTGGAGTCTCCGGCGGTGAGGAGGGCGCACTCAACGGTCCGTCGATCATGCCAGGTGGGTCGCGGGAGTCCTACGAGTCGCTGGGCCCGTTGCTGGAGAGCATTGCCGCCAAGGTCGAAGGCGTGCCGTGCTGCACGTATGTAGGCCCGAACGGGGCCGGCCACTTCGTCAAGATGGTCCACAACGGCATTGAGTACGCCGATATGCAACTGATTGCCGAGGCCTACGACCTGATTAAGCAGGGGACCGGGGCGTCAGCTCCGGAGATTGCCAAGATCTTTCAGACCTGGAATGAAGGCGATCTTGAGTCGTTCTTGATCGAGATCACCGCGGAGGTGCTCGCCCACACCGATGCTGAGACTGGCAAACCGTTTGTCGACATCGTCCTGGATCAAGCCGAGCAGAAGGGTACTGGGCGCTGGACGGTCCAGAACGCTCTTGATCTTGGGGTGCCGATCACTGGCATCGCCGAGGCAACCATGGCACGCGCCCTCTCGGGATCGGTGCCGCAACGCGAAGCCGGCAATGCGAACCTCTCGGCGGGAACCGGAGAGTGGCGTGTGGCCAATCCGGATCAGTTTGTTGAGGATGTGCGGCAGGCTCTGTACGCGTCCAAGGTGGTCGCCTATTCTCAAGGGTTTGACCAGATCGCGGCGGCCAGTGCGGAGTACGACTGGAACATTGACCGTGGCGCCATGGCGAGGATCTGGCGGGGTGGCTGCATCATTCGGGCTCGCTTCCTGAATCGGATCACCGAGGCGTACGAGCGCAATGTTCAGCTGCCGCTGCTGCTGGCCGACGACTACTTCGCCGAAGCCGTCAACAACAGCTTGGCTGCCTGGCGCCGAGTAGTCGCTGGGGCGGCTCAGAACGGCATTCCGACACCCGCCTTCTCATCGTCGCTGGCCTATTACGACGGCATTCGTGCAGAGCGGCTGCCGGCTGCCCTGATCCAGGCGCAGCGGGACTTCTTTGGTGCGCACACCTACCGCCGTGTCGACAAGGACGGCTCCTTCCACACCGAGTGGAGCGCCGACCGCACCGAGAGTCAGGTCGGGGAAGCCTTCAAGAAGGACGTGCCTGCCGCCACGGAGTCGGAGAAGGCGCCCGCCACCTCGGCATGACCCGTTTCGGTCGGCAGAGCCTCACGTGGCTGGGTGGCCGAACCGCGCGGGCTGCACGCGCTGCCGGGGCCCGGCTGCGGAACGAGGTAGCGGCCGTTGGCTTCGCCGAGCGGGCCGGTGGCAACGGGCTGGTGCCCAATGCCGGCATTGCGGTCTTCTTCGCCACCGGGCCGGAGAATTTCTACCAGTTCGAGCAGTGGCGCCGGCCCCTGGAACGGCTGGCCGAGCGGCAACCGATCTTCGTGATCACCGATCAGGCCGACACCGGCGACGCACTGCTGGCGTCGACATCGCTGCCGCTCGCATTCGCGCGAGGCAGCGCCGCGCTCGAAGAACTGGTCGAGGAGCGGGACGTGCGGATCGTGCTCTATCTCAACCAGGTCGAGCCGAACTTCCGGATGCTGCGGTTCGCAAACCCGGTGCATATTCAGATTGGGCACGGCGAAAGTGACAAGGGTGGCAGCGTTTCCAACCAGCACAAGGCGTACGACCTGACCTTCGTAGGCGGCGACGCGGGCCGTGATCGACTGGCCCAAGCTCTGCGGGGATTCGATGCGAGCGAACGCACGTTGGCCATCGGCCGCCCGCAGCTCGACCATAGCTACCCGGGCGCACCATCCTGGCCGCGAGACTCGGGACTGCGGGTCTGGTACGCGCCAACCTGGGAAGGTGATCGACCCAGCATCGCGTACGGCTCGCTGGTCAGCCATGGCGTGGCGATCATCGAGGCTCTTCTTGCCGATCCCTCGGTACACGTCATTTACCGGCCGCACCCTCGAACCGGATACGCCTCGAGCAGTCACCGTGCGGCGGACAAGACGATCCGTGCGCTGCTGGCAAAGCAGGGCAATCGCCATCTGGTTGATCGTGAAGGTTACGGGTGGCAATGGGACTTCGCCGACGCCTGCATTACCGACATCTCGGCGGTCGCCTATGACTGGCTGGCGACCGGCAAGCCGCTGCTGATCACCGAGCCCGCGCCGGGTGCGTACCGTCCGCCTTCAGCGCTGCTGGACACCATTCCGCTACTAAGTGCCGCTGAGGCGCCAGAAGTGCTGGCGAAGATCCGTGCCCTGCAAGGTGATTCCGATGCCCGCGACAAGCTCCGCGGTTTGGCTTATCACTATTTCGGTGATGTCAGCACTCAGCAGAGCACGAAACGGTTCGAGGATGCGATCGAGCGCGCATACGAGATCCAGCAATCCTCACCAAACTGAGATCTCCGCAGCTGCGAGCGTCGGCATTGCGCGAGCAGCACCAAATACTTGGTGATCTCAGTCAAAGCCCGCGCAGGAAATCGATGTCGTCGTCAGGTGCCTTCGGGCGCGGCTTTTGTTTCGTACCCGAGGACTCCGCGTTGGGTCGACCGAGCAAGAGCCAGCAGACGGCGCCCGCCAGCGGTAGGCAGATGATCGCCGTTGCCCACAGCCAGCGAGGCATCCGGCGGACAGCGAACGGCGGGGCCTGAGCCACCTCGACGACACAGTAGATCATCAGCAATCCGATGATGATGATCGGTAGATACCGCCCCATAACGGAAGTATGCGTCTTGGCCCGGGGTCGATACAACACTCGACGATAGGCTGTCGGGATGCCCCGTCGAGCTAGCGTCGCTATGCTTTGGCGCCGATCTGTGGGCTGGTTCTGGAGGGCGTGGTGACGGCTGGTTTCGATGTCGGTGCGGAGCGACCCGCCCGCCCGACGATAGCCCAGCTACGTGAGGTGACACAGCCGCCCAGCGTGCGTACTCGTGCTGCCGCCGAACACTGGGTCGCGCATGCCTATCTGAGGGATATTTCTCCTTATCTGACACGGATTCTGCTGCGAGCCGGGTTCAGCGCGAATGGCGTCACCTGGCTGATGATCATCAGCGCAGCCGCCGCTGCCGTGGCGACCGGATGGCCTTCACTGCTTGGCGCCATCCTTGCGGTGATCTTGGTGCAATTGCAGATGCTGCTCGACTGTTGCGACGGAGAGGTGGCGCGCTGGCGGCAAACGTCGTCCCCGGTCGGTGTCTACCTCGATCGGGTTGGGCACTACGTCGCCGAGTGTGGGATTGCAGTCGCCCTCGGCGTACGGGCCACAGGCCATCTGCAGGTCAGTGGAGTGTGGATCAGCGCAGGACTGTTGTTGGGACTACTTGTCGCCTTGAACAAGGTGGAGAACGACCTGGTGCATGTCGCCCGCCACTACGCCGGCATGCCGCAGGTGCCTGACGTCGAGAATGTCCGTGCGCCGAGGGGCGGCGTGCTGCGCAGCGGCCGGCGGCTGGCGCGAGTGATCCCGTTTCACCGAGTCTTTCATTCGGTGGAGTTGTCGATCCTGGTGCTGATCGCCGCCATTGTTGATCTTTTCGTGGGCGGAGTGGCGACCAAGGTCCTGCTCGCTGCGCTGGTTGTCGCAGCCTGCCTGACATTGGTCGGTCATCTGATCGCCGTACTGGCATCCTCGAGGCTGCGATGACGGCGACTACCCGGTCGAATTTGGGCCGGCCGAAATTCGGGGTCGTCGTCTTGACGATGGGCAACCGCCCGGACGATCTGAATCACGGACTGGCCAGCCTCTTGCGGCAGCGTGAGGTCGACCTCGATGTCGTCGTTGTTGGCAACGGGTGGCAGCCGGCAAATTTGCCGAATGGGGTGAAGGCCAAAGGGCTGGCATCCAATCTCGGGATTCCGGCCGGTCGTAATGCTGGAGTGCCGCTGGTCGAGGGGGAGCTGCTGTTCTTCCTCGACGATGATGCTTGCTTGCCGGCGAATGACATTTTGGCCCGCATGGCGGCGCAGTTCGCCGCAGACCCCAGGCTCGGGATGATCCAACCCCGGGTTGTCGATCCTCAGGGCCGGGAGGCGCCGCGTCGCTGGACTCCACGGGTACGCGTCGGCGATCCAAGTCGCAGTAGTCCTGCGATGAATGTCTGGGAGGGCGCGGTTGCCATTCGTCGCGATGCCTTCGAATTTGCCGGCGGCTGGCCGGAGCCATTTTGGTACGCCCATGAGGGCATCGAGCTGGCCTGGCGGGTGTGGGACGGCGGCTTCCATGTGCGTTACGACGGCGACATCGACGTGCATCACCCAGCCATCCAGCCGACCCGGCACGCTGAGTTTTACCGGTTTCAGGCGCGCAACCGCGTCTGGCTGGCTAGGCGTAACCTGCCGCTGCCCGTGGCTGTGCTCTACGTCCTGGCATGGACCGGAGTGTCTGCGCTCCGACTGCGATCGCGTACCGCCTGGCGGGAGACGTTGCGCGGCTATCGCATCGGGTTCACCGAGCCGGCGGGGGAGCGGCGCCCGATGAGCTGGAGAACCATCTGGCGCATGACCCGCGCCGGACGTGCTCCAATTATTTAGGCGCCGGTAATTTAGCGATGGTGGAGCAGGTAGATAAGAGCGATCGCGCCTGGTCGGAATGGGCGATCGGGCAGGTCGAGGCGGACGCGAATCGCAGCGCCGATACTCACATGCACCCCTTTCCGCTGCCGCCGGACTGGGGTATCAGTCTCTATCTGAAAGACGAGTCGGTGCATCCAACCGGCAGCCTGAAGCATCGGTTGGCACGATCCCTGGTGCTTTATGGCCTCTGCAACAACTGGATCCATGAGCGCACCACACTCGTCGAGGCTTCCTCCGGATCCACCGCAGTGAGCGAGGCCTATTTCGCCCGGCTGATCAATGTGCCGTTCGTGGCTGTGATGCCGGCAACGACCGTACGAGAGAAGATCGAGCTGATCGAGTTCTACGGCGGGCAATGCACCCTCGTGGAGGATCCGACAACGATCTACCAGGTCGCGGCTGATCTTGCGACGAGCTGCGGCGGGCACTACCTCGACCAATTCACTTACGCCGAACGGGCCACCGACTGGCGGGGCAACAACAACATCGCCGAGTCGATATTTGATCAGTTGAGCCGCGAGCCGTTTCCCATACCGGCCTGGATCGTCGTCGGAGCTGGCACCGGCGGCACCAGCGCCACTATTGGCCGCTACACCCGCCTGAAGAAGTACGACACCCGGCTCTGTGTGGTCGATCCGGAGGGTTCGGCGTTCTATACCGGATGGAAAAACCGGGATTCCGCAGTCACCGCGGCGGGCTCCAAGATCGAAGGGATCGGCCGACCGCGGGTCGAGCCTAGCTTCGTTCCCTCGTTGGTGGATCGGATGATTGCAGTGCCCGACGCCGCCTCGATCGCTGCCATGCGATGGTGCACGCACAAGCTGGACCGCTGGGTTGGCGGATCGACGGGCACGAATATGTGCGGTGCGCTGCAGCTGGTCGCCGAGATGAAGGCCGACGGTGTGCAGGGCAGCGTTGTCACACTGCTGTGTGACGACGGACGACGCTACGCCCACAGCTATTACGACGACGCCTGGGTCGCGCAGCGAGGTTGGAATCTGGCTCCGTACCAGGCCATGCTCGCCTCGTTCGAGGCCTCCGGGGTATGGCCCAGCAATGCGCCCTGACGGAGGGGTCAGGCGAGTCGGAGAGCGCTGAACACTAAGCCCGCCGCGAAGCCGATGGCGCAGCTGAGCTCCGCGAGGCTGGTCGCTTTGAGTACTCCGATCAGCGCTGGCCCTACGGCCCCCGACAGCATGGTCCGTGACGCACGAAGGATCAAGAGCAGCCCGATCAGCCCCAGCAGCGCCCACCAGGTGGTCAGGAACGCCACGATGATGATCAACACGCCGCTCAGGGCTACCAAGATCACATACAAGGTCCGCGTTCTGGCATCTCCGAGGCGGGTAGCCAGGGTTCGCTTGCCGACCTCCGCATCTCCGCGGATGTCACGCAGGTTATTGGCTACCAGGATCGCGCACGCCAAGGCGCCGACCCAGACCCCGGTGAGCAGTGTCGCGAGCGAGATCCGGCCAACTTGCACGTACGCGGTGCCGCAAACCGCGACCAGACCGAAGAAGACGAAGACAGAGACCTCACCCAAACCGGCATATCCATACGGTCGTTTGCCGCCTGTGTAGTACCAGGCAGCCAGCACACAAGCCGCACCGACGGCCAGCAACCACCACTGCTGAGTCATGATCACTAGGGCCAAGCCGGCAAGACCCGCAATCCCAAAGCTGACAAACGCCGCCCGTTTGACCAATGGCGGTGAGGCAAGACCGGAGCCTACGAGCCGCAGCGGACCAACGCGGGCTGCGTCCGCACCGCGGATGCCATCGGAATAGTCATTCGCATAGTTGACGCCGACCTGGAGCGCAACACTGACAACCAGTGCCAAGACCGCAACCAGCCATGAGGCGCTGAGCTCATAGACGGCAAGACCTGTTCCTGCGATCACCGGGGAGCAGGCAGCCGGCAGAGTACGCGGCCGCGCCCCGGCGAGCCACTGCGTCGGCGTCGGCCGAGGAGCTGTTTCGGCGGTCACACTCGCGCCTGTCGCGGGGCAAGCGTCTTCATGATCATGGACTCGATCGCAACCCGATCCGGCTTGCCGCTGGGAAGCGCCGGAAGCGGATCAAGATGAATGAGCTCGCGTGGTAACGCATACCCCGGCAGCGACTGACACACCACGCCCTGGAGGTCGCCCAGCGAGTGTGCCGAATCCGATACGGCGATGATCAGAGTGCCCCAGACCGCATCTGGAATGCCGAGCACGACCGCGCAAGCGTGCCGCTCGGCTGCCCAGCGCTGGACGCAACGCTCCACCTCGCCAAGATCAACTTTGTGGCCACCGGTGATTACGATGTCGTCCGTCCGGCCGAGTACGATCAGTCGCCCGGCTTGCCAACGGCCTCGATCTTGAGTACGGAACCTGCCGTCGACGAGGGCCGCAGCGGTCAAGTCTGGGCGCAGCCGGTAGCCACTGAAGAGGCTCCGACTCCTGATCATGATTCGGCCGTCTTCGGTGAGTTCCACGTCGACGCCTTCCAGCGGCTCGCCGTCATAGACGCAGCCACCGCAGGTCTCACTCATGCCGTAGGTGGTTACAACTCTGATATCGAGCGCCCTGGCTTGCTCCACCACGTCGGGGTTCGCCGGACCACCGCCGACCAGAACCGAGCTGAAGCTGGCCAAGGCTTCGTTCAGCTCAGGATGCCGTAACGCACGATCCAGCTGTGCCGGAACCAATGAGATGTAGCGCAGCTCGGCCAGCGTGGCAGCGACCTCGGGCAGATCGGTCAGATCGGAGCGCACCGGCACTGCGCGGGTGCCCGCAAGACACGCGCGAGCGAGCACCATGAATCCCGCGACGTAGTGGACGGGCAGCGCGAGCACCCAATCGCCCGGCCCACCAAGGCGGTGATCGGTTGCCTCGACCGATGCGCGGATTGCTGCACCCGACAGTACGACGCCTTTAGGCGCTCCGGTTGATCCCGATGTTGCGATTACCGCCCCTGCATCTGCTTCGATGACATGCTGATCGGGCTGCAGCATCGCGATCGCTTGAGCCCGCTCAACGGGATTCAGCGGTAGCGGCGCGATCGGCGGCCCGCCATGCAGCGACACGGCCAGCAACGCCATGACCTCACTGGACTCCACCATTCGGAGCCGAACGGGTGCGGTACCGGCTGCGCTCACGGCGACCAGGCTAGCCATTGCCTACGCGCTAACTTTCTCGAAGGGCTCAGGGCGCGATACTTAGGCCAGACTGAGGGGCGTGCCAGCCGAGCTCTTCTGTTACGCGCTTGATCTGCGGACCCGCTTTCGCGGCATCACTGAACGTCAGGGCATGATCTGGCGCGGGGCGGCGGGCTGGGCCGAGTGGAGCCCTTTCCTCGATTACGCCGGAGCCGAGCTGGTGCCGTGGCTGCGCGCGGCTGACGAGGCAGCCGAGCGCGGTTGGCCGGCGCCACTGAGAACAGACGTCCCCGTCAACAGCACAGTTCCCGCGGTCGAACCTGAGGAGGCGCACGCGATCGCTCGGACAGCCGGCTGCCGCACGGCCAAGGTCAAGGTTGCCGAGCGGGGCCAGTCGCTGGTCGAGGACGCTGCACGTATAGAAGCTGTCCGCGATGCGCTGGGTTCAGGCGGAAAGATCAGGATCGATGCCAACGGGGCATGGAGTGTTGCCGAGGCGCTGCATGCCATAAATCAACTAACTCAATTCGATCTTGAGTATGCAGAACAGCCGTGCGCAACGGTCGAGGAGCTGGCCGACCTGCGGCGGCGCCTGGCCCGAGCTGGCCTGAATATGCCAATCGCAGCGGATGAGTCCATCAGGCGCGCCGAGGATCCTTACCAGGTGGCGGTGCAGGAAGCCGCCGACATTGCGGTGCTGAAGGTCCAGCCCCTGGGTGGAGTCCGAGCCTGCTTGCAGATCGCTGAGCGAATCGGCCTTCCAGTGGTGGTGTCGAGCGCGTTGGAGACCTCGATCGGCATAAGAGCTGGACTCGCGCTCGCCGCCGCACTGCCTGAGCTGCCGTACGCCTGTGGGCTCAATACGGTCGCCCTGCTCACCGCCGACCTCGTGACAGAGCCGCTGCTCGCCGTCGACGGTGTGATTCGGCTGCGCGATCTCGTTGTTGAGGAGTCGGCGATCGAGCAGTACCAGGCCGACCAACAGGTGCACCAGTTCTGGCAGGCTCGTCTCGTGCAGACTCGGGAGCTGGCTGGTGGGTAACGCCACGGCGTGCGCTCGGGTAATCGTCGAGGAGTTGATCACCCGCGGCGTCCGCGACGTCGTGCTGGCGCCGGGCTCCCGGAGTGCACCGCTGGCGTATGAATGCTTCGAGGCCGACCGCATTGGATTGCTTCGGCTGCATGTCCGGGTCGATGAGCGTACGGCGGCCTTTCTCGCACTCGGGCTTGCCAAGGGATCCGGCGCGCCGGCTGCGGTCCTCACAACCTCGGGTACCGCGACTGCCAACCTGCACCCAGCCGTCCTAGAAGCTTGGCATGCCCATGTGCCACTGATCGTCATTACGGCGAGCCGGCCGCGCTCATTGATCAACACCGGTTCGAACCAGACCGCTGACCAAGATCAGCTTTTCGGCCGGCATGTGCGGGCGTACGCGGGGCTGTCGGATGAGTTTCTTGATCCTCGGACATGGCGTTTCGAGATGACGCGAATTCTGACGGCGGCCACTGGACTTAGGACGCGGACGCCGGGACCGGTGCAGCTGAATATCGAGTTCAGTGAGCCCTTGCTCCCTGCGGAGTCCGCCTGGCCGCCGGCCGCTCGGGAACGTGTCATCACCGCGTCGGAGAATCCAGCAGAACCACGGCCGCTGCCGGACGGCGCCCAGACGGTGATCATTGCCGGTGACTGCCCGCCTGAGGTGGGCGTAGCCGTCGCCGAGCTCGCAGCACAGGCGAGAGTTCCGCTGATGGCTGAGCCGTCGAGCAATGCGCGGCGGGGCGAGGCAGTCCTCTCGACGTATCGGCTCTTGCTGTCCTCGGCGCTTGCCGAGGAGATCGAGCGCGTGGTGGTTTTCGGCCGGCCAACACTCTCCCGCCCGGTCACCCGGCTGTTGGCCCGCGATGATCTTGATCTTGTCGTGGTGTCGGCCTACGCGGACTGGATTGATCCCGGACGGACCGCCTCCTTGGTGACGGATGACGTGAGGTTGCCTGAGTCCGGAGATACGGGCTGGTTCGATGCTTGGCACCAGGCAGATGAGACGGTGCGGGACCGTCTCGACGCATTACTAGCGACGCAGCCGCACTTCACTGGACCGGCGTTGGCTGTCGGCCTCTGGGCCGCCCTTGGCGCTGACGACGTCTTGTTTGCCGGCTCCTCCAGCCCAATCCGAGATCTGGACCTCGCGCCGATCACGGCCGCACCACCGCTGGTGTACGCCAACCGGGGACTGTCAGGCATTGACGGCAATGTATCCACAGCCAGCGGAATCGCGCTGGCACTGGAACGCCCGACTCACGCGCTGCTGGGCGATCTTACGGCGCTGCACGATGCCACCGGCCTCGTTATCGGCCCGTCGGAGCCGCGGCCGGACCTCCGCCTCGTCGTCGCCAACGATGATGGAGGCAGCCTCTTTGCCACCTTGGAACAGGGCGAGCCGGCTCACATGAGGGCCTTTGAGCGGTTGTTCGGCACGCCTCATGGGCTGCGATTCGAGGCGTTGGCGGCTGCCGCGGGGATCGGTTATCGACGGGTGGAGGCCGCTACTGAGCTGGCAAGGATTATTGCGGAGCCGCCAGTCGGGGTGGAATTGGTGGAGGCGGTCATCGAACGGGCGCACCGTCGCACGCTGGATCGCGAGATCACTGCGCTCGCAGCCACTCTCTGACCTGGCTGGTGGCAGTCACGTCGTCCTCGTTGTATTCCAATACCCGCCGCCGCGCCTGGGCGCGTATCTCGGCAGTCTCGCCGTGCACAGCCTCGGCGAACCACAGCTGTGAATTCAGTCCTCCGGGATCCTCGTCGCGCCAGCTGAATCCCACATGCCGTGCCATCAACTTCAGCCCGAGGCCGCTGACACCGAAGTAATGCGCCTTGACGACCTCCAGCAGGTCGACGAAGTGCTCCTCGGCGTACGCCGCTGCCCAGTCCAGCAGCTCGTCATGCTCGCGGCGAGCCAGCTCGATGATCTTGGCAATCTCGTAGCCGCTGTAGTGGAAGACAACAACCGATGGTGTGGACTCGACGATGCTTCGCAGCCAGCTAAAGGCATCGACGGCTAGCGCCGCCTCCGCTCTATCGTCAAGATCATCAAAACGGCTGAATTCGTGATAGACGGCACCGCTGCGGTCGGTCTGCTGGATAAGGAATCCCCACAGATAGATCCGGCCATCCAGCGAGCTCTCGATGTCAAGATCGATCTCCACCGCCGCTTGAGGCATCTCGATCGGACCCGTGGTTTCGCGATCGAAGGAGACGCCGTCCAGCAGCATCCTGGCCCGCCGTGCTGCCACCCTGATACGGCCTTCCGCTCCCTCTCGATGGGTGACTTCGGGCAGGTACCACTCCATTAGCTGATCAAGATCGGCGTCCCCGAGATCGGTGATCGTGGTTATGCCGTGCTGACGAAGTGTCGCGATCTCTCGCATGTCCAGGGGCGTCTTATCAAGGCGCAGGCTCACGTCATCGGGATCGAGCTGAGGCAGGCAGTGCTCCCACCACTGGCAGCGCGGACACTCCCTGTTGACGATGGGCCGGACCAGCAGCTCTGGGTCCTGATCAGACTGGCCGGTCTGCTGCTGCGCAACGGCGGCGATCTTGAGTCGGAAGCTTTGCTCGTACTCGTAACGCTCAAGGAAGCTGCGCAGCCGCCAACCCTCCGGGCTGCTGCGTGAAAAGGTCCGCACCTGCGGCTCACCTAGATCGGCCCAAACCAACACTGGTGCTTCGAAAAGATCATCAGTGCCGATGACGCCGCCGAACGCGGGCTCTGCGCCGAAGCCGCAGGCTTGAAGCATGCGGTGATAGTGAGCCAACTGAAGAAAATCAGCCAGCCGGCTACCAATCCGTAGCTCATACCCCGAGATGCTGAGTGCTGCTTCAGCTCCGGGGTCGGCCAAAGTCGAGTAGCGCAGCACGCGCGGTTCTTCGGTATCACCGTCGGCCGGCCGAGCATGCGCAATGATCCGGTGCCACTTCACTTCCACCGGGTGGTAGGCAGGCGAGCCGCTTGCTCCATCGGCACCGCGAATCAGCAGATCGGGATCGCCCAGCCGGTGACCGAGAAGATCAACAGGCAGGCTGCCGCCGATGATCAGCTGGGCACCGGAGCTCATGGCCCGGACACAGGCCTCGATCTGCACTTCGCGGGTACTGGCAGATAGTTGCCGAAGATCGACGATTCTTCCCGGGCAGGTATTGATCAGCTGTCCCAGCACGGCTTCCTGGAATTGCGCGCCACCGTCGAACAGCTCTGTGAGTCCTTCGTTGGCCTTGACCGAAGCCCGCTGGTTTGGCGTCTCAAGGGAAACCGTGGGATTGAATGCGTTCTGGGTCTTGACAGGGCAGCTGCGTGCGGCGTACTCGTCAAGCAAGATCGTTCCCGGCGAGATCGTTCCGGGCGGGGCAGCGACTGGCGGTGTCTCGATCATGCTCGGGCCCTATGCAGCGCGACGATTCCACCGGAGAGATTCCGCCACTCAACCTCTCGCCAGCCGCAATCTTCGATCATGGTCGCCAGTCCCTGCTGATCCGGCCAGGCCTGGATGGACTCGGCCAGGTATTCGTACGCCGCTGGGCTAGAGGAAACCAGCGATGCGATGCGCGGCAAG
>Ga0307296_10000520_pt1 | contig 18296 bp, 14 predicted proteins | sample ER_DNA_153_FD_194467 | JGI IMG/M metagenome (GOLD analysis project Ga0307296, IMG submission 194467) | Bulk soil microbial communities from the East River watershed near Crested Butte, Colorado, United States - ER_DNA_153 | ecosystem: Environmental > Terrestrial > Soil > Floodplain | place... | reverse complement strand
TATCGCTGCTGGTCACCTTCGCCGTGTTCGGCATGCTCGTCTCGTTCGCGCGTCACGAACCGTCTGCCGTGGCTGCGGCTCAACGCGCCACCGCGTCAGGAACCCAGGGCCGGATATCGCGCTGGGCCCGCCTGCCCATGCCCAAGGCCTACATCTCGCCGAAGCGTTCCGCGCCAAGCCGCGAGCCGAGCCTGGCGACTGGCGCCCGGCGAGCCGCCGCGTCCGGCTCACCGCGGTCCGACCCGCCCGGCGCGACTCGCCGCAGCAATCCGCCCGGACCGATCGGCGGCGCAGCTCGGCCGAGGCGCCCGGCGGGTGGTCCGCCGGCCTGGGCGCCGCCCGCGCATCAACGACGACCCGCGCGTCCGCTGCCGCTGACCGGCAGTGATGGACGGCACCGCCCGGGTCGCCCGGGATGACCATGATCGCGAACGGCACGGTGGCATCGTGACGGGTGTGTCAGTGGTGGTCGCCGGCGGCGGCACGGCCGGCCACATCGAGCCCGCTATGGCGTTGGCCGACGCGGTCCGCCGGCTGGAGTCCAGTGCTCGGATTACTGCCCTCGGCACCGAGAAGGGACTGGACCGCACGCTGATCCCACCTCGGGGCTACCCCCTCGAGCTGATCCCGCCTGTTCCCTTGCCCCGCAAGGTGAACACCGCACTCTTGCGCATGCCCGGTCGGGTGAACGACGCCGTGCGCGCGGCCGAGGATGTGCTGGTCCGGGCGGACGCCGACGTGATCGTGGGATTTGGCGGATACGTGGCGCTGCCGGCTTATCTGGCGGCCCGTCGCGCTCGGCTACCGATCGTCGTGCACGAGGCGAATGCCCGGCCGGGCGTGGCCAACCGATTGGCGGCTCGACTGACCCATCATGTGTACACAGCCTCGGAGCAGGTCCGGCTGCCCCACGCGGTGCCGATCGGCATTCCGCTTCGGCCGGAAATATCCAGCCTGGATCGGTCGGCGATGCGGCCGCGTGCACGGAGCGCGTTCGGGCTGCTGCCCGACGCGCCGACCCTTCTGGTCACCGGCGGCTCGCAGGGCGCTCAATCGCTGAACCGGGCCTGCGCCGGAGCGGCGGACGACCTTCGCCGGGCGGGGGTGCAGGTGCTGCACATCGTCGGCGGCAAGAACACCCTGGCGGTGCCACCGGGACAGCCACCGTACGCGGTGGTTCCTTTCGTGGAGCAGATGCATCTCGCTTACGCGGCCGCAGATTTTGTGCTGTGCCGGTGCGGTGCGATGACGTGTGCTGAGGTTTCCGCGGTCGGGCTACCGGCGGCCTACGTGCCTTATCCGCACGGGAATGGCGAGCAACGATTCAACGCACGACCGATCGTCCTGGCGGGCGGCGGCTTGCTCGTCGAGGACGCGACGCTGCGCCCGAGCTGGATAGTCGAGCACCTCATCCCGATCATGACCGACCCTTGCCGGCTGGCGACCATGTCCCGGTCGGCCGCCAGCGCCGGATCTCGCGACGCGGATGTCGTCCTCGCTCGCGCCGTGCTGAACGTCGCGGCCGAGCACCGGCGGTTCGGGACGGTCCGATGAGCGAGCGCGCGGGGGAGCCCCCCGTCCCGTCGACTGGCCCGAACCACGAGGCACCGACCCGGGACGCTGATCGTGATCGACCGGCCGACTGGGCGGCTCCAGGCGCGGCGTTGGTGCGCAGCGCTCCGACCGACGTGGTCCCGCCCTTGGCCTCGTTGGGCCGGGTGCACATCATGGGCATCGCGGGCGCCGGGATGAGCGCGCTGGCCCGCATCCTCATCGAGCGCGGCGTCACGGTGAGCGGGTGCGAGGCGCGTGATTCGACCACCGTGGCAGCGCTGCGGGCGCTCGGCGCCGACGTCCGGATCGGTCACTCGCCACAGCACGTCGACGCAGCTGACACGTTCGTGTACACGACGGCGATCAGCCCGGCACATCCGGAGTTTGTGGCGGCTCGGAACAGCGGTAAGCCGTTCCTGCGCCGGGCCGCCGCACTGTCCTCGGCGCTCGAGGACCGGCGGATGATCGCCATTTCGGGTACCCACGGCAAGACCACCACCACCTCGTTGCTCACCGTGGCGGCTCAGGCCTGCCAGCTGGATCCATCGTTCGCAATCGGCGGCAACCTGTATGAGACCGGCATCAACGCGCACCTGGGAACTGGCGACCTGGCGATCGTCGAGGCCGACGAGAGTGACGGCTCGTTCCTGTTGATCCGTCCGGCCGCGGCCGTGATAACGAACGTGGAGGCCGACCACCTCGAGAACTACGGCGATCTCGACGGGATCTTCACCGCGTTTCGCCAGTTCGTCGATCGGATCGAGCCGGATGGACTCCTCGTCGCGTCCGCCGACGACTCCGGGGCGCGTCGGATCGCGGAGTACGCCCGGTCGGTGGGGCGGCGCGTGCGGACATACGGTCAGGCGGTAGCCGCCGACGTCCGAATCAGCGCTATCGACGAACGGCCGAACGGTGTCGACTTGACGGTGCAGCTCGCACCGGGCGAGGAACCGATCAGAGTGAGCGTCGGCGCGCTGGTCGGCCGGCACATGGCCCTGAACGCGACTGCAGCGCTGACCGTTGCAGTCGAGTTCGGGCTCGACGTGGCCACCGTGCTGCGCGCCTGGCGGTCGTTTCAGGGGGTGCACCGTCGTTTTGAGCCCCACGGCGAGGCCCTCGGGGTCCGGGTGTACGACGACTATGCCCACCACCCCACGGAGGTTGCGGCTGCGCTCACCGCTGCGCGCGTCGTCGCGGGCGACGGTCGGCTCATCGCGGTATTCCAGCCGGGCACGTACAGCCGTACTCAGACCTTCGCCGATGAGTTCGCCGAAGCGATGGCCATTGCCGACATCGCGGTTGTCCTCGATATCTTCCCGGCCCGTGAGGAGCCGATACCTGGCGTGACCGGAGCCCTCATCGCAGAGCGGATTCTGCTCCCCTCCGAGCAGGTGATCTACGAGGAACGCTTCGGCGCGGTACCGAAGCGGATTGCCGAGATCGCCCGTCCCGGCGATCTCGTACTGACGATGGGTATCGGCACGGTCTACCTGCTCTGCCCAGAAATCTTGGCGGAGATCGCCGCTGGTGGGACCCGGACTTGATGACTGGGGTGCGCCTTCGTTCTCGACCGGTCGACCAGCGGGATCGCGATTGGCGCCCAGGCGGGCGGCAACGGCGATGGGCGAGTGGGTGGCGTATCTGGATCGTGCTCGGTGCCGTCGTCGCCGTGCTCGCCGCGGCCCTGTGGGCGGTGGTGTGGAGTCCGCTGTTCGGCGTGCGGCACATCAGCGTGCGAGGGGCCCTGCATTACCTGACCCGAGCTGAGGTGGAACGCGTTGCCCAGGTCCCTGCTGGGCGGCCGCTGGTGCGGCTCGACACCGGAGCGATCGCGCATCGCGTCGAAAGCCTGCCCGAAGTCGCGACGGTCAACGTCGCGGCGGCCTTTCCCTCGACCGTCGTGATCACGCTCACCGAGCGAGTCGCGGTCGGCTATGTCACGAGCGGCGGCGAGGTTCACCTGGTCGATCGGACCGGCCGGCAGTTCCACACAGTGGCGAGCGCACCTCGTGGCTTGCCGCAGTTCCAGGTCGCCGATGGTCCGCGGGCCCAGGCCAGCGCGGCGGCGGCCGCCACCGCGGCGAGCGCGCTGCCCGGGTCGCTTCTTTCGCTGCTTGCCACCATCCAGGCCGACGATCCGGCGGGAATCTCACTCGTGCTCCGTGACCATCGGGTCGTGCGGTGGGGTAGCCCGGACCGCAGTTCCGACAAGGCGCGCGTCCTTTCCGCCCTGCTGGCCCGGCCCGGGACCGTCTTCGACGTCAGCGACCCCGACCTCGTCTACGCCCGGTGAATCGCCGGCCCACCGCTTCCGGCCGCCTCCGCTGATGATCTGCCTCCGCTGATGATCTTGGACTTATCGTCGTCCGAGGCAGTGAGTCCCAGATCACGAGGTAAGGAGCTCCGCGGCGGCAGGAGGGCAATGGGCCCGCGAGTCGCGCGGCGCGCCTGCTTGAAACGGCCTTGGGTTTGTCTACCGTCGGATCACGATGTCAGGTTGACATAACATTAAGGGTCTACTTGAGGATGAGGGTTCACCGCGTTAGCCGCAGACGATCCGCAGGCCCAGCCCTACCCGTCCACGACCGCCGGTCCCCATAGCGGAAGCAGGAAGCCACATGACCCCACCGCACAACTACCTCGCGGTCATCAAGGTCCTCGGTGTCGGCGGCGGCGGTGTCAACGCCGTGAATCGCATGATCGAGGTCGGATTGAAGGGCGTCGAGTTCATCGCGGTGAACACCGACGCCCAGGCCCTGCTGATGAGCGATGCCGACGTCAAGCTCGATGTCGGGCGCGAGCTCACCCGGGGGCTTGGCGCCGGTGCCCAACCCGAGGTCGGGCGGAAGGCCGCTGAGGATCACCGGGACGAGATCGAAGAGGTGCTCAAGGGCGCCGACATGGTTTTCGTGACCGCGGGCGAGGGCGGCGGGACGGGTACCGGTGGGGCTCCGGTCATCGCGAGTATCTCCCGCAAGCTCGGCGCATTGACGATCGGTGTGGTGACCCGCCCGTTCTCGTTCGAGGGCAAGAAGCGAGCCGCGCAGGCCGATGACGGCATCGAGACGCTGCGGTCGGAGTGCGACACCCTCATCGTGATCCCCAATGATCGGCTGCTGCAGATCTCCGACGAGAACGTGAGCGTCATGGACGCGTTCCGGAGCGCTGATCAGGTACTCCTGTCCGGCGTGCAGGGAATTACCGACCTGATCACCACGCCCGGGCTGATCAATTTGGACTTCGCTGACGTCAAGAGCGTCATGAGCGGCGCCGGTTCGGCGCTCATGGGGATCGGCGCCGCCCGGGGCGACAATCGGGCCCGCAACGCCGCCGAGATCGCCATCGCCAGCCCGCTGCTGGAGGCCAGCATGGAAGGCGCGCACGGCGTCTTGCTGTCCATCTACGGCGGGTCGGACCTTGGCTTGTTCGAGATCAACGACGCTGCGTCGCTGGTTGCGGAGGCCGCACACCCGGACGCGAACATCATCTTCGGCGCGGTAATCGACGACACGCTCGGCGACGAGGTGAAAGTGACGGTGATCGCCGCCGGGTTCGACAGTGGGGAGCTGCCCTACAAGAAGGTCGATGTCCGGCGATCGCACGGCGGCGCGGAGCCGGACCAGGTGCCCGAACCTGCGCGGAACGGACAGGGCCGGACGCCGGGATGGCCACTTCCGTCGTCTGGCATCGGCCGGGCCCCGCTTGGGCTGGACGACGAGCTCGACGTGCCCGACTTCCTCAAGAACTGACCGACGGAGTCCGGTGACGGGCGGCACCGAACCGGACCGGCGAGCGGAGCTACTCGCCTCTCTGGAGCGGTTGCGCGCGCGCATCGGGGCGGCCTGCGAGTCCGTAGGACGAGATCCCGATGAGCTCAGCCTCATCGCGGTCACGAAAGGGTTCCCAGTCAGCGACATCGCCCTGCTCGGTGAATTGGGCCAGCAGGATGTGGGTGAGAGCCGCGATCAGGAAGCCCGCCGCAAGATCGCAGCGTTGCCCGAGGTGAACGCGTTGGACCTGAACCTGCGGTGGCATTTCGTCGGGCGGTTGCAGCAGAACAAGTGCCGGTCAGTGGCCAGCTACGCAGCGACGGTGCACTCCGTCGAGCGCTCGCAGCTGGTCGCCGGACTCGCGGCGGGCGCGCGGCACGCCGGTCGCCGGCTCGCGGTGTTCATCCAGGTCAGCCTCGACGCAGACACGCGCAGGGGCGGCGCGCTAGTCGACGATGTGATCATGCTCGCCGACCAGGTTGCGCTGGCACCCGAGCTCGACCTGCTCGGCGTGATGGCGATCGCGCCGATGGATGCCGACCCTGACACCGCCTTTGCTGGTTTGCAGGATGTCTCCTGGCAGGTTCGCGCTCGTCATCCGGACGCGACCTCGATCTCGGCCGGAATGAGTGGCGACCTGGAGGCGGCGATTCGACAGGGCGCGACACATCTGCGTGTCGGTTCGGCGTTGCTCGGCCGACGAAGACCATGATTCGGATAGCGTCACCGCACAACCGGTCAGTGACCGCTCACCGCAGGCCGTACCGCGCGACAGCCGGAACAACAGGAGGACGATATGCCCGGAGCGATGAAGAAGATGGGCGTCTACCTCGGCCTGGTCGAAGACGACGAGGGGGTTGTCGAAAGCGGTGAAAGCTATGACCGCGCCCCGTACGACCGCGCCCCCCGGTCGCGTCCGGTGGACTACGGACCAGACACGAGGTACGCGCGCGGGAATGGCGATGGCGGCTCCGGTGGTGCGGCGACCGCGGTAGTTGCTCGCGAGTGGCCAGGGGAGGACCAGGGCGGCGGGTACCCAGCCGACTACGAGGAGTTCCAGTCTTATCGGATCACCACTCTGCATCCCCGCACCTACAACGAGGCGCGCACGATTGGGGAACATTTCCGGTCGGGCACCCCGGTTATCATGAACCTGTCGGAGATGGACGACTCCGACGCCAAGCGTTTGGTGGACTTTGCCGCTGGGCTGACCTTCGGGTTGCACGGGCGGATTGAGCGCGTGACGGCCAAGGTTTTCCTGCTCAGCCCACACAACGTCACCGTGACGGCTCAGGATAAGGCCCGCATTGCTGAGGGCGGATTCTTCAACCAGTCCTGACTCAACAGTCACGGTCCGTCGCACAGCGTTAGCGGTCGGCATAATTAGCTGCGGGTACGAGACGTCCGGGTTCGCTCGGCATGGCACCATGGATAGTGGCCAGTCCTCATCGGACGTGCCGCAGGTGTGCCGAGGATCGGGGAGACGTCATCGATGGCGCTGTTCTGGAGTGTCATCGCCTTTGCGCTCTACCTGTATCTTCTACTGATTATCGCCAGAATTGTGGTTGAGATCGCCCGTCAATTCGCCAGGTCGTGGCGCCCGGTCGGCGTGACCGCTGTTGGGCTCGAGCTCGTCTACACGAGCACGGATCCTCCGGTGAAATTGCTGCGGCGGATCATTCCGCCTCTCCGCCTAGGTGGAATAAGTCTTGACCTGAGCATCATGATTTTGTGGATCGCTATCCTGGCTCTGCGCTGGGTGGCGCTGGGACTCGCCTAGTGGTCGATCCTCCCAAGCAGCGGGCGGGTCGGGCCGGTTGGCAGGTCCGGCGTGACTTGCGCTACGCATTGCAACACCTGCATCATCCGCACCTGACCGCGGAACCACCCGGTTCCGGTCTGACGATCACGAGGTGACCCATGCCGCTGACTCCCGCCGAAGTCCACAATGTGGCCTTCAAGAAGCCGCCGATCGGCAAGCGTGGCTACGACGAGGAGGAGGTTGACGCGTTCCTCGACGTGGTCGAGGTCGAGCTCGCGCGGCTGATCGAAGAGAACAATGACCTGCGCGCCAACGGCAGTGGTGCGAGCGCAGACACCCAAGTACATCCCGCCATCGACGATCGATCGATGGCTGAGCTGGCCGCGGCGCGCGACGAGAACGGCCGCCTGCATGCCCGGATCAACGAACTCGAGCGCGCGCTGAGCTCGAACGGGGATGCCGCCGGGCAGCAGCTAGTCGGATTGCAGCAGCAGCTAGCGCACACCGAGCAGCAATTGGGAGAGAGCAGGCAGCAGCTGCTCGAGGCTCAGGAGGCGGCGCAGGCGGCCCAGCAGGCGCATGCTTCGGCAGTCGCTGCGGGGGCGGCAGGTGGATTGACCGCCGAGGATCACCACGCCCAGGCTATCCAGATGTTGGCGCTTGCCCAGCAGACGGCCGACACGCACCTCGCTCAGTCCAAAGCCGAGGCGGAGCGGCTCCTTGGCGAAGCACAGGCCACCGCCCATGCGACCCTCACCGACGCGCAGCAGCAATCGCAGAAGTACGTCGGCGAAGCTCAGGCCCGGGCCGACCAGCTCGAGCGGGAGAGCAACGAGCGCGCGACCCAGCTATTGTCCGACGCCGAGCAACGTTCGCACACGATCACCGCGCAGTTCGAACAGCGCAAGGAAGCGCTGGAGAAGCGGGTCGAGCAGCTTCGAACGTTCGAGCGCGAGTACCGCGTGCGGCTGAAGAGCTACCTGGAGTCGCAGCTGCGGGATCTGGACGCGAGCGGTCGGGCCGAGCCCGCGCAGTCCGGGCGGGACGGCGCCCAAATGGACCAGCACGAGGCCGCCCAGGCCGGCTAGCCAAGGCCAGCTGCCACGGCCGCACGCTCGGCGCTCGCCCAGGGCGTGCCGCAGCAGGGGTCGGCCCGGAAGACACCCGCTAGGTGGCGCGGCGCAGCCAGACGTGCAGACCCAGGTCATCGTCGACGACCTCGTGGACCGGCTCGCTCGCGTCGGGCGCACCCTCGACCATTTCAGTGGCGAGCACTTCCCCCGCGATCTGGCCCACATGGGAGCGGATTGCCTCCGCCGGCTCCGGTGAACCACCTACCCGCCACCACAGTGCGATGCGATCGGTCACCTCGAGGCCCGCGCTCTTACGCGCGTCCTGGACGAGTCGAACCACGTCGCGCGCCAGCCCGGCGAGACGCAGCTCATGGGTCAGCTCCAGGTCGAGGGCGACGGTCTCGGCTGCGCTGTTCTTGACCGCCCAGCCGGACACCGGCGCCTCGTTGACGATCAGATGCTCCGCACCCAACTCGACTGGTGTGCCATCGACGGAAATCTGGATCGGCTGGCCGGCCGCGAGCATCGCGGCGACCTCCGCCGGCACCAGCGTTGCGATGGCCCGGGCGCCGACCTGGGTCTTCGGGCCGAGCAGCTTGCCCAACGCGCGGAAGTTGGGCTTCACCGTGACGTCGATGACGTCGCCCGTGTCCGCGAGCCGTGCGAGATCCCCAACGTTGAGCTCGTCGGCCACCTCGCGCCGCAGTTCGGCCGGCAAGTCACCCCAGCCAGGCGCCGAAACCAGCGCGCGACGAAGCGGCTGACGGGTCTTGACGTTCGCCTCGGCCCGCGCCGCCCGGCCAAGCTCGACCAGACGCCGCACGAGGGCCATCTGCGCGCTGCGCTGATCGTCCCCTGCGGCCGGGGTATCTGTGGGCCAGCTGGCCAGATGCACGGAGTCAACCCCGGTCGCATCCGCGAACAGAGCGCCCCACACCCGCTCGGTCACGAACGGGATGAACGGCGCCAGCAACCTGGTCAGGACCGACAACGCGTCGTGCAGGGTGGCGAGCGCCGCCGGGTCACCATCCCAGAATCGGCGGCGCGAACGCCGCACGTACCAGTTGGACAGGTCATCGATGTATCCGGCGAGCGCCCGCCCGGCGCGGGCCGTGTCGAAGTCGGTGAGCGCATCGGTCACCTCTCCGACGAGCCGGCGCGACTGCGCCTCCGCCCACCGATCGAGCACCGTCGGCAGGCCGCTGCCGGCGCCGGGCGTCCAACCGTTCGCCCGCGCGTAGAGCGACTGGAACGACGCCACCGACCAGTAAGTACGAATCACCTTGGAAGCGATCTCGTCCAGCACCTTGTGACCCACTCGACGAGCTGCCCAGGGCGAGCCCGCCGCAACCATGAACCACCGGACCGCATCGGCCCCGTGCTGGTCCATGAGCGGGATCGGCTCGAGGATGTTGCCCAGGTGCTTGCTCATCTTGCGGCCGTCCTCCGCGAGCAGCAGCCCGAGGCACAAGACCGTCCGGTAGGAATTCTGTCCGAAGACCAGGGTGCCGACCGCCATCAGCGTGTAGAACCAGCCGCGCGTCTGGTCGATCGCTTCGCAGATGAAGTCGGCCGGATAGCTCTCGCCGAAACGCTCCGCGTTGTAGAACGGTGCGCCGAACTGGGCGAACGGCATCGAGCCGGAATCGAACCAGGCATCGATCACCTGCGGGACTCGCCGGTACGTGCCTTCCTGACCAGGCACGGTAAAGGTCACGTCGTCGACGAACGGCCGATGCGGGTCGAGGTCGGCCAGGTCGCGACCCACGAGTTCGGACAACTCCGCGAATGACCCGACGCAGACGACTTGGCTGGCGTCGGCGTCGTTGCGCCAGACCGGCAGCGGGGTCCCCCAATACCGGTCACGAGACAGGGCCCAGTCGACGTTGTTGGACAGCCAATCGCCATAGCGACCGTGCTTGATCGTCGGTGGGTACCAGTTCGTGGCCTCGTTCTGCGCCAGCAACTCGTCCTTGATGGCGGTGGTCCGCACGTACCAGGACGGCAGCGCGTAGTACATCAGCGGGGTGTGGCAGCGCCAGCAGTGCGGGTAGGAGTGGGCATACGGTGCATGCCGCAGCAGCCGGCCGCTTTCGGAAAGCTTGGCCACGAGGACCTCGTCGGCATCTTTGAAGAACATCCCGCCGATGTCCGGGAGATCACTGCGGAATCGGCCATCGCCCCCGATCGGATTGACCACCGGGAGGCCGTATGTCCGGGCGATCTCCATATCGTCGGCACCGAAGGCCGGTGCTTGGTGGACCAGCCCGGAGCCGTCCTCGGTCGTGACGTAATCGGCCAGGACGACGACATGCGCCCCCGCGATGGAGACGTAGTCGAACGGTGGCCGATAGTGCCAGCCGGCGAGGTCACGCCCGGAGTAGCGGCGCAGCACCTGCGCGTTATCGCCGAGGACAGCGGATAGCAGGGGCTCGGCCACCACGAACGTCCCAGCGGCGGTGCGCGCGACGACGTAGTCGACGGTGGGGTGCACAGCGACCGCGGTATTCGACACAAGCGTCCACGGCGTCGTCGTCCAGACGACCAGGTCGGCAACCCCTGCCTCCGGGCCGGAGATCACCGGGAACCGGACATAGACCGCCGGATCGACAACCTCGGTGTAAACGCCTTCCTGTCCGAGCTCGTGGTCGGAGAGACCGGTACCGCACCGCGGGCAGTACGGCGTGACCCGGTAATCCTCGACGAGCAGTCCTTTGTCGAAGATCGTCTTGAGCGCCCACCACACCGACTGGATGTAGTCGGGGTTCATTGTCCAGTAGGCGTTGTCGTAGTCGGCCCAGTAGCCCATCCGTTCGCTCATGGCCGTAAATGCGTCGACGTGCCGCTGCACGGATGCCCGGCATCGTTCGTTGAAGCGGGCGATGCCGTACGCCTCGATGTCGGGCTTGCCGGTGAACCCCAGTTCCTTCTCCACCGCGAGTTCCACCGGCAGCCCGTGGCAGTCCCAGCCGGCCATGCGGGCGACGTGGTAGCCCTGCATGGTCTTGAACCGGGGGAAGACGTCCTTGAACACCCGAGCCTCGACGTGATGCGTCCCTGGCATCCCGTTCGCCGTAGGCGGGCCCTCGTAGAACGTCCACGCCTCGCCGCCGGCCGTGGCGTCCAGGCTCCGCTCGAACACCTTGTTCGCCCGCCACTGCTCGATGATCTGCCGATCCATCTCGGGCAGGTCAACATGCGCCGGCAACGGCTCGTAGCCCTGATGCTCGTTCACGTCCGCCTGGCTCTTCGCGCCAGCGTTCATGTCCGCTTGGCTCTTCGCGCCAGCGCTCATCGCGGCATTCGCTCCGCTCCTCGCGCCTGCGGCGCTGCGATGCTCGCTCATTGGGAGTGCCCCATCCTCGAGTCCGATCCACTCGAGGGACGACGCACCGGCTCGTTGCCGGGCTCCGCGGTACCACCCTCGTTGACGCCGAAGCGCCCACTTCGTTCGCCGGTCCGGTTCTACTGAGGTGACGTACGTCACCCGTTCTTCCGGGTGCTCGGAGGTGATTTCGTCCCGGGTCGCCGGCCCGGGCTCACACCATCCCCAGGTCGCTCACCGGCGGAAACCGAGGCTACTTGTCCTCGTCATCGCGCAACTACCTTCCGTATCCTAGCGATTCGGCGGCCTCGGCGAGCAGCGGATAACGTCACCGTGCCCACGGCATCCACGGTCGCCGAACCGGGCCGCGGCGAGCCCAGTGGCAAAGCGGTCTGCTAGCTCGTATCCTTGGCCGCCTTTGCGGGGCTTGGTGGTCGACCGCGAAAGGGCAGGCAACGCTCGTTGAGCAGAGACCAGGAAGGGGTCGCCATGGCTGCCGTTGGCCGGGGGGGACGAGCGTCGCGGTCCGGGACGCCCCGCGCGGCGAAGACGACGACGGCCACCAAGGCGTCGGCGGCGAAAGCCGCCCGACCGACCAAGCGAGCGACGACGAAGGCGTCGGCGACCTCGTCGCGAACCCCCGCGTCCAAGACCGCCGTAAAGACGTCCGCGACCACGCGCAAGACAGCAAAAGCGGCGAGAACTGCGGCTAAGGCAAGCGCAGTGACGTCCTCGAAGAAGGCGACCGCAGCGCCGCCCAAGTCGACGAAGGCTCAGGCGAAAGCCACGACTCCCGCCACGTCGAGCCGCGCGGCGGCCTCCCGCCGCGCGGCGACGAAGAAGGCCACGCCGGCCAAGGCGGCACCGAGCAAGAGCGCCGCCCGCTCCACATCGGCTACTGGGACGAAGCGATCAACCAAGATCTCAACGAAGACGACAGCGTCGACCGAGGTGGCGATCGCGGTACCGCGTGACTCCGAGTGGACGGCCCGCGAGCTGGCTCAGGTTCGGGCCCAGCTCGTCGCTCAGCTGTCGGAGATGCAGTCCGAGTACAACCAGTCGCTCATCGAGCTTGACGAGTTGCAGTCCTCGAGCACCGATGGCGCCGGCGACGACCAGGCCGATGCCGGAAGCAAGACGTTCGAGCGGGAGCAGGAGTTGTCGATCGCGGCGAATCGGCTGGATCTGCTGACGCAGATCAAGCGGGCGGTCGAGCGTATCGACGCGGGCACGTATGGCTACTGCGAGAGCTGCGGCAAGCCGATCCCGAAGGCGCGGCTGAAGGCGTTCCCGATGGCCACACTCGATGTCGCCTGCAAGCAACGCGAGGAACGACGCTGATTTCCCGCCGGCGTGACGCTGCGGGAGAATAGCGTCGTGACCTCGGCCGACCCGGACGCAGCTTCCAAGCCCATGGATGACGGGTCGCCGCCGCGGTCGCGCAAGGTGCTGCTGTTCGCAGTTGTCGCTGTCCTCGTCTACGTGCTCGACGTCGTCAGCAAGTCGATCGTCGTCGCCAGGCTGGAGCACGAGACTCCGGTGCGGCTGCTCGGTGGAGCTGTCTATCTGGTATTGACGCGCAATTCCGGCGCGGCGTTCTCGGTGGGCACCGGTGCGACGGTGGTGCTCACGGTTGTCGCCATCGTCGTGGTGGTGGTTATTCTGCGGGCGGCCCGCCGCTTGTACTCGGCGAGTTGGGCTGTGGCGCTCGGGCTCGTGCTTGGCGGCGCGGTCGGAAACCTCACCGATCGGGTGCTGCGATCGCCGGGTGGGGGGCGCGGCCCGGTGGTCGACTGGATCAGCCTGTTCGCCAAGGACGGGCACGTCTGGCCGATCTTCAACCTGGCCGACTCGGCCATCGTGTGTGGGGCGATCCTGGCCGCCATCACGGCCCTGCGTGGCATCGATCTCGACGGCAGGAAGCGAGGCGCGGGCACGTCGTGAGCCCGACACGGCTGCTTCCGGTGCCCGAGGGGCTGGTCGGGGTTCGGCTGGACGTCGCGGTGGCTCGCCTGTTCGGCCTCTCGCGCACTGCGGCCGCCGCCCTCATCGACTCGGGTGACGTGCTGGTCGACGGAGGGCTGCCCCCGCGGTCCGCGCGGTTGGCCGACGGCTCGCTCCTCGAGGTCCGGCTGCCAGATGCTGTGCGCGATCCGATGCCCGCCCAGGTTGTCGATGGGTTGGCCGTGCTCTACGACGACGCGGACGTGGTGGTCGTCGACAAGCCGGCCGGGGTGGCGGCCCACCCGAGTCCCGGGTGGACGGGCCCGACCGTCGTTTCGGGCCTCTCCGCGATGGGTTACCAGGTGGCGACGAGTGGTGCGGCCGAACGTCAGGGAATCGTGCATCGGCTGGACGTAGGTACGACGGGTGTCATGGCAGTGGCCAAGAGCGAGCGTGCGTACTCGGTTCTCAAGCGTGCGTTCAAGACGCACGCGGTCGAGAAACGCTACGCCGCTCTCGCTCAGGGTCATCCCGATCCGACGAGCGGCACCATTGACGCCCCAATCGGGCGACACCCCTCCGCGGACTACAAGTTCGCGGTCGTCGCCGGAGGTCGCCCCAGCATTACCCACTACGCGACCGAGGAGGCATTTCGGGCGGCGACCCTGCTCGACATCCAGCTGGAAAGCGGAAGGACGCACCAGATCCGGGTTCATCTGGCGGCCATCAGGCATCCGTGTGTGGGGGACCTCACCTACGGCGCGGATCCGGTGCTGGCGGCGCGGTTGGGCCTGTCCCGGCCGGGCCTGCACGCTCGCGAGTTGGGCTTCGCCCACCCCACATCGGGGGAGTGGATGGTGATCAGCGCGCCCTACCCACCGGACTTGCTGCACGCGCTCGATCTGCTGCGACGGGACGGGTAGCAGCGCACGCTCCAACAGCCTGCGCGAGGGGTAGGAATTAGGCATGACTGTCGCACGCTCCGCGCCGCTCGTCGTCGCGTCCAACCGAGGGCCCATCTCGATCGTCCCCGTCGAGGACGGTGACGACGAGATCCGCCGTGGCGGTGGCGGCCTAGTCAGTGGGATGCAGGCCGCGCTCGCGGCGACGCCCGACGCCGTCTGGATCTGCGCTGCCCTCAACGATCGGGAGCGGTCGCTCGCCCGCCGCGCACTGTCTGGCCGGCTGTCGGCGGTGCCGGAAGTGTCCGATGCGCTCAAGGGCGAGTTCGACGTCAGGATGCTGCCGATCGATGCCCTGACGTTCCGGCAGGCCTACAACGGAGTCGCGAACGCGACCCTGTGGTTCCTGCTGCACATGCTCTACGAGGCCGCGCGGTCGCCAGTCTTCGACCAGGCCTGGCGGCGCTCGTGGGCCGGCTACCAGCGGTATAACCGAGCCTTCGCGGAGGCGATCGCCGCCGAGGCGGCCCAGGGGGCGACCGTCATGATCCAGGACTACCACCTGTTTCTCGCCCCTCGGCTGCTCCGCGACCTGCGACCCGACGTGCGCATAGGGCATTTCACCCATACCCCGTGGGTGCCCGCGGAGTACTTCCACATGCTGCCGGGCGACGTCGCGCGGGATGTGCTCGACGGCGTGTCCGGCGCTGATGTCGTGGGCTTCCACTGCGCCCGATGGCGGGACCAGTTCGTCGACTGCTGCCGCTCGATCCTGGGGCGAGCGCCGGCCGGCCGGATGGAGCTGTTCCCGCTGTCGACCGAGGCGGACGAGCTGTTTCAGCGAGCCCATCGCCGCGATGTCGATAGCTCCGTGCGGCAGCTGCGCGATGTGGTGGGCGATCGCAAGGTCATCGGACGGGTGGATCGGACAGAGCTGTCCAAGAACGTGTTCCGCGGGCTGCTGGCCTACCGGGAGCTGCTGCGCTCGCACGCTGAGTGGCGTGATCGGGTTGTGCACATCATCGACAACTACCCGTCGCGAGAGGATCTGCCGGAGTACCGCGAGTACACGGCGCTGGTATCGCGGCTGGCGCGAGAGATCGACGACGAGTTCGGCACCGACACCTGGACCCCGCTGCTGCTCGATATCAGCGACGACTACCCGGGTTCGCTCGCCGCCCTGCGGGTGTGCGACGTGGTGTTCGTCAACTCGGTCCGTGACGGTATGAATCTCGTCGTACAGGAAGGCATCGTGCTCTCGGAGCGGGATCCCGTCGTCGTGCTCTCCCGGGACACCGGCGCGGCAGACGCACTGGGCCGGGATGCGCTGCTGGTCAACCCATTCGATGTGTCCGAAACGGCGAACGCCCTGTACGAGGCGCTGACGATGCCGGACGAGGAACGGATCGCCCGGTGCCGGCGGCTGCGGCAGGCAGCGGTCGCGCTGCCACCCGGGCCGTGGTTCCAGGCTCAGCTCGACGCGGTCACCGCGCGATAGCGGCGAGCAGCTCGACGACCTGGTCAGGTCCGGTCACCACCAGGTCTGCTGCGGCCGCGACAGCCGGCGCCTCCTCGGATCGCACCGCGATGCTCCAGGCGGGCATGCCGGACGCGCGCAGCTGCGCCACAACCTCGAACGCCGGTAGGTCGCCGAGATCGTCACCGATGAACGCAAGCCGCTGCGGGCTCGTCTCGGCAATGAGCCGGCGTAGGGCGCTGCCCTTGTCATACCCCGGAAGGCGCACCTCGAGGACATCCCGACCCGGGTGAACCTCCAGCCCGAGTTCGGCGGCCAGCCCGGTGACCGGCCCGGTCAGCCGCGCCAGGGCGGCAGCCGGGTCGGCGGCCTTGCGGGCGTGGACCACCAGCGACAACCGCTTGTCCTCGATCCAGACATTAGGGTCCGCGCCTGCTTCACCGAGCAGGCCCGGGAGGCGAGCCCGCAGCGTCGCCAGCTGCGGTGGCTCGTCCGGCACGTCCAGGTGCCCGTCCTGCCACTCCTCGGCGCCGTAGAGCCCGGACACTCGCAGCCCAGGTACCTCTTCCAGGCCGCCGAGTTCTACTACCGTACGGGCGTTACGACCGGTGATGATCGCCACCGCGGCGCCCCGCTCGACCAGCCCGCGGAGGGCGTCCAACGCGCCGGGAGCCAGCCGCGAATCCGCAGGGTCGGGCACGATCGGCGCGAGGGTGCCGTCGAAGTCCACTGCGACCAGGGCATGAGCCACGTCGGCTCGGATCTCGGTGGCCACGGCCGACGGATCCCCACTCATACCCCTGATCCTGCCGTCACGAAGCGATTGGTGTGTAGCGGCTTCCAAGACTCGAGATATGCATCCAACTCTGTCCGGTGCGGCTCGGGCATGTCGTCGGCGGCTGGCTCTAAGGTCGACGCAGTGCCGCAGTTGTGCCGAGAGGAACCCGTAACCGCCGTGGAACGTGGAGAAACTGACTCGTTCGTGCATCTGCACGTGCACACGGAGTACTCCATGCTCGACGGCGCGGCCCGGCTGCCCGAGCTGCTGGCCGAGGCGTCCCGGATGGGAATGCCTGCGCTCGCGATGACTGATCACGGCAATCTGTTCGGGGCCTACGAGTTCTACACGCGGGCGCGCGCGGCCGGCATCAAGCCGATCATCGGCATGGAGGCGTACCTCACACCCGGCACCTCGAGGTTCGAGCGAACCCGAGTGCGCTGGGCGTCCGGCGGTGACGACGACGTATCCGGTGGCGGCGCGTTCACCCACATGACGCTGTTGGCGGGCGATGACGCCGGCATGCACAACCTGTTCCGGCTCTCGTCACGAGCGAGCACCGAGGGGTTCTTCTACAAGCCGCGCGCCGACCGCGAGCTCCTCGCCGAATACGCCAACGGACTGCTCGGGACGACCGGGTGCGCCTCCGGTGAGATCCAGACCTGGCTGCGCATCGGCGACTACGAGCACGCGCGGCGCAGTGCGGCCGAGTTCCGCGACATCCTCGGGGCCGGCAACTTCTACCTGGAGTTGATGGACCACGGCCTCGACGTCGAGCAGCGGGTCATCGAGGACCTGCTGCGGCTGGGCCGCGATCTCGACCTCCCGTTGCTTGCCACGAACGACCTGCATTACACGCACGCCGAGGATGCCGACGCGCACGAGGTGCTGCTGTGCGTGCAGTCCGGCAAGACCATGGCCGACCCGAAGCGGTTCAAGTTCGACGGGCGAGACTTCTACCTGAAGTCGCCGGCTGAGATGCGTTCGTTGTGGGCGGACAAGTACGACCTTCGGGAGGCCTGCGACAACACGCTGCGGGTGGCCGAGCGGTGCGAGGTGACGTTTGCCGAAGGCGCCAACTACATGCCGCACTTTCCGGTGCCAGCCGGTGAGTCCGAGCTGACCTGGTTCCTCAAGGAGGTGGAAGCCGGGCTGGGTCGCCGCTACCCCGAGGGCATTCCGCCGGAGGCGCGGGCTCGCGCCGACCGGGAGACCTCGGTTATCGCGCAGATGGGTTTCCCGGGCTACTTCCTCGTCGTCGCCGATTTCATCAACTGGGCGAAAGCCCACCGAATCCGGGTCGGGCCCGGGCGCGGTTCAGCGACCGGCGCGATCGTGGCCTACGCATTGGGCATCACGGAGCTGGACCCGCTCGAGCACGGGCTGCTGTTCGAGCGCTTCCTCAACCCTGAACGGGTGTCGATGCCTGACATCGATATCGACTTCGACGAGCGCGGGCGCGGCGAGGTCATTCGCTACGTGACCGAGAAGTACGGCGACGACCGGGTCGCCCAGATCGTCACCTACGGAACGATCAAGGCGAAGCAGGCCGTCAAGGACTCGGCGCGAGTCCTCGGCTACCCGTTCGCCATGGGCGAGCGGATCACCAAGGTGATGCCGCCGCCGGTCATGGGCAAGGACATCCCGCTGGCAGGCATTTTCGATCCTGCGCACAAGCGGTATGGCGAGGCGGGCGAATTCCGCGCGCTGT
>Ga0307296_10000514_pt1 | contig 18467 bp, 14 predicted proteins | sample ER_DNA_153_FD_194467 | JGI IMG/M metagenome (GOLD analysis project Ga0307296, IMG submission 194467) | Bulk soil microbial communities from the East River watershed near Crested Butte, Colorado, United States - ER_DNA_153 | ecosystem: Environmental > Terrestrial > Soil > Floodplain | place... | reverse complement strand
CGAGAGGGCCGAATAGCGCCCGCCGATCGTCGGCTCGCCCGCGAACACGGCCCGGAAGCCGCGCTTCTTGGCGAGCGTCTCCAGCTCTGAGCCCGGATCGGTGACGGCTACGAAACGTTCCCCATGGCCGCCGGTGCGTTCCCAGAAGAAGTCGAGGTGGGAACGGGTCTCCAGAGTCGTCCCGGACTTCGACGAAGCGACGAAGAGCGTCCGCTCGAGATCGAGCTCGTCGGCTAGGCGTCTGACCGCAGCGGGATGCGTCGTATCGAGGACGTGGAGCGTCTCGCTCTCGAAGCTCCTCCTGAACACCTCGGGGGCGAGGCTCGAGCCACCCATGCCGAGAAGGACAGCGGCGCGGAACCCTTCGAGGCCGGCCGCGAACCCCTCCAGCTCAAGGACCCGCTCTTGCATACGGAGCGGCTCGTCGAGCCATCCAAGCCAGCGGCTCTCGTCGCGGCCCGTCCAGAGCGTCGCGTCGCGCGCCCACAGGCGCTCGACGAGCTCAGACGTGTCGACTGAAGCCATCAGTGGCTCACGTGCCGCGGAGCCTACGCGGCAGCGAGCTCGCCCGACTTCGCGCGGATGCCCTCGAGGAGCTCCGCGAACGAGTCGGCGAACTTCTGGACGCCCTCCCGCTCGAGCGTGTCGGTGACGTCGGCGTAGTCGATGCCCACTTCCCGGATCTGCTCGAACACGCGCTCGGCCTCGTCGATCCCGGCCTCGAGGGTCGCGGCAACCTTGCCGTGGTCCTGAAAGGCCTCGATCGTCTCCTCGGGCATCGTGTTGACGGTCATGGGCCCGATGAGGTTCTCGACGTACATGACGTCCGAGTAAGCGGGATTCTTCGTCGAAGTAGAAGCCCACAGGCAGCGCTGCGGAGTCGCGCCCTTGGCCGCGAGCGCCTCCCATCGCGCTCCCGCGAAGATCGCCTTGTAGCGCTCGTAGGCAAGCTTCGCGTTTGCGATCGCGAGCTTCCCCTTCAGCTCGCCGGGTGCTCCGAGCTCGTCGAGCCGCCGGTCGGCTTCGGTATCCACGCGCGAAACGAAGAAGCTCGCCACCGAAGCGACGTGGGTCGGGTCTCCGCCGCCCTCGACGAACCGCTCGAGACCGCGGATGTACGCCTCGGCGACCTCCGCATAGCGGTCGAGCGAAAAGATCAGCGTGACGTTGATCGAACGCCCGCGCGCGATCATTTCCTCGATGGCCGGAAGTCCGGGTTCGGTCGCCGGGATCTTCACGAAGAGGTTCGGCCGATTGATCCACTCGTGCAGCCGCTGGGCTTCCTCGATCGTCGCGGACGTGTTGTACGCGAAGGTCGGGTCGACCTCTATAGACACGTAGCCGTCTCTACCGCCGCCTTCGTCCCAAACGGGGCGCAGCAGGTCGAGCGCGTCGCTCACATCCTTCGTGGCGAGCTGCAGGAAGACTTCCTTGGGGTCTCGCTCGTCCTGGAGCACCTCGCGAAGCTGCTCGTCGTATGCGTCGCCCGCGGAGATCGCCTTCTGAAAGATCGTCGGATTCGACGTCACTCCGACGACGGCGTCGTCACGCATCCTGCGCTCGAGCTCGCCGCCGCGGACCAGGTCGCGCGAGAGGAAATCGATCCAGACGCTCTGCCCGTAGTCTGCGAGTCGGTGTAGCCGCGAATCACCCATGTCGCGCTCCTTCCGTCGCTTCCTTATGCCCAAACCTAGGGTAACTGTGAACCTCCAAGAGCCGGGTAGGATGGCCCTATGACCGAGCACGAGCGCTGGCACGCGCTGGCCCAGCAGCTTCGCGTCGATTCTGTGCGTGCGGCCGCGGTGCCGAAATCAGGTCATCCGACCTCGTCGATGTCTGCCGCCGACCTCATGGCGGTCCTCCTCGCCAAGTACCTGCGTTACGACTTCGGCGCGCCCAAGAATCCCGCGAACGACCATCTCATCTTCTCGAAGGGCCATGCCTCGCCACTCCTGTATTCGATGTACAGGGCGGCCGGCGCGATCACGGATGAGGAGCTGCTCACCTTCCGCAAGATGGGGAGCCGCCTCGAAGGCCACCCGACGCCTGTACTCCCGTGGGTCGACGTCGCTACCGGCTCGCTCGGCCAGGGACTTCCAATCTCGGTCGGCGTCGCCATCGCCGGGAAGAAGCTCGACCGAATCCCGTACCGCGTTTGGTGTCTCTGCGGCGACAGCGAGATGGCCGAGGGCTCGGTATGGGAGGCGTTCGAGCACGCTGCGTTCATGGGCCTCGACAACCTGACGGCGATCATCGACGTGAACCGGCTCGGTCAGCGAGGCGAGACGATGCACGGCTGGGATCTCGACTCCTACGCGAACCGCGCTAAGGCATTCGGCTGGCGCGCAATCGAGATCGACGGACACGACCTCGCCGAGATCGACCGCGCGTACGAGGAGGCAGTGGGCACGAGCGGGCAGCCGACCGTGATCGTCGCCCGGACAATCAAGGGAAAGGGCGTGTCCGAGGTGGAGGACAAGCCCGGCTGGCACGGCAAGGCGCTCGACGATCCCGAGCACGCGATCGAAGAGCTCGGCGGAATCCGCAACATCACGGTGGAGGTCGCGAAGCCGGACAGTGCCGAGCCGCACCAGTTCGATACGGGACCACTTGAGCTGCCGCGCTACGAGATCGGCGACGAGGTCGCGACGAGGAAGGCGTACGGAGACGCCCTCGCAGCACTCGGGAAGGCCGACGGGCTCGTCGTCGCACTCGACGGCGAGGTCTCGAACTCGACTTTTGCCGAAATCTTCGCCGAGGCGCACCCGGAGCGGTACTTCGAGATGTACATCGCCGAGCAGCAAATGGCAGCCGCGGCGGTGGGTATCCAGGTGCGCGGCTGGAAGCCGTTCGCCTCGACCTTCGCGGCCTTCTGGAGCCGCGCCTACGACTTCGTCCGCATGGCCGCCATCTCCAGAGCGGACATCCGGCTGTGCGGCTCGCACGCGGGCGTTTCGATCGGAGAGGACGGGCCTTCCCAGATGGCTCTCGAAGACCTGGCCGCCTTCCGTGCGGTCCACGGGAGCACCGTTCTCTACCCGAGCGACGGGAACTCGACGGCGAAACTCGTCGCCGAGATGGCAGACCGGGACGGGATCATCTTCCTGCGCACTACACGGGCCAACACTCCCGTGCTCTACGCACCCGACGACGCTTTTCCGATCGGAGGAAGCAAGGTCGTCCGCGACGGAGACGACATCACTATCGTCGGGGCGGGGATCACGCTCCACGAGGCGCTGAAGGCGGCCGATGCACTTGCGGAAGAGGACATCTCGGCCCGGGTGATCGACCTGTACTCCGTGAAGCCCATCGATGCGGACACGCTTCGCGCGGCGGCAGAGGCGACGGGCGCGATCGTCACCGCCGAGGACCACTGGCCGGAGGGCGGGCTCGGCGAAGCCGTGCTGGCGGTATTTGCCGCTGACGAGGAGCGGCCTCCGATCGTCTCCCTCGCCGTACAGGGCATGCCCGGTTCGGGCAAGCCCGTCGAGCTCCTCGCCGCTGCAGGAATCGACGCCGACCACATCGCGCAGGCAGCGCGAAAGCTCGTCTCGGCGACAGCCGGCGCCGCGCGCCGCTAGCGGTGGCCGTCCTCATCGCCTCGGGTCTCCGCAAGGAGTTTTCCGGCGATCCGCTGTTCGACGGAGTCTCGTTCAAGGTCGAGCGGGGCGACCGCATTGCGCTTTCCGGTCCCAACGGAGCGGGAAAGACGACCCTGCTGCGCATGCTCACCGGGGAGGTCCGGCCCGACGCGGGGGAGCTCGCGTTTCGCAAGGGAACACGCGTCGTCCTCCACGATCAGCGTCCACCGCGGGATCAGCACGTGAAGCTTTCCGACTACGTCCTCTCGGCCGCGACCGACCTTCTCGAGGCGGAGCGCGAGTTGGCGGGCCTCGAGCAGGCCATGGCCGGAGGAGCCCACGACTCGTCGACGCTTGATGCCTACGCGCGCGCGCAGGGCCGGCTCGAACATGCCGGCGGCTATGCCTGGCGGGAGCGGGCGAACGCCGTCGTCCGCGGCCTGGGATTCGTCGACGGTGACCTCGACCGTTCGCTCGACACCTTCTCCGGCGGAGAACTAACCCGAGCCTCCCTCGCGCGCGTTCTTGCCGCCAATCCGGACCTCCTGCTCCTGGACGAGCCCACGAACCACCTCGACGTGGCAAGGATCGAGTGGCTCGAGCGGGAGCTCTCGTCGCTCGGCGCTGCAGTCGTCCTCGTGGCCCACGACCGCTGGTTTCTCGAAGCCGTCACGAACGCGACCCTCGAGCTGGAACAAGGACGAGCGACCTTCTTTCCGGGGCCGTGGCACGCCTGGCGCGAGGAAAAGGCTCGTCGCGCCTTCCACGCACTGAAGACCGCGGAGCGGATCTCGGACGACATCGAACGGCTCGAGCGCTTCGTTGCCCGCTTCCGCTACAAGAAGAGCAAGGCGAAGCAGGCCCAGGCAAAGCTGACGCAGATCTCACGTCTCGATAAGGAGCGCTCGCAGGCCTCTTCCGAGCATGCGCTCCTGACGCGGCGGTCACGGAGGCTCGGCTTCGAGTTCATCAACCCGCCGCGAACGGGCCGGGTCGTAGTCGAGCTGGAGGATGAAACCGTCGGCGTCAACGGGCTCGTCTTGCTCGAGCACGTCTCCTTCGCCCTTGAGCGCGGAGAGCATGTCGGGCTGATCGGCCCGAACGGAAGCGGCAAGACGACGCTTCTCGAAGCCATCGTGTCGGGGCGCTTCAAGACCGGGCACGGAGTAAAGATCGGCTACTTCTCTCAACACGGGACGGAGCTCGACGAGCGCGGCTCCGCGCTCGACTGCGTCCTCCGGATGACCAAGCTCAACCGGCCTGAAGCTCAGTCCCTGCTCGGGCGCTTTCTCTTCTCCGGCTGGGAGGCTCACGAGAAGGCGGTTAGCTCGCTCTCCGGGGGTGAGCGGCGGCGTCTCGGGCTGGCCGTCCTCGTTGCCTCCGGCGCGAACTTCCTCGTCCTCGACGAGCCGACGAACCACCTCGATCTTGCGAGCCGGGAGGCGCTCGAGGCCGCCCTCGAAGCGTTCCCCGGGACCTTGCTTCTCGTCAGCCACGACCGCGCGCTGCTCGACGCCGTTGCGCAACGAACCGCGGCACTCGAGGAGGGAACGATCAATCTCTACGACGGCGGGTGGGCCGACTATGCCGAGGCGCGAACCGAGCGGGCCCGCGAAGAGGAGCCGCCGCCGAAGCCGAAGAAGGTCTCGTCGAAGCCCTCGAGGGCGATCCAGGCCGTCGCCAACCCGCTCGGCGAGCTCGAGGCGGAGATCGAAGAGAAGGAGCGCGCCATCGCCGAGCTCGAGGCGAGCCTGGCGGAGGACTGGACCGATGCCGACCGCGTCGCCGCGCATCGCCGCGCGCGGGATGAGCTACACGCCCTCCTGGAGCGGTGGGAGAGCCTCCTGGACGAAGTTCCGGGCTAGTCCCCGGCCGGGAAGAGCTCGTCCAGAGCCTCCGGCGAAGCCGAGGCCGTCGTGCGCAGATACTCCCGCGCGTCCGAGAAGGCCGCCGCCATCGGCGGAATGCTCTCCGCGGACGCAAGCTCGAGCAGCCTGCTCACCGCCTCGGCAACGAGACTCTCGATGGTCTCGAGGGCGCGTGCCGGCTCGTCGTCTTGCGGAACGCTCTCGTAGAGGTGGACGCCGCCCGAGTTGGCGACGAAGTCCGGGACCGCGATGATTTCGCGCCGGTGCAATGTCTCCACCGCCCCGGGCGCATAGGGCGCGTTCGCTCCGGGGGCCACGACCGCGCAGCGGAGGCTTTCGGCGACCTTCTGAGTGATGGAGTCGGGGCGCGCGCCCGGCACCAGGACGTCGCAGTCGAGCTTGAAGAGATCCTCGCGAGGACGCAGGGCGACCGCGCCGTGCTCCACGAGCCGGTCTCCGTGGCGACCGCGAAGCTTGATCAGACTCTCCACATCCAGACCCTCCGGATCTGCGAGGAGGCCGTGGACGGTGCTGATGGCTACGACGCGTGCGCCGGCGCCAGCAGCCGCTCGCGCGGTCCCTGCCCCGACCTTGCCGAATCCCTCGATGGCCACCGAAGCGCCGCTCAGCTCGCGGCCGAGGTGTCGAAGCGCGGCCTGCGCGGCAGCCTTGACGCCGTGCCCCGTGGCGAGGTCGTCCATCCCGAGACCCTCATGCTCCTTTGCCCACAGGGGGATGTCGGAGCCGGCGTCAGCAGGGGCGAAGTCGGACGGGAACGTGCCCATGTCCGGCCCGGTAAGGAAGAACTCCTGCATAGGCTCGAGCGCCCGCAGATATGCGGCCATGACCGCGTCACGGTCGCCGTCCGCGAATCGGACGCCTGCCTTCGCGCCCGCATAGGGGACGCGGCAGGCCGCGAATTTCCACGTCATGGCGCGGGCCAGCCGGGCCACCTCGTCGATCGAGACGTCCGGCAGCATCCGCGTTCCGCCGGCAGCGATCGAAAGGAGCTCGTGGTCGATGACCACGAAGGCATCGAGCCCAGTGCGCTCGTCGCGGATCTCGATCACCCGAGCCGGGCGGGTCATCCTTCTGCCTCTGTTTCGAAGGTCGCGATCAGGGCCTCCGCAACGACCTTCATGGGACGGCCCGAGACCTGGCTCGCGCGCTGGAGACGGGTGAATGCGTCCTGTTCCGAAAGGTCTTCCTGCTTCATGAGCAGACCCTTCGCGCGCTCGACGAGCTTGCGAGTCGCCAGGGCGTCGGCGAGCGACTCCGCTTCCCCGCGCAGGGCCTCGAGCTCGGCGTGGCGAGCCTTCGCCGCCTGGATCGCGGGGAGGAGGTCGGTCTCCCTGAACGGCTTTACTAAATAGCCGAAGACTCCCGCCTCGACCGCGCGCGCGACGAGCTCGTCCTGGCCATAGGCCGTCAACATGACGATGGGGATCGGCCGCTCAGCGAGGATGCGGCGCGCCGCTTCAATGCCGTCGAGCCGCGGCATCTTCACGTCGAGGACCGCCAGGTCCGGCTCTTCGGCGCGCGCAAGCTCGACGGCCTCTTCGCCATCCCGCGCCTCGGCGCAGACCTCGAAGCCAGCCCGCTCGAGGATCTCCTTGAGGTCGAGACGGATGATCGTCTCGTCCTCGCCGATCAAGATCCTCACGACGCGAAGGCCACTTCGGCGCGCAGCCCGCCCTCGGCAGAGAGCGTGAGCTCGCCCTTGAGCTCGTCACGGACAAGCGCCCGAACGATCGAAAGCCCCGTTCCCTCCTCGGGTTCGTCCCAGCGTCCGTTGTCGGCCACGGTCAGGTGCACGCGGCCGTTCGAGCGCCCCAGCTCGACACGCACTTCGTCCCCACCATGCTCGAGCGCATTCTGGAAGAGCTCGCTGAAGACGAGGGCGAGCGCCGTCGCGCGGGAGCCGTGGAGGGGAATCGACTCCACGTGGGACTCGACCCGCTTCCCGCCGCCCAGACCCTGAACGAGCATCGCCCGCAAACGCTCTACGAGCTCGCCGAGATCGACGTCCTCGTCCCGGCGCTCCGTCAGCACCTCGTGTACCGCGGCGATGGCAAGAATGCGATTAACCGAATCGGCCAGCGCCTTCTCGGGATCGGTCGTGCCGGAGCGGCTTTGCAGGCGAAGGAGCGACGCCACGGTCTGGAGGTTGTTCTTGACGCGGTGATGGATCTCCTGGGCGACCACTCCGCGCATGACGGCGCGCCCGTGCTCGACTGCGACTGCCGCGTGATGCGCGATCGAAGCCAGGAGCCTCTTTTCCTCTTCCGTGAAAGGCGTGTCGCGGTCGCAGACGAGCTCGCCGAGCCGACGACCCTTCCAGCGCAGCGGAAAACGTGCCGCGTGCTTCCCGGCCCGGCCTTCCGGCCAGGCCACTGAGCCATCCTCGAGGACGAGGGCCGCCCCGGTCGCCCCGACTGCCTCCATCGTCGTCTTCACGATCGCCTCGAGAGACTCCTCCAAGTAGAGGGACTCGGAGACGGCCTCGGAGATCGACGCGAGGGCCTCGAGCTCGGCAACCCGCTGTTGCGCAGCCTCGTAGAGCTTCGCGTTCTCGATCGCCTGCGCGACCTGGCCCGCAATCGCCATCAGAAGGTCGATCTCGGCCTCCGTGAACTCCCTGGGCGCTTCCGTGCGCACGTTGAGGGCTCCCTCCAGCGTTTCCTTGGCGAGAATCGGGACGGCGAGGATCGACTCGTACTGCTCCTCGCGGAGGTTGGGAAAGCTCTTGAAGCGAGAGTCGAGATGCGCGGCGCGCGGGATCATCACGGGGGCCTGCTGGGCAGCCGCCGTGCCCGTGATCCCCTCACCTGGACGCATCTTCGGAACGGGCGTCATCTCCTCGACGCGGGTCCCGAACGAGGCGCGGAGCGCGAGCTCGCCGACGGCTTCGTCGTACAGATAGACGAAGCACGCGTCCGTCTCCAGCGCCTCTGCCACCTTGCGTGCGATCAGGTCGAAGACCTCGTCGAGGTCGAGTGTCGAGTTCACGGCGGCGATGGTTTCGGTGAGCAGCCGCAGATGGCGAGCTGACTGGTCCACGTAAAGAAGCTTAAGCGAGGCCCTTGCGACTCCGATAACAAACTCGTGCTCAATCCGACGGCCTCGCCGAGGGCGCCGCGCCTAGTCCTGCGCTTCGCTCTCTATAGCGCGCTCGCGCTGCTTCTCGCGGGCGTCGGCATTCTCCTGTTCGTCAGGCACGAGGCTCAGGTGCGCGCTGAGGACGAGGTCACGAACCGGGTCAGCCAGGCAGCCGCGGTCCTCGCTCCCAAGCTGCAGCCCTCGGATCTCAAGGCACCGGTCACCGGCTCGCGCCTTGCTGCCCTCGATGCGCTATTCAAGCCCGAGCTCACGGGCGGCGTCGTCCGCGTGAAGCTGTGGCGGCCCGACGGCACAGTCACCTACTCGACCGATCACTCCCTGATCGGGAGGCACGTCGCGGATGCGAGCGATTTCACGCCCGTTCTGGCGGGACGGCCGGTGCGGGAAATCGCCCACCTGAACGACGAAGGTGGGACCGGAAAGAACATCAAGATCGTCTCCGCTTACGTCCCGCTCAAGCTGCGCGGGCAGGCTGAGGCGAACGGCGTGCTGGAGTTCTACAACGATTATCGCCCGGTCGAAGAGCAGGTAGCGGCGACGGTCAAGCCGGTCTCAGTCGCGCTGGGGCTCGCGCTGCTCCTCCTCTATGCATCACTTTTCCCGATCCTCAACCAGGTCACGAAGGCGCTCGAACATCGCAACCGGCGCCTCGAGCAGCAGGCGGACGAGCTCGAGCGAACGCTGAACGAGCGCCGACAGGCCGTCGCCAGCCTCCGCGATGCCGAAACGCGCTACCGCGCCCTCGTCGAGCAGCTGCCGCTCGTCACATACGTGAGCTCGATCGACAAGCCGGGCTTCAGCGCCTACGTGAGCCCGCAGATCGAAGGCATGCTCGGCTACACCCCCGACGAGTGGCTCGAGACGCCGAACCTCTTCTGGCGCGTCCTCCACCCGGACGACATCGACCGCGTGCGCACGGAACATCGCCAGGGCTACGAGTCAGGCGGATCCTTCGCCACCCAGTACCGCCTCGTCGCTCGAGACGGGCACACCGTCTGGGTCGAAGATCAGGTGCAGGTCGTCCACGACGCGGAGGGTGTGCCGGTGCAAGCCCAGGGCTTCCTTCTCGACATCACCCACCGTAAGACCGCCGAGCTCGCGCTCGGAGAGAACGAGGAGCGCTTCCGCACCCTCGTTGCCAACGTCCCGGGTGTCATCTTCCGGTGCGCGATCGACTCCAACTGGACGATGGAATACCTGAGCGAGGAGATCCAAGAGCTCGTCGGCTATCCGCCCTCCGACTTCGTCGAAAACAACGTCAGGACATTCGCGAGCATCATCCATCCCGAGGATGCCCCGGTCCTCGCCAAGGAAGTCGAGGACGCGGTCGCCGAGTCTCGGCCGTACACCATCGAGTATCGGGTCATCGACCGAAGGGGTGACATCCACTACGTGGTTGAGCGGGGCCAGGCAATTCTCGACGCAGACGGGGACCGAATGCTGGACGGCGCCATCTTCGACCTCACCGCGCGCCGACTGGCGGAAGAAGAGCGTATGAAGCTCGCGGCCATCGTCGAGTCCACCGACGACGCGATCATCTCCGTCGACCTGAACGGGAACATCGTGAGCTGGAACGTCGGAGCCGAGCAGGTCTTCGGCTTCTCGACGGAAGAGGCGATCGGTCAGCCGCTCTCGATCATGGCTCCGCCCGACCGTGCGGACGAACCCTTCACGTTCCTCGAGGAGCTCAAGAGCGTCAAAACAGTCGCCCACCACGAAACCGTGCGACGCCGGAAGGACGGAGCCCTCATCGACGTCTCACTCACGCTCTCCCCGCTCACCGACGCCGCCGGCAACCTGATCGGCGCATCTGCGATCGCGCGCGACACCACCGAGCGCAAGCAGGCCGAGCTCGAGCGCGAGCGCCTCGTTCATGAGCTCGAGGCGCAGAACGAGAGTCTCCTCGAGCTCGACCGTCTGAAGGATGAGTTCGTAGCGCTCGTGTCACATGAGCTACGCACACCGCTTACCTCCATTCGCGGCTACCTCGAGCTTCTGCTCGAGGGCGAGGCCGGCGACCTGACGGACGAGCAGCGCCATTTCCTCGGTGTGGTCGAGCGGAACGCGCATCGATTGCTCGCGCTCGTGGGCGACCTCCTCTTCCTCGCTCAGGTCGAGGCTGGAAAACTCTCGCTCGACATCGGCGCCGTCGACCTCGGCGCTGTCGCAGCGGAGAGCGTAGAAACGGGACGGCCGCTCGCGGAGGAGAAGGGCATCACGCTCACCCTGGCAACCGGGCCGCTCGCGCTGATTGCGGGAGACCGCGCCCGCATTGCCCAGCTGTTCGACAACCTCATCTCGAACGGCGTCAAGTTCACGCCGCCTGGCGGCCGCGTTGACGTGCGCGTCAAGAGCCAGCGCGGGAACGCGGTCATTGAGGTGCGGGACACCGGAATGGGCATCCCGTCCGAAGAGCAAGAACACCTTTTCGAGCGGTTTTTCCGCACGGCCCAGGCGACGGAGCAGGCCATCCCGGGCACGGGTCTCGGTTTGGCCATCTCGAAGGCCATCGTCGAGGCGCACGGTGGGCAGATCGTGGTGGCCAGCGGAGAGAGCTCAGGCACCACCTTCCGCATCTCTCTGCCGATCCGCCAAGCCCAGGCCATCGCAGAAGAGCCAGTCGACGAGGTCGCACTATGAGTGAAAACGGGCAGCCGCTCATCCTGATCGCCGACGACGATCCCGACATTCTCGAACTCGTCTCCTTCCGGCTCGAGAGGGCCGGGTACGAGGTCCTCCAGGCGCGGAACGGCGAGGAAGCCGTGCAAGTCGCGATCGTGCGCCGGCCGGACCTTGCGATTCTCGACGTGATGATGCCGCGTCTCGACGGCTACGAAGCCACCCGCCGTCTCCGCGAGCACGACGAAACGCGGCGCATGCCGGTGATCCTGCTCACGGCTCGGGTCCAGGAGGACGACATCGCGCGCGGCTTCGAGGCCGGTGCCGACGACTACGTCAAGAAGCCGTTTAGCCCCCAGGAACTCGGCTCGCGCGTGCAGGCAGTCCTGGGCCGACGATGATCGAGGAGCTAGGGTGGGTCTCGGGCGCGCTCGCGCTCCTGAGCTTCCTGCTCGTCTGCACGCTGGCCGGGCGGCGGGTGACGCTCGCCCGGGCCGAGCGCCGCCGGGTTGACGCAGAGGAGCGCCTGCGCCCTTTCGCGCTCGGACTCGTCGAGGGTGACTCCATCTCGCTCCCACCCCTGAACGCCTACGAGTCCAGAGCGCTGGCCGTCGTCCTGACGCGCTACGCCCGTCAAGTGAGCGGCGCCGCTCTGGCTCGCATCGGGGCCTTCTTCGAGGATCGCGGGCATGTGACGCACGAGCTCTCACACCTCGAGGACCGCCGCGCGTGGCGGAGAGCGAGCGCTGCGCACGCGCTGGGCGGGATGGCGGCGGAGCGCGCAATCCCCGCCCTGCTGAAGGCCCTTACCGATCCCGACCGAGACGTCGCGGCCGCGGCGGCACGAAGCCTGGGCCGCCTGGGCGCGCTCGAGGCGGTCGAGCCGCTCGCCTACGCGCTTCGGGACGGCCGGCTTCCGCGAGCAGTCTCCGCACAGGCCCTCCTCTCGATTGGGCCGCCGGCCGTTCCTCGCCTGCGAGATCTCTTGGCCGACACGCCCTCGGAGGTCACCGTGTTCGCAGTCGATCTGATCGGCCTGCTCGGCGATGCCTCCGATGCGCCGCAGGTGATGGCGCTCCTGCGGGACACCTCCGCGGAGGTCCGGGCGCACGCCGCTCGTGCGCTTGGACGGCTAGGCGCCGAGGAAGCCGCAAACGAGTTGCGCAGGGCACTGGACGACCGCATTCCCTTCGTGCGCGTGAACGCCGCTCACGCACTCGGGGCCATCGGCGATGCTTTCGCGACACTGGCGCTGGCGCGTCAGGCACGCGTGGACGGATTCGATCCCGCCGAGGCGGCGGCGCGAGCCCTGGCACGAGTCTCTCCCGAGGTGCTTGAGGCTGTAGCCTCCGCGCCGGGAGCCGGGCCGCACCTCGCCCAGGCCGCTGACGTCGCTCAGGTTCAAGCATGAGCGTTCTCCAGCACGCGATCGTCGTCTTCTCGCTGATCTCGTTCGGCTACTTCGTCGTGTTGAACGCCGTCTATCTGGTGTTCACCGGGATTGCGTGGCGGGGGGTCGCGCACCATCGCCATCTCCATGAGTTCTCGGGCGCGGAGGAGGCCTTCGCCTCGCCGCTCACGCCACCGGTATCCATCCTCCTCCCGGCCTTCAATGAGGAGGCCGGGATCGTCGAGAGCGTGCGTTCCCTCCTCGCCGTCCGCTTTCCGGAGCTCGAGGTGATCGTGGTGAACGACGGGTCGACCGATTCGACGCTTCGACGCCTCACCGAGGCCTTCGATCTGGCTCCAGTCCGCAAGGCGATGCGCAGCACCTTGTCCACGGCCCCCATCCGCGGGAGCTACGCGTCGCGCAAGCATCCCGAGCTCTGGGTCATCGACAAGGAGAACGGCGGCAAGGCAGACGCGCTGAACGCGGGCGTAAACGCGGCGAGGTATCCCTACTTCTGCGCAGTCGACGCCGACGCCATGCTCGAGTCGGATGCCCTGCTCCGTGTCGCGAAGCCAATCCTCGACGACCCTGACCTAGTCGTCGCGACGGGGGGAATCATTCGTATCGCGAACGGGTGTCACGTCGAGCACGGGCAGGTGATCGACGTCGCGCTTCCGCGAAGCCGCCTCGCGACGCTTCAGGTGGTCGAGTACCTGCGCGCATTTCTTGTCGGCCGGATGGGCTGGAGCCGCATGGGCTCACTGCTCATAATCTCGGGCGCGTTCGGCCTCTTCCAGCGGAGCCTCGTCGCCGTCGCAGGCGGGTACTCGACCACGACGGTGGGCGAGGACGTCGAACTGGTCGTACGGCTGCACCGGTATCTGTGCGAACGCGGAGAGGAATACAGGATCGAGTTCGTCCCCGATCCCGTCGCGTGGACGGAGGTGCCCGAAGACCTCGGCTCGCTCGCTCGCCAGAGGCGGCGTTGGCAGCGCGGCCTCGCAGAGGCTCTCTGGCTGCACAAACGCGTGGCGCTGAATCCTCGCTACGGCGTGTTTGGCCTCTTTGCGGTGCCCTCGTTTTTCCTCTTGGAGCTGGTCGGACCGGCAATCGAAGTGATCGGCTATCCGACGGTGATCGCGGGAGCGGCGCTTGGATACCTCTCGGTCACCTTTCTCCTCGCCTTCGCCGTGGTCGCGGTGCTCGTCGGTGCCGTGCTTTCCTTGGCCGCGCTGGCGCTCGAAGAGATCAACTTCCGCCGTTACCAGCGCGGCAGGGAAGCGGCTCGTCTCGTCGCAATGGCGCTCGCAGAGAATCTCGGCTACCGGCAGCTGACCACCCTCTGGCGCGTGCTTGGTTCCATCGACGCGGCGCGCCGCCGCAGAGGTTGGGGCGAGATGCGGCGGCGCGGTCTCGGCTACGCGCCCGCGCGAGGCGCGTCGCGAGGCCGATAGCGATAACCGAACCCACGAACGGTCTCGATCGGCGACTCTGCGGCCCCCCCGTCGGCGAGCTTCTGCCGCAGGTAGCCGACGTAGAGCTTCGTCCGGGCGCGGGAGCCGACGAGGGACTCGCCCCAGACGAGCTCCAAGAGCTGGTCGTGTGACAGCACCTGGTTCGGGTGCCGGACGAATGCGGCGAGCAGCTTGAACTCGAGCGGAGTCAGCGCAACCTTCTGGCCGGCGACTGTGACTTCGCGTTGCGCGAAGTCGATTGTTATGAGTCCGTCGCCATACGTGGCGGGCTGCTCTTCCCGCGGGCCTGACCGCCGAAGGTGGGCCTCGACTCGGGCGAGGAGCTCCTGGCGGCCGAACGGCTTCGTCACGTAATCGTCCGCACCGGCTTTCAGCCCGCGAACCTTCTCCAGCTCAGCCGTCCGCGCGGTCAGCATCAGCACCGGCACCTCGCTCACGTCGCGGATGCGCTCGAGGGTCTGCCAACCGTCGAGCTCCGGCATCGAAACGTCGAGCAGCACGAGGTCCGGGGAAGCTGAATAAAGCGTACGAAGCCCGTCCCGGCCGTTGGACGCCTCGACGACCTGGTAGCCCGCCCGCTCCAGCAGCTCGCGCAGGAGGCCCCGAATATCGGAGTCGTCGTCAACGACGAGAATCGAAGCACGCTTCATACCGCTTCCATACCAGATGCAAGCGACATTCGCCGGGTTTCGACCGATGATGAAGACATGGGGAAGGTGCTTATCTGCGAGCCGCATCCTGAGGTGCGTGAACTCCTGCAGCGGATCGTCGTCCGCCTGGGGCACGAGGCGTTGCTCGAGGACGCGCGGCTGCAGGTGGTCGACGCGATCCTCCTCGAGCCGGCGCACGCTCCGAGCGTCGAGCGTGCCCGGGCCTTTCGCGCCGCCGACGGAGACACACCCATCGTCTGCACCAGCATTGACCTTCCGGACGCCGGATCGCGACGGCTCGACCCCGTCGCCTTCCTGATCAAACCCTTTGCGCTACCGGATATCGAGCGCGCGCTCGGCCACGCCCTCGGAACCTCGAACGGCAACGGGAAGGGTACGAGCCCAAGGGCGTAACCTGGGGCGCCGCTGGCCAGGGAGCCAAGCTCGCGGCGCCGAGACAGTACAAGGGGGTACGGCGAGGCGCCGCGAGTGCCGGATCGTGCCGCCAGCGGCGTCAGGCGTCGGCGAAGCCGGGCTTCGCCCGGCTTGGAGTCACGCCGGCCAGGTTTGCGCCATTAAACGACCACGAGCTGCTCTTGAAAAGACGCAGCTCGCGGTCGGCCGTCAGTCAGTCCCCCGCTTCACAAAGAAGCGGCGACACCGTCTGCGATTCTACAAGACACCCAGGTAGTTCTCCATCTCCCACGGCGTAAGCTGGACCCGGTAGTCGTCCCACTCCTTGCGCTTCAGCTCGACGTAACGGTCGAAGACGTGCGGCCCCAGCGCGCGGCGGGCCAGGTCGGACGTGGCGAGCTCATCGATAGCCTCACCGAGGGTTTCCGGCAGCGCGACGATCCCTCGCTCCCGTCTCTGTTCGGCGGTGAGGTGGTAGAGGTTTTGCTCCATGGGCGCCGGCAGCTCGTAGTTCTTCTCGATCCCTTCGAGCCCGGCGTGGAGAAGCGTGGCGAAGGTCAGATACGGGTTGCAGGCGGGATCGGGGCAACGAATCTCAGCGCGGGTGGCCTGCTCGTTTCCCGGCTTGTAGAGCGGGATCCGGATAAGAGCTGAACGGTTGCGCCGCGACCACGCGACATAGACCGGCGCCTCGTAACCGGGCACGAGCCGCTTGTAGGAGTTGACCCACTGCGCGAACACGGCCGAGATCTCCCGTGCATGGTGCAGTTGGCCTGCGATGAAGGCTTTGCCGACTTCGGAGAGGTGCCACTCGTCGTCGGCATCGAAGAAGGCGTTCGCGCCGTCTGCGAAGAGCGACTGGTGGGTGTGCATCCCCGAGCCGTTCTCCCCGAAAAGGGGCTTCGGCATGAACGTTGCGTGGTAGCCGGCCTTCTTGGCGATCTCCTTCACGACGAGGCGGTAAGTCATCGTGTGGTCGGCCATGTCGAGGGCAGGCGCGTAGCGCATGTCGATTTCATGCTGGGAAGGCCCGACCTCGTGGTGGACGTACTCGATCGGGATGCCCATCGACTCGAGCGCCTTGACGGTGTCGTGCCTCAGATCGCTGGCGGCGTCCATCGTCGTCATTGCGAAGTAACCGCCCTCGTCGAGGGTCTCGGTGCCGTCGTCGCTCTTGAAGAGGAAGTACTCGAGCTCGGGGCCGACGTTGAACGTGTCGAAGCCCATGCTCTGCATGCGCTCGAGCGCGAGGCGCAGAACGTGGCGCGGATCGCCGTCGTAGGGCTCTCCGTCCGGTGTGACGACGTCGCAGATCATTCGGGCGACGGCATGGCCTCCGTTCGGCATCAGCTGGAAGGTGGCCGGATCCGGGATGGCGACCATGTCCGACTCCTCGATCGCGTTGAAGCCGGAGATGGACGAGCCGTCGAAGCCCATCCCGTCGTCGAGTGCGCCCTCCAATTCGTCCAGCGTGATCGCGAAGCTCTTCAGGTGACCTTCGATGTCCGTGAACCAGAGATGTACGAACTCGACGCCCTCGTCCTTGACCCTGCCAAGCACAGCCTGCCGGGCCTCGGGATCGCTGGTTGCTCGTGACTTCCGCTCCACCATCGCCATTCGCTGCCTCCTTTAAATGCAAAGAGCCCCGGACGTCACCGCCCGAGGCCTCGTCGCCTCCAAACTCTTATCGGAGTCTACACGCGTTTCTGAAGAGGTAATCGCGCGACCATGGTCACCGACTCCGTGCGGTATTCGTAACCGAGCCGCTCGTTCAAGCGGCGCATGCCCTCGTTGCCGCGCTGGGTCCACGTGACGATCTCGGTAAAGCCGTGCGCGGCGGCCCAGGCGAGCTCCAATCGCTTGAGAGCGGACGCGAGCCCGCGGCGGCGCCAGTCCCGGCGAACGACCGTCAACCCATCCTCGGCCGTGCCTGGATTGTCGTGGCGCATCAGCCCGGAATAACCCACCACCTCCCCGTCCAGGAGCGCCACGAAGGAGCCCTCGCGCAGCGTCGCTTCATCGCGGAGCCAGTCGTCGAGCGAGACCGCCGGCGGCCGCTCCGTGGCCATGTCTGTATAGCCCTCACAGGCAAGCGGGTAGGCGGCCTCGAGGAGTTCGGGGCGTTCCGCGATCGTCAGGATCTCGAGTCCGTCTGGCACCGTTGACGGAGGGGGAGGCTCGCCGAGCCACCTCACCTGCTCGAGCTGGCGGTCGGTCTCCCGGAAGCCGAAGCGCTCTGCGAAGGAGCGCGAGGCGTCATCCGTTACATCCGCGGAGAGCTTGTCGACCCCGAAAGCCGCGGCATGCTCGACCAGCGCATGGAGCAACGCCGTCCCAACACCACGCCTGCGAGCGGCTGGAAGCACTCTCGGAGCGACGAAGAAGCGGTCACCCAGGTCGGAGCGGTCGCAGATACCGCTGCCCGCGAGCTCCCCCTCGAGGTCGGCGAGGAGAAGCAGACGCTCCGGCTTCTCTCGAGCGCGCAAGAGCTCCACCGTCCCGGCCGACTCCCCCGGCTCGACAACGCGGCGAACGTGGATCCAAGCCTCCAGGTCGGCATCGGAATCCGCAGCGCGGACGCGGATCATCCGGAACGCTTGAGCTTGCCGTGGCGCTTCGCGTAGCGCTCCCCGCGGCGGAAGACCTCGAGACCGAGCGGAACGGCGATCGCGCCAATGACGGCGAGCGGCCAGATGTCGTGCCAGACAGCCCCCAACCCTGCGCCGTCGAGGATCGCGGCCCGGATACCGTCGAGCGCGTAAGTCGCCGGGGAGATCACCGCCAGCGCCTGCATCCAGCCCGGCAGCACGTCGACCGGGTAGTAGACGCCGGAGACCACGAGCAGGACTCCCTGAGCGATGAAGCCGAGCTGAACGCCCTTCTCGGGCGAGATGAGCGGCAGAACCGCAGTCATCATCCCGATGCCGACGAACGAGACCGAGGCAATCGCGAGGACGACGACCGCCGACGAGAAGTTCGCCTGCGGAAGCTGGAGGTCGAACAGCGCCGCCACGATCCCGAAGAGGACCACTGCCCGAACGACGCCGTAGACGACCGCGAAGATGCCCATCCCTGCCAGGTGCACCGGTCGAGCGAGCGGCGCCATGAACGTGTACTCGATGGTGCCTTCCCAACGTTCCCACGCCACGGTCTCGGTGAGGATCTCGAAGATGATCCCCAGGTACGCCCAAATGACCGCGCCGATGAGGAGGATGGTCGTCGTGCGGTCGACGTCGATCTTGCCGCCGGCTGCCTCGATTCCCTTCGCAATGAAGACGATCGTGAGCGTGTTCGCGACGGTCCAGACGAAGAAGGCGAGCTCCCACCAGAGGTAGCGCCGGATGAGGTAG
>Ga0307296_10000511_pt1 | contig 18503 bp, 13 predicted proteins | sample ER_DNA_153_FD_194467 | JGI IMG/M metagenome (GOLD analysis project Ga0307296, IMG submission 194467) | Bulk soil microbial communities from the East River watershed near Crested Butte, Colorado, United States - ER_DNA_153 | ecosystem: Environmental > Terrestrial > Soil > Floodplain | place... | reverse complement strand
AGCCCTCACCGGGCAACCGGGGCCACGCCGATCGGATCCGGGCTCCGCCCGGACGCTGCCGCGTGCCTGCTCACCGTTGATTTTCGGATCAGGATGAGGTCTCCGATCTTGGACGGCATCGCCGGGCCTTTGGTCCCGTGACCTCACCATCCCGTAGGGTCCTGCCTGCCCAGTCGCGGCGGACCCTCAGCCATCCCGCGTCACCTCAAGGAGGCCCACAGAGGTTCGGACCGCCGAAGCAGCCATGGTGATCACGACTACGATCAGCGCAAGCGTTAGATCCATGAGGAGCACGGTGCCGCTCCGCTCTTGACCAAGGAGACGTGGCAGTGGACCAACAACCCGTGCCCGTTCCAAGGGCGACGGTCGTCTACACAGATGGCGCGTGCTTAGGGAACCCTGGGCCGGGCGGATGGGCGTGGGCGGTACCGCGGGGTCGGTACGCCAGTGGTGCGACGGCGCGGACGACGAACCAACGCATGGAGATTGCGGCCGTGCTCGAAGCAGCCAAGGCCCTCGACGGTCCTCTTGAGGTGGTGAGCGACTCGACGTATGTCATCAACTGCTTCCGGAATCGCTGGTGGGAAGGCTGGCTTCAGAAAAACTGGACCAACAGTCAGAAGAGGCCTGTCGCAAATCGAGACTTATGGGAGCCGCTCATCGCGATCGTGCGGCAACATGACATCACGTTCCGCTGGGTGAGGGGTCACTCAGGGGACCCGATGAACGAGTTGGTCGATCAACTCGCCGGGGAAGCAGCACGGACCCAGCAGGGGCGGCAGGGCGTCGTCTCCTACCGGATGAGCCCGAAGTGATTGGTACACGCTAGGTACACGCCATATCGGTGGGTGGGGCATGAGCGGTCGCCACAGGTTACGAGAAACCGCAGTCGAACAGCCCGGCGAGGCTTCAACCAGGCAGCACTCTGGGAGGCGGGCCGGAGTTCGAGTCTCCCCATCCAGCGGCCGCCTGCCAGCGGCCGCTGTCGCGCCGCCGCGGTAGCGTCCCTGGTTGTCACGCTCGCGAGCAGGAGGCCATCGATGGCGACCGGCGTCCAAGTGGTGTTCGACTGCGCCGACCCGGACCGGCTGGCGCGGTTCTGGGCCGACGCGCTCGGCTACCAGCTGCAGGACCCGCCGGATGGCTACGGGAGCTGGGAGGACTGGGCACGGGACCAGAACATCCCGGAGGAACGCTGGAACGACGCCAGCGCGGTGGTCGACCCGGACGGGAAGGGTCCACGCATCTACCTCCAACGGGTTCCAGAGGCCAAGACCGTCAAGAACCGCGTGCATCTGGACCTGGACATCAGCGGCGGCCCGTCGGGCGGCCCGCTGGAGGAGCGCCGCAGGCGGGTCGACGCCGAGGTCGAGCGGCTCCTCGGGCTCGGCGCGACCAGGCAGCGGGCGGCCGAGGAGCTCGGCGGCTACTGGGTGGTCATGCAGGACCCCGAGGGCAACGAGTTCTGCGTGCACTGACCCGGCCGTCACACGACCGGCCGCCGGGACCGGAGCCGCGGCGCAGCCAGCCAATGACGTTCTGGGACTGGCGGCCACGATCACCGCACCGACGACCCGAAGGCGGCAAGGCCAGCGGCGTGACGACCGCTTCGCTGAGGTCGAAGGCGAATTCGTTGCTGGCGCGGAGGGAGGCTCGCTGCCGCTGGCAGGACACTGACCGCTACCGTCGCCGGGGTATCCAGGTCCGGATACGACAACCGATACGCAACGACAGCAGATGCCAAGGTCAGCGGCCGGATCGAAGCATCGCTGCTGGTCACGCGATGGCCGTGCTTGTTTTCACCTGGCAGCGATCGGCAGCCAAGCAGTGACGCGGTGTCTAGCTCTCAGAGCTACTGCGGCGGGGTCGTCTGAGCGTTTTCTCGAGAACCTCAGCGGCTTGTCGGTCGGCCGCCGCGAGGAAGTGCGTGTAGACGCGAAGTGTGGTTGCTCCCCCGCCGGCGTGGCCGATCCGGCCTGACACCGTCCGCAGGTCTACCCCACCCGCGATGAGCTGAGTGGCCGCGTAGTGACGCAGATCATGCAGCCGTGTCCGGAGGCCGAGCTGCTTCGCCAGCCGGGAGAACCGGTGCGTGACCGAGTCCGGATGCATAGGTTGTCGGCCGGCCGGGTCAAAGGCGAACACGTAGGCGTCCTCGGACAGCCGCACGCCGCACGCCTCCGCCCGCTCAGCACAGCGACGGTGGTGCTCATCGAGCAGCACAACGCTGTCCGTGGAGAGCGCCAGCCGGCGGGCGGCGTGGGTCTTGGTGTCCTTCTCCACCAGTCTGCCGGCGGCCTGGAACAGGTTGCGTAGGATCAGGAGCTCGGCCGCCTCCAGGTCGACGCTCCCCCACCGCAGCGCACACAGCTCCCCGCGTCGAGCGCCCGTCGTCGCCGCCAGCCACAGCAGCACCGCAAAGTCCGGATCAGCCGCGTAGGCGGTCTCGAGGAGCCGGGAGACTTCCTCTGGGGTGGGCGGGCGGATCTCGGCCGAGCCGAGTCGGGGTGGGCTGGCCAGCGCCGCCGGGTTGGCCGGGATCCAGCCCCAGCGGGCTGCCTGATCCAGCGCTCGGCGCAGGATCGCGTGAACCTGGCGCACGGTGGCCGGCGCCATCGGCCTGCCGCCGACGCCGCCGCGGCCGCGCAACTCCGAGTAGAAGCGGTCCAAGGTGGCCGTGTCGAGCCGCCGCAATGCCAGGTGGCCGAGCGTCGGCAGGATGGTCCGCTCGATGTAGCCCTTGTAGGTGACCCGGGTGCTCCAGGCCAGGTCGGCCATCTCCAGCCAGCGCTCGAGCAACTGGGCGAGGGTCGCGTCGGTGGCTGGCCGCCTGCCCTCGTCGACCTGGGTCAGCAGCCGGGCACGCAGGGCCTGGGCCTCGCGCTTGGTCCGGGCCGTACCGGTGAGGTTGCGACGCTTGCCGGTGACCGGATCCCGGCCGGCGTGGACGATGACCTGCCAGGTGTTGCCCCGCTGGCGGATGAAGCCCTCTGCCATGCCCCCAGGCTAGAGCGTTGACAGGAGGTTGACAAGAGCCTCAGGCATCGAGAGCAGGAAGCGGCGAGTGTGCTGGTGGTAGAGGGCGCCCCTGGCAGGAGTCGAACCTGCAACCTACGGATTAGAAGTCCGTTGCTCTATCCATTGAGCTACAGGGGCCTACGTGGAGCATACCTGGGCCGTTGGGTGCGGAAGCAGGGGTAGCTGTGGACGCCGGCCCTGACCCGGGTGTGGGGCTGGCTCGGGGGCCGAGGCCGCAGGTGACGATCAGGGGGATGGGCGGACGGCGCCGGCGTAGCTGGGGCGCCAGATGGAGGAGGTGCGGACGACGGCGCCGGTGTGGGGGGCCTCGACCATCAGGCCCTTGCCGATGTATATGCCGACGTGGTGGATGGTGCTGGGGTTGCCGGGGTTGTCGGCGAAGAACACCAGGTCGCCGGCGACCAGGTGGAGGGGGTCGATCGGGCGGAGGCCGGCGTAGGCGGCGAACTGGGCGCGTGACACGCGTGGGATGGTGATCCCGGCGGCGGCGTAGGCGAAGCTGGTCAGGCCCGAGCAGTCGAAGGTGGCCGGGCCCTCGGCGCCCCATACGTAGGGGGAGCCGAGCTGGGCCAGGGCCACCGCGACCGCCTTGCGGGCCGCGGCCGAGGCGCGGCCGTCCCGGGCCGGGGCCGTGCCCGACCTTCTGGCCGCGGCCAGGTAGTCGGCGTAGGCGGCCTGCTGGCTGGCCTCCTCGCGGCGCTGCTGCTGGTCGATGAGAGCGGCCACGCGGCGGTCCATGGTGCGCAGCTCACGCTCGATGTCGGCGGCCAGGCGCTGGGCCTGGGCCCGCTTGGCGTCGAGCTGCTCGGCGCCGCGGGCTTGGTCGACCAGGCGGGCCGAGAGACGGGACCGGGTGGCGTCGAGCTTGGCCTTGATCCCGGCCACGCGGTCGACCAGGGCCAGGTCGGCCTCGAGCACGGCCTTCTGGAGGGGCAGCCTGGCCAGGGCGTCGGCGGGGTCGTCGGCGCCGACCAGGCCGGCCACGAACCAGCCGGGGCCGGCCATGTAGCTGCTGCGGGCTCGCTCGTCCAGCTCGGCCTGAGCGACGGCCAGCTCCCGCTCGGCCGCGCGGCGGCGCCGGTCCAGCTTGGAAGCGTCGGCGAGCAGCTCGACCCCGCGCGCGTACGCCTCCTCGAGGCCCTCGGCCAGCACCTCCAGCCGCCGGTGCTGGTCGTCCAGGGTGGTCCGCAGCCGGGTCGCCTCGGCCCGGAGCGAGGCCAGGTCGCCGGCCCGGGCCGGCCGCCGCGCTCCCCCGCCGCCGGGCCGGGCGGCCCCGGGGTGGGCCTGGCGGATCGAGGGGCCGGGGATGGGGGCGGTCGGGCCCGGGTCGGCGGGGCGGGCCAGGGCGGCGGGGGCGGTGAGGGTCGCGGCGGCGAGCAGGGCGGCCGAGAGGGCGACCCTGACCGCCGCCCGGGCCGACCGGCCGAGGCGGCGCACGGGGGCCGGGGTCGGGCTGGATGGCGGCATGGGTCCTCCGGGCTCGCCGACGTGCTGCTCGCTCGACTCCGGTTCGGTCCGGGAACCCGGGTGGATGGGAGCGTAGGGAAGAACCCGACCATTTGCCGTACCCGAAACTACGTCGTCATGGGCCGACCGGGTGCGCGGCCCGGCCGAACGTGGAACGACAGGGATCGTCAACGACCACGCCGGGCATGCCGCCACGACACCGAACCGCCGGCCCCGGCTCCGCTGGGAGGAGAGCTCGTGCGACGCCCCCGGATCGCCGCCCTGGCCGCCGCCGTCATGACCGCCTGCATCCTCGCCCTGGCCGCCGGTCCGGCCTCGGCCGGCGCCGAGGCCGGACCGGGACAGGCGCTGGTCCGGGTGGCCCACTTCTCACCGGACGCGTCCTATGTGGACGTCTACATGGTGAGCCTCAACCGCAAGCAGCTGTTCCCCGACGTGTTCTACAAGTCCGTCTCCGCCTACTGGGCGGTGGCTGCGGGCCCGTTCACCTACGAGGTGCGGGCGGCGGGGGCGGCGCCCGAGTCGGAGCCCGTGATCCAGGTCAAGGGCAACCTGGCCGCCGGCCAGGCGTACACGGTGGCGGCAGTCGGCCGCCGGGACCAGCTCCAAGGGGTGCTGCTGCGCGACGACATGGCCCCCTCGGCGCCGGGCAAGGCCAAGGTGCGCTTCCTCGACGTGGCCTACGACCTGCCATCGGTCGACATCGCGGTCGCGGATGGGCCGGTGCTGGGGGCCAAGGTGGCGTTCCCCGAGCCGACCGGCTACCGCCAGCTGGCCTCGGGCAGGTACCGGGTCGAGGTACGCCGCTCGGGGGCCGAGGCGGTGCTGGTCAAGGGCACGGTCGCGGTGAAGCCGGGCACGGTCACCTCGGTCGCGCTGGTCGGTGGGGCGGGCGAGCCCCGCGAGCTGTACGCCTTCAGTGATGCCGCCGGGTCCCGGTCGGCGCCGGCCGGCGGCATCCGCACCGGGGCGGGCGGGACCGCACCCTCCTCCCGCGCCCCGACCGCCCCGGTGCCCCTCGCTCCGGCCGTCGCCATGGTGGCCCTGGCTGCGCTCGTCGCGGCCGTGGCCACCCGGCACCGGGCCCGGGCCTAGCGTCGTGCCGTCCCGCCTCCGATCCCGGCGACCCGCCCTCGCCGCCGCCCCGGCCGTCGCCGCCCTGGCCGCCCTCGCGCTGGTGCTCGGCGGCTGCACCGGGGCTGTGGACAGCCCGGAGCACCCCAACCCGCCTTCGTCTACGCTCCCCCTCCGGGGGGCCCAACGGCCGGAGGTCGGGTTGGCGCCCGCTTCCGGTCCCATCGCGGCGGCCGGCTCCGCGGCCGGCAGCTTTGATGTGCCGGGGGCGCCGCCGCGGGCGGCCGGGTTCGAGGTGGGGGATCTGCCGGAGCGGGTGGCGGCTCCCGGATCGGCGTCGGTGCCGCTGCGGCTGATGATCCCGGAGATCGGGGTGGCGACCCGGCTGGTCCGGCTCGGGCTGGAGCCGGACGGGGGCATGCAGGTGCCGGGGGACTTCGGCGACGCCGGGTGGTTCGCCGGCGGGCCGGTGCCGGGACAGGTGGGGCCGGCGGTGATCGCCGGGCACGTCGACTCGAAGACCGGGCCGGCCGTGTTCTACCGGCTGCGCGAGCTGCGGCCCGGGCAGGCGATCCTGGTCGAGCGGGCCGACGGCGCCCGGCTGCGTTTCCTGGTCGAGCAGGCGCGCAGCTACCCAAGGCGGGGTTCCCGACCGCGGCCGTGTTCGGGCCGGTCCCGTCGGCGGCGCTGCGCCTGATCACCTGCACCGGTGACTTCGACCGGGCCCGGGGCAGCTACCGTGACAACCTGGTCGTGTTCGCCCGCCTGGCCGGCCTCGCCCGCTGACCGGCCGGCCCGGGCGGGCAGGGGCGGCGCAAACCATGGATGATGCTCGGGTGGGAACCGGGGCTGGCCGACGACGGTCGAGGCCACGGCGGCTGCTGGGCGGCGCCGTGGCTGTCGTGCTGGCGCTGGCGCTGGCCTTCTTCGTGGGCGGCGGCTGGGTCTACGCCGGCCAGATCCGGGACGGTGCCCTGGCCAGCAAGGCGCCGGGCACGCCGGCGCTCCAGTCCCGGGTCCTGGCCGTCGGCGACCACTCGATCACCCTGGCCCGCGACCCGGCCTCACCCCGGGAGCTGACCTCGCCCGGCACCTGGGGGCTGCGCTGGGCGGCCGGGTACGGGCGGCTGGGTGCCATCCGTTCGCTCGGGGCCGACCGGGTCGAGCGGGACTTCACCCGCCTGGAGGGGACGGCGCCGCGGGTGGGCGAGCGGTCGGCCGTCGACGGCTACGCCTGGCCGGCCGACCCGTCCCTGGCCGCCGGCCGGCCAGCTAGGGAGGTCACCTACCCCTCGCCACTCGGCCCGGTGCCGGCCTGGCTGGTCCGCGGCCGCCGCGACACCTGGGTGATCCTGGTCCACGGCTACAACGCCGCCCGCGCCGAGACGTTGCGGACCCTGGCCACGGTGGCCAGGCAGGGCTACCCGGCCCTGGCCATCGGCTACCGCAACGACCCGGACGCGCCCCGCACCCCCGACGGCCTGCGCCGCTGGGGGGCGACCGAGTGGCGCGACCTGGAGGCCGCGGTCGGCTACGCGCTCGGCCACGGGGCCACCGGGGTGGTCCTGGTCGGCTACAGCATGGGCGGCGCGGTCGTGACCAGCTTCCTGCTCGAATCGCCGCTGGCGGCCAGGGTCCGCGGGGTGGTCCTGGACGCGCCCGCCCTCGACCTGGGCGCGGTGGTCGACAACGGGGCCACCGACCGCGACCTGCCCCTGCTCGGGACCCCGGTGCCGCCGGCGCTGACCGAGGTCGCAAAGGGCATCGCCGGGCTCCGCTACGGCCTGGACTGGGGCCAGCTCGACTACCTCGACCGGGCGGGTCGCCTGACCACGCCCATGCTGGTGTTCCACCAGACCGGCGACCCGACGGTCCCCGAGTCGATCAGCGAGGCCCTGGCCGCGGCCCGCCCCGACCTGGTCACCCTGGAGCGATTCGGCGGTGACGGCCACGTGCAGTCCTGGAACGTCGACCGGCCTCGTTACGAGCGGGCGGTGCGCGCCTTCCTGGAGCGGGTCGCCCCCGCCGCCGCGGCCTGAGCCTTGGCCTGGCGGTCGGCCAGGCGGAGCCGCGCGGTCAGGTCGTCGGGCGGCAGCGGCCGTCCGAAGTGGTAGCCCTGGCCGAGGTCGCAGCCCAGGGCGCGCAGGCGCCGCACCTGGTCGATGTTCTCGACCCCCTCGGCGACCGCCACCACCCCGAGGGTGTGGGCCAGGTTGATGATCGCGGTCACGATCGCCTGGTCCTCCTGGTCGCTGAGCAGGCCGGCCACGAAGTCGCGGTCGATCTTGAGCTCGTCGACCGGGAACCGCTTGAGGTAGGCCAGCGACGAGTAGCCGGTGCCGAAGTCGTCCACGGTCAGGCTGACCCCGAGGCCCTTGAGCTCGGTCAGGGCGGTGCTAGTGGACTCGACGTCCTCCATCAGGACGGTCTCGGTGATCTCCAGGTAGACCAGGGCCGGGTCGATGCCGGTCTCGTCCAGGATCTCGGCCACCACCCCGGCCAGGTTGGGGTGGACGAACTGGCGGGCCGACAGGTTGACCTTGATGGCCAGGCGCCGGTCCTCCTCCTCCCAGGTCCTGGCCTGCCGGCAGGCCTCGCGCAGCACCTGGGTGCCGATGGCCATGATCAGGCCCGTCTCCTCGGCCAGGGCGATGAACTCGCCCGGCCCGACCAGGCCGCGTTCGGGGTGCTCCCAGCGGACCAGCGCCTCGGCCCCCACCGCCCGGCCGTTGGCCAGGGAGTGGATGGGCTGGTAGAGGACCCGGAACTCGTTGCGCTCGACCGCCCGGTGCAGCGAAGAGTGGATGGCCAGGCGGCGCTTGGCCCGGGCCCGCATCGCCTGGTCGAACACCTCGCGCCGGTTGCCGCCGCGGGCCTTGGCCCGGTACATGGCGGCGTCGGCGTTCTCGACCAGCGACTCCGGCCGGGAGCGGCTGCCCGAGGCCAGGGCGATGCCGATGCTCATGGTGACGAACACCTCGGCGTCGCCCAGGGCGAATGGGGCGGTGGCCACCTGCGCGACCCGCTCGGCGATGGCCAGGGCGTGGGTCTCGTCGGCGATGCCCTCGCACAGGATGGTGAACTCGTCGCCGCCGAAGCGGGCCACGGTGTCGCCGGGCCGGATGACCTCCTGGAGCCGCTTGCCCAGGGCAACCAGCAGCCTGTCGCCGGCCTCGTGGCCCAGGGAGTCGTTGATGAACTTGAACCGGTCCAGGTCCAGGAACAGCACCGCCACCGAGGAGCGGCTGCGCTGGGTGCGGGCCAGGGCCAGGGCGATCCTGTCCTGGAAGAAGACCCGGTTGGGCAGGCCGGTGAGGGCGTCGTGGGCGGCCTGGTGGGCCAGCTGGGCCTGGGCGTGGCTGCGCTCGATGGCGATGTCGGCCAGGTGGGCGGCCAGCTCCAGCAGCCCTTCCTCGGCCGGGCCGGGCCGGCGGGGCTCGTCGAAGTAGACGGTGAGGACGCCCAGCACCGGGCCGCCGTCGGCGGCGATGATCGGCGTCGACCAGGCGGCCCGGATCCCTCTGGCCAGCGCGACCTGGCGCGACTCGCGCCACAGCGGGTCGCAGGCCACGTCGGTGCAGGAGACTGGCTCGCGCCGGAAGGCGGCGGTGCCGCTGGTCCCGGCCTCGGGCCGGAGCACCAGGCCGTCGGCCTCGTGCAGGCCGACGTCGATCAAACTTGGTGCGGCGGCTACCGTAAGCGTCTCAGAGCTGTCATCCAGCAACAGGATGGCGCAGCGGGCGCCCGGGGCCTCGGCCTCGATCACCTTGGCCAGGGCGTCCAGGGTCTCCATGAGCGGGGCGTCCCGGGCGATCAGGTCCAGCACCTGGGCCTGGCCGGCCAGCTGGCCCTCGGCCCGCTTGCGCTCGGTCACGTCGCGGCAGTTGAAGACGACGCCGCCGACGGCGGGGTCGTCGAGCAGGTTGTTGGCCAGGGCCTCGATGCTGCGCCAGGAGCCGTCGGCGGCCAGGAACCGGAACCCGAATCCGGTGCTCTGGGCCAGCCCGGCCAGGTGCCCGCCGAAGCGGGAGCGGACCTCGCCGACGTCGTCGGGGTGGATCAGCTCGAACACGTTCTTCCCGACCCGGGCATCCTCCCGGTAGCCGAGCATCCGCCGGAAGGCGGGGCTGGCGTAGGTGATGCCGCCGCTGGCGTCGAGCACGATCACCATGTGCGAGGAGTTCTGGACCAGGGCCCGGAAGCGGGCGGCCGAGTCCCGCAGGGCCTTCTCGGCCCGCTTGAGCTCCAGCTCCTTGGTGATGTCGCGGGAGGTGAGGATGAGCCGCCGTGGCCGGCCGTCGGCCGCCGGGACCTTGGTCCAGGAGCAGGCCATCCAGCATGCCTCGCCGTCGGGGCGCAGGACCTCGACCACCTGCGGCAGCCCCCCGTCCTCGTCGGCCCAGCGGTCGAGCTTCACCTCGCGGCCGGCGACGTCGCGGGGCCGCAGCCGGGCCAGGCCGCGGGAGCCGACCATGTCGGCCGCCCGGTAGCCGGTGATCTCCTCGAAGCCCGGGTTCCAGCTGGAGACGGTGCCGTCGGGGTCGAGGGCGGCGATCCCGTCGGAGGTGTGCTCGACGATCTCCGACAGCTTGGTCCGCTCCTCGAGGATCGCCTCGAGCAGCTCGCCCTTCTCGATGGCCGTGCCCACCTCGGCGGCCAGAGCGTCCAGGACGGCCATTTCCCCGGTCTCGAAGCCGGCCAGGCCGGTCCGATTGTAGGTGCACAGCACCCCGATGACCTTGCCCTCGATCCGCACGGGGGCGGCCAGGCAGTTCCGCCATCCCTCCTCGCGCAACCCCCGGCTCAGCTGGTGATCGCTGTCCCCCTCGTCAACCCTGACCGCCTTGCCGGTGCGCATCAGGGCTGCGGCAAATGTCTCCTGGCCGGCCTCCTCCACCTGCTGCTCATGGGATCCGCCGCTCCGGCTGCGGTAGACGGCTCGGCTGCCCTCGTGGACGATGACCAGTTCGGCCACCTCCGACTCGAAGCAGCGCCGCGCCTCGGCCAGGAACTCGGGGATGGCATCGCGGGGGTTCATCGGTACGGCCAACACATGGGTGGCCAGCTGCATCCCGGCGAGGCGGGCACGGTCGGCGCGGACGCTGGCGTAGGCACGGCCACTCCAGTGCAGCATGGCCAGGGGGACCAGAAAGAGCCCAGCGGTCAGCGGTGACCACAGATAGGCAGCCAGGAAGAGCATGCCGAACGACAGGTTGATCGCGCCGCCGACGATCCACACGGGCACGACCAGCGGCTTCACTCCGTCGAGCACGCCCTGCAGCGGCTGCGGGCCGGCCAGCCACAGCACCCCGATGAGCGCGAGGTCGTTGACGACCATGGTCACGGCCATGGCGGCGGCAAGCACGACCAGGTCGCGGCTGGTCGGGGAGCCGCCGCCGTGGCGGAGGGCGGCCAGGACCAGGCTGCCGGCGGCGGTGGCGGCCATCCACTGGGCCACGTTGAAGCAGGCCTTGACCGGATGGATGCGCTGCATGGTCTCCGACACCGCCAGGGCCACCCCGACGACGGCCACCGCCTGGAGGGGCGACAGCACGAAGATGGCGGGAACCAATACGGCCTCGAACAGGTCGATCGCGTCGACCTGGTCGCGGTACTGGAAGTGCAGTGTCGGGAAGACAATGGTGAGCAACACCAGGAAGGTGAGCACGGCCGGCCAGGATGCCGCCTGGCCGGCGGCGGAGACCTCCTTGGCGAGCAGCGCCCCGGCGACGCCGGCGGCGGCGAGCGTGGCGGTGAAGACCAGGACAGCAAGGGAAAAGGTACCCTCTGGTGCCTTTCCCCTTGCCGGGGTTGAGCCGCTCACCTCATTCCCAGGCGCCGTACCAGGCCGATCCGGGAAGGCTCGACCCGTACGACTCATCCTGTCCCTGGCCGTAGAAGCTCGACCCGTGCCACCGGTTGCCCGGCCAGTCGTTGCCGTACCAGCTCACCCGGTTCCAGCGGTTGACCTCCCAGGTGGAGAGGTACCAGTTGGAGGGGACCCAGGGGACGCCGGTGTAGCCGCCGGGGTTCCAGAGCAGGAGCTGGGCGGTGAGGGTGGCCCCGAGGACCGGGCCGAGGACGGTGCCGAGCGGGTCGTCGGCCTGCACCTGCACCGACCCGCGGCTGAGGGCGAGGCTGCCCCGGCCGTTGGAGCGGGCCAGGCCCTGGTTGGCCACGCCCGCCGGGGCCGAGAAGGCGGCGGCGTTGACGTCGACCACCCCGGCCCCGACGGCCATCGGGTCGCCGGAGGCGGCGTCCCTAGCCGTGGCCACCAGGGCGTGCTTGACCCGGTCGGGAGTGAAGCCGGGGTTGGCCTGGAGCATCAGGGCGACCGCGCCGGACACGACCCCGGTGGCCATGGAGGTGCCGCTGCCCCGCCGGTAGGACCCGTCGACGTAGTAGGGGAACCGGGTGTCGATGGTGCTGCCCGGGGCGCGCAGGGAGATCACGTGGGCGCCGGGGGCGACGACGTCCGGCTTGGCCACCCCCTGGGCGGTCGGGCCGCGGCCGGAGAAGTCGGGCAGCTGGTCGTCGTGGAGGGCGGCGGTGCCCCGGTCGTCGGTGGCCCCGACCGTGACCACCCACGGGTCGTCGGCCGGCTTGGTGATGGTCTTGGGGGCGGGGCCGTTGTTGCTGGCCGCGACGACCACGGTCATGCCGGCCGCCCAGGCCCGCTCGACCGCGTAGTTGAGCGGGTCGACCCGCCAGTCCTGGGTCGAGTCGGTGCCGAGGCTGAGGTTGAGGACCCGGATGTTGTAGCGCTCCTTGAAGGACACCACCCACTGGATGGCGGCCAGGATGTTGCTGACGTCGGCCGAGCCGTCGGCCCCGGCGGCCTTGACCGACAGGATGCGGGCCTCGGGGGCGACGCCCTTCCACCCGCCGCCCGAGCTGGCGCCGTTGCCGGCGATCAGCCCGGCGATGAAGGTGCCGTGCCCGTAGCGGTCGTTGCAGTCGAGCTCGCCCGACAGGTTCTTGCAGGGCGTGGCCTGGCCGGTGAGGTCGTCTTTGACCTGGACGAGCCGGCCGGACAGGTCGGGCAGGTTGGCGACCCCGGTATCGAGCACGGCCACGGTGACCCCGCGGCCGGTGACGCCGCGCTTCCAGACGGCGTCGGCCTTGATGGTCTTGGGGTAGACCGAGCGGATGTTGCTGGTGCTGGGGGCCGCGGCCTGGACCCGGACGCGGCCGTCGGGGGTGACCGCCCGGACCCCGGGCAGCCTGGCCAGCTCGCCGACCGCGGCCGCGGGCACGGTGGCCGCGAACCCGGCGACGATCGGCAGGGCCCTGGTGACCTGCCCGCCCAGCCGGCGCACGGCCAGCTCCGGCGCGGCATCGGCGGCCGCGCGCTGCTGCACGATGACCCGGATGGGCGCCGACCTGCCGAGCTGGGAGGACCCGTCCCGGGCGACGGCGCCAACCCCGGTGGCCAGCAGCAGCGCCGCCACGGTGGCGGCGACCAGCGCCCTCCCGCGCCGCAGCCCGAACGAACCGACGATCACCACATGCCCTCCCCTGCCATCAACCGCCCCTGGAGATGCGACCGGGCATACTGTGCGTTCGGCCTGCTCGGCCTAAACATCGGCACGCGAAGGTACGGCCAATTACCCAGGCTGCTGATAATGGTTCTCGCGAAGCGACGGACCGCCGCCGGGTCGCCTCGGTGCCGTAGGCTCTGCCCATGGCCGGCCCGACCGCTGACGGCTCCGCCCTCCGGCGCGAGGACCCGCCCCTGGTCACCGGGGCGGCGCACTACGGCGACGACCTGTTCCGGCAGGGGATGCTGCATGCGGTGTTCGTCAGGGCGCCCCTGGCCCACGGCCGGATCGTGGGCGTCGACCCGTCGGTGGCGGCCGGGCTGCCGGGCGTCGCCGGGGTGTTCTGTGCCGCCGACCTGGACCTGCCGCCCATGCCGGCCGGAGACGCGCCGGCCGCCATGGCCCGCCCCGTGCTGGCCGCCGACGTCGTCCGCTTCCAGGGCGAAGCGGTGGCGGTGGTGGTCGCCGAGACCAGGGCCCAGGCGCTAGACGCGGCCGAGGCGGTCGAGGTCGACTACGAGCCGCTGCCGGTCGTCACCGACCCGGAGGCCGCGCTGGCCGCCGACGCCCCGCGGCTGTTCCCCGACGGCAACCTGGCCAGGGAGCGGCCCTTGCCCGAGCCGTCGCGGGCCCTGGAGGGCGCCGAGGTGGTGGTCCGGGGGCGGTTCGTGAACCAGCGGGTGGCGCCGGCCCCGCTGGAGCCCAACGCCGCCGTGGCCGTGCCCGAGCCCGGAGGTGGCGGTCTCGTCCTGTACGCGCCCTGCCAGGCGCCGTTCTGGGTGCGCGACACGGTCGCCGAGGTGCTCGGCATGGACCCCGAGCAAGTCCGGGTGGTGGTCCCGGCGGTAGGCGGGGCCTTCGGGGCCAGGATCGTCACCTACCCCGAGCAGGTGGCGGTGGCCGCCCTGGCCAGGCGGCTGGGCCGTCCGGTCCGCTACGTCGAGAGCCGCTCGGAGACCATGCTGGCCATGACCCACGGCCGGGCCCAGGTCCAGGAGGTCGAGCTGGCCGCGACCAGGGACGGGCGCATCACCGGCCTCCGGGCCCGGCTGGTCGGCGACGGCGGCGCCTACCCGGCCGAGGCCGCCGCCATGCCGTCCACCACGCGCTACATGGCCTCGGGGGTGTACCGGATCGCCATGGTCGAGGTCGGCTGGGCGTGCGCGGCCACCAACACCACCCCGGTGGCCGCCTACCGGGGCGCCGGCCGCCCCGAGGCCACGGCCATGGTCGAGCGGGCGGTCGACCTGCTGGCGGCCAGGCTGCGCCTGGACCCGGCCGAGCTGCGACGGCGCAACCTGATCCCGTCACGGGCGTTCCCGTACACCACGGCCACCCGGGCCCGGTACGACTCGGGCGACTACGAGGGCGCGCTCGACCGGGTCCTGGAGGCGGCCGGGTACGGGGACCTGCGGGCCGAGCAGGCCGGGCGGCGCGAGCGGGGCGAGGTGCGCCAGCTCGGCATCGGCCTGTCGGTGTACGTGGAGGTGACCGGGGCCGGGTCCGAGTACGGGGCGGTGGTGGTGGAGGCGGACGGCCGGGTGACGGCCAGGACCGGCGTCTCCCCCCACGGCCAGGGCCACGAGACGGCCTTCGCCCAGCTGGTCGCGGGCACCCTCGGGGTCGAGGCCGAGCAGGTCAGCGTCGTCCACTCCGACACCGCCGCCCTGCCCCGGGGCGACGGGACCATGGGGTCGCGCTCGCTCCAGGTCGGCGGCAGCGCCGTGGTCGAGGCGGCCACCCAGGTGCTCGACAAGGCGACGGCGCTGGCCGCCCACCTGCTGGAGGCGCCGGTCGAGGACGTCGCCCTGTTCCCCGGCGAGGGCCTCGGGGTGGCCGGCGCCCCCTCGACCGCGCTGGCCTGGGCCGAGCTGGCCGCGGCGGCCGCCGACCCGGCCCGCCGGCCGCCCGGCATGGGCCCGGGCCTGGAGGCGGCCGTCGACTTCGAGCAGGAGCGCAGCACCTTCCCGTTCGGCGCCCACCTGGCGGTGTGCGAGGTCGACACCGAGACCGGCCTGGTCCGGCTGCTGCGACATGTGGCCGTCGACGACGCCGGCCGGATCCTCAACCCGGTGCTGGCCGAGGGCCAGGTGCTGGGCGGCATCGCCCAGGGCGTCGCCCAGGCCCTGTACGAAGAGGTCCGCTACGACGAGGACGGCAACTGCCTCAACGGCAACCTGGCCAGCTACACCATGCCGAGCGCGGCCGACCTGCCGGCCTTCGAGACCGAGCGCACCCAGACCCCGACCCCGCTGAACCCGCTGGGGGCCAAGGGGATCGGCGAGTCGGGCACGGTCGGCGCCACCCCGGCGGTCCAGAACGCGGTGGTGGACGCGGTGGCCCACCTGGGCGTCACCCACATCGACATGCCACTCAGTCCTGAGCGGGTCTGGCGAGCCCTGCGGGCGGCCAAAAGGCATGGAGTCGGCCTCCGGCCGACGACCCACTGACTCCGACCGGCAGATTCGCCGGTCGGCTAGGCGCGCTGGCGGCCGACCTCGGTGGTCGCCGGGCGGCGGGCGGCCAGCTCGTGCTGCATGGCGAAGGTGGCCGCCTCCAGCTTGGAGTGCATCTCCAGCTTCTGGAGGATGTTCTGCACGTGGGTTCGGACCGTGTGCGGGCTGATGAACAGCTCGCGGCCGATCTGGGCATTGCTCCAGCCTCGGCCGAGCAGGGCCAGCACCTCCCGCTCCCGCGGCGACAGCCGGTTGAGCGGGGCGTCGGTGGCCCGGTCGCCCATGTCCAGGAGCCGGCGGAACAGCTGGGGCAGCATCGCCCGCGGCACCACGCCCTCCCCGTCGAGTACCGCCTGGACGGCCCGCAGCACCGTCTGGGTGCCGGACTTCTTGCCGACCACGCCGACGGCGCCGGCCCGGATGGCGTGCAGCAGCAGATCGATGTCGGTGTCCTGGGCGAGCAGGATGACCTTGGTGTCGGGCAGCTCGGCGAGGATCGTCTCGACCAGGGTCGGCCGGCTGCTCAGGGCCAGCCCGGCGTCGAGCACGAACAGGTCGGGCTTGAGCTGGGGCACCGAGGCCACGATCTGGGGCATGGCCGACGCCTGGCCGACCACCTCGTTGGTGCCGTCACGGGTGATGAGAGCTTCCAGCGCCTCGTTGAACAGCGGCTGGCAGTCAGCGAGGAACACACGAGCCATCGACTTCCTCCGGAGTCCGGCGAACCGCGCCAGCCAATTCGACGTCCGTTGTCGTGGTCAACAGCTTGCCGCACCACCCCCCTGGGGAGATACGGGTCTTGCAGTGCCGGATCTTACGGCAATCGGCGCAACTTGTCCTACGCTGCACCCCGGGCAAGCTGGCAGAGCCGGCCGATCGCGGGCGACCCGCGTCTGCCAACCCCCCTGCTCAGCCGGCCGACAGCAAGGCGAGGGAGGCATCAGCGACTTCGGCGACGGCGGCTAGTGACTTCGCCGGACGAGCGCCATGCGACGACCTTCGTACGCTCGACGCACCGCCGCTGACCATCACGTACCGATCACAGGTCGGTCACGTACGCGGCGCCGGCCGTACCGTTTGCGGCCGCGGCGACGCCTTACAGGACGGTCGCAGCAACGGGCCGAGCGACTGAGGCGCGCCGGGGGAGGCCGTAACGTGACGAACATGATCGGACTGGTGCTGGCGGACGACCATCGGGTCTTCGCCGAGGGCCTTGGAGTGATGCTGGACGCCCAGGACGACCTGGCCGTCCTCGGGGTGGCGCACGACAGCCACCAGGCGATCGAGCTGGCGGCCAGGCACGAGCCGACCGTGCTGCTGCTCGACGCCCACATGCCAGGTCCCGACCTGGCCACCACCTTGCGGGCGGTGCGGGCGGCCTCGCCCGACACCAAGGTGCTGATGCTGTCGGCCGACACTCGCCGCCAGACCATCGCCGAGGCGCTGGAGGCCGGGGCCGACGGGTTCCTGGCCAAGGAAGCCTCCAGCCGGCAGGTCGCCGGGGCCATCCGCTCCCTGGCCGACGGCAAGGGCAGCATCGTGGCCGCGGCCGAGCCGGACGTCCGGCCTACCCGCGACCCCAGCGTCGACCTGCGGGTGCGGACCCTGTCCGCCCGGGAGCGGGAGATCCTCAGCCTGCTGGCCAACGGCTGGTCCAACCGGCGCATCGCCGAGGAGTGCTTCCTGTCGCTCAACACCGTCCGCACCCACGTGCAGAACGTGCTGGTCAAGCTGGGCGTCCACTCCAAGCTGGAGGCGGTCGCGTTCGCCCTCGAGCACCAGGTCGTGACCGCCGGCACCGGCGCTCCCGCCTGGGCCGGCAACGCCGGAACCTACGGTCGCGCCGCCGGGTAGGCTTAGGGGAAACCTCCAAGCACCCGGAAGGCAGGGATCGTTCCATGAAGGGCAAGATCGGCATCGCCATCGGCCTGGCGGCCGGGTACGTGCTCGGCACCCGCGCCGGTCGTGAGCGCTACCAGCAGCTCACCGCGTCGGCCAAGCGGCTCGCCGACGAGCCAAGCCTGCAGCGACTCCAGGAGGAGCTGAACGGCCTGTTCGGCTCGGGCCAGGCGGCCGGCGGCGGCTCGCAGGGCACGACCGTCGAACGGCTCTGACCACATGACCGGCAGCACCCTCTCCCGGCGGGAGCTGCTGCGGCTCGCCGGCGCCGGCGGGGGCGCCCTCGGGCTGGCGGCCCTGCTGGCCGCCTGCGGCGGCAACAAGCAGAGCGGGACCGGCGGGTCGGCGCCGGCCGGGTCGCTCAACGCGCTCGCGGCCAACGCCACCCAGCTGTCGCTGCTCGGCGCCCAGAGCCAGCTCCCGGTCGGGGCCGGCCTGTTCACCTTCGGCCTGTCCACCGCCGACAACCGGCTCGTGGCCGGCGGCGCCCCCCAGGTCTGGGTGGCCAGGGACGCCAACACCAGGGCGGCCGGGCCGTTCCCGACCCGCTGGTTCGAGCTCGAAGCCTACGAGCAGACCAAGGACAGCTCGCCCCGCAGCCCGCTCACCGGCTTCTACGGCGCCCAGGTCGAGTTCCCCGAGGCCGGCGACTGGATGGTGGCCGCCACCCTGGACGTCGATGGCGGCCGGGCCGTCGGCCAGGGCGCCGCGTCGGTGGCCGCCAAGGTCCCGGCGGCCGTCGGCAGCAAGGCCAAGCGGCTGGCCACCCCGGTGGCCACCAGCGCCGCCGGCCGCAAGAAGATCTGCACCCGCGAGCCGGCCTGCCCGCTGCACGCCATCTCGCTCGACGACGCCCTGGCCGCCGGCCGCCCCACGGTGGTCACCTTCGCCACGCCGCTGTTGTGCAGCAGCCAGATGTGCGGCCCGGTGGTCGACGAGCAGATGGTGGCCGCCGACAAGCTCGGCGCCAAGGCCAGCTTCATCCACGTCGAGATCTACCCCGGCCGCTCCACCGCCAAGCCGGCCC
>Ga0307296_10000510_pt1 | contig 18506 bp, 11 predicted proteins | sample ER_DNA_153_FD_194467 | JGI IMG/M metagenome (GOLD analysis project Ga0307296, IMG submission 194467) | Bulk soil microbial communities from the East River watershed near Crested Butte, Colorado, United States - ER_DNA_153 | ecosystem: Environmental > Terrestrial > Soil > Floodplain | place... | reverse complement strand
GGCCGGCTGCGCCGCGACCTGGGCATGCCGGCCCCCGGCGACCTCCGCAAGGCCATGCTCGCCCTGGCCGACCCGGCGGCCGAGATCCGCGAGCTGTTCGCCTACCGGTTCGAGCGCGGCGACCTGGCCGGCCACAACCTGGGCAACCTGGCCCTGGCCGCCCTGACCGACCTCAAGGGCGGCTTCTCGGAGGCGCTCGAGGAGGCCTCCCGCTGGCTCAGGGTCCACGGGCAGGTGCTGCCGGCCACGCTGGAGCCGGTGCGCCTCTGCGGCCGGGTCGACGGCCGGCAGGTCGAGGGCCAGGTGGCCATCATGACCGCCACCGGCCGGGTCGAGTCGGTCTGGCTGGAGCCGCGCCGGCCGGCGGCGGTGCCGGCCGCCGTCGCGGCCGTCCGCCAGGCCGACCTGGTCCTGCTCGGCCCCGGCTCCACCTTCACCTCGGTGGTCCCCAACCTGCTCGTGCCCGAGCTGGGGGCGGCCCTGGTCGAGGCCTGGCAACGGCTCGTCTACATCTGCAACCTCGAGGCCCAGGCGGGGGAGACCACCGGCTTCGCCCCCGAGAGCCACCTGGCCGCCATCCTCGGCCACTGCCCGGGGCTGCGGGTGACCACCGTGCTCTGCCAGCGGCCGGCGGACCCGGCCGCGGTGGCCAGGGAAGCGCGGGTGTTCGCGGAGCTGGGCGCGGCCGTGGTCCACGCCGAGCTGGCCGCCGACGGCCACCCCGGCCGCCACGACGCCGCCCGCCTGGCCACCGCCCTCAAGGAACTCGCCTAGGGTCGCCGATGGGCAGGGGTGAGTTCACCGTCCAGGTGAAGGAGGAGCTGGCAGCCCTGCGGCCGGCCGCCCCGGCCGAGCGCCGGGCCCTGCTGGCCGCCCTGCTCCGCTTCGCCGCCACCCTCCACATCGGCGGCACCCTCGGCCCCCGCTACACCCTGGTCCTGGCCACCGGGTCGGGCGGGGTGACCCGGCTGGCCTTCTGGCTGCTGCACGCCGGCTACGGGGTCCGGCCCGACTTCCGGGTCCGCGAGGCCGGGGCGCTGGCCCCGCGGGCCCGCTACGAGCTGGTCCTGGCCGACCGGGTCGAGCGGGTGCTGACCGACAGCGGCATCCTCGACGGCGCCGGCCGGCTCAGCTTCGGGGTCGCCGGCGGCCTGGTCCGGAGCCGGGAGGCCGCCGCCTGCTTCGCCAGGGGCGCCTTCCTCGGCCGCGGCTCGGTGTCGGCCCCGACCCGCGAGCCCCACCTGGAGATCGGCGCCCCCGAGGAGCGCACCGCCACCGACCTGGCCGCCGTCCTGGAGCGCCTCGGCCTGCCCGCCCGGACAGGAGTGCGCGGCCCCGACGAGCACCGGGTGGTGGTCAAGGGCGGCGAGGCCATCGGCCGCGCCCTGCTCGTCATGGGGGCCCAGACCGCCTACCTGGCCTGGGAGGACGGCCGCATCCGGCGCGAGGTGCGGCGCGAGGCGGTGCGGCTGGCCAACGCCGACCACGCCAACCTGCGCCGCAGCGTGGCCGCCGCCATGTCCCAGGTCAGCGCCGTCGAGCAGGCGGTGACCCGGCTGGGCTGGGACGGGCTGCCGGCCGACCTGGCCGAGGTGGCCGCCTTGCGCCTGGCCCATCCGGACGCCAGTCTGGCCGAGCTGGGGACTATGCTCGACCCACCCCGTTCCAAGGGTGGCGTGCTGGCGCGTCTGCGACGGATCGAGGCGTTGACGGCACCCGTTGCGGGTAGTGAAGAATGAGCCGGAACGTTCAACCTCCCGGGAGGCAGCCATGACCGTCCGCGTCGGCATCAACGGCTTCGGCCGCATCGGCCGCAACTACTTCAGGGCCGCCAAGGGCAAGGACGTCGAGGTCGTCGCCGTCAACGACCTGACCGACAACAAGACCCTCGCCCACCTGCTCAAGTACGACTCGACGTTCGGCCGGCTGGACGGCGAGGTGACCTACGACGACGAGTCGATCACCGTCGGCGGCCAGCGGGTCCTGGCCAGCGCCCAGAGGGACCCGGCCCAGCTGCCCTGGGGCGACCTCGGGGTCGACGTGGTCATCGAGTCGACCGGCCACTTCACCAAGCGCGACGACGCCGCCCTGCACCTCAAGGGCGGGGCCAGGAAGGTCATCATCTCGGCCCCGGCCAAGGACGAGGACGTCACCATCGTGATGGGGGTCAACCACGAGACGTACGACCCGGCCAGCCACGACATCATCTCCAACGCCTCCTGCACGACCAACTCGGTGGTCCCCCTGGCCAAGGTCCTGCTCGACAGCTTCGGGATCGAGAAGGGCTTCATGACCACCATCCACGCCTACACCAACGACCAGGTCATCCTGGACTTCCCCCACAAGGACCTGCGCCGGGCCCGCTCGGCGGCGGTCAACACCATCCCCACCTCGACCGGCGCGGCCAAGGCCGCCTCCCTGGTCATCCCCGAGCTCAAGGGCAAGCTGGACGGCATCGCCCTGCGCGTCCCGGTGGAGGACGGCTCCCTGACCGACCTGGCCGTGGTCCTCAGCCGCGAGACCACCGTCGAGGAGATCAACGACGCCTACCGCGCCGCCGCCGAGGGCCCGCTGGCGGGCATCATCCGCTACTCGACCGACCCGATCGTGTCCCGCGACATCGTCGGCGACGACGCCTCCTGCATCTTCGACTCGCCCCTGACCCAGGCCAACGGCAACCTGGCCAAGGTGTTCGGCTGGTACGACAACGAGTGGGGCTACTCCAAGCGACTTGTCGACCTGACCGAGCTGGTCGGCCGGCAGCTGTAGTCCGGTGGAGCTACGCACGGTCGACCAGGCCGAGGTCGCCGGCCGGCGGGTCCTGGTCCGCAACGACTTCAACGTGCCCCTGGAGGACGGCAAGGTCACCGACGACCTCCGCGTCCGGGCCGCCGTCCCCACCCTGCGCTGGCTGCTGGACCACGGGGCCAGGGTGATCTGCTGCTCGCATCTGGGCCGGCCCAAGGGCCAGCGCGACCCCAGGTACTCGCTGGAGCCGGTGCGGCCGGTCCTGGCCGACCGCCTCGGGACCGACGTCGCCTTCGTCGACGACGTCGCCGGCGACCAGGCCCGCCGGGCCGCCGAGGCCCTCGGCGACAACCAGGTGCTGCTGCTCCAGAACCTCCGCTACGAGCCCGGTGAGGAGAAGAACGACCCCCACCTGGCCGACCAGCTGGCCACCCTGGCCGAGGTCTACGTGGACGACGCCTTCGGGGCCGCCCACCGGGCACACGCCTCGGTGGTCGGGGTGGCCGAGCGCCTGCCCGCCTACGCCGGCTACCTGCTCGCCGGCGAGGTCAAGGAGCTGTCGCGGCTGCTTGTGGACCCCGAGCGGCCGTTCACGGCCGTGCTCGGCGGCAGCAAGGTCTCCGACAAGCTGGCCGTGCTCGACAACCTCCTGGGCCGGGTCGACAGCCTGGTCGTGGGCGGCGGCATGTGCTTCACCTTCCTGGCCGCCCAGGGCCAGGAGATCGGCGACTCGCTGTTCGAGCCCGACCAGGTCGACGCCGTCCGCCGGCTGCTGGAGACGGCCAGGAGCCAGGGCAAGCCGGTGCTGCTGCCCACCGACGTGGTGGTGGCCCGCGAGGTCAGCGAGGACGCCGAGACCCGCACCGTGGCGGCGGACGGGATCGAGGCCGGCTGGAAGGGCCTCGACATCGGCCCGGAGACGGCCAAGGCGTTCGCCGCCGCCGTCGCCGAGGCCCGCACCGTGTTCTGGAACGGGCCCATGGGCGTGTTCGAGCTGGCCCCCTTCGCCGCCGGCACCAAGGCGGTCGCCGAGGCGGTGGCCGCCGCCGACGGCTACACGGTGGTCGGCGGGGGCGACTCGGCCGCCGCCCTGGCCGAGCTCGGCCTGGCCGACCGGGTCGACCACCTGTCCACCGGCGGCGGGGCCAGCCTCGAGCTGCTCGAGGGCAAGACCCTGCCCGGCGTCGCCGCCATCCCGACCACCTAAGGAGGGCATGGCCGTGGCTCGCCGTCCGCTGATCGCCGGCAACTGGAAGATGCACAAGACCCACCTGGAGGGCGTCCAGCTCACCCAGAAGCTGGCCTGGGCGCTGTCGCGCGAGGACACCGACGCCGTCGAGGTCGCCGTGTGCCCGCCGTTCACCGCCCTGCGCAGCGTCGGCACCCTGATCGACGGCGACAAGCTGGCCATCGCCCTCGGCGCCCAGGACTGCCACCCCGAGCCCCAGGGCGCCTACACCGGCGAGGTCTCCGCCCCGATGCTGGCCAAGCTCGGCGTCCAGTACGTGATCGTCGGCCACTCCGAGCGCCGCCAGTACTTCCACGAGGACGACGAGCTGGTCAACCGCAAGGCCAGGGCCGTGCTCGGGGCCGGCATGCGCCCGATCGTCTGCGTCGGCGAGGTCCTGGAGGAACGCGAGGCCGGCCGCACCGCCGAGGTCGTCCAGGGCCAGATCCGCGGCTCCCTGGCCGCCCTCGGCGGCCACCAGGTGGCCGGCCTGGTCGTGGCCTACGAGCCCGTCTGGGCCATCGGCACCGGCCGGGCCGCCACCGCCGACGACGCCCAGGAGACGATCGCCGTCATCCGCGCGACCGTGGCCGAGCTGGTCGGCCAGGCTGCCGCCGACGAGCTCCGCATCCAGTACGGCGGCAGCGTCAAGTCGAGCAACGCCGAGGAGCTGGCCACCAAGCCCGACATCGACGGCGCCCTGGTCGGCGGGGCCAGCCTGGACGCCGACGAGTTCGCCATGATCGTCAAGGGCTCGGCCCGCCGCGCCCGCTGATACACTCGCCCCGTCCCAACGCTCGCCCTTCCAAGGACTGCCCGATGATCCCGCTGCTGATCGTCATCGACGTGATCGCGTCGCTCACCCTGATCCTGTTCATCCTCCTGCACGCGGGCCGCGGCGGCGGCCTCTCGGACATGTTCGGCGGCGGTATGAACACCCAGCTCGGCGGCTCCACCGTGGTCGAGCGCAACCTCGACCGCCTCACCGTCGCCGCCGCCACCGTGTTCGGCATCTCCAGCGTGTTCCTGGCCCTGCTGCTCGAGCCGTAGCGGTCCCACTGTCCGTGGCTCCGTGGTCGCCGAGGGCCGGCGGCGCCGGTGGGGTGCCACGGGCCCGGCGACAGCCGTGCCGATGGCTGGTGGTCGTGGCCCTGGTCGCCGTGGCCGGGTGCACGGGCGGGGGCGGGCCGGACGGCCCCGGCGCCTCGGGCGGCTCCGGCGGGGGAGCGGCCACCCAGGGCCGGCGGGGCGGGACCCTGGCCATCGCCCTGCTCGACCCGGGCCCCCTCGACCCGGCCCGGGCCGACAGCCTCGAGGACGAGATCGTCCTCGGCAACCTGTTCGACGGCCTGACCACCATCGACCCGAACGGTGCCGTCCGCCCCGCGACCGCCGCCTCCTGGACCAGCGACCCCACCCTCCGCCGCTGGGAGTTCCGCCTCCGCCCCGACGCCCGCTGGTCCGACGGCTCCCCGGTCCGCTCCGCCGACTTCACCTTCGCCTGGCAGCGCCTGGCCGACCCCAGGGCCAAGCCCGCCCCGTCCCCGGCCCGCACCCTGCTGTCCGGCGTCGCCGGCTACCGGGCGTTCGTCGCCGGCCGCACCCGCACCATCGCCGGCCTGACCACCCCCGACCCGGCCACCCTGGTCGTCCGCCTCGACCACCCCTTCGCCGACCTCCCGGCCCTGGTCGCCGCCCTCCCGCTGTCCCCGCTGCCCCCGACCCTGGTCGGTCCCGACCCGGCCGCCTACCTGACCCGGCCGATCGGCAACGGCCCCTTCCGCCTGGCCGCCCCGGCCCGACCGGGCCGCCCCCTGGCCCTGGACCGCAACCCCGCCTACCGGGGTGCGCCGGCACTCCTCGACCGGGTCAGCGTCCAGACCGTCCCCGACGAGCAGACCGCCTGGCTGGAGCTCCAGAACGGCCAGGTCAGCTTCGCCCCCGTCCCCCCCGACCAGCTCGCCGCCGCCCGCACCGTCTACGGCCCGTCCCCCGACGGCCGCACCCGCCCCGGCCTCCTCCAGGGCCCGACCCTGACCACCTGGCAACTCAACTTCAACCTGAGGTCGAAACCAGGCAAGGACCCACGCTGGCGCCAGGCCGTCTCCCTCGCCATCGACCGCGACGACCTGGCCGCCACCCTGGCCGGGACGGCGGCGACGGGGCTGGTCCCCCCGGCAACGCCCGGTTGGGGGACTGGGTCGGGATCCGGTGGGTCCGGCGCCGTCGCCGTCTGCCCGGCCTGCGCCTACGACCCCGCCAGGGCCCGCTCGCTGTTGGACAGGTCCAAGGCCGGCAGCGCCGCGACCACCCTCGCCGTCCCACCGGGCGCCGAGGCCCGCCAGCTCGCCACCCTCCTGGCCGGCGACCTCGCCGCCGCCGGGGTCGACCTCACCGTCATCCCGGCCCCGACCGGCGAGACGCCGCTGACGCTGGTACGCCGGGTCGCCCCCTACCCCCGGCCGGACCCGTCCCTCACCGGCTCGTTCGCCACCAGCCCCCCCGCCAAGCACCTCCTCGACCAGGCCCGCGCCACCCCCGACGACCCGGCCCGCCTCACCCTCTACCACCAGGCAGAAGCGGCCATCCTGGCCGACCTCCCCGTCACCCCGCTCCTCATCGACCACCACGCCGCCGTCCTCGCCCCAGGCCCCCAAGGCTTCGAGCTGACCCCCTGGGGCACCCTCGACCTGTCCACCGTCAGCCTCCCCGCCTGACCCCGACGCCGGGTGGCCCCTTTGCTACAATCCGCCCGCACCCAAGGTGCACCACGTCGGAGTGGCGGAATAGGCAGACGCGCTAGGTTGAGGGCCTAGTGCCCTCATAGGGCGTGGGGGTTCAAGTCCCCCCTCCGACACCCCAGCTGAGCAGGACTTCTGCGCTTCACCTCCTTCCCCATGTCAGTCGGTACTCGGGCCGGTTGCTAGCGGTTTGTTAGCGGACAGGTTGGCGATGACCTCGCCATCCCCCAGGATCAGGCGGGCGACCGTCTCGGCGGCCTGCTCGTCCAACCCCGGGATGACGTGGCTGTAGGTGTCCATCGTGATCGCGATCGTGGCGTGTCCGAGGCGCTGGCTGATCACCTTGGGCGGGACACCCGCCGCCAGCGCGGCGGTGGCGTAGCTGTGCCGGACATCGTGGAGCCGGATCCTCGGCAGCCCGGCGGCGTGGGTGTGCTGCAGGAACCAGGCGGAGATCCGCTGCGGATGGATCGGCGACCCGTCGGGCATGGTGAAGACCAGTCCGGATTCCCGGTAGCCGCTGCCGACGATCGTCTTCTCCTCGGCCTGACGGGCCTGGTGGGCCTTGAGCGCGGCGAGGGTGGCCAGGTCGAGTGCCAGCGACCGGCGGCCCTTGGGCGTCTTGGCGTCGGACTCCACGACGGTGTAGTCGACGACCACCCGCGGGCGGCGGGGTGAGACCCGGCCGGCGGCAAGGTCAACGTCAAGCCAACGCAGCCCGGCGAGCTCGGCACGCCGCAATCCGGTGGTAGCCACGAGCAGCCAAGCGGCGTACAGGCGATCGTCGCGCACGTGGCTGAGGAAGGCGCGCAGCTGCTCGGGCGTCCAGACCTGCCGTTCGGCTGGCAGGCCCTTTGGCGGGTCAACGGCGTCGGCGACGTTGCGGGCAGCGTAGCCCCAGCGCATGGCGTCCTTCAGGGCCCGATGGAGGATGGCGTGGATATTTTGGACGGTCTTGGGGGCCATGCCATGACCGTCCCGGAGCCGGCCCTGGGTGAGAAGTGTCTGATACAAGGCATTGAGGTGGACGGGGGAGAGCTGCTGGAGCGGGATCGGGCCAAGCGCCGGAAGCACGCAGGTGCGGATGTGCGTGCGGTAGTTCGAGAGGGTCGACGGCCGGAGATTGCGCAGGGCCGGCAACCACTCACCGACGAGGAAGCTCTCGAGGGTCCGCTTGGACGGCTTGACGAGCGTGCCAGCCCGCAGGGCGGCCAGCGCGTCGTTGAGGGCTGCCTGGCACTCCCGCTTGGTCTTGAACCCGCCCTTGGTCTGCTGCTTGCGCTTGCCGGTGACCGGGTCGACGCCGACGTCGACGTGCCAGGTCCAAGTGGACCCGCGCTTGTAGATGCTCCCTCTCATTGGCCCAGCATCCGCAGCAGGGGAGCGGTCGGGACGAGCAGCCGGCGACCCACCCGGAAGGCCACCAGTTGTCCAGCCTTCGCGGCCCGGTAGGCCGCTGAGCGACTGATCCCTAGCAGAACAGCCGTCTCCTCAACGCTAATTGTGGGAGGGAGGTCCGAAAGCCCCAGGCTCCTGATGGAACCCTCCTGTGGCATTCCTGGCCGCCCCGCGCGTCGTGAACGGGGCCGGCATGACCCGGGAGGCTGCCGAGCCCCGGTGTCTCGTGGAGAACCCGTGGGCGACGAGGCTGGCTTGGTCGGCTCAAGCGTGATGGGCTCTGGGAGGGAATTCTGTGGGTCGAGGTCGTGCGGTACGGCCCTGTCACTGCCACCGGTGTTCGTGGGGTTGCGGGTGTCGATGGCGGTCACAGGGCGCCTCCGTCAGTAGCCTCGGACGTCTGGCCAGTGTCGCTCGACGCCGGCATGGTCGAGGGCGCGGTGGAACTGGGCGAGCAGTTGCCCGTCCGTCTGGACCAGGTGTGGCTCGACCCCGCGGTCCAGGCAGAACGCCGCCAGCCGGCCCGCTACCTCGCCGACGTTCCACTCGACGGGATGCAGCCGGTAGCAGCCGTTGCTGATATGGGTGGTGCCGAGGTTCTTGGCGGCTGGGAGCAGGTTGCGGACGCGCACGGGTAGCAGCGCCCCCAGCGGGATCTCGAAGGGGACGCTGGCCACGTCGATGTAGTTGTCGCCGCCGGTGGAGGGATGCAGGTCGATCCGGTAGCTGCCTACACCGACAGAGTCGTGACGGGGTGTACTGCCGTGCGAGCCGGCGGTGGTCACGGCGACGTCGTGCTCGGTGACGGTGGTCACGGCCCGGATGCGGCGCGACTCGCGGACGTAGGGCATCTTCGCCAGGCCGTCTTGGGTGCCGACGGCGTCGGGGCGGAGCCGCAGGCCGGGGAAGCCGGTCCCGCCGTCCGGACGGGGCGCCTCGGTTTGCAGCCAATACAGCAGCGACAGGCTGAGCTGTTTGGCGTCGTCGAGGTGCCGGCTGGCGGTTTCGTTGTCGACCTCGATGAGGGGGCCGAGCCAGTAGTCGTTCATTGGCCAATTGACCAGGGTCAGGTCGGAGGCAAACGACCCTGGGACATGGAGATTCCGGGCCAGGATGCGGCGGAAGCTCCATAGCTCCTTGTCACCTTGGTGTTGGCGCTGGTCGGCCAGCACCTCGATCGGGTCGCCGTCGGGGTTGGGGTCCAGGCGTCGGTCGACTGGCTCGAGCGTCCGAGGGTCGGGCGCCGAGAACCCCAGCAGCGGTCCTGGCCAGAACTGGGGCTGGTAGGAGCGCCAGAACTGATACCGCGTGGGCTGGTCGATGGTGTGGTCCTCGCCCGCCCGGTGCTCCAGGACAAAGCAGCAGGTGAACCCCTGCAGGTTCAGCGGATTCGCTACGGTGGGTGCGTGTGGCTCGCCGTGCTCGTCCTGGGACTCGGCGCCGCTGACGTACTCGACCTTGGCCAACGTCAGCAGGTCGCCGTGCTCGGTGGCGTCCAGGACGTATGGCGCTGTGACGATCAGCCGCGCGCCGGACCGCAGCGAGGCAAGTTCGACGGCGCGGACGTGGTCACGGTCGACACTGGCGCCGACTGGCCGGTGCTCGAGCAGCAGGGTGAGCCGGCCGGCGGCGCGGTGGGGGGCGAGCATCGCCTCCAGTACTGTGAGCGCCACCCGCGGCTCGTGGCAGAGCTTGCTGACCCACCCGGCTCCCGGGTTCAGCGCCCGCCAGCTGCGGGCGGCGGTGGTGAGCGGGTACCAGGTCCGGTGGTAGTCGCGGATCCGGTCACGAAGCTCTCGGTACAGGGCGGTGCAGCCGAACTGTTCGATCCAGGGATGCTCGTCGGGCGGTACCGCTTGGGCGGTCAGCTGGCCGCCCACCCAGTCGGTCTCTTCGGTGAGGATGACCTGGCGGCCGAGCTGGCAGGCGCCGAGCGCGGCCGCAACCCCGCCCAGGCCGCCGCCGACGATGAGGACCTCGGTGCGGAGCTCGGGCGTGACGGACCCGGGGGGCTGCTCAGCCGGCGGTCCTTTCCTCGCGGTCGGGTCGCTCGCGGGCTGCTGGGTAGCCGGGCTCGTCGGTCTGGAGGTAGGCCGTCGCGACGTCGGGGCTCCTGGGGGTGGTCCGCACGTCTCGCCTTGGATGGGCGAGCAGGGCAGGAGCTGTTGGCGCTCCTCATCACCCACGGTGTCGCCCTCGAGGAGCTTGACGAGGAGGCCGACCGCCTCGCGGCCCATGGCGCGGCGGGGGACGGCGAAGCCAGTGAGGATTTGTGTGTCGGGTTGGGGGTAGACCTGTTCGCCGGTCAGGGCGAGCGAGAAGTCCTCGGGGCATCGCAGCCCCGCAGCGGTCGCAGTTTCCTGAAGCGCCCTTGCCGCGGCGAGGGTGTCGGTGCCCTCGGCGACGACCGCCGTGATCCCGCTGTCAAGCCACCCACGTAGCTGGTCCACGGTCAGGTCGCTACCGTCGGTGCGCACGACGCTGTCGGGTCCGGCCGGCAGGGCGACCGCGGCCAACCCGGCGAGGAAGCCTTGCTCCCGGTCGGTCGCGGCGACCGCCTCGTCGGGCTCGCGGACATATAGGATGCGCCGGTGGCCCAGCGCATGCAGGTGGCGCACCAGGTCGGCGGAGGCCCCCACGTAGTCGGCCCCCACGTACGGAAGCCGGTCACCGAACTCCTCCCGCCGGCCGATGTAGACCAGTGGGAAACCGTCCTCGAGGAGTCGGTCGACCTCGCCGACGCGGGGATGGCGGCCGATGAGGATGGCGCCGTCGGCGAGTTGGAGCCGGCTGAGCGCGCTCTCCCGACCCGGAGCGACCTCCGACCCGGACAGGCCGGTGAACAGCAGGTCGTAACCCTTGGCGGCGGCTTCCTCCTCGACCCCGACCAGGAACGGGTAGTACGAGCTTTGCAGGTCCACCGGGAAGGTCGCGGTGAAGGTGTGCAGGCCAATGAGGAAGCTTCGTCCGGCGGCCAGCCGGCGTGCGGCAGGGTCAGCCATATAACCCAGCCGGTCGGCGGTGTCGAGGACGCGCCGTCGGGTCTCCTCGGGCAGTGCGAATCCTGCCGAGCTGCCGTTGAGCACCAACGACACGGTGGTCTGGGAGACCCCGGCCAGCTTGGCGATGTCCGATTGGCGGACGCGCCGCGTCCGCCGTCCCGCGCTCATCGGAACATCGCACCTCCGCTCGGAGCCAGAAGCCGGGCGACAGGGAAGCTGCCGAAACCACCGCCCCAGGGGCCTTGTAATGCGTATTACTGTTGCGCAGTAAGAGGATGGACCCGACCGGTGGAGCTGTCAAGGCCTGGCAAAGGGCAGGACTCGGTTCCGGGGCTGCATCCGCCTTGGAAAGGCTCCATCGGCGATCGTCGGAGTCGCATGCGCAGGGTGGTCGGAGAGTCGGCGGTCAGGTGGCGGGACGCTGCCACCGCCCTGCAGAGGGCTTGGTCGCGTCCCCATGCGCGTAGGTCAACCTCCAGCTCCACGACCGCTAGCGAATAGGCGACCAGTGGCTGACCGACCGGTTGGCGCTTGGCCGCGTGGCATACCCGGTTGTGCGTCTTACGTGGGATAGGCGGTCAGCCGATGGTCAAGCTGCCGACGAGAACACCTCCGTGCGAGTGAGGGCCGGCCTGCCGCTGTGCCGACCTGCGTTTCCGCAGGTGGATCCGGACCGTCGGGGGGGAAGTAAGGCGTTCTGATGGGATGGGCTCGGTGGCCCGCTGAGAATGAGGAGTTGCCTTCTGGCTGTCGGGTCGACCCGTGCCGGGTCAGCCGAGCCGGACGGGGTGGCCGGGCGTAGCGAGTGTGGTCGTGGCGGTGGCGGGCGTCCAGGTCACCGCCAAAGCCGTTGGCGATGTCCTCCGGTGGCCAGTCGCCGAACTCGTGGCCGCCCAGGGCGGCCGGGGTCTGCCGGTGCGCCAGGAACTCAGGAGCCATTCCAACAGGAGCTCACGTGGTGTTGCAGGTTGCGGCTGACGCTGGGCGGTCGTCATGCTGGGTGGGCGCGTTCTGACCTGTGAGGACGGAATGTCGGATTCGCTGGGAGAGTTCTTCCGCCGGTTCGATGAGGCGCTCGCCAAGTGGGAGCGCGAGCAGTCGGCGCCCAGCCTTGTTGAGGTCGTCCGGGAGGCGAGGCACAAGCAGCCGAGCGGATATGCGATCGTCCAAGCCGCGGTGGACTGGGAACTAGCTGGATTCGACCAGCTTCCCCACCAGCGACCGATCAGCGAGGAGGACCTGTGCGCCGTCTTCCCAATCTATCTGAAGGAGCTTGAGCCCAGCCGGCCCGCCACCACGCAGGAGTTCCAGCAGGGGCTGCGCTGGGCATTGACACCGCTGGGGAGGCACGGGTCACCGGTTGAGCGCTGTGCCGACGCCCTGATCGACGACTGCCCCAAGCGCGGCTTTGACGGCGTCCACGCCTGCTACTGGCTGGTCGAGGAGGCCGAGCGGCGCGGTCGGCGGGTGCCCGAGGCAGCCTGGGAGCTGTTCTTGGGCCGGGTCCGCCCGTGCGAAGCCGTCGCCGTTGGCATTGCCGCGTTCCGGCAGGGCAATCTTGTGGCCGCCGAAGGTGCCTACCGCGTCGCGATGGACGCCAAAGATCCCGAGGCAGGGCCGCTTGCTGCCTGCAGGCTGGGACTCCTGCGGCTCTACCAAGGCGACGCGGGAGGTGCGGAGGAGGCGTTCCGGTTCACGGTCGCCTCGGGGCACGCGGAGGCTGCACCGGAGGCGGCGACCTGGCTTGGGGGGTTGTTGGCCCGCCGCGGCGCCGACGCGGGCCGGGCGGTCCTGCGGCAGGCAGTTGCCTCCGGGCACTACCGGTATGCGCCCGAGGCGGCCATGGCGATCGGGATGCTGGCCAACCAGGGTGGGCTCGAGGAGGCCATGGCGGCGCTAGAGCAGCAAGCTGCGGCCGGTGATGAGGACCTGTCGCCGAGGGCGGCGCTGATGCTCGGAGGGCTGCTCGGTACCCAGGGTGATGTGGCTGGCGCCCGCGGGTTGCTTGAGCAGGCGATCGCCTCCGGGCACTTCGATGTGGCGCCGCGGGCGAGCCTGACTCTTGGGTCGCTGCTTGCCAGTCAGGAGGACCCCGAGCAGGTCCGGTTCTTTGAGCAAGCGGCCGCCTCTAGCCGCCGGGAGGTCGCCGCCCAGGCGGCCTTGTGCCTGGCCTCCTACTATGCCGAGCAAGGCGACCTTGCCCGGACCCAGGCCGCCTACCGGCAGGCGATCGATACGGAGGATCCGGACGGGGCGCCACGGGCAGCCGTGCTGCTTGGCCGCCTCCATGAACGCAACGGCGATGTCGATCAGGCCTGGGCTGCCTACCAGCAGGCGATCGACGCCCACCATCCGAGCTTCTCCCTCAAGGCCGCCGCCGCCCTTGGGGAGCTGCTGGCCAGCCGCGGCGATGACCGCCACGCCCAGGCCGCCTGGCAGCAGGCCCTCGAGCAGCCACAACTGGATCCTGCGGCGGCGTTTGCGTTGGCGGCGGTGTGTGAGCGCTGGCGCGACCGTGATCGTGCGGTAGCGATCTACCAGCGGGTGATCCAGTCGGGCCATCGAGGTGCTGTCCCCCTCGCCGCCGTTCAGCTCGGTCTGCTGTATGAGCGGCGGTGGCGGCGGGGGGACGCCGCCCGAGCGCGGGCCCTCTTCCAGCTGGCGATCGACTCCGGACATGAGCAGGCAGCACCCTTGGCCGAGATCCATCTGCGGGGTCTGAACCGCAGGACCCGAAGGGGGATGCGTCGGGCGTCACGCGAGGCGACCGCGTCCCAAACCGAGCGCGCGCAGGACCAGATGGGATCGGGTTCCTGAGACGTGACAGGTTGTGGCACGAGCGGTTGGCAGCCGGGCCCGAGCCTCCCGCGTTCCTGACAGGCGTAGTGGGTGGCGGGATCCGCCCGGCTCACCTCTGTTGCAGGACCCGCGTGTTCATCGGGTTCTGATGGCGTCCGTCCCCACCTGGAGGAGTGCCTCGAGCTCTCGCACGGCCTAGTCGCTGCGCTGGGCGAACCGCTCACGTTCCTGCTCGGACTCCACCCCGGCGATCCCGACCTCAACCCGCCACAACCGTCCGACCCGAGCGGAACACGACCGCCGTGATGGCAAAATAGGCCGGGAAGGAGATTCGGCAGCGGTTACGTTGCCTCTGCCGCCGTTGTTCTCATGACCGAAATGGTGCCGTTCGGCTTCGGATCGCCGATCGGCCGAGAAAGGAGTTCCGGTGGGAACCAAGACGGTCACCATGTATGTTTCGGACCTCGACCAGTCCGAGATCCCGGCTGGTCACGCCTATCAACTGTCGATCCGCCACCCGGATGGCTCGACCCAGCAGCTTGATATCTCGGAGCAGAACTACCGCGACCTGAAGTTGGCGGGCGTGGGCAAGACGCTGAAGAAGCGTGGACGCAAGCCCGGGTCCACGACCGCGGCGGACAGCACCCCGCGCAAGCGTCGCCGGCGCCAGACCAGCGGACCGCCCGTCACCGCCTGACCCAAGCGACGCGGAGCGATCGCCTTGGAACCTGGACGGCCGGGCCGACCGCGAAGCTGTCAGCCTGGTCTCGCTGGTCGAGTGGCGATGTCGACGACCCACCAAAGCAAGTCGCTCTGGCATTGAGCGATCGTCCCGTCTGGCCATCTCCACTCCGCCACTCCAACTCCGACGTCGTCGCCTGATGTGGTTCGGAGGCGGGTCGGGAATACACAGACGCGAAGCTCGTCGTCGAGTCCGCCGCTGTTTAGGAGATGACTGCCCATCTTCCGCTCTGACCGTTCCAGTGAGGTCTAGCCACGTCAGGTTGGGCCGAGATTCCGGCCAGTGCGGTCTAGTTGGGTGCAGTAGGGCCTGGTGGAATTACCGTGAGAATGACCAGCTAAAGCAAGCGGCGATGCGTGCCTGGTGGTGGTCAGGGTGGGCTGGCCGCCTGGGTGGTCGGGGGAGGCGGCGGTGCGCCGGTGAGGCGTTGGGCTTGCTCGATGAGCTGGCCGAGCCGCTCGATGGCGTGCTGGTAGGTGCCAAGGTCCTGGCGCTTGAGGGCCTGCTGGGCGCGTCGGTATTGTTCGGCCTGTTGCTGGAGGATCCGCGCCAGTGCGGTTGAGGTCGTCTGCGGTCCGGCGGGTGGCTGGGGGCCGCTGGTCGGTGGGGCTTTGGTGGTCCGGTTGAGGACTTGGTCGATCGAGTCGGCCAGGTTGGCGGTGTAGCCGAGTTGGTTGTTGAAGAAGACCGGGACCCGTCGCAGTTCCGGGATCGCCCCTTGGCTTGCCTGGACGAAGATCGGCTGCACATAGAGCAGGGCGTCCTTGATCGGGACGGTGAGCAGGTTGCCGAGGATGACGGTGGAGCCCTGCTGGTTGAACAGGGTGAGTTCCTTGGCAACGTCGGGGTCGGCCAGGATTTGCGCGTGGACCTGGGTGGGCCCGAACACCGTCCGCGCTCGGGGGAGGCTGAACAGGGTGATCCTGCCGTAGCTGGCGGGGTCGGACCGGGCGGCCATGTAGGCCACCATGTTCTGTTTGTTGTTGGGGGTGAACGGCATCACCAGCACAAACTGCTCGTCCTGTTCCCCTGGCAGCTTGGTGAGCAGGTAGTAGGGCCGCATCCGGGGTTTGGTGCCGGCCACCACCAGCGAGCCCTCGCCGCGGGTAAGTTGGCCGGAGCGGTCCTCGGGCAGGGCCCAGAAGTCCTGCTTGGAGTAGAAGTCACGGGCGGCGCCGATGTGGTAGGAGGCGTATCGGTCGGTCTGGATCGAGAACAGGTCCTCGGGGTAGCGCAGGTGGGCCTGGAGGTCGGCCGACATCGCCGAGCGGGGCGCGAACAGGCCCGGGAAGGCCTTGCGCCAGGCCCGCAGCAGCGGGTCGGTCTCGTCGAAGGCATACAGGGTGGTGGTGCCGTCGTAGGCGTCGACGACAGCTTTGACCGAGTTGCGGATGTAGTTGGCCTCGCCACCGACGCCCCGGTCGTTGGGGTCGGTCCGGCGCGCGGCCACATCCAGTGGGATCCGTTGTGAGTAGGGGTAGTTGTCGGTGGTGGTGTAGCCGTCACGGATGTACACGATGCGGCCGTCGACCACGGCGACGTAGGGGTCGGCGTCCCATTGCAGAAACGGGGCCGCTTTCTCCATTCGGTCGCGGATGTCGCGGTTGAACAGGATCCTTGAACGGCGGTTGAGGTTGCTGGAGATCAGCAGGTTGAGGTCGGTGAAGTGTAGGGCGGCGGCGAGCCGGCGTAGCGGGTTGGACAGTTGCACGCCGCCGTGGCCGTCGTAGCGAACCAACACTTGGCTCTGGCCGCTGACCGAGGGGCTGTCGACCTCTGGCTGCTGGGAGCCGACCACGACGTAGGCGGGCGTGTCCGGCGGGGGCTCGCCGAAGTAGATGCGCGGCTGGCGGACCGGAATCGCCGCCGCCTGCTGATTAAAGCCGCTAACGATGAAGTCGGGTCGGCCTGAGCTCTCGGCCTGGTTGACCTGCGCGGCCACGACCCCGTAGCCGTGGGTGTAGGCCAGGTGCAGGTTGACCCAGGTCTGGGCGGAGGCGTCTAGGTTCCTTGGGTCGACCTCGCGGGCCGAGATCATCACCTGCCGTGCGGTCCCGCTGATCGGGTAGCGGTCCACGTCCACGTCGCTGAACTCGTAGTACTGGCCGATCGCCTGCAGGTTCTGGATGGCCGTCTTGAGCACATCGGCCTCCCACAGGCGGATGTTGTCCACCGTGGCCGTGTTGGCGCGAACCTCGGCCGGGGTTAGATCCTCGGCGGCGGGAAAGTCGTTGGTCCGCACGCCTTCGAGGTTGAACGCCTTGCGGGTGGCGTCGATGTTGCGCTGGATGTATGGCTCTTCGCGCTGGAGTTCCTGGGGGGTCACCTGGAAGCGCTGCACGAACGCTGGGACCAGGCCGCCGATCAGCACCGACGACAACACCAGCAGCAGCGTGCCGGCGACCGGCAGGGTGAAGTCACGCGAGCGCAGGTTCAGGAAGAACAGCACGGCACACACTGGTGCCACCAGCATGAGCAGCCGCAGCGCGGGGAGTTGGGCGTGCACGTCGGTGTAGGAGGCGCCGGTGACCACCCCTCGGGGCGAGAGGACCAGCGACAGCTGGTCCAGCCGGTAACTCCATGCCTTGAGCAGCACGATGCAGCCCAGCAGAATCGCCAAATGGGCATGTACATGGGGGGCGACCCGGTTGCCTTTGGCCGCCGGCTGGATGCCACCAAGGAGCCAATGCTCGGCCACGACCAGCAGCGTGGTCGCCAGCAGCGTGAACAGCAGCCACCCGAACACGGCCCGCTGTAGGGGCAGCGAGAACACATAAAAGCCAATGTCGCGGCCGAACTGGGCGTCCCGATCCCCGAACGGGAGTTGGTTGCGCCACAACATGTAGGTTCGCCACTGGCTGGCCCCATGGAGTCCGACTAGCAGGCCGAGCGCGGCAACCACGGCGATCCTGAACACGCGTAGGTAGGGCAGAAGCGCCCGGCGAAGGTGCTCGGCGCCTGATTCCTCGACCACCAGCGGGCGGGAGGGGACGGCGATGCGCTGGGCCACCCAGAGATTGCCACCGACGATCAGCGCGGTCCCCAGACCAGTCAACAGGCCAAGGCCAATCTCGACGCCTAGTACCCCCCAGAAGACCTGGGTTTTGCCGACCTCACGAAACCACAGCAGGTCCAGCCAGAACCGCGCCAGGCCGCTCGCCAGCCAGATGAGGACGACCAAGACCCCTGCGACCACCAGCGGCCATCGGCGCGGTGGACGGCGAACTGTAGCCACACTGGATCCTCTTCAGTACCGGCCACCGGCCTTCTGGCCGCCGACTGCCGTAACGACCCTGGCAGCTACGTTAGCACCGCACTGGGAGTCGCAAACGGCAAGCGAACGGCGCCAGCGGAGCAGGTGCGGCACCCTGACGATCGGGAGCGGCTCGTTCCGGCCGGTGAGCGCACCCCAGACGGGATGCAGCGGCTGTCGGCCACGGCGGAGCGGGATCCGGATCTTGTCCACGATGACCTGCGTGCCTATGTGGTTGAGCACCTCTGCGACTCTGGCGCGGTGCTGGTGAGGATTAGGCCGGCGTTGGCCACGGCGTGGTCATTGTCGAAAGCCAGCACGAGGGCGTTGGGGTTGTGGAAGGATGATACCGGGAGAGTGCCCACCGAGGCGGAGATACGGCTGGCGTCGCAACCGCCATTCCCCTAGGTCAGGGGGCCTATCTAATAACTGGGTCAACGACCGACAAACGCTCGACGCGCCGGATCAAGGCTTAATACTCCAGCCGCACTTGGCTTGAGGTGAGGTAGGGTCCCTGCCCTCCGGCCGGGATGGTGCCGGCAGCGCCGAGTGGCAGGGAGGGCGAGGGACCGTGTCGGACGCCGATCAGGCGATA
>Ga0307296_10000508_pt1 | contig 18530 bp, 19 predicted proteins | sample ER_DNA_153_FD_194467 | JGI IMG/M metagenome (GOLD analysis project Ga0307296, IMG submission 194467) | Bulk soil microbial communities from the East River watershed near Crested Butte, Colorado, United States - ER_DNA_153 | ecosystem: Environmental > Terrestrial > Soil > Floodplain | place... | reverse complement strand
GCTGGGGGGCAAGCGGGAGAAGAGCGCGGCGTGAGCGAGCCACAAGGCGACAAGCCGGGCCAGGTCTGGGGGATCGACTCGACGGCCCGCTGGTTCTCCACGAAGATCGGTGGCCTGATCGTGCCGTTCGCGGCCGCCGTGCTCGCGTTTTTCGTCGGCGGTCTCGTCGTCGTCGCCACCGGCCACAACCCGCTGAGCGCGTACCGCGCGATCTTCAACGGCACTGGGCTCAACTGGTTCTTCCCCTGGGTGGAGGGGGACGAGCGCTTCAGCGCGTCCCTCGACCTCCAGCAGACGCTGCTGATCACGGCCCCCCTCATGCTCACCGCGCTCGCCGTGGCGTTCGCCTTCCGCTGCGGGATGTTCAACATCGGCGGGCAGGGCCAGTACTTCGTCGGGCTCATGACTGCGCTTTTCATCGGCCACGCCTTCGCGGGCATGCCGAGGCCGCTGCACATCCTGCTCGCCAGCGTCGGAGCGATCCTCGCCGGGGCCGCGTGGGCCGGAATCGCGGGCTTCCTGAAGGCCTCCGTCGGCGCCCACGAGGTCATCTCCACGATCATGCTCAACTGGATCGCCCTCTGGGTCGGGAAGTACCTCGTCGAGCTGGGCGGGTTCATGCAGGGCTCGGAGCCGGACGTGCCGCGCTCCTACGACGTCGCCGACTCCGCCAAGATCTGGCCGATCTGGGGCGCGCTCCAGCCCCTGCACGCCGGGATCTTCATCGCGCTCTTCGGGCTCGTCGTCTACCACCTGATCCTCAACCGGACGACGCTCGGCTACGAGGTCCGTGCGGTCGGGTTCAACCCCGAGGCCGCGCGCTACGGCGGGATCTCCGTCTCGAGGAACTACGTGCTCGCGATGGGCATCTCCGGCGCCTTCGCAGGCATGGCCGGCGCAGTCGACATCCTCGGCTGGAAGTTCCACCAGGCGATCAACGACTTCGACGTCAGCTTCGTCGGCTTCATCGGCATCGCAGTCGCCCTCCTGGGTCGGAACAAGGCGGTCGGGATCCTCTTCGCGGCGCTCCTCTTCGGCGCGCTCCAGGTCGGGACCTCGCCCCGGCAGCTGTCGGGCACTGACTTCCCGCCCGAGCTCGCGACGAACCTCTCGACGATGATCCAGGCGTTGATCATCTTGTTCGTCGGCGCCGAGCTCCTCATCGTCCAGGTCTGGGACCAGCGCAGGCGTCTTGGGCTCGGGCGGACCCCACGGGTGAAAGCGCAGGAGCTGTAGATGACCGTCGCCGTGGGCACGGAAGAGACGAACTGGGTCCGCCGGCTCGGCGAGACACGCTCGGTCGCGATCTACGGGATCGCGCTCGGCCTCCTCGCGTTCTGGCTTGCGCTTCCCCCTTGGACTGTCCGCTTCGAGGGCGGCCCGATCGCGCTTGGCATCGCGGGGCTCGCCGCAGGTCTCTGGGCGGTCACGCGCGACGAGCGCAAGCTCGGCTGGTGGGCGATCGCGATCTCTGTCGGAGGGACCGCAGCGGCGCTCTGGGCGCAGTCGAAGCAGGTCGACTCGCTCGACGCGGTGGTCAACGCGGGGCTCTTCGCCGCGACCCTCCGCTTTGCGACTCCGCTCGCCTTCGCGGCGATGGGCGGCATCTTCTCCGAGCGCTCCGGGGTCGTGAACATCGCCCTCGAGGGCATGATGCTCTCGGGCGCGTTCTTTGGCATCTGGGCGGCCGCCTGGAGCGGCTCGTGGGTCGTCGGCATCCTGATGGCGATGGTGTTCGGAGGCCTCCTGGCCCTCATCCACGCGTTCTTCTCGATTCAGCTGCAGGCCGACCAGATCGTGAGCGGCACGGCGATCAACTTCCTCGCCCTGGGGTTGACCGGCTACCTCTTCCGCTACATCTACGGAACCGAAGGGACGCCCTCAGACGTCTCCCGCATCCCCGAGGTGACCGTCCCCGGGCTGGACAAGATCCCGTTCGTCGGCGACGTCATCGGCTCGATGAACCTGATGATCTGGCTCATGCTCGCGCTCCTCGTCCTGACGTGGGTCGTGCTCTTCAAGACGCCCGCCGGCCTGCGGATCCGTTCCGTCGGGGAGCATCCGAGGGCGGCCGACACCGTCGGGATCTCGGTGTACGGAATCCGGTACGCCTGCGTCGTCGTGTCGGGAATGCTGGCGGCGCTCGGCGGCGCGTACCTCTCGATCGGCTTCGTCGGCTCCTTCAACGAGAACATGACCGTGGGCCGCGGGTTCATCGCGCTCGCCGCGGTCATCTTCGGCAAGTGGCGGCCGTTCCCGGCCTTTGCGGCGTGTCTCCTCTTCGGGTTCTCGAGCGGTCTCGCGCAGCGCCTGCAGAGCGAGGCGAACATCTCGGCCAACCTCCTGCAGACTCTGCCGTATGTGTTGACGCTGATCGCTCTCATCGGCGTCGTCGGCCGCTCGCGCGGCCCGGCCGCCGTCGGTCGCCCGTACGTCAAGCAGTGAGGCGGAACCCGAAGGCGGTCTGGGCCTTCCTCGCGGCCCTCGCGGCGCTCGGCGTGCTCGCCGCCGGTCTCCTGGCGGCGCACTTCTCCGGCGCCGTCGGTCTCTACCAGGCGATCCCCGCGGTCCCGATCGGGCTCGTCCTCGCCTTCGTCGCGCTTCGTCTCGCACGCCGTGCTCGCTTCGAGCATCAGCGTTCGCTCGGCCGGGCGGGAGGGGGAGGGCTCGCAACGGCGGCACGAATCCTCGGCGGTCTTGCGTTCCTCCTCGCCATCACCGCTGCCCTCGCTCTCGGCGTGTTCGCCGTCCTCACTTTGGCCTCGCGGTAGGGCACATGCCTCGGACGCTACAATCCAGGGTTCTGTGTTCGAGATCGGCAACAGCCTGCGCGAGGCTCGGCTGCGCCAGGGGTACGAGCTTCCCCGGGTAGAGGCGGACACCAAGATTCGCGCGAAGTACCTCCGGGCCCTCGAAGAGGAGCGATTCGAGGTGCTGCCCGGCGAGACGTATGTCAAGGGTTTCCTGAGGACCTACGCGGAGTACCTCGGCCTCGACGGGCAGCTCTACGTCGACGAGTTCAACTCGCGCTTCACGAGGGAAGAAGAGCCGCTCGCCCCGCCGCGGCCGCGGCGGCAGGCGGCGCGCTCACGGGCGGTCGAGTCCAACTTCGTCGTCGTCGCCCTTGCCGGGATCATCGCTGTCACGATCCTCGTGGTCGTCGCCTGGAAGTTCGGCTCGTCGGGAGCCGAGACCGCGACCACCCCTCTGCCCGGAGCACTCTCGACGACCGAGGGCTCGACGGCGACGACGCCCGCGGCGCCGACCGGCTCGGCCGGCCACGTGAAGACGAAGACGAAGCTCGTGCTTTCGGCCACGGGCGGCGACGGCTGGGTCGAAGTCCACTCCCGCTCGGCGACCGGCCCTCTCCTCTATCAAGGAACACTGCAGGCCGGCCAGACGCAAAAGTTCGTCGATGAGAAGAAGCTCTGGCTCAGGCTCGGTGATACGACGTACCTGAGAGCCACGATCAACGGACGGCCGGTGCACAACCTCCCCGGCGGGCCGGCGATCGTCGTCGCGACGGCCAAGGGCGTCCGCACGGTCTCGACCGCCTAGTTGGGGACCCGCCCGCGGGCCGTCGTCATCGTCACGGGCAGCGAGCTCGTGCGTGGAGACCGGCGCGATCTGAACGGTCCGTTTCTCGCCCAGGAGCTGACGCGTCTCGGCCTCGAGCCCGAGCGCGTGGTCGTCGTCGGCGACCGGGCGGAGGAGCTTGCCACGGCGCTCGCCGACGGCCTGAGCGCCGATCTCTGCATCCTTTCGGGCGGCCTCGGGCCCACGCACGACGACCGCACCGCCGAGCTTCTCGCAGCCGCGACCGGGCGCTCGCTCACAGTCGACGAGGAGCTCGCGAGCGAGATCGAGGCCTTCTCCCGAGGCGTCGCCGAGCGTCTTCAGCGCCCCTTCGGCGACTTCCTGCTCGGCATCCGCAAGCAGGCATCCCTGCCGGATGGAGGAATCTCGCTCGGGCTCGCGGGCACGGCTCCGGCGATCCTCGTGGAGCACGATGACGGCCGCGTGGCGATCGCGCTCCCGGGACCGCCTGCGGAGCTCCGCCGACTCTGGCCCAACGCGCTCGCGCACCCTGCCGTGCGGGCCATCGTCGAGCGGACACGGCCTCCGGTGCGGCATTCGCTCCGCTTCTTCGGGCCGACCGAGTCGGCAGTGGCGCGCGTGCTCGAGGAAGCGGGCGGAGAAAGCGATGCCGTACAGGCGACGGTCTGCGCACGCGACCTCGAGATCCACGTCGACCTCGTGGTCGACCCGGGCGGCGAGAGCCAAGCGGCGGAGCTCGTCGACTCGCTCGAGCGGGCGTTCCCGAACGACCTCTTCGCGCGCGACGACGAGCGGCCTGTCGAGGCAATGGTGCTCGAGCTCTGTCGTGAGCGCGGCCTCAAGCTCGCCACCGCCGAGTCCTGCACGGGCGGGCTCATCGCCGCCCGGCTCACGGAGGTCGCCGGGGCGAGCGATGTCTTCGTCGGCGGCGTGATCGCGTACGCCAACGAGGTGAAGGAGCAGCGCCTCGGCGTCTCGCCTGCCGTGCTGAGAGAGCACGGGGCCGTCTCGGCCGAGACGGTCGCCGCGATGGCGGCCGGTGCCCGGGCGGTGCTCGGCGCAGACGTTGCGGTCGCCGACACGGGCATCGCGGGCCCGGGAGGCGGCACCCTGGAGAAGCCGGTCGGACTCGTGTTCCTTGCCGTCGATGGGCTCGACGGCGCGCGGACCGCGCGCTTTCAGCTCCCCGGCGACCGGGAGACCGTGCGCACAAGGGCGACCGTGCTCGCTCTGCACATGTTGCGGCGCGCCTTGACGCGGTCCGGCACGGATTCGCGCGAAAGCGACGGCTAGGGTGGAGGGCGATGAGCGTCTCCGGCTCTTCTGCGCCCTGCTGCTTCCGTCCGAGACGGTCGACAGGCTCGTCGCCTGGCAGGCTCACGAGCTCTCGCCTGCCGCTGACGCTCTGCGCATCGTCCCGCGCGGGAACCTGCACGTCACGCTCGCGTTCCTCGGGAGCACCGGCTCGGCGCAGCTCCAGCCGATCGGCGCGGCACTTCGCCTGGCCTGCGCGGGCGAGGATCCGCCGCTGCTCGCTGCTCTTCGGTATCGCGAGACCAGGAGCGTGGGAATGATCGAGCTCTCCGACGAGGGAGGCCGTGCCGGCAGGCTGGCGGCTCGACTCTGGGACGGCCTCGAGCGCCTCGGCGTCTACCAGCGGGAGGCTCGGCCATGGCGGCCTCACGTGACCGTGGCCCGCTTCCGCAACCGTCCACGGCTCTCGACGTCGGCGCCGGACCTCGCCGGGGTCGTGCCATCCGACGCCGCGGTCATGATTTCCCGTCTGCGGCCGAGCGGCGCGCAGTACGAAGTCTTCGAATCGGTGTCGTTAGGAGGTTGAACGCCTTGGAGCGTGAGCAAGCACTCGACGCCGCTCTAAGCCAGATCGAGCGGCAGTACGGCAAAGGCGCAGTCATGAAGATGGGTGACCAGGGCCAGGTGGCGATCCCGTCCATCTCGACCGGCTCCCTGTCACTCGACCTGGCGCTCGGAGTCGGCGGGCTCCCGCGCGGTCGCATTATCGAGGTCTTCGGCCCGGAGTCCTCTGGAAAGACGACGCTCGTCTACCACGTGATCGCCGAGGCCCAGCGACGGGGCGGGATCTGCGCGTTCATCGACGCGGAGCATGCGATGGACCCGTCCTATGCGCGGCGGATCGGCGTGAACATCGACGACCTGCTTGTCTCCCAGCCGGATAACGGCGAGCAGGCGCTCGAGATCGCGGAGCTCCTCATCCGCAGCGGCGCGGTCGACGTCGTCGCGGTCGACTCGGTGGCAGCCCTGACGCCGAAGGCCGAGATCGAGGGGGAGATGGGCGACAGCCACGTCGGCCTGCAGGCGCGCCTGATGAGCCAGGCGCTCCGCAAGCTCGCCGGGACGCTCAACCGTACCGGCACGGTCGCGCTCTTCACGAACCAGCTACGCGAGAAGATCGGGGTCATGTTCGGCAATCCCGAGACGACGCCGGGCGGCCGTGCGCTGAAGTTCTACTCCTCGATTCGACTCGACATCAGGCGCATCGAGACGCTGAAGGAGGGAGTCGAGGCGATCGGCAACCGCGTGCGCGTGAAGGTCGTGAAGAACAAGGTCGCGCCGCCGTTCAAGCAAGCCGAGTTCGACATCATCTACGGAGAAGGCATCTCGTGGGAGGGAACGGTGCTCGAGGTCGGCCTCGAGAAGAAGCTCGTCCAGAAGTCGGGCTCCTACTTCAGCTACGGCGACGAGAGGCTCGGCCAAGGACGGCAGAACGCCACGGCCTTCCTGCGCGAGCATCCGGATGTCGGCGAGCAGATCCTCCGCTCACTCCAGACGGAGCTCGGGCCCGATGCGGTCGTGTCCTCGCGGCTCTTGCCGATGAGCGACGATGCGGTCAAGCCGGCGAAGGCAGACGCGGATGCAGAGGCCGAGGCGGCCGAGCCGGCCGTGGACGAGGTCGCTGCCGCCTAGGGAGGGCCCTCCCAGGATCACGGCTCTCCGTCGGGCGCGGCCCGGGCACGTGGACGTCGACCTCGACGGCCGGCGGTGGCGCACGATGCCCGACGACGTGGTCGTTCGCTCGGGGCTCCGTGCGGGGATCGAGCTCGATCGTCCGCTCGCGCGGGAGCTGGCGCGCGAGCTTCGGCGGGCCAAGGCTCTCCGCGCCGCCACCCGCGCCCTCCGCGCGCGGCCGCTCTCGGAGCGGCGGCTGCGTGAGAGGTTCCGCTCCAAAGGGATTTCGCACGAGGCCGAGCATGCGGCCCTCGCCACCCTCGCGTCGGCCGGCTACGTCGACGACGCCCGGCTCGCGCGTGGGCGTGCGCTTGTGCTCGCCGACAGAGGCTGGGGCGACGCGGCGATCGTCGCGCGCCTGACGGGGGAGGGCCTCACGGCGGGTGAGATCGAAGCAGCGGTCTCCGAGCTCGAGCCCGAGCCGGCCCGAGCTGCGGGCCTCCTCTTCGGGAAAGACCCGCGCAAGGCGTGGGGACTCCTCGAGCGGCGCGGCTTCGACCCGGCCACGATCGAGGCGGTCCTCGGCCCGCTGGACGAGAGCCCGGCCGAGGGGCTAGGATAGCGGTGCTTCACAAAGACCAAAAAAGCCTGCATCGAACGGTTTTTCGCCGAATCGGGAACCTACGACCAACGTTCGTCATCTAAGCCCAGACCCATGACCAGCGGCACCGCGACCCGGAGGATGCGCCTCGAGTAGGCGGGCTTCGGCCTGCCGGGCGTTGTTGCCACCGATCGACGAACCCGTTCCTGCCGGCACGACCGCGTAGGAGCGAGGAATGATGATTCTCATCGGCCTCCTGATCTTCGGGATCGGGCTGGGCCTGGCTCTCGGCATCTTCGTGGGATCCCGTCTGCTCTCGTCGCGTCGTGCCGGGACGGCCGCGGCCGACAACCTCCGGCTGAGCGAGGAGGCGAAACGCGCTGCGGAGGCGATCCGCCGCGAGGCTCAGGTTGAGGCGCGCGAGGAGGCGTTGAAGCTCCGCGCCGATGTCGAGCGCGAGCTGCACGGGAAGCGCGCCGAGATCATCAAGATCGAAGAGCGCGTCCTCACCAAGGAAGAGGACATCGACCGCAAGCTGACGGAGCTCGAGCGTCGTGAGCAGGGTCTTGCCGACCGGGAAAGCCACCTCAAGGCGATGCAGGAGGAGATGAAGGCCGCGACCGACCAGCAGCTCAAGGAGCTCGAGCGCATCTCGGGGATGACGGTCGAGGAGGCGAAGCGACACCTACTCGAGCGCTCGGAGGAGCTTGTCCGGCACGAGATGGCGCGGATGGTGCGCCAGATGGAGGAGGAGGCCCGGACCGACGCGAAGCGGCGAGCTCGGAACCTCGTCGCCGACGCACTGCAGCGCGTGGCGGCGAGCCATGCGGCGGAGACGACCGTCTCGACGGTCGAGCTGCCTTCAGACGACATGAAGGGGAGGATCATCGGGCGCGAGGGCCGCAACATCCGCGCGCTCGAGAACCTCACCGGAGTGGACTTCATCATCGACGACACTCCGCAGGCGGTCGTCCTCTCGTCGTTCGACGGCGTCCGGCGAGAAGTCGCGAAGCTGACGCTGCAGAAGCTAGTCGAGGACGGGCGCATCCACCCGTCCCGGATCGAGGAGATGTACTACAGCTCGAAGGCCGAGATCGACGAGCACATCGAGCAGGCTGGAGAACAGGCCGTGTTCGAGGCGAACTGCGGCCCCATGCACGAAGAGCTCGTCAAGGTGCTCGGTCGGCTCCGCTACCGGACGAGCTACGGCCAGAACATCCTCAAGCACTCACTGGAGTGCGCACACCTCGCCGGGATCATGGCGTCCGAGCTGGGCGCGAGCGTGAAGACGGCGAAGCGCGCCGCCCTTCTCCACGACCTCGGCAAGGCGATGACCCACGAGGTCGAGGGATCGCACGCGGCCATCTCCGCGCAACAGGCGAAGCGCTACGGCGAGTCGCAGCACGTCGTGCACGCGATCGAGGCCCACCACTACGAGGTGCAACCTCAAACCGTGGAGGCGGTGCTCGTCATCGCGGCCGACGCCATCTCGGCCTCACGCCCCGGCGCGCGCGGGGAAAGCCTGGAGAGCTATATCAAGCGCCTCGAGACGCTCGAGAAGATCGCCGGCGCGAAGAAGGGTGTCGAGCGCGTCTACGCCCTGCAGGCCGGGCGGGAGATCCGGGTGATGGTGAAGCCCTCGGAGATCGACGACGACACCGCCGTCCTCCTCTCGCACGAGATCGCGCGCGAGATCGAGGACCAGCTCGAGTATCCCGGCCAGATCAAGGTGACCGTCATCCGGGAGTCGCGCGCGACGGAGTTCGCGAAGTAACTAGCGTCGCAGGCCGAACGGCGCCTTGATGATCTGGCCGTTCGGGAGCGTGCCTACAACGCTACAGTCCTGCTGTGAAGAGCTACCACGTCACGACGTTTGGCTGCCAGATGAACGCCCACGATTCGGAGCGGATCAAGGGCATGCTCGAGTCGCTCGGCCTCGGCGAGGCGCGCTCGCAGGAGGAGGCCGACGTGATCGTCTTCAACACCTGCACCGTGCGCGAGAAGCCCGATCAGCGATTCGCGGCCCATCTGGCTCAGGCGCGCGCTCTCAAGCAGGCCGACGCCGAGAAGGTCATCGCGGTCGGCGGGTGCTACGCCGAGGCGCAGCGCGAGCGGATCTTCGAGCTCTATCCGTACGTCGACGTCGCGTTCGGCCCCGGGTCGATCCCGCACCTCGCCGAGTGGGTCGGCGTCGGCGGGGAGGGTGTGGCGCGCGGCCGCTTCGCCGAATGGGACCACTTCGCGGGGGACTTGCCGGTGCGGCGCGAACGACCGTTTCAGGCCTGGGTGCAGATCTCCATGGGCTGCAACTCGAAATGCGCCTATTGCATCGTGCCGGCCGTCCGGGGCCGAGAGCAGAGCCGCCGGCCGGGCGACGTCGTCGCCGAGGTGACGAGGCTCGCGCACGACGGAGTGCGGGAGGTGACGCTCCTCGGGCAGAACGTCAACTCGTGGGGCCGCGACCTCGCTCCCGAGATCGGGACGGAGTTCGGCGAGCTCTTGCGCGCGCTCGACGGAGTCGACGGCATCGACCGGATCCGCTTCACGAGCCCGCATCCGAAGGATTTCCGGGAGCCGGTCATCGCCGCGATGGCCCAGTGTGACGCAGTCTGCGAGCACATCCACCTGCCGCTGCAGTCCGGCTCGACTCGAGTCCTGAAGGCGATGCGCCGGACCTATAGCCGCGAGCGGTATCTCGAGCTCGTCGCGAGGCTCCGCGCTGCGATTCCCGACCTGGCGCTCACGACCGACCTGATCGTCGGGTTCCCTGGCGAGATGGAGGCCGATTTCGCCCAGACGCTGGAGGTGGTCGAGGAGGTCGGCTACGACGGGGCGTTCACCTTCGTGTTCAGCCCGCGTAGCGGCACCGAGGCGGCGACCATGCCCGACCCGGTCGCCGAGGACGTGAAGCACGAGCGCATCGAGCAGCTGATCGAGGTCGTGCAGCGGTTGGCCGCGACACGGAACGCGGAGCGGGTCGGGCGGGTCGAGGAAGTGCTCGTCGAAGGGCCAAGTCGCACCGACCCGGCGGTGCTCAGGGGCCGCACGCGTCGCAATACGACGGTCAACTTCTCCGGAGTCGCGGAGGCGGGCGCGCTGGTCGACGTGCTGATCGAGGGCTCGACGTCGACGACGCTTCGCGGGACTCAGGCAGCCCTCGTGGCAGTCTGATTCACTCTGGGCCCATTCCGCGCGCCACCCGCGCGCTCTCGCGCGTTAGGCTGAAATTGGAGGGAGGTCCGCGGGGGCCCCGACGTGATGTCCGCTCCTGACCCGTCCAAGCGGGTCGTGGCCGTCTTCGGTCCTACCGCGAGTGGCAAGACCCGGGTTGCCGAGGCGCTTGCCGAGCGGCTCCCCGCCCGGATCGTTTCCGCGGACTCGATGCAGGTCTACCGGGGATTGCCGATCCTCACGAACCAGCCTACGCAGGCGACGGCGCTCGTCGCCATCTGGCCGCTCGACCACGACGGCTCCGTGGCCGAATACCAGCATCTGGCTCACGAGGCCGTCGACGACGCGCTTGCCGTCGGCCACACGGCGGTCGTCGTCGGCGGGACCGGCCTCTACCTCCGCGCTGCGCTCGCGGATTTGGACGTGCCTCCGGCTCCGCCTCCGGGCGCCCGCGAGCGCTGGGAACGGCTCTACGACCGTCTCGGCCCGGAGCAGACCTATGCGGCGCTGGCCGAGCGCGACCCGAACGCAGCCGAAGCGCTGCATCCGAACGACCGCCGCCGGGTCGTACGGGCGCTCGAGCTGCACGAGGCCGGCGGCTCTCTCGCGCCGCCCCGCAACCGGCTCTGGAGCGAGGAGGCCCGGCATCCAACGCGGATCTTCGGGCTCGACGTGCCCAAGGAGACGCTCGACGAACGCATCCAGGAGCGCACGAAGGCGATGTTCGCGCGCGGGGTGGAGGAAGAGGTCGCCCGCGCGCTCCGGACCCCGCTCTCAACCACCGCGCGCCAGGTCATCGGCCTGCGTGAGATCGCAGAGCTTCCGCGCGAGGAAGCCGTCGAGGGGATCGCGCTGCGCACGCGGCAATACGCGGCGTACCAGCGGAAGTGGATGCGGCGGATTCCCGGTCTGGAGCCCGTTCCGGCGGATCGGGACCCGGCGGAGATCGCAGCCGACATCCTCGCCGCGCTTCGCGCGTGAGGCCGTAGACGCTCCGTTACCCTGTCGGCGCCTTGCGATTCGCGAAGTGGCACGGGCTCGGGAACGACTATCTCCTCGTCGAGCGCGAGGAGGTCGGCGCGCCCCTCGACCCGGAGCTCGTGCGGCGGCTCTGCGACTACCACTTCGGCATCGGCTCGGACGGGGTCCTCGAGATCCTGGCGGCAGCCGGCCTGCGCGCCGAGGTCGTGATCTGGAACCCGGATGGTTCGACGGCCGAGCTGTCGGGCAACGGAACGCGCATTGCCGCACGCTGGCTCGCTCGCCGCACGGGCGCCGACGAGGTCGTCATCGCCGTCGGCCCGCGTGAGGTGCGGGCATACATGCGGGGCGGCCTCGAGGTCGAGATGGACATGGGCAAGGTGGATGTCGCTCCGATCGAGGCGCTCGAGGTGAACGGGACGCGGCTCGAGTTCACTCCGGTCTCGGTCGGGAACCCGCACGCCGTCATCGCACGCGATCCGGAGCGTGAGGAGCTCCTGCGCCTCGGCCCGCTCGTCGAGAACCACCCGCGCTTCCCAGAGCGCACCAACGTGCAGCTCGTCCGCGTCGACTCCCGTGCGGAAGCCACGGCCGGCGTCTGGGAGCGTGGCGCGGGGGAGACGCTCTCCTCGGGGACGAGTGCGTGTGCGGTCGCCGGGGCGTCCGTCGCCAACGGCTGGTGCGAGAGCCCCGTGACTGTGCATCTCGCAGGCGGAGACCTGCTCGTGGAGCTCGACTCCGATTTCCATGCGCGTCTCACCGGGTCGGCGCAGGAGATCTGCACCGGCGAGGTGAGCCCGGAGTGGCTGGCCGGATGAGATTCGCGCAGCGACTCGACCTCGTTCCGCCGTACCTCTTCGCCGAGCTCGAGCGAAAGATCGAGGAGAAGCGTCGAGCCGGTGTCGATGTGATCAGCCTCGGGATCGGAGACCCGGACCTGCCAACGCCGGACCCTGTCGTTCGCGCACTCCAGGAGGCTGCGGCAGCCCCGGGCACGCATCAGTATCCGACGAATCGGGGGCTTGAAGCGTTTCGTGAGGCGGTCGCCGCGTTCTACGCCGAGCGCTTCGGCGTCGACGTCGATCCCGGCACCGAGGTCGTCCCCGTGCTCGGCGGGAAGGAGGGCGTCGCCCACATCGCTTTCGCGTGCCTCGACCCCGGGGACGTCGCACTCGCGCCCGAGCCTGGCTATCCGCCCTATACGTCCGGCCCCCTCTTCGCCGGCGCGCAGGTGCATTACCTCCCCCTCCGCGAGGACAACGGCTTCATGCCGTACCTCGACGCGGTTCCATCGGAGACCCTTGCGCTGGCGAACCTGCTCTTCCTCAACTACCCGAACAACCCAACCGGGGCGATCGTCGCGCCGGGATTCTTCGAGCGCGCCGTTGCCTTCGCGCGCGAGCACGACCTGATCGTCGTGCACGACAACGCCTACTCGGAGATCGCGTTCAACGGTTATAGGCCGCCGAGCTTCCTCGCCACCGACGGGGCGAAGGACGTCGGCGTCGAGATTTTTTCGCTCTCCAAGGGCTGGAACATGACGGGCTGGCGGGTCGGCTGGGTGGCGGGAAACGCAGCAGTCGTCGAAAGCTACCGGCGCCTGAAGACCAATCTGGACTCGGGGATGTTCGACGCTCTCCAGCTCGCCGGCGTAGCCGCGCTCGAAGAAGCGCGCGACTTCCCCGCGGAGATGTCGGCGATCTACGAGCGTCGGCGCGATCTCATGATCGACGCACTGGCCCGCATCGGGCTCCCCGCCACGCCGCCGCAGGCGACGCCCTACATCTGGGCTCGCGTCCCGGAAGGCCACGCCTCCGAGAGCTTCACCGAGCTCGTGCTCGCAGAGGCAGGGGTCGTCGTCTCGCCCGGCCCGTCGTTCGGCCCGAGCGGGGAGGGCTACGTTCGCATCTCGCTCACCGTCGCCGATGAGCGCCTCGAGGAGGCCGCAAACCGCATCGCTACTTCGCTTCGCGTCGAGGCCGGGGCATAATCCAGGTGTGACCCAACACCAGCCGGACCCCGCGCCCGGGGCTGAGCCCGAGCGCGGCTTCCTCGTCGCCGTGCTGGCTCAGGGGGTCGACGAAGACGACGAGCTCTCGGAGATGCGGGAGCTTCTGCGCACCGCCGGGGTCGAGCCCGTCGGCGAGCTCGTGCAGCGGCGGCCGGCGCCCGACCCTCGCACCTATGTGGGGAAGGGCAAGCTCGTCGAGCTGAAGCAGGCGCTCGCCGGGACGGACGCCGAGTCCCTGCTCGTCGACGACGACCTCGATCCGGGGCAGCAGCGCCGCCTCGAGGACGAGCTCAAGCTGCGCGTCGTCGACCGCACGCAGCTGATCCTCGACATCTTCGCGCAGCATGCGACGAGCGCCGAAGGCAAGCTCCAGGTCGAGCTCGCACAGCTCGAGTACAACCTCCCGCGGATGCGCGGGATGTGGCAGCACCTCGAGCGACTCGGGGGCGGAATCGGGACGCGCGGCCCAGGCGAGTCGCAGCTCGAGACCGACCGCCGGTTGGCCCGGCGCCGCGTCGGGCAGCTTCGCCGCCGGCTGAAGGAGCTCGAGCGCCGCCGCGAGACACAGCGCAAGGCGCGCCGGCGCGCCGAGGCGCCGGTTGTCGCGCTGGCGGGCTATACGAACACCGGTAAGTCGACGCTCCTGAACGCTCTCACCGACGCGTCCGTCTCGGTCGACGACCGCCTCTTCGAGACGCTCGACCCGACGACGCGTGGCTTCACGTACGAAGGCCGGCCCTATCTGGTCACGGACACCGTCGGCTTCATCCGCCGTCTGCCGCATCAGCTCGTCGAGGGCTTCGCCGCGACCCTCGAGGAGACGCTGAGCGCCGATCTGGTCCTGCACGTCGCCGACGCGTCCGCCTCCGACGAGCAGCTGGACGCGACGATCGGCGCCGTGGAGGCTGTGCTGACCGAGATCGGAGGGTCGGAACTCCCGGTCGAGCTCGTCCTCAACAAGATCGACGCCGTCGACCCGCTGCGGCGCAAGCGGCTGGCCAACCGCTTCCCCGGTGCTGTGCAGGTCTCCGCTCTCACAGGAGAAGGGCTCGAGGCGCTCAAAGGGCGCGTGGCGGCGAAATTCGCCGAGCGCCTGCGGCCGGTGCGCCTCCTCGTGCCCTACGAGGACGGCCGTGTGCTCGCCGAGCTGTACGAGCTCGGCGCGCCGATCGACGAGCGGCTCGACACGGCGGAGGGCGTTGTCGTCCTCGCCCAGCTCCCGCAGCGCGAGGTTCCTCGCTTCGCCCCGTACCTGATCGCCGAGCCGGCTGCCCGGGCGCGCGGCCGGTGATCGAGGTCGAGATCCGGCGGATGCACGCCGACGCGCGCGTGCCCGAGCGGGCCTACGACGGTGACGCCGGCCTCGACCTCGCCGCCTGCGAGGAGGTCAGGCTCGAGCCGGGGGAACGGGCCCTCGTCGGCACGGGTCTTGCCGTCGCAATTCCAGACGGCTACGCAGGTTTCGTCCAACCGCGGTCGGGCCTCGCTGCCCGGCACGGGATCGCGGTCGTCAACTCGCCGGGCCTGATCGACTCGGGCTACCGCGGCGAGATCAAGGTCGTGCTCCTGAACACCGACCGCGAGAGGACGTTCGTCGCGGAGCCGGGCGAGAGAATCGCCCAGCTCGTCGTCCTGCCTGTTCCCGAGCTGCTCGTCCGTGAGGTGGACGAGCTGCCGGACAGCGAGCGGGGCGTGCGTGGCTTCGGCTCGTCGCCAAGCGTGTGATGGAGCCGAGAATCCGGGTTTCGGCCGTCCTCAGGCGGGAGGGGCGGATCCTGCTCATCCGCCAGGAGAAGCCTGGTCGCGAGTACTGGATGCTCCCGGGCGGAGGCGTGAACGTGGGGGAGACCCTGCTCCAGGCGCTGAAGCGCGAGCTCGCAGAGGAATGCGGGATCGACGAGGATCTTCCGCTCGAAGGGCCGGTGGCCGTCGTCGAGTCGATCGCGCCGCAGGGAGCGCCCGCCAAGCACGTCGTCCACATCGTCTTCGCGGGCTATCTCGGCGGCCGCTCGCTCGAGGCCGTCACGTCGAAGGACGCAGCCGTCCGCGGCCACCGCCTGTTCGGAGGGGAGGAGCTGCAGGGCCTTCCCGTCCATCCGCCCATCCAGCGTTTCCTCGCCCGCTGGCAGCCCGGAGACCCGGTCGTCTACCTCGGCGCCATGTGGGCGCCCTGATCCCTCTGCCTAGGTGAAGCGGTCGTGCAGCGCCGTCTCGTCGGCGACCCAGAGGCCGATAACAAGGGCGGCTGCGACGAGGCCCATCCGGACGGCGAAGCCCGGAGCCCGGCGGTCGAACACGAGGGCGGGAAGACGCCAGACGTAGACGAGGATGTGCACCGAGGCGACCGCGAGCCAGACGACGAAGCTTGTCTTGTGAATCCCGACCCAGGTTCCGGCCCTCTGCCCGGTGGCGAGCAGGACGACCCCGGAGGTGAAGACGATCGCCGTCGAGGCTACGAGGACAGGCGCGAGCAGGCGCATGAAGAGCCACGGCGGGCCTTTGAACCGGTACGAGGCGTCGCCCATGTAGTAGCGAACGAACCGGTAGCCACTGCTTGCGAGCTTGAGGGCGACCGGCGGTATGAGTAGGACGCCGAGGAACATGTGCAGCGTCAAGAGCGGCCGGATGAAGAGGATCGTCACCCCTTCTGCGGCGAGGAGGATGAGGAGGAGCGCCCCGGTGGTCGCGGTCAGCCGCTCGTTGCGCTCCGGTCCGCCGCTTGGCATCGAGCCATCGTAGCCAGAGGCCGGGCTCACACGGTCGCGACCCAGGCTCTGATCGGCTCCACGCGACCGCGGAGCTCGAGCGCGCGCTCTTCGAGACCCGCAGTGTCGAGCTCCGCGGACTCGGCGGCCGCAGTGGAGACGAGGATCTCGCCCTGCCCCGCGCTCGAGGCCAGGCGGGCGGCGGTGTTGACGGGATCGCCGAGCGCGGTGAAGTCGAAGGCCTCTTGCTCCCCGACGGTGCCGACGTACGCGCGCCCGACGTGGACGCCGGCCCCGACCGGGATCCAGGGCTCGTCCCCCAAGTGCCCCGTCGCTTCGAGGAGCTCACGGGCAGATGCGAGGGCGTCCGCGGCGTGGTCGGCGCCCGCGAAGCCGGGGATGAAGAGCGCGACGACCTCGTCGCCGACGAACTTGTCGACGATTCCGTTCCTCGCGTCGACGACGGTCGCCGCCGTCGCATAGAAGCGCGCCATGAGGCGCATGAACTCTTCATTGCCGAGCTTCTCGGCGAGCGCGGTCGAGCCGCGCACGTCCGCGAAGAGCAGGGAGAGCTCGATCTCGGCCCCGCCCGGACGCTTCTCGAGTGCATGGATGCACCCGCTGCAGATGCGCCGGTTGAGGCGGGAAGGTCCGAATCCGAGGAAGCGCAACGCGCTGCCCGGACGGCCGAAGGGCGTATCGCAGAGCTTGCAGCGCGGGTCCGAGGGGAGCGCGCGGTTGAATCGCCGCATCCACGGCGTCCAACAGATGTGGCCGCGCGCCTCGCCCATGAGGACGCGCCGCCATTTCTCCTCCAGCGAGACCTTTGGCCTGCGCCCGAGCATCGACCTGCCCTTCCAGGTTGGAAGCGACGGATGATACGAAAGGAGCTGGCCCGCTAGGCGGGGCTGTTCAAGTCCGCTCAGCCCGCGTGCGCGGGTCGAGGGCGTCCCGTAGTCCGTCGGCGACGAAGTTCGCGCAGAGGACGAGCGTAGCGATGGCGATGCTCGGCACGAAGAGAACCATCGGGTGGAGGACGAAAGCCGCGCGCCCGTCCTGGGCGATCGAGCCCCACGAGGCGGTCGGCGGGTTGATGCCGAGCCCGATGAAGCTCAGGAAGGCCTCTCCGAGGACGACCGCGGGCAGGTCGAGGAAGACCGCGATGATGAGCACTCCGAAGGTGTTCGGGAGGATGTGCCGCGTGACGATGCGGTGCCAGCGCGCTCCGACCGCGCGGGCGGCACCGACGTACTCGTTCTGTTTCAGAGTCGTCACCTGCCCGCGGACGATGCGGGCCGTCGTGAACCAGCTCGCGACTGTGAGCGCCGCGACCATCGTCCAGAACGTCACTTCGCCGTTCGAGCTCAGGATCTGCGTCGTGATGATGGCGAACGGGAGGTAGGGGAGCCCGTAGAGCGCGTCGAGGATCCGCATGAGGACGTCGTCGACCGTCCCTCCGAGGAAGCCGGCAACCGATCCGTAGATAACGCCGACCGTGAGGATCGCGATCGTCCCGGCGAAGCCGATCCCGATCGAGATGCGCCCGCCTCCGGCCACGCGCGTGAAGAGGTCGCGGCCGAACTTGTCGGTTCCGAACGGGTGATCGAGGCTCACGGGCAGGTACGCCTCGCTGAACTTCACTTCGTTCGGGTCGTAGGGAGAGAGGATCGGCACGAGCAGGCAGTAGAGGACGATGGCGGCGAAGATGACTGCCGCCGCCACCGCACCCCGGTTCCGGGTGAAGCGCAGGAATGCGTCCCTCCAGAGGCCGGTGCGCCGAAGCGGCGCGCCGGCGGTTGCTCCGGAAACCCCAGCAGCCCGCTGTTCATGCGGTAGGGAGATCTCTCGGTGGTCGACGGCCATCAGTAGTAAAAGACGTGAAGGGACTGACGAAGTTAGACTGATTGCGGAGAAAAGTCCAGTGATCCTTCCGCGCGAAAGAGATTCGATCGCCCTCGCGGTCGCCCTCGTCAACACCTGGGACGTGCTCAACGACCCGCCCGAGCTTCTCAGGGAGGTCGAGACCCTGCGGGTCGTCCTGCGCGCCTTCGGGCTCGACGAGGACGCCAAGCGGGCGTCCGAGCGCGACCTCGTGTCCGTTCGGCGAGTGCGGGATCGCCTGCGGCGCGCGTTCGAAGCCGACGACGACGGCGTTGCCGTCGCGGAGCTGAACGACCTGGCGCGCGAGGCGGGCGCTGTCCCGCAGCTCGAGCGGGAGAACGGCGGTTGGGCCTTCCGCTACGGGCCAGGCCGGCAGCCGCTCGCCACCGAGCTCGCGGGGCAGGCGGCCGTCGCCCTCCTCGGGGTGATCGAGGAGGAGGGTTGGACGCGTTTCGGCCTCTGTGCGGCGGCGCCCTGTTGCTGTGTCTTCGTCGACCGGTCGCGGAACCGGAGCCGCCGCTACTGCTGCGATCTCTGCGCGGACCGGGCGACCCAGGCGGCCGCGCGGCGGAGGCGCAAGGCGGGCGCGCGCTAGGAGGGCTTGACGAAATACCGTCTGTGCCGCTGAGCCGCGCTGCTCGCCCCGAGGCTTCGTCCTCGGTCGCGCCCGTACCTTTGGGTACGCGCGCTCCCT
>Ga0307296_10000507_pt1 | contig 18565 bp, 17 predicted proteins | sample ER_DNA_153_FD_194467 | JGI IMG/M metagenome (GOLD analysis project Ga0307296, IMG submission 194467) | Bulk soil microbial communities from the East River watershed near Crested Butte, Colorado, United States - ER_DNA_153 | ecosystem: Environmental > Terrestrial > Soil > Floodplain | place... | reverse complement strand
TGACTTCCCACATCAAGTCGCCGGGGCCCTTGTCGGCTATGAAGCCGGCGGGCGGTACTTCCACGCGCGGCACGCCGATGCCGGCAATCCGTTCAGTAACGTAACTCACCCATCCACGACCGGCGACGTCATCGTCGAGCCGTGTGTCACCATCTACGAATATGTCGATGCCCGCGCGGTGCTGGGCCGCGACATGGCATGCGAGGCAATCGAAATGCTGTTCGCGGTAGGCGAGGCGGGAAAAACCCTGCGACAGCGGGACACCGCGAAGGTTCTCGGTGTACCAGTTGGGGCGGGGCAGCGCGCCGGTGGTAGTTGTTAAAAGAGCTTTGGCTTTTGTGGTTGTAAACACGCTTACTTTCCCCGATTTTAGAAAGCTGCCTGCATCTTGCAGTGCTGTTGAGCTAAACTGAAGGCTCTGGGTGCAACAAGGTCAAGCGCGCAATGGCGGTGTCCGAGGCAATACAGACGATCTCGAAGCTGACCCCGCTCGTCGATGTTTTGTTGACGGTCGATGCCGAGGTGAAACCCGTCACGCCGCGGACCATCGATGTATTCGCGGCGACGGGGCGCACACTTGCCGCTGATGCACTGGCTCCATCGCGTCCCGCTTCCGCTCTGGCATTGCAGGATGGGTGGGCACTGAGCGCGGATGAGACCTTGGGCGCTGGCGGCCACGCTCCGTCTCCCCTCGTGCGGACGCCTTCACGCATCGAGGCGGGACAGGCACTGCCCGCGGGAACGGACAGCGTTGCGCCGATTGACGCGGTTAAGGTCATCGGCGGTCGCGCCGAAGCACTTCTTGCCATCAATCCAGGCGACGGTGTCCTGGCAGCCGGAACCGACAGCGACTCGGCGATTCCGTTGCGTCGAGCCGGTGAACGGCTGCGCAGTACGGATCTTGCCGCATTTTCTGCGGCGGGGATTGCACGCATTACCGTGCGCGAGCCACGCATTCGCGTTCTACCCGTGCGCGGCAGCAGCATCATAAGTGCGGCTGGGCGCCTGGTGGCAGCTGACATAGAGCGGCGCGGTGGCGCGGCGCGGTTGGATGAGAGCGGCCGTGGTCTCGACGTCGCTATGGCGGCCGAAAGCGCCGATGCGATTGTCGCAATTGGCGGGACAGGAAGCGGACGCAACGACAGCAGTGTACAGACGCTTGCGCGCGAAGGGCGCCTGACTGTACACGGCCTCGCACTCACACCGGGCGAAACGTCCGCATTCGGTTTTGTCGGTGTTCGCCCTGTGCTGCTGCTGCCCGGACGACTGGATGCTGCACTCAGCACCTGGCTGGTTGTCGGACGATGCTTGCTGGATCGGCTGGCGGCCGTCAAGAGCAGCGAGAACGAGCCTACCGAACCTTTGATTCTCACACGCAAAGTCAGTTCAACGGTGGGTCTGGCGGAAGTAGTCCCTGTGCGCCGCAATGGCGGCGAGGCGGAGCCGATGGCAATCAAATATCTGTCGCTGTCCTCGCTGACGCGCTCCGACGGCTGGATACTCGTTCCAGCCGACAGCGAAGGATATTCCGCCGGATCGGCGGTTCAGGTAAGGCCTTGGCCATGAGTGTCGAAACATGAGCGAGACCAGAAAGCCGAAACCGAGCGCAGAGAGCGATCTTATTGCGCGCGTGCGTGCAGCCGCGCGACAGGAGCAATTTCTTGAAGTCGTTTCGGCGAGTGAAGCGCGGGTACGGTTCGAACAGCATCTCGATCTTGCACCGCTGCCCGCGGAGACGGTCTCTTTGGCCGATGCGCGCACCCGCGTGCTCGCTCACGATGTCGTTGCCGCAGTCGATGCGCCGCCATTCGATCGCGCCAATGTTGACGGCTTTGCCTTGCGTGCGGCGGACACCGTTGGGGCAAGTGACGGACATCCGAAGATCTTTGCACTGAACGAGGAGGTTATAGTCTGCGGACATGCGCCGGCGGTAACGGTCGTTCTCGGTACCTGCACAGCGATCGCCACCGGAGGAGTCATACCACGTGGCGCCGACACGGTGGTGATGATCGAGCAGACCGAACTCATCGAGGAAAACCCTCCACGCATCGAACTGCGGCGTGCTGCCGCCCCGGGGCAGTTCATTTCCTACGCCGGCTCCGACATCGCGCGCGGCGAAACTTTGCTGCGTCGTGGCACGCGCATGGGATCACGCGAGATCGGCATGCTGGCCGCATCCGGTCTCGGTCGCGTGGAAGTGGTTCGACGACCAAAAGTGGCGGTGCTTTCCACCGGCGACGAGTTGGTCGAACCGGGCAGCCCGCTCAAGCCGGCAGGAGTCTATGATAGCAACGGCGCGATCATTGCTGCCGCAGTCAGCGAGGCCGGAGGTGAGCCTCTCGTATTCGGGGCATTTCCGGACGACGCGGCGCTGCTGGAAAAAGCGGTACGCGAAGCGCTCATCGTCAGTGACATGGTCGTGCTCTCCGGGGGCACGTCGAAAGGCGCGGGCGATTTATCGCACCGCGTCGTGTCGCGCCTGGGCCAGCCCGGCATGCTTGTACACGGCGTCGCGCTCAAGCCAGGAAAACCATTGTGCCTCGGCGTTGTCGACGACAAGCCAATCGTCGTCCTGCCTGGGTTTCCGACTTCGGCGATCTTTACGTTCCATGCTTTCGTTGTCCCGGTTATCCGCGCACGCGCCGGCTTGCCGCCGGAAGCAACGCAGACGATCAGTGCGCGTGTTCCGGTGCGGGTTGCGTCCGAAATGGGGCGCAAGGAGTTTGTTTTGGTTTCGCTGATCGAAAGCGATCAGGGCACGATCGCGTTTCCTACTGGAAAAGGCTCGGGAGCGGTGACCAGCTTCTCTCAGGCTGATGGCTTTCTTGAAATCGACGCTCTCGCGTCAGCGCTCGACGCCGGCAGTGACGTGCAGGTAACCTTGATCGGCGATGCAATGCGGGCACCCGATCTTGTGATCATGGGCAGTCATGATGTGGCACTCGATGTGGTGGTCGGCGTGCTTGCCGACCACGGACTTGCGGCCCGTATACTTGCGGTCGGCAGTCTAGGTGGAGTGGCTGCCGCAAACCGGGGCGAATGCGACATCGCGCCCGTTCATCTCATCGATCCGGAAACCGGACAATACAATCGGCACCTTGTGACGTCCGGTCTGAGTCTTGTCCCGGGATGGCGACGGTTGCAAGGAATTCTGTTTCGTCCGGGCGACGCTCGCTTTGAGGGCCGCAGCGCGAACGAAGCGCTGAAGATTATTTTGGCTGATACGTCCGCGCTGATGGTTAACCGCAACGCCGGCGCCGGCACGCGTGTGCTCACCGACAAATTGCTTGGCGGTGCGCGCCCCGCTGGCTACGCCAATCAACCGAAATCCCACAATGCGGTCGCGGCCGCGATTGCACAGCGCCGCGCTGACTGGGGCCTCGCCATCGAACCGGTCGCGAACCTGTATGGCCTCGGCTTTCTGCCGGTCTCTCCGGAACATTACGATTTTCTTGTCGTTGACAACCGGCGTGACCGCCCAGGGATGCAAGTATTTTTGGCCGCGTTGCGTGATGAGCGCGTGCGTGCGCGCATCCGCGCACTCGGCATGCAGCCGGATGGTGATTGACCCGCCGAGGTGTAATGCATGTCGATGTTGCAGTTGATCAAGCGTCTCAGTCTCATCCTGTTGTTGCTGTTTGCGCTTCCCGCGCATGCGCAGTTGCGTGGCCACGGCGGACCGGTGCGGGCATTGGCAATTGCTCCGGACGGCACGCACGCAGTATCAGGCAGTTTCGACACATCAGCGATCCGCTGGTCACTCACTCTTAATACTGCTGAGCAAGTGCTGCGCGTTCACGACGGCGCGGTGAATGACGTCGCGTACCTAAAGGACGGGCGCATCGTGACCGCCGGCACTGACGCCCATATCGCGATCTGGACCCCAGGACAGCAACAGCCCGACAGGATCTTTGATGGCCATACCGCGCCAATAGCGAGTCTGGCGGTCTCACCCGATAACACGATGCTCGCCTCTGCGTCATGGGACCGCACCATTCGCTTATGGCCACTGAATGGTGGCGAGCCTCGTGTGCTTGAGGGCAACGCTCAGAACGCTAACGGCGTTGCTTTTTCACCGGACGGAAAGAACGTTGTAAGCGCGGGCTATGACGCAACGGTACGCATCTGGCCGCTAGCAGGCGGCGGTGAGATCGTCCGCAATTTGCCGACGCCGCTCAACGACGTCGCGGTTGCGCCCGACGGGGAGATCGTTGCAGCCGGGGCGAACGGCAAGGTCTACTTCCTGTCGGCAAACGGCGAGGTTCTTGCCGAGGTCGAAGCATCGCCGACGCCCGTCATCGCTGTCGCAATCTCGCCCGACGGCAACCTCGTCGCGGCAGCTGGTATTCGCGGCTCCGTGGCGGTTATCGAACGTAAGAGTCGCAAGCTCGCGCATACGCTGGTCGGCCCAGGCTTGCCGGTCTGGTCGGTGGCGTTCTTTCCCGATAACCGGACATTGTTGACCGGCGGAACCGACCGAATGATCCGCCGCTGGGATGCCTCAAGTGGAGAACCGATTGGTGCTGTCGCGGTCGGCACGCCCGAAGATCCATTGGCCGCGTATGCCGGGGACCATGGCGCCGAGATATTCCGCGCCTGCGTTGCCTGCCATACGCTATCTCCTGATGAAGGAAACAAGGCTGGTCCGACGCTGTACGGCATTTTCGGCCGCCGCATTGCGACGCTGCCCGGTTACAATTTTTCGCCCGCACTGAAAAAACTCGACATCGTGTGGACGCCAGAGACGGTGTCAAAATTGTTCGAGGTCGGGCCCGAGCACTATACGCCTGGCACCAAGATGCCGGAGCAAACGATCGGGTCGGCGGAAGATCGCAAGGCGCTGGTGGAGTTTCTCGCCAAGGCGACGACGAACAACAAAAGGTGACTAACTTTCGCCCTTCTGTTCCCGTTCGCGGAGGTAGTCTTCGGTCGTGCGGACGGGCGGTCGCTTCGGCGCGCCAAACGGATCAAACTGTTCTTCCGCCATCACAACGACACGGCAATCCTCGCACATACGGATGACGTCGAGTCGTTTCTTCGAGTCCTTGTACATCCAGTGCTTGCCTTCCAGCTTTGCAATGACGCGCTCGACCGAGCTCTTCACTCCGAAAGGTTTGCCGCAGCGGATGCACTCGGCAGGCTGTTCCTGCTTGATGACGCGGCCCAGGGCGGTCGCCGCACGGAAGTCGATTTGCGGCTTGAGGTTTATCACCTTTTCCGGACAGGTCGCCTTGCACAGGCCGCACTGCACGCAGGCGTCCTCGGCAAATCGCAGCACTGGCCGTTCGGGATCATCGGATAGCGCGCCGGTCGGGCACGCCGATACGCAGGACAAACACAGCGTGCAACCTTCCACTCGAACGTCGATCGTGCCGAATGGCGCGCCCTCCGGCAACGGCACGATGTCGACCGGTGCCGGGGCGGCCGCGTGTAACTCGCGGAGAGCGAGCCGCGTCACTTCACGTTTGCTCCCTGTCGGCAAAAATGTTGCGGGCTTCGCTGTGAAATCCAACGCGCCAATCCCGCGCAGTGCGTCACCGAGCGCATCAGGATCATCCGTCTCTATTGTCTCGACACGTGCGCCATCGAAACCAAGACTGGCCAAAATCGGTTGCGCCAGTGCGATTGTTTTTTTCAGGCCGGCAATATCGTGTCGTGCCTTTGCGCGAGTGAGGAAACGCACGGCTGAGGCGCCATATGCATGCGCCGCTGCAACAGCCTCAAGCCCGATCTGTGTGATTTCGTTTACTTCCACTGGCAACACGTTCGCCGGCAGTCCGTTGCCGTGCCGAGCCAGTGCGTCGATCAGTGCGGATCCATGTTCGCCGTCGTGGAATATCACGACGGCCTGCTTGCCTCCGGCCGCACGATAGGTGCTGAGCAATACCCGCAGCTTGCGCAACAGTGCATCGGACGGCGGCAGGGCGTAACTCGCCGCGCCTGTGGGACAGGCAGCAGAACATTGGCCGCAACCCGCGCAGATATGAGCGTCGATCGCGACGTGGTCACCGGCAGGAGCAATTGCACCAGTCGGGCAGAGATCGAGACAGCGTCGGCATCCAACGATCCTCGAGCGCGAATGTGCACACAGATCTTCGCTGAATCTTATGTAACGCGGTTTGTCAAAGGTCCCGGTGAGGTCGCGCGCCTTCAGCACCGCGCGCAAAATCGCTGCAGCATCCCCCGGATCGGCGCGCAGATAGCCATCGCGGAGATCTCCAGCCGGAAAAAGCGATGGTCCGCCCGACAAATCGATAAGAATATCACAGCGGGACATCGCACCATTGCGACCATTCCCAAACTCGAGAGCGGCGCGCGAGGAAGGGTTGGGCGTCGCGTAATCGTCGACTGTGACCTCGAACGCACCGAGATAGCCTTTGGCGGCGCGGATCGTCCCCTTTACCACGGGGAACTCGGTGACGCGTGATGGCGCAAGCTTCGCGTCCGGGCGGATCAGAACGGTGACGTCGAGTTGGTCTTTGAGCAAGTTCGCTGCTTCGATGACTTGCTCGTCACGGCCGTAGAGCAGCGTGATCCCCTCGCTGGTCAATGGCACGAATGGAATGTCCGGCGCCGGTTCGGCCCCTGCGGCGATCAACGCCGCCACTTTGGGTCCGGCTTTGGCACCATCTTCTGACCATCCAGCCGTCTCACGTATATTGACAAACCCGAGCGGCGCGCCGCCTTCGATTTCACCGGCGACTTCGCTGAAAAGAGGCGCTTCCTGGGTACACGCGACGACAAGCGTTTCCGCACCCGCGGCCGCCTTGCGGAAGCGTTCGAGCTCGGCGCGGCAGAATTGGCGGCCTTCGATCACCTCAGTACCGCGACAGGCACGGCGCACCGCTTCACCATCGAGCGGCATGGTGTCTTCGCACGAACAGATCAGAATGGCACGCGGCCGTTCGGCCATTGGGCTCATTAACCTTTTTGTTTGTCCCGCAATTTCGCGGCAATTGGCCATCAAGGCATTGCCTCCGCGGCGCCCTCAGCACCGCGGGACTGGTCTGGGGACCTCCACCGCTATAAATATATGTATTCAAACAGAAAAGGTAGAGCGCGGGACATGCCGCAGGAGACGGCCCAATCGCGAACGGCTTCTGCGCCAGAATTGGTGCTGCCCCCGCCGTTCTCGGCTGTGCGCTTGCGCGAGGTCGGCGACGCTTTTGCTCATGCAACCTCGATTGCGGCGGAGCGGGGCGCCGGCACGCTGGTCTATGTAGGCCGCTTCGATCTGGCCGAATTTGCCGTGGTGGTGGAACCGGACGAACCGTTGATGACAGCTCGCCGCGTTTTCTATGCGGGGATGGCCGCTCTTGCGGAAGCGCTCGTTACCCTCGCGCAGCCGAGCACCTCCGTCACGATCCAATGGCCGGATTCGCTCCTCGTGAACCAGGGCCTCGTGGGCGGAGGGCGCCTCGCCTGGCCGAAAAAAGCTTCCGAAGACAAGGTGACACCTTGGCTGGTTTTTGGCGGCATGGTTCGCACGGTGTCCATGACGGGGAACGAGCCGGGATTGAACCCGTTTGTCACGGCGCTCGAGGAAGAAGGCTTCACCGACACGATGTCGACCCAACTCGTCGAAAGCTTCGCCCGGAATTTCATGCGGGTCGTCGATTCCTGGCAGGAGAACGGTTTCGGCGCCGTGGCAAGAAGCTATCTGGAAAGGATGCCCCGGGAACAGGGTATTCGTCGCGACATTGATGAGAACGGAGACCTGTTGGTCCGCCGCATGGGCAAGGTCGAGGTATCGAAGCAAAAACTCTTGCCGCGGCTCGGCCAGCCGGCCTGGTTCGACGCGGCAACCAGAGGACCACGTAGTTGAAACTTCTTCGTACGATACGCCTGGATGCTTCGGACACATTCGTGTTCGAAACGGCAGCAGAGCCGGGCGAGTGGGCTGTGTCCGGTGCTTTTGCTTTCTGGAATAGTGCCGCGACATCGCTTCAGGGGAAGGCGCGTACTGCGTTTCGCAGCGGCTTCCTCGGAGTGTCGACGCTCGGAAGGTCGACGCTCGTGCAGATCGTGGAAGCGAGCAATGATGATCGGCGCGCCGTCGTCGACTTGCTGGCAAGACAACTGATGACGCATTTCGGCGCACCCACCACCGACGAGGCGATCGCGGCGGCGGAAGAGGAAGTTACTTTCGCTGAATCGCTTTGTACTCAGCCGCTGGACACGCTGGTCGCTGTGCATCGGTCTTTTGAAGAAGGTGCTGTGCGGGAGTCTTTTCGCACGCTACGTCCGCGCAATGGACCAAAGCCCGCCCGCGCTTTCTCCTTCCTTGAGGTCGATGGCGAGGACGAGCAACCGGGTGAAGAAGTCAATTTGATTTCGATGGCCGGGCGCGAACGCAAATGAGCGATTTCTGGATTTCTAGCGGCCATCATCTGCTCGACCGTGGTCGAGAGGGTGGCCTGCACGTGACCGACGAGTTCCTGAAACTATATCTGGCGCGCCCGGAATTGTTGCCGCCGCCCGACGCTTGTGCGGTTGAGAAGACCTTACATGCGAGCCTGCTTGGCGATCCGCGTCTGCCGGTCTCTGCTTCGGACATCGCGTCGATCCATGACCCAGATGCACGCGAAAACTGGCGACTTCTGATCGGTTTTCGCGATCATTTGCTGCGTCATCAAACACTCGAAGCTGCTTTCAGCGCGCTCGTGCGGGACGGCGTTGGCAACATCCCTCCGTTGTTCCTGAACCAACTCGTGCACGTGATTCTGCGCAATGCGCTCGACGGCGTGCAAGATCCTCTCTTGTTACGCGCCGCTGAACTGTTTTACCGCACCCAACGTGTCACCTTGCACGAAGGCTCGTTGCTCGTGGCCGACGAAGAAACGGTTGGTGGAGACAGTCCCGGCCCGGTAACGCCGCTGGTCTCGATGCTCGGCATTCCTCCCGAGGCCGATATCGACATCATCAACAACGACAATGCCGCTAGCTATTGGGAACGTAGTGACCGGTTCGACATGGCGCTCGATTTGACCGCCGGACGTGAGGGACTCGATGCGCTGGCAAAAGTGATGCAGCGGTGGGTCGCGCATGTAATAGGCGTTGATGTGAACATCGAGCCTTTGAAGGAACTGCGCGACGTCAATCTTACCTGGTATGTCGGGCTGGATGCCGACGCCACCGCGATTGGCGATATGCTCTGGCGCGGGGAGGATATCGATGATGCCACTATGGGGCGCGTGCTCGGATTGTTTCGGCTGACCTTCGGGGATCCCTTGGTCATGCTTGATAAAGTCAGAGGCGAGCAGGTCTACCTGATCCTGGCCATGACGCCCGACAAGACCATTCGCATGAAACCGCAGAACTTGCTGACCGGTCTACCGGTCCGGCGTTTGGAGGCTGTCAGTTGAGCGCGACACCGCTTGCGACCATCCCCGTCGGTGTTCTGGTCGAGCGCAGCAAGGGCGCAAGTCAGTGGGTTGACTTTCATTGGCGTCCGATTGGCGTGCTGACCGGCGTCCCGGACGCGGCGCCATGGACCAAGCTTTCAGATGACGGCGAGCGGGCAACATTCTACGTCGGTGCGGCCGACGTCGAACTGTACCGAACGGAAACGGCGAACTATCGCGACAACCTGAATACGGAAACACCCCTGTTGTGGATCATCCTGCGACCCGTCGAACGCGATCCTCCTTACGAATTGGCCTTGGTCACAGCAGATCCGGCCGAGGGTGAGGCGATGACCGAAACCGGCGTCAACGTGGTTGAAGCGGTGGCGATGCCGAAATCGATGCAGGAATCGATTGCAGCTTTCGTCGCCGAGCACCATGTTGAGCAGGAGTTCGTGAAGCGCAAACGCGATCGCGCCAATCCCGAGGCCTTGGCGCGCCGAGGGCCGCTGACAGGCGGAGATCGCAAATGAGCGACGAAGAAAATTTCATCAGTCGGTGGTCGCGGCGCAAACGCGAAGCCGCTGACGAAGCCGCACAGCCGGAAAAAGCCGATCCGGCGCAGATCGATGCGTCCGAAGAACCCGGACCCGGTTCGCAGACATCGACAGCATCATCGTCGAAGGAATTTAATGTAAGCAGCCTGCCGCCGATCGAAACGATCGGTGCTGGAACGGACATCACCGCATTCATGCAGCCAGGTGTGCCGGGTGCCCTGCGGCATGCGGCCCTTCGCCGCGTCTGGGCCGCCGATCCGGCGATCCGCAACTTTGTCGGCCTGAACGAGAACTATTGGAACGATGCTGCAGGCGCGGCGGCAGCGCCCGGTTTTGGCGATCTGGATCCGGGTGTCGATGTGAAGCGTATGGTGTCGGAGCTGTTCGGCGACTCTGCTCCGGAGAAACCTGAACGCGAATCTCAAGCGATGTCTACCACTCCGGCAGTCGTTTCCGAGCAGGTAGTGGGCCAGACCGACCAGAAGCCCTTGCCCACTCAGGAGCGCATTGAAAGCACCGAGGCACCCGCAACCGAAGTTGCTGCGGTGCACAATGAACCTGAGGGGCAATCAACGCGGAGCGCGATCCGGCGCCATGGCGGCGCATTGCCGGAATGAAGATCGCGCAGGATTGTTCCATAGTTATAGCCCCAAGCTATTGACCCACCTTCCAGTGGGCCATTACGCTTTCATTGTCATAATTCGAAACAAGAAACTTCAATGAAAGACCCCGGTCTATCGGAAGCGATCCGCGTTGCTGGTGGTGTAAGCGAACTTGCCCGTGAAATAGGCATCTCGCAGCCCTCCGTTTCAAACTGGATTCGGGTCCCCGCTGAGCGGGTCGTTTTAGTTGAAGCCGCAACTGGTGTCGACCGCGCGACCCTCCGGCCAGATCTCTATGGGACAAAGGTGATCGCCGTCGACGAGGTCGACCTCGCACGGGCCCAGGAATACGCGCTGCTTGCCACCTTGCTGATGCGCGCCCCCGATGCGGCTTTCTTGTCCAAGCTCTCAGCGCTGCGCGCCGATGCCTCGCCGCTCGGCTTGGCGCACGCCGCGCTTGCCGAAGCCGCCGAGGGCACCACGGCCGAAAAAGTCGAACGCGAATATTTCGACCTGTTCATCGGGCTCGGCCGTGGCGAACTTATGCCATATGGATCGTATTACCTCACGGGGTTTCTGCATGAACGTCCGCTGGCGCGCCTGCGCGAAGATCTCGCGCGCATCGGGATCGCTCGTGCTGAAGGCATGGTTGAGCCGGAGGACCACGCCGGCATTCTCTGTGAGATCATGTCGGGTCTGGCAAGCCGCCGGCTGCCGGCGCCGCCGGATTCAGACCGCATGATCTTCGAAAAACACATGGCGCCCTGGATCGGTCGTTTCTTTACCGATTTGGAAAATGCGGCAGCTGCAGATTTCTACAAACGGCTGGGAACCCTCGGCCGTGTCTACATGGACATCGAAGCGGAAGCCTTCGACATGCCGGCGTGAGGCAGACGAAGAAGTTCCATTGGAGTTTCAAGGAGGGAACGGCGATGAAAGAACGAGATAAATCAAAAGTGGGCCGTCGCGACTTCCTGCGCGCGATGGGCGCGGGCGCGGGTCTGGCCGTGACCGCGGCTGCACCGCTCGCCACCGAGGCCGCTGCGTCGGAATCCGATGCGGACAAGAAGAAGGCCCGTTACCAGGCGAATTCCACCGACGTACAGACCTTCTACAAGGTCAACCGATATCCAAGCTGAGGGAGGCCGAGCCGTGTTGATCAAAAGAACAGAGCGCCAGACACGTCGCAGCAATCTCGCAGCGACAGTCGGCCGTCAATCGGGCGTTGGTCTCGATCGTCGTAGCTTCTTGCGCCGTTCCGGCCTCGTCGCCGGCGGCTTGGCAACGATCGGTGCGCTGCCGCTTGCCAGCGTGCAGAAAGCGGAGGCGGCCGGCCCCAACGTCGCGGGCGCCACCATCCGAAAAAATATCTGCACGCATTGCTCCGTCGGCTGCACCGTGCTCGCCGAAGTGTCGAACGGCGTGTGGGTCGGTCAGGAGCCGGGTTGGGACAGCCCGATCAATCGTGGTTCGCATTGCGCCAAAGGTGCAGCAACCCGTGAGCTGGTGCATGGCGATCGCCGTCTGCGCTACCCGATGAAGCTCGTGAACGGTCAATGGACCCGCATCTCGTGGGATACCGCCATCAATGAGATCGGCGACAAGATGAACGAGATCCGGAAAAAGTCCGGTGCGGAGTCGGTTTACTGGCTGGGGTCGGCCAAGTTCACAAACGAGGGTTCCTATCTCAATCGTAAATTCGCGGCGTACTGGGGGACCAACAATTCGGATCACCAGGCGCGCATCTGCCACTCGACCACCGTCGCGGGCGTAGCCAATACCTGGGGCTACGGCGCGATGACCAATAGCTACACCGACATTCGCAATTCAAAGACGCTGTTGTTCCTCGGCGGCAATCCCGCCGAAGCGCATCCGGTGTCCTTGCAACATCTGCTCGAAGGCAAAGAGCTCAACCGCGCCAACTTCATTGTTTGCGATCCGCGTATGACACGGACTGGTGCGCACGCGACCGAATATGTACGGCTACGCCCGGGCACGGACATCCCGGTGCTCTATGGAATGCTCTGGCATATCTTCAAGAACGGCTGGGAAGACAAGCAGTTCATCGAGCAGCGCGTTTACGGCATGGACGACATCCGCAAGGAGGTCGAAAAATACACGCCGGAGGAAGTCGAGCGCATCAGCGGTGTTCCGGGCGAGCAACTCAAGCGCGTCGCCGAAAAATTCGCGAAAGATAGACCGTCTTGTCTCATCTGGGCGATGGGCCAGACGCAGCATACGGTTGGTACTGCGAACGTTCGCGCGAGCTGCATCCTGCTGTTGGCAACAGGCAACGTTGGTGGTCCGGGCATGGGCGCCAACATTTTCCGCGGTCACACCAACGTTCAGGGCGCGACCGATCTCGGCCTCGATATCGTGACCTTGCCGCTCTACTACGGACTCGCCGAGCCGGCATGGCGGCACTGGAGCCGTGTCTGGGAAGAAGACTACGAGTGGCTGAAAGGCCGTTTCGATACGCCGGCGCTGATGACCACTCCGGGTATTCCCTCGACGCGCTGGCATGATGCAACGTTGTTAGCCAAAGACCAGGTCGCCCAGACCGACAACATCAAGTGCATGTTCGTGATGGGCCACGGCGGCAACACCGTCACGCGTATGCCGGAAGCGGCGAGAGCGATCGCGAACCTGGAGCTGCTGGTTGTCGCCGACCCGCATCCGACCACCTGGGCGGTGCTTGGTGAGCGCAAGAACGGTACTTATTTGTTGCCGGCTGCCACCAGCTACGAAACCGATGGATCGCGCGTCGCTTCCAACCGTGCGATGCAGTGGGGCGAACAGATCGTAAAGCCGATCTTCGAGTCCAAGGACGACCTGGAGATCATGTATCTCCTCGCCAAGAAACTCGGCTTTGCCGACAGGATGTTCAGGAACATCAAGGTCAACGGCAACCTGCCGGTGGCGGAGGATATCCTGCGCGAGATCAATCGCGGCGGCTGGTCGACCGGCTACTGCGGCCAGTCGCCGGAGCGCATAAAGTCACATATGGCCCACCAGGCCGATTTCGACATGCTCACGCAGAAGGCGACGACAGGCCCCAATAAGGGCGACTACTATGGTCTGCCGTGGCCATGCTGGGGCTCGCCGGCGATCCGCCATCCCGGCACGCCACTCCTCTACAACACGAACCTCTCGATCAAAGAAGGCGGCGGGACCTTCCGCGCCCGCTTCGGCGTCGAGCGCGAGGAGAAACTGCCGGACGGCAGCACCCGCAAGGTCAGCCTGCTCGGCAATGGCTATTATTCGAAGGACTCCGAAATCAAGGACGGCTATCCGGAGTTCACCTATGGCGTACTCAAGAAGCTCGGCTGGGACAAGGATCTCACCGAGGCCGAACTCGCCGTGATTAGCAAGATCAACCCCGCGACGCCCGATGCGGTGTCGTGGTCGATCGACTTGTCCGGCGGCATCCAGCGTGTCGCGATCGAGCACGGGTGCATCCCATACGGGAATGGCAAGGCACGGGCGAATGCCTTCGGTTTGCCGGATGCGATCCCGGTCCATCGCGAGCCGATCTATACGCCGCGCGCCGAACTGGTGGAGAAATATCCGACGCTGCCCGACGCCAAGCAGTTCCGTCTGCCGAACATCGGCTTCACGGTTCAGAAGGCGGCGGTCGAGAAGGGTATCGCCAAGCAGTTCCCGCTCATCCTCTCATCCGGTCGTCTGGTCGAATACGAAGGCGGCGGCGAAGAAACCCGGTCGAACAAGTGGCTGGCCGAGTTGCAGCAGGACATGTTCATCGAGATCAATCCTGTCGATGCCGCCGATCGCGGCATCAAGGATGGCTCGGGGGTCCTGGTCTCGGGCGCCGAGATGCCAAGCGGCAAGGTCTGCCGCATGAAGGCGCTCGTCACCGAGCGGGTCGGCAAGGGAGTCACTTGGTGCCCGTTCCACTTCGCCGGCTGGTTCATGACCGAGGATCAACGCGGCAAGTATCCAAAGGGCGCCGACCCAATCGTGCTGGGTGAAAGCGTGAACACGCTCACCACCTACGGCTACGATCCGGTGACCGGAATGCAAGAACCCAAAGCCACCCTCTGCCAGATCAGGGCGGCGTAAGGAGGAAATGTCATGGCTCGAATGAAATTCCTCTGTGACGCCGACCGTTGCATCGAATGCAACGCCTGCGTTACGGCCTGCAAGAACGAACACGAGGTGCCGTGGGGCATCAACCGCCGGCGCGTCGTCACGATCAATGACGGCAAGCCGGGAGAGCGCTCGATCTCCATGGCGTGCATGCACTGCACGGATGCGCCCTGCGCGGCGGTGTGCCCGGTAAACTGCTTCTACACCACCGCGGACGCAGTGGTGCTGCACTCCAAGGATCTGTGCATCGGCTGTGGTTATTGCTTCTACGCCTGTCCGTTTGGCGCTCCGCAATATCCGAAGGTCGGCAACTTCGGCTCGCGCGGCAAGATGGACAAATGCACGTTCTGCGCCGGCGGCCCCGAAGCCGACTTCAGCAAGGAAGAGTACGAGAAATACGGCTCCAATCGCCTGGCGGAAGGCAAGCTGCCGCTGTGCGCCGAAATGTGCTCGACCAAATCGTTGCTCGCCGGCGACGGCGACGTCATCGCCCAGATCTACAAGGAGCGCGTGGCGAAACGCGGTTACGGCTCCGGTGCCTGGGGCTGGCAGACGGCTTATCGCGAGTCGATTGCGACCTGATCGATCATATCGACGGCGCACAGATGATTTCGTGCGCCGTCGGGCCGGCAACAAGAAACGTGGTGTCATAGGAGAGGATGGGCATGGCGAAGCCGTTCGAAAGGATCCGCTTTATTGTTGGCGCACTCGCACTGGCAATTTTCATTGCCGTGGCGGCGCCGGCGTCCGCGCAGCAGAGTGGTGCTCAGGTCAATCCGACGGCTCTGTCAGTGAAGGAGCAGCAGCTCCTTCAGGAAATGAGCAGAATTCAGGGGCGCGGCACGATTCCGGACGTGAAGTCATATGTGCTTGAGCAGCCCGCGGGGCGCGAGTGGCGTCAATTCCACGAAGTGACCTTGCGCTGGATCGCCGGCATCGCCGTACTCGGCATGCTCGCCTTGATCGTCATCTTCTATCTCGTGCGCGGCATGGTGATGATCAAGAGCGGTCGTTCCGGCCGCAAAATCGAACGCTTCAACGGTTTCGAGCGCTTCGTTCACTGGATGACGGCGACCTGTTTCATCATTCTGGCGCTGTCGGGCCTCAACATTACGTTTGGCAAACCGTTGCTTTTGCCGCTCATCGGTCCTGAGGCGTTCACGACCTGGTCCGAATTGGCGAAGTACGCGCACAATTATCTAAGCTTCCCCTTCACCATCGGCGTCGTGCTGATCTTCCTGATGTGGGTGGGCGGCAACATTCCCAACAGCGTGGACGTTGAGTGGGTCAAGCGCGGCGGCGGCATGATCGGCGATGACCATCCGCCGGCCTATCGGTTCAATGCCGGCCAGAAGATGATCTACTGGATCGTCGTGATCGGCGGTGGTGCCTCGGCCGTGACCGGCTATCTGCTGCTGTTCCCCTTCTATGCGGCTGGCATCGAGGGAATGCAGCTCGCCCAGGTCGTCCATGCGGTCGTCGCGATGCTGTTCGTCGCGGCCATGCTGGGGCACATCTACATCGGTACGATCGGCATGGAAGGCGCCTTCGAGGCGATGGGGGAAGGCACCGTTGACGTCAATTGGGCGAAAGAGCATCACCGCCTGTGGTTGGAGGAGGAGTTGAGGCGCACTCCGAAGGGCGCCCGGGCTCAGCCTGCCGAATAGTTAAGCCAGAACTCCTGCGCATAACGCCCGGCTTCAAACCCGGGCGTTTTGCTATAAGGGACCATGCGCATTATCGGTCTTGCAGGCTGGAGCGGTTCGGGCAAAACCACGCTGATCACCAAGCTGATCCCGCGACTTATCGCGCGTGGGGTCAAAGTCTCGACGCTCAAACACGCCCATCACGGATTTGACCTGGACCAGCCGGGCAAGGATTCGTTCTTCCATCGCGCCGCCGGTGCGACGGAAGTGATCATTTCGTCAGCCAGGCGCTGGGCGATCCTACACGAACTGCGTGAGGAGCCCGAGTGGGACCTGCGTGGCCTCGTCGCAAAGATGTCGCCCGTCGATCTCGTGCTGGTCGAGGGATTCAAGCGCGATACATTTCCGAAGCTTGAAATTCACCGAGCCGAAAACGGCAAGCCGCTCATCCATCCCGAAGACCCGCATATCGTTGCTATCGCCGCGGATACCGCGTTGCCACAGGCAAAGGTGCCCGTCATCGATCTTAATGATATCGAGGCGATCGCCGACCTGCTCCTGGCACACGCCGTACCGGTCGGCGCAGCGCAAGCCACCGCAGCTGCAAGGAGCCGGTAATGACTCAACTCACCGACGACTGTTTCGCCTTTTCGGGTCCGTTGCTGCGGCTCGACGACATGGAACGGTTGATCCGCGAGCGAATTTTTCCCGTCACCGAAACCGAGCGTGTGCCGTTGCATGGCGGGCGCGGGCGCGTCGTCGCGCAAGATGTCAGCGCACCGGTCGACCTTCCGCCATTCGACAATTCTGCCGTCGATGGCTACGCGGTGCGGCATGCCGATTTACAGCCTGACAAGGAAACGACGCTGCCGGTGTCCGGTCGCCTGACCGCCGGCGCGCGCGCAAACCTCGCGCTAAAACCGGGAATGGCCGTCCGTATTTTTACCGGCGCTGCCATGCCTAAGGGCGCGGACACCGTTTTCATGCAGGAGGATGTGACGGTCAAAGGCGACCACGTGACGGTGCCAAAAGGGTTGAAACTTGGCGCCAATCGCCGCCTTACCGGCGAGGATGTCGCGGCTGGAGCGATCGTCCTGCGGTCGGGCACGGTGCTCGAAGCACAGCACATTGCGCTCGCCGCTGCGCTCGGTCTGACCGAGATCTTGGTGCGGCGGCGGCTCAAGGTTGCGATCTTTTCGACCGGCGATGAAGTCATCGAACCCGGTTCGGTTCGCGCCGGTGCCGCAATCTACGACTCCAATCGCTTCCTACTTACCGAGCTCCTCGAACGACTAGGCGCGGTTGTGACCGACCTTGGGATTCTCGCCGACGAGCCTGAAAAACTTTCACGTCGGCTGGCCGAAGCGGCAGCCGGTCACGACCTCATTGTTACATCCGGGGGCGTATCGACCGGGGAGGCTGACTACGTGCGAGAGGCCGTCGAACGGATCGGCAATCTCGTGTTCTGGCGGGTTGCCATCAAGCCGGGGCGGCCAGTGGCGCTTGGAGTGATCCAGGCGGCATCTGGACACGGCGCAGCATTCGTCGGATTGCCCGGTAACCCGGTCGCGGTCTTCGTCACATTCGTGCGTATCGTGAAACCGCTGTTGCGACGACTATCGGGCGCGCGCCCGGACAGACTTATTCCACTGCCGGTCCGTACTGCATTCGCGTACAAAAAAAAGAAGGACCGTCGCGAATACGTCCGTGTGGCACTCAAGCGCGCGCCCGATGGCGAAATCGAAGCGGTCAAGCACCCGCAGGACGGTGCGGGCATTCTTACATCGTTGACGGAGACAGACGGATTGCTGGAATTCCCCGAGGATGTGACGACGATCGAACCGGGAGCCCGCGTCGGCTTCCTCTCCTACGCAACTCTGATCGGCTGACAGCCGCTTTTTTTACGCGCCGAGGCGCACGCCGCTCGTCGTATAGGCTTTGTCGACCGGCTCCTGGATGCTGTTGAGCACCACACCGCCAATCACGGCGATAATAATGGCGGCCACGCAAGCCATAATGAAGCTCTTCATTTAATAGGCTCCTCTCCCACACCCATAGCTTCTTACCATGACAAATATGAACGCTCGTCAGGGCGGTCAAGACGAAATTCTGCGAAGCAAATTACTCAGGTATGTTGCAATGCAATGCGCTCGGCTTTTGCCGCGTCTTCAGGAGTGTTCACGTTGAAGAACGGGTCGACCGGCTGGTCCGGCCAATCGGCAATAGCGACACCATGCCGGGCAGTCCAGATCTCGATCTTGTGCAGATCTTCCTCGACCAGCGCTTTGCGCAGGTCCTCGCGCAGCGCC
>Ga0307296_10000505_pt1 | contig 18613 bp, 12 predicted proteins | sample ER_DNA_153_FD_194467 | JGI IMG/M metagenome (GOLD analysis project Ga0307296, IMG submission 194467) | Bulk soil microbial communities from the East River watershed near Crested Butte, Colorado, United States - ER_DNA_153 | ecosystem: Environmental > Terrestrial > Soil > Floodplain | place... | reverse complement strand
CGGCTATCAACCCGGCCGCTTCCCGATCATCGGCGCCGGCGAATTGCCGTTCCTGATGACGAACGCCAAAGGCGGCACGCAGGCGCTCGATGCCTGGTATCGCAAATACGCGGCGCAGGAGATGAAGGACGTCAAGTTCTGCCTGGCCTTCGTGCACGATCCCGGCGCATTTCATTCGCGCTCGAAAAAGATCGTCGTCCCCGATGACATCAAGGGCATGAAGATCCGTCCGGCGCACGCCACGATGGCAACCTTCGTGACACAACTTGGCGGCACCAACGTTCAGGCATCGGCGCCGGAAGTGCGTGACGTCCTCGAAAAAGGCGTCGCCGATGCGGTGACATTCCCCTGGGGGTCGGTCGTGCTGTTCGGGATCGACAAGGTGACGAAGTACCACCTGGACATGCCGCTCTACGTGACGACCTTCGCCTTCGTCTTCAACAAGGATAAGTACAACCAGATGTCAGCGGCGCAGAAGAAGGTGATCGACGATCACTGCACGCCCGAGTGGGCGCTGAAGGTGGCCGCGCCATGGGCGGAGTTCGAGCATGCCGGCATTGCCAAGATCAAGGCGGAAGCCGGTCACGAGGTCTACGAGCCGACGCCGGCGCAGATCGCGGAGTGGAAGAAGGCCGCGCAGCCGCTTGAGGAAAAATGGGCTGAGAACGTCAAGAAGACTGGCGTCGATCCAGCCGTCGTGATGAAAGAGTTGAAGGCGCAACTGTCGAAGGAAGGCGCCGGCTACTGAGGGCGGGCGGCGCGACCTCGACGATACCAGTAATGTAACGGCGGCGGACGTCCCGCTGCCGTTTCCTGCCAGAGGTCTTGCTGGGGGCTGAGGGCGCATGAAACGCGTCTACATGGATCGTTTCATCGATTCGATCGAATGGGTGGCGGCCTTTTTCGTTGGGATTGTCGCGCTCAACATCTTTGTCGCGGTGCTGCTGCGAAACCTGTTCGCCTATTCAATCCCCGACTCCTACGATTTCGGCCGGTTGATGCTCGGCATCCTCATTTTCTGGGGAATCGCCGCCACCTCCTATCGCGGCACGCATATCACCGTGGATCTTGTCTGGAGCAATGTCGGGCCGCGCTATCAGCGGATGATCGACATCTTGGCAACGCTGGTGCTGCTGTTCGTCGTCACGGTGCAAACCTACACCCTGTTCGACAAGGTGATGACGACGCGCGCCGACAACGTCCTCACCTTCGACCTGCGGCTGCCGACCTGGCCATTCTTTCTGATTGCCTGGCTGGGTGATGTTTCCGCGGTGCTGTTGATTGCGATCCGGACCTATCGCCTCATCTTTCATCCGGACTATATGGTGGATCCGGTCGTGCAAAAAGAAATCAAACCAGTCGAATAGCGATGAGCACCGACGCCGTCGCGATCATCGGTTTTCTCGCGCTGTTCGCGCTGATGCTGCTGCGCGTGCCGGTGGGCATGGCAATGGGCCTCGTCGGCGTATCTGGCTTCGCCTATCTCAACGGCGGCGCGCCGGCGCTCAAGCTCGTCGGTCAGACCTCGATGCGGACGGTCACCGACTATACCTTTGGCGTCATTCCGATGTTCCTGCTGATGGGCGCCTTCGTCACCCATTCCGGTATGAGCCGCGAGCTGTTTCGCGCGGCCAATACCTTTGTCGGACATCTGCGCGGCGGACTGGGCATCGCAACCGTGGCCGCCTGCGGCGGTTTTGCCGCCATTTGCGGCTCTTCCGTCGCCACGGCCGCGACGTTCTCGACCGTCGCCTACCCCGAGATGCGCCGCTTCGGTTACCCGCAGAGCTTTGCTACCGGCGTGATCGCAGCGGGTGGCACGCTCGGCGCCATGCTGCCGCCGTCAACCGTGCTGGCGGTCTACGGCATCATCACCGAGCAGGATATCGGCAAGCTGTTCATCGCCGGCATCATTCCTGGCCTGCTGGCCATCTGCATGTACATGGCGACGATCGCCATCCTTGGATGGATGTGGCCGAAGTTCCTGCCGACCGGTCCGCGCAGCAACTGGGCAGAGCGTCGTGCCGCGCTGAAAGACATCTGGGCACCGTTGCTGCTGTTCGTTTTTGTCATTGGCGGTCTGTACGGGCTGCCATTCCTGCCGCGATTCACACCCACGGAGGCCGGCGGCGTCGGTGCGAGCGGCGCCTTCCTGATCGGCCTGTTAAGCGGACGTCTCGACAAGAACGGAATTCTCAGCTCGCTGCTGCAGGCGACGCGCACCGCGGCAGCCGTGTTCACCGTACTGATCGGCGCACTGCTGTTCGGCTACTTCCTCACCGTCACGCAGACCCCGCAGAAGGTGACGGAGTTCCTCACCGCGCTCGGGCTCGGCCGCTACGGCGTGCTGGCACTGATCATGCTGATGTACCTGGTGCTCGGCTGCCTAATGGACGCGATGGCGATGATCATCCTGACCATCCCGATCATTTTTCCGGTCATCACACATCTGAGCTTCGACCCGATCTGGTTCGGCGTCATCATCGTGATGACCGTTGAGCTCGGCCTGATCCACCCGCCGGTCGGCATGAACGTGTTCGTAATAAAAAGCGTGATCAAGGACGTCACCTTTTCAACGATTTTCAGGGGCGTCATTCCATTTATCCTGACCGACCTCATCCGGCTGGTCATCCTGATCGCCTTCCCGATGCTCGCTTTGTGGCTGCCCTCGCAAATGAAGTGAGTTCCGTGCTATATAGTTTGGCTCCCAACTATCTGCCGAAGGCCTGACGATGGAACGATCGTTCAAGAAAGAAGTGCAGGCGCTGAAGCTCGGCGAAGGCGAAACCTTTCGCGGCGAAGGCATCCTGGCCGTCACCAAGGCGTTGCTGCAGTCGGGCGTCTCTTACGTCGGCGGATACCAAGGCGCCCCGGTCTCGCATCTGCTCGATGTGCTGGTGGACGCCGAAGACATTATGTCCGACCTCGGCGTGCACCTGGAAACCTGTTCGAACGAAGCGTCGGCTGCGGCGATGCTCGGCGCGTCGATCAATTATCCGCTGCGCGGCGCGGTGACCTGGAAATCCATCGTCGGCACCAATGTCGCCGCCGACGCCCTATCGAACCTCGCCTCACCCGGCGTGATCGGCGGCGCGATGATCATCCTCGGCGAAGACTACGGCGAAGGCGCAAGCGTCATCCAGGAACGCTCTTACGCCTATGCGCTCAAATCATCGATGTGGCTGCTCGACCCGCGGCCCGAACTTTCTTCGATCGTTCGCACGGTGGAAAAGGGCTTCGAGCTGTCCGAAGCCAGCCATGCGCCGGTGATGCTGGAATTGCGCATCCGCGCCTGTCACGCTACCGGCGAATTTGCCGCGAAAAACAATCGCAAGGGTGTCGTGTCGGGCCTCGACAAACTCCCGGGCCCGCCGCGCTTTGAATACGGACGGCTCGCGCATCCGCCGGTGATCTTCACGCAGGAGCGCCTGAAGGTCGAGGAACGCCTGCCGGCCGCGCGCGCCTTCATTCGCGAGCACAAGCTCAATGAGACGATCGACGGCGATATCGCCGACATCGGCATTATCGTGATGGGCGGACTGACCAACAGCGTGCTGCGCGCGCTCGAACGCGTCGGGCTTGCCGATGTGTTCGGCAAGTCGCGCGTGCCCATACTGGTGCTCAACGTTGTGTATCCACTGGTGCCGGAAGAAATCACCGCCTTCTGCGCCGGCAAGCGCGCGGTGCTGGTGGTCGAGGAAGGCTATCCCGACTACATCGAGCAAGCGGTCAATGTCGAACTGCGTCGCGCCGACATCAATACGCGCGTGCTCGGCAAGGGGCCGCTTCCGCGCGCCGGTGAATATGCGTCCGATGTATTGCTCGAGGGCCTTGCTGCATTCCTGCAGGACGCGCGACCGGCCGGCATCGACGCCGACACGATCGCGGAAAAGGCGCGAGGCCTTGTCGCCCACAAGGCAAAGGCGGCGGCCGCGCTCGGACCCCTGCCCCCACGCCCGCCCGCCTTCTGCACCGGCTGTCCGGAACGGCCTGTATTTTCCGCAATCAAACTGATGCAACGCGAGCTCGGCCCGACCCATATCAGCGCCGACATCGGCTGCCACTCGTTTGCGACGTTCGCGCCCTTCTCGCTCGGCAATTCGATCCTTGGCTACGGCATGTCGCTCGCAAGTGCTGCCGCCGTGACGCCAAACATGGACAGGCGCCCGATCGCGATCATGGGTGACGGCGGCTTCTGGCATAACGGGCTGATCACCGGCGTCGCCTCGAATCTCTTCAACAAAGGCGATGGCGTTCTGATCATCATGCAAAACGGCTACGCCTCGGCCACCGGCCAGCAATATATCCCCTCGAGCGCCATGAGCCGCAGCGGATCGGCACCCGGCATGGATATCGAGAAGACCTTGCGCGCCATGGGCGTGCACTGGCTACGGAAGGTGCGCACCTACAGTGTCAGCGTCATGGTGAACACGCTCAAGGAGGCGATGAAGACCGCCGAGCGCGGCCTGAAGGTGATTATCGCCGACGGCGAATGCCAGCTCGCGCGCCAGCGTCGCGTTCGCGTCGAGGATGCCGAAAAGCTCAAGCGTGGCGAACGCGTGATCCGCACGCGCTTCGGCGTCGACGATGAAATCTGCACGGGCGACCATTCCTGCATTCGTCTTTCGGGCTGTCCCTCGTTGACGGTGAAACCTTCGCCCGATCCGCTGCGGTCCGATCCGGTGGCGACCGTGATCGAATCCTGCGTCGGCTGCGGCCTGTGCGGCGAGGTCGCGCACGCGGCCGTGCTCTGCCCGTCTTTCTATCGCGCCGAGATCGTGCGCAACGCGACCTGGCGCGAGCGCGCGAAACACCGCGTCCGCCAGAAAGTCATCGGCTGGCTCGGCGGCTACGGCGGAGAAGCGGCGGCATGAGATCCTCGCGCCCCATCACCCTGCTGATCGCCGCACTTGGCGGCGAGGGCGGCGGCGTGCTGACGGAATGGATCGTATCCGCCGCGGCGAGTGCGGGTTATCCGGTGCAGAGCACGTCGATCCCGGGTGTCGCACAACGCACGGGCGCCACGACCTACTACATCGAGATTTTGCCGGTGCAGGCCGCCGAACTGGAAGGAAAGCGTCCGGTGCTCGCGCTCACGCCCGGCGTCGGCGACATTGACGTCGCGGTCGCGAGCGAATTGTTGGAGGCCGGCCGCACGGTGGCGAACGGTTTCGTCACGCCCGAGCGCACGCACGTCATCGCCTCGCTGAGTCGCTTCTATGCCATGGACGAGAAAATCGCCATGGGCGACGGCCGTTTTGACCAGGACAGGTTGATCAGGATTATCAGGGAGTATTCGAAAGACGCCTTGCTTGTCGACATGGACGCGCTGGCAAAGCAGAGCGGTTCGATCATCAACGCGGTGATGCTTGGGGCCATCGCCGGCTGTGGTCGGCTGCCGATAAAGCCGGAGCAGTTCGAGGCGGCGATCCGCGAAGACGGCAAGTTGGTGGAGAGTAATCTGCGCGGATTCCGCAGCGGCTTTGAAGCGGCGCGCGCGAACCTCCCGCCCGCGAAAGCGACCGACAAAAAGATGCGCGCCGCGGCGACGCCGGCCATGGTCGAACATGAAGTCGCGCGCACGTTCCCTGCGGTCGCCCAGACAACCGGGCTCGAAGGTGTGCGTCGACTGATCAATTACCAGAACGTTCCCTACGCGTGGCTTTATCTCAGCCGGCTGCGACCGATCGTCGAAGTCGACCAGATCGGCGGCGCGCAAGGTAAACTGCTCAAGGAAGTCGCGCGACACCTCGCAGTACGCATGTCGTACGAAGATGTTGTGCGGGTCGCGCAGGCGAAGATTGCGCCGGCGCGCATGCAGCGCATCGCGCGCGACGAACTGCACGTGACCACCGAGCCTTATTCCGTGCACGACTTCCTCAAGCCCGGCATCGAGGAAATGTGCCAGCTGCTGCCGCCGTTCCTGGCGAAGCCGATCCTGCGGATGGCCGAGCGCAGAGGCTGGCTTGGCCGCGTTTATTTCGGCATGGAGGTGGACTCCACGACGGTGAGGGGCTTTTTGCGTTTCCTGGTGCTCGCAAAGCTGCGCCGCCTACGGCCCTTTGGTTATCGTTACAAGCAGGAACAACAACAGATCGAAAGTTGGCTGGCTCTGATCCGGGAAGCAGCGCGAAAGTCACCACAGCTCGCGCTCGAGGTCGCCGAATGCGCGCGACTGATCAAGGGCTATGGCGATACGCATGCGCGCGGGCTTGCCAATTACCGCGCCATCGAAACGCGCGTGATCCGGCCGGCGCTGGCCGGCGAGATTGCGCCGGCGCGGGCGTGCGATGCGCTCGCCAACGCGCGCACCGCGGCGCTTGTCGATCCGGAAGGCGAGGGCCTTGCCAAATGCCTCGCTGAAATCGACGCGCCGGCAATGCGCATCGCCGCGGAGTAGAGCCATCGCTTTTACGTGTGCGATACGCAGCGCCTCGATCCGTCATGCCCGCGCTTGTCGCGGGCATCCCGCTTAGTCGGGCACGACATTGCGTCCCAAGCGAGATGGCCGGGACAAGCCCGGCCATGACATTGGCGGCTAGCGCCCAGAATGACAAAGCCCACCCATGACAGGTCATCCGTTGTCACCCCCTGCCCCGTCGGATAAGACTTTGCGCCAATAAAAGGCGTCTTTCGGACCGAATGGCCCGAACGGGCGACAAGAACCGCGGACGGACGACCCAGGGAAAGAGCGCATGGCGGCGACACCGAGCGGACAGCGGCCAACAATCGCCGCCGAGGCATTCCTGCGCGCGCTGGCCGATCACGGCACCGACTATTTCTTCGCCAATCCCGGCACGGACTTCCCGCCGATCGTCGAGGCCTTCAGCCGCGCCAAGAAGACCAACGCCAAGGTGCCGAAGCCGATTCTGGTGCCGCACGAAAATCTTGCGGTCGCCATGGCACACGGCGCCTACCTGATGAACGGCCGTCCGCAGGCGGTGATGGTTCACGTTAACGTCGGCACCGCTAACACGATCAACAACCTGACAAACCTCTCGCGCGATCGCGTGCCGCTCATTCTGGCGGCGGGCCGCACGCCGATCACGGAGAAAGGCTCTTTCGGTTCGCGCAACCGCCCGATCCACTGGGCGCAGGAAATGTTCGACCAGGCCGGCATGGTGCGCGAGCTGGTGAAATGGGACTACGAATTGCGCGTGCCGGGCCAGATCGGTGACGTTGTCGCACGCGGTGTCGAAGTCGCGATGGCGCACCCGCGCGGGCCGATCTATCTCGTGCTGCCGCGCGAACCGCTCGCCGCATCCCTTACCGAGCCGATCGCTCCGATAAAGCCGCGGCCGCAGGCAGCGCCTGCACATCCCGATCCGCGCACGATCGCGACGCTCGCCGAATGGATCGCCGCCGCCGAACGGCCACTGATCGTCACCGCGGCCTTGCCGGCCGAGGCTGTCCCCGCGCTTGAGCGCCTGGCCGAACGCTGCGCCATCCCTGTCGTTGCGCACGGTGCGCGCACAATGTGCCTGCCGTCGAGCCACGCGATGCATTTCGGTTTCGAGCCCGGCGCGCTTCTGACCGACGCCGATCTGGTGATCGTCATTGAATCGGACGTGCCGTGGATCCCGCATCTGCAGCATCCGCCGGCCGGCTGCCGCGTCGCGCATATCGGCGAAGACCCGTTCTACGTTCGCTATCCGATGCGCAGCTTCCCGAGTGATCTTGCGGTTCAGGCTGGCACCGCGCAGGCGCTGGATGCGCTCGCGCGCGCGGTCGAACCGCGCCTGCAGATGGCGGAGGCGCGCATTGCCGCGCGCCGTGCTCGGCTCACCGACCGCATACGCACGCGGCGCGCGCAGCTCGCGAAGGATTCCGCGGCCGGGACGGCGATTTCACCGGAATATCTCTCGCACGCGATCGGCGAGGCTGTCGGCAAGGACGCGATCATCATCAATGAATATCCGTTGCGGCCTGATCATTGCGCGCGCGAAAAACCGGGCACATTTTTCTCGCTCGGGCCCGCCGGCGGACTCGGCTGGGGCCTTGGCGCGGCGCTCGGCGCGAAACTCGCGGCGCCGGATGAACTCATTGTCGCGACGCTCGGCGATGGCTCCTACATGTTCGCCAACCCGATGGTCGGCCACTGGGTTTCGGCCGTGCACAAGCTGCCGATCCTCACTGTCGTGTTCAACAACAGCCGCTACGGCGCCGTGCGCCGCGCCACCCTCTCGATGTTCAAGGACGGCGCCGCCGGCGAGACCGATGGCCGCACGCTGGCCGACCTCGATCCGTCGCCGCCGTTCGAGGAAATGGCGCGCGCCCAGGGCGCGCATGCCGAGCGCGTGGAAAAACCCGCCGAGCTGCCCGAGGCGCTGGCGCGCGCGCGCGCGGTGGTCGTCAACGAGCGCAAGCAGGCGCTGCTCAACGTCATTACGCCTTATTGAGGCGATACCGCACAAAGCAATCGAAAAGTCAAGGAGGAGTTCATGCGCATCGACGCCTACACGCATTTCATCCCGGAGAAATATTTCGCCAAGATCGTCGAGAGTGGCCACGCCGACATCGGCAAGCGCGTGCGCGAAATTCCCTGCATCCATGACCTCAATGTCCGCCGCAAGATCGTCGACAGCTTTCCGGACTACGCGCAGATCCTGTCTTATCCGATGCCGCCGCTCGAGGTGATGACGAAGGGCGACGCCAAGCTGACCGAGGAATATACCAAGCTCATCAATGACGGCTTTGCCGAAATCTGCGCGAAATATCCCGATCAGTTTCCCGGCTGGGTGGCGCAAGGCGCGCTGATCGCGCCGGATGCCGGCGTGCGCGAGGCCGAACGCGCGCTGAAGAACGGCGCGCTGGGCGTGCAGATCTACACCAACATTGCCGGCAAGCCGCTCGACGATCCGGCCTTCGAGCCTTTCTTCGCGGCGATGAACAAGCTCAACAAGCCGATCTGGATGCACCCGGCGCGCGCCGCCAATTTCCCGGATTATCTGACCGAGACGAAATCCAAGTACGAAATCTGGTGGACCTTCGGTTGGTCCTACGAGACTGCGGCGGCGATGGCGCGGCTCGTGTTCTCGAAGATCCTCGATAAATATCCGAACCTGAAGATCATCACCCACCATTTCGGCGGCATCGCGCCGATGCTGGAAGGCCGCATCGGGCCGGGCTGGGACCAGCTTGGTGCGCGTACCTCGGATGAAGACCTCAGCCTCATTCTCAAGCAGCTGAAGAAGCGCCCGCTCGATTACTTCAAGCACTCATTCTATGCGGACACGGCGGTCTTCGGCGGCGTGCCGGCGACGCACGCCGGCCTCGCGTTCTACGACCTCGACAAGGTCGTGTTCGCCTCCGACTGCCCGTTCGATCCGGAGAAAGGCACGATGTATACGCGCGAGACCTTGCGCATCATCGAGGGCATCGACATGCCGAAGGCCGACAAGGAAAAGATCTGGCACGGCAATCTCGAGGCAATCACCGGCGTCAAGTTCAAGAGCTGACGCGGCCGATTGTCATTCCGGGGCGCGGCCGAGGCCATAGGAAGCGCGAGGCTCGCCGCGCCACTCATCAGGCGCAGCCGGCGAGAACTGCGCAGAGCGCGACTTGCGATGTTTTTCGATTCGTTTTTTGCTTCAGTCTTCGATGCGGCGTGCGTCATCCCCAACTCCTGTCCGGTCCTGTGCGGCGCATGGCCGTTCTTCCCAGCCCAAGGCGGTCAACCTCTGCGAACGGCGGAGTGATCCGTCCGCATTGCGGCCAGCTGGTCTTGGCGCGGTTAAATGCTTACGGAGGGCTGCGCAGGAAGACTTGGGCGGACGAGACGGCGGCTAGGACAAAGACGAAAAAACGGAACTCGGTCGTCACGCGATGCAAAATTGCGACGGTCGTGTCATTCGTTCGATGGATGCGCAGAGGAGACGTGGGTGGCCGGGACAAGCTCGGCCATGACGGATGAGAGGCAGTGCGCCTCAACGTCATGGCCGCTATCTATGCAAATATGAAGAATGAAAGGCACCTCGCATCAATGTCATGGCCGGGCGAAAGGCGCGAAGCGCCTTCTTCGCGCCTGAAGTCCCGGCCATCCATGTCTTGCTTAGTGGAATGATGAGTGGCGGCTTCATTTACATAATGAGCAATCGCCGCAACGGCACACTTTACGTCGGAGTCACCAGCGATCTCGTGCGCCGCTGCTACGAACATCGCAACAGTTTGCTACGCGGTTTCACGAAACAATATGGCTTGAAGAAGCTCGTCTATTTTGAACGGCACGATGATATCCGCGCTGCAATTCAGCGTGAGAAGGCGATCAAACATTGGTCACGGGCATGGAAGGTGCGATTGATTCACGCGCAGAATCCTGACTGGCGGGACCTATTTGAAGCTCTGATTTAAGACATGGATGCCCGGCACAAGGCCGGGCATGACGGCGGAGAGACCCGGCACGACGGCACAAAGGCAAAAAACCCGTGGATGCCCGGCATAAAGGCGGGCATGGCGCGTCAAAGCAGCGCCGCCATCGGTAGAAGCGCGGCGGGCATCTGCTAACCTCCGCGCCCATGGCGCTCACGCGACCGATCGGTCAGCCCGAACCCGACCCGACGAGCCATCAGCCGCAAACCGGCGATGGTGGCGTTGCGCCGATCGACGAAGGCCGTGTCACGCCGGCGATGGCGCAGTACGTCGAGATCAAGACCGCCCATCCGGACTACCTGCTGTTCTACCGGATGGGCGATTTCTACGAGATGTTCTTCGAAGATGCCGAGGTCGCCTCGCGCGCGCTCGGAATCGTACTCACCAAACGCGGAAAATATCTCGGCAAGGACGTGCCGCTCTGCGGCGTTCCCGTGGTCCGCGCCGACGAATATCTGCACCGACTGATCGCGCTCGGCCACCGCGTGGCGGTGTGCGAGCAGCTTGAAGATCCGGCCGAGGCGCGCAAGCGCGGTTCGAAAAGCGTGGTCCACCGCGATGTCGTGCGGCTCGTCACGGCCGGAACGCTCACCGAGGACACGCTGCTCGATGCGAGACGCAACAATTATCTGCTCGCTATTGCCCGCGCGCGTCTGTCCTCCGCAGGCGAGGAAACGCGCTTTGCGCTGGCGTGGATCGATATCTCGACCGGCGAATTCCGCGTGGCCGAATGCGACCGCGTCTCGCTCTCCGCCGAGATCGCACGGCTCGAGCCCGGCGAGATCATCGTGTCCGATGCGCTGTACAGCGAGGCGGATCTTGCGCCCTATTGGCGTTCGCTGCCGGCAGTCACACCGGTTGCGCGCGATGTCTTCGATGGCGCGACCGCCGAGCGGCGGCTCACATCCTTCTTTGCGGTTGCCACCAGCGAAGCGTTCGGCGCACTCAGCCGGCAGGAGCTGACGGCCGCGGCGGCCTGCGTGACCTATGTCGAGCGCACGCAGATCGGCAAGCGCCCGCCCCTGTCGCCGCCGTTGCGGGAAAGCGCCGGCGCGACGATGGCGATCGACCAGGCCACGCGCGGTAACCTCGAGCTGATGCGAACACTGTCGGGCGAGCGGCGCGGATCGCTGCTCGATGCGATCGACCGCACGGTAACGGCCGCCGGCTCGCGCCTGCTGTCGCAACGGCTCGCGGCGCCGCTGACCGAGCCGGCGCAGATCGCGCGACGGCTCGATGCGGTGGAAAGTTTTGTCGCCAACACGGCAGCGCGCGCCGATACGCGCTCGCACCTGCAGGCGGCGCCCGATCTCGCCCGCGCCTTGTCGCGGCTTGCACTCGCGCGCGGCGGTCCGCGCGATCTTGCGGCGATCCGCGATGGCGTGCTCGCGGCCGCCGATCTCGCCCGCGCGCTTGGTCCGCTCAGGGAGCCGCCGGAAGACATTGCCGACGCGATCGCAGCCTGCCGGCAACCCGACGGCATGCTCGCCGCGGAATTGTCCGCCGCATTGGCGGCCGAACTGCCCGCCTTCAAGCGCGACGGCGGCTTCGTGCGCGAGGGCTATGACCGCACGCTCGACGAGACCCGCGCGCTGCGCGATGAATCGCGCCGTGTCATCGCCGCCTTGCAGGCGCGCTATGCCGAAGACACGGGCATTCGCGTCCTCAAGATCAAGCATAACAATGTGCTGGGCTATTTCGTCGAAGTCACCGCCCAGCATGGCGAGCGGCTGATGTCGGCACCGCTCAACGGCATCTTCATCCACCGCCAGACGCTCGCCGGACAGATCCGCTTCACCACAACCGAGTTGGGTGAACTTGAATCGAAGATCGCCAGCGCCGCCGAGCGCGCGCTCGGAATCGAGCTCGAGATTTTCGAACGCCTCACGGCGGGCGTGATCGCGCAGGGCGACAATATCAAAGTCTGTGCCGAGGCTCTGGCGCGCCTCGATGTGGCAAGCGCGCTTGCACAGCTGGCTTCGGAACGCGACTACGCGCCTCCGCAGGTCGATGACAGTCACGCCTTCGTCGTCGCAGGCGGCCGCCATCCGGTCGTCGAGCAGGCACTGTCGCGCGACGGCACGCCGTTCGTCGCGAATGATTGCGATCTGTCACCGCCGCAGGATTCGGAAGCCGGCCGCATCTGGTTACTTACCGGGCCCAACATGGCCGGCAAATCCACGTTCCTGCGGCAGAATGCGTTGATCGCAATTCTCGCGCAGATGGGCAGCTTCGTGCCGGCAAAGCACGCGCATATCGGTGTCGTCGACCGGCTGTTCTCGCGCGTCGGCGCGGCTGACGATCTCGCGCGCGGGCGTTCGACCTTCATGGTCGAGATGGTGGAGACCGCCGCCATCCTCAACCAGGCAGGCGAGCGCGCGCTGGTGATCCTCGATGAAATCGGCCGCGGCACCGCGACCTTCGATGGACTGTCGATTGCCTGGGCGACGGTCGAGCACCTGCATGGCGTCAACAAATGCCGCGCGTTATTCGCGACCCATTTCCATGAGCTGACCGCGCTCGCGGGCCGGCTCGAGCGGCTGCACAACGCGACGGTGCGCGTGAAGGAGTGGCAGGGCGAAGTTGTCTTTCTGCATGAAGTGGTCGCCGGCGCGGCCGACCGGTCCTACGGCATCCAGGTGGCGAAGCTCGCGGGCCTGCCGGCGAGCGTGATCGACCGCGCCAAGCTCGTGCTCGCCAAGCTCGAACAGGAAGACCGCGCAGCGCCGAAAGGCTTCGAGGATCTGCCTTTGTTTGCGGTTCCCGCGCGGCCGGCGCCGGGCCAGCAGCATGACTCGCAAGACCCTGTGGCCGCAGCCCTTGCCGCGCTCAACCCGGACGACCTCTCGCCGCGCGAGGCGATGGAGGCGCTGTATCGCCTGAAGGAACAGGCCGCGAAGTAGCAAGGTTAGGGTCGGCTGTCGTGCCTCTTTCTTTATGTCATGGCCGGGCTTGTCCCGGCCATCCACGTCTTTAGTGTTGCAGTTCTGAAGACGTGGATGCCCGATACGACGCCGGGCATGGCGGCTGCGGAGGCCCGGCGGACACGCAACATGATGAACGTCGCCGAGAGAAAGCAGACAAACGCGCCGACCGAAGCGCAACGCTGGCTCGCGAGCTTTGAATCCGCCCTGCAGACAAACGACGTGTACGCAGCAGCGGAGCTGTTCCACGCCGACGGTCTCTGGCGCGACGTGCTGGCCTTCACCTGGACGATCCAAACGATGAGCGGCCGCGCGGCGATCGCGGCAACATTGCGCGAGACGCTCGCGCGCACCGCGCCGCGAAACTTTCATATCCCGACGAAACGAACGCCGCCGCGCTGGGTCACCCGTGCCGGCACCGAGGCGATCGAAGCGCTGTTCGCATTCGAAACCGCATTCGGCCGCGGCGCCGGCGTTGTCCGCCTCACGCCCGATTCCTCCGGCTTACGCGCCTGGACAATCGTCACGACGCTGGAAGAACTCCGAGGACACGAAGAAGCGTTCAGAGTCAGGCCCGAGCCAGACAGCACGCGCGATTTCGGCGCCGAAAACTGGAGCGACCGGCTGAGCAAGGCGCGCGCCTATGACGACCGCGATCCCACGGTGATCGTTGTCGGGGGCGGCCAGGCCGGACTTTCGATTGCCGCGCGCCTGCATCAGCATGGCATCGATGCGCTGATCGTCGACCGGCACCAGCGCATCGGCGACAACTGGCGCACGCGCTACCATTCGCTGACGCTGCACAATGAAGTGCATGTCAATCACCTGCCCTATTTGCCGTTCCCGCCGACATTCCCCGTCTACATTCCGAAGGACAAGCTCGCGAACTGGTTCGAATCCTACGTCGAGGCGATGGAGCTCAAATTTTGGACCGGAACCGAACTTGTCGCCGGACGCTACGACGAAAAGAGCAAGGAATGGCGCGTGACGCTCGGGCGCACGGATGGCAGCGAGCGGGTCATGCGGCCGCGTCATCTTATCTTCGCGACCGGCGTCAGCAGCATTCCCTATACGCCCGAGCTGCCCGGGCTCGATTCCTTCGCCGGCACCAAAGTGCATACAGGCGACTTCAAAGACGCGAAGTCATGGAAAGGTTGCAAGGCGCTTGTGCTCGGCAGCGGCACCAGCGGCCATGACGTCGCGCAGGAGTTGCAGGCGCACGGCGCCGACGTCACCATGATCCAGCGCAGCAAGACCTATGTGGTGAGCCTGAAAGAAGCGCAGAGCGTCTACGCGATCTATTCGGAAGGCATTCCGTTCGAGGATTGCGACCTGCTCGCCACATCGTTTCCCTATCCGGTGCTGCAACGCTCCTACCAGCTCTCGACCGCCAAAGGCCGCGAGGTGGACAAGATGTTGCTGGATGGGCTCGAAAGGCGCGGTTTCCGAGTGCATTTCGGCGAGGACGAGACCGGCTTCCAGATGATGTATCTGCGCCGCGGCGGCGGCTACTACTTCAATGTCGGATGCTCGGACCTGATCATTTCCGGCGCGATCAACCTGCTGCAATTCGCCGACATCGAACGCTTCGTCGCGAACGGCGCGCGGCTGCGCGACGGGCGCATCGTTCCTGCCGACTTGCTCGTCCTCGCGACCGGATACAAGAACCAGCAGGAAACCGCACGTCTCTATCTCGGCGACGACGTCGCCAAGCGCATCGGACCGGTCTGGGGATTCGACGAGGGCGGCGAGCTACGCAACATGTGGCGGCGCACGGCGCAGCCCGGTCTCTGGTTCACTGCCGGAAGTCTCGCGCAGTGCCGGATTTTCTCGCGCTATCTCGCGCTGCAGATCAAGGCGCTGGAGCTAGGACTGGTGGGGTAGCTTCGTCCCCGTCATTCCGGGACACATAGTTCTCGCTCCGTCATGGCCGGGCTTGTCCCGGCCATCCACGCCTTTGACTACTGCCAGTTTGTGAAGACGTGGAGGCCCGCGACAAGCGCGGGCATGACAACTGATAGATTCATGCCTTGTGGCTCGAGACCTGTCGGCTGCGCAAGAGCCAGAGCAGAGCGTTCCAGGCGAGGCCGATGGAAAGGCCCACCACATATGACCACCACACACCAAGTGGCACAGCGAGCAGATGCACGGCCAAAAGGCCCAGGCCCAGCCCGATCAGCGGGGTCAGCACATGCGCGGCGACGCTCGCCGCCGCCGGCCCGTTGATGCGCGGGTGCAGAATGATGAAGAACGAGCCCATGGCCACCGGAAAAAAGGAAAACACGCCCGAGAAATATGAGCCGATCGAGTTGCTCGCCGCCGTCACGACAATGACGCACAACGTCACCACGCCGGCGCGCCAGGCCAGATCGGCGCCCGTCACCTCGACACGCTTGGCTGCGCCGGGAATGCGATAACGTCGCGCGGCCAGAATGGCGAGCGGGTAAATAACCGCGTTCAATATGACGGCACCCGTTGCGCTCCAGTCCACCAGCCGCAACAGGAACACCGTGCAAAGCCAGACGAGAAACGCGCCGCCAAGGCTCAGCCGCAAGCCGTGCTTCTGCGCCAGCGCCGCGTAACTGAGCGCGAACAGCGCGCAGGCCGCGTTGGCGATGAGGCTGCCGACCGCGCTTTGCGAGATGAACTGTGCCGAATGCTCCAGCGCGAGAATGATCATGGCCGCGCCGCCGGCGGTCGGCAGTGCGGCGATCAGTGATCCGATAAACGGCCCGCTCCGTTCGACGACCACCGAGGCGGCGACCACGATCGAGGCGGTCATCGCGATCTTGAGCGCGAGCCCGTACCACAAAGATGGATCGGCGAGCGTTGCGGTCATGGGCTGGCCAGGCGCCGACGCACGAAATAGATCAGCAGATTGCCGCTCACCGAAACAAGCAACACCAAAGCCAGGGCAAGCGCCGAGCCGAGCCGTTCGGCGGTGAGATTGAGCGCAAGCACCGCGACGGCAAAACCCCCGAGCCCGATCACTGCATTCGCCATGATGGCCGCCGTCGCCGGCCCGCCGACGCGATGATGCAGGATGAACATGATGCTGCTGAGCACGATGGGAAAGACCGCGAGGTTGCCGCTCGCCGTCGGGCCGATGCGGAAACTGAGCGTGACGACGACTCCGACCAGCAGTGCGACCATCGTCGCGCGCAGGACGAGGTCGTACCAGCGCCGCTCGACGCGCGGCATCGGTGCATGGCGCAATGGCACCGACACCCAGAGCGCAAAAGCGATAACGACGATGTTGAGGATGACCGCCGAGGAGACCGTCCACGCTACGGTCCCACCGGCCAACATCAGTACCGTCCACACCCCAATCGCAACGCCGAAACTCACCGCCAGCGAACGGTTCTGCGCAAGCAGCGCGTAGACCACGGCAAAGATCGTGTTGTTGGCATTGGTAACAAGACTGCCCAACGCGCTCTGCGCGATGAAATGCGCATCGTGGTCGAGCGCGAGAAAGATGTAGACCGGACCGGCGCTGATCGGCAGCGTCGCAACCAGTCCGCCGATCAATGGTCCCGCACGCTCGGCCGTTATCGTGGCCGCGAGCAGGAAGGCTGCGGTGACGGCCATCTTAACGACAAGCGTGAGAGCGAAATAAAGATCGGGAGACATTTTGCGTTCCGCTGTCATCGCCGGGCGTGTCCCGGCGATCCCGATCATTCGGGCACGGCATTGCCGTCCTAAGCGAGATGGCCGGGACAAGCCCGGCCATGACAACTTCTATATCCTCGATACCGTCACATCAACCAACCGACGGTTCACGCCGGCGTAAGCACCACGCGCCCGATCACCTTGCCGGCGCGAAGCTCATCCATCACAGCGTTCACATCTTCGAGCGGCCGCGTGGCGACAGGAACGGGCGGCAGCCCAGTTCGCTTCACGAGATCGATCAGTTCCTTCATTTCCGGCAGGCTTCCGACATAGGAGCCCTGGATCGTCACCGCGCGCATCGGAATCGGCGGCAACGACACGGTAAGATCGCCGCCATACAAGCCGACGATGACGTATTTGCCGCCCTTGATGAGACTGTCGTAACCGACCCGCGCGCTCTGCGACGAACCGACGAGATCGATGACGCCCCAGGCGCCGCCATTGGTCATGTCGATGATCTTTTGCGACGCATCGGCAGCGCCGCCATCGACCACCGCCTTGGCGCCGGCTTTCTTAGCGGCCTCGCGCTTGACCGGATCGATGTCGACGACGATCGCGCTGTGACCGCCCATCGCCTTGTGCAAGGCGAGACACATCAGCCCTAATCCGCCCGCGCCGATGATCACGGTCGGCTCGGTTTTCAGCGTCGGAATTTTTTTCAGGGCGCCGAAGGTCGTCACTCCCGAACAGGCCAGCGGCGCGGTGCGCTCGGGCGAAAGATCGCCGATATCGAACAGATAGCGCGGATGTGGGACCATCATGAAGTCGGCATAGCCGCCGTTCGAGAAAACCCCGAGACTGCGCATGGCGCGGCAGAGATTTTCGTCGCCGCGTTGACACGGCTCGCAGGTGCCGCAGCCGATCCAGGGATGCGCAAGCCGGCGATCACCGACCTTGATGCCCTTGGCATCCGGACCAACGGCCACCACCTCACCGACGTTCTCGTGGCCAAGCGTGACCGGCAACTTCATGCCGCGATCGGCAAGGCTCAATTTCTTGCCGCCGCCGAGATCGAACCAGCCTTCCGCAAGATGAAGATCGCTGTGGCAGACGCCGGCCGCGAGGACTTTCAGCAGAACCTCGCTGCCCTTCGGCTGCGGGGTGGGTTGTTCATTAAGTTGTAACGGCTGACCGCAAACGCAGACCTGGAACATGCGCATTGTTGTTTCTCTCCCGGGCATCGTATTTTTCATCGCCGGACTTGTGCCGGTGATCCCGACCAGGGGGCAAGGCATCGCCCTCCCAAGCGGGATGACAAGGAACCATAGTCCGGGCCGGGCGTCACCAGTGAGCCGCAAGGCGTTTTGGCCTTACAAGACCGCGGCCGGGCTTGGGGTAATGCTGTTGAAGTCGACCGTGACTTACCGCTCCGCCTCCGCTATCGCATGAGCATGGCCTCCCTCGCCGTCGATCACAGTGCGCGCCCCTCGCCCGAGCACCCTGCCCGGGGCTCGAATGACCTGATCGATGCGCGCGCGCTGACCGCCGAACTGGAAAACCTGGTCAAGACCCATGGCGGCGGCGATAAGGAATTGCGCTCGCTGATGGCGCAACGGCTGAAAGCAGCCCTCGCCGACGGCCGCGCCAAGGCCGAGCAATTGTTGCTGAAAGACCGGCACGGCCGCCGCTGCGCCGAGCGGCTGTGCCGGATG
>Ga0307296_10000504_pt1 | contig 18622 bp, 13 predicted proteins | sample ER_DNA_153_FD_194467 | JGI IMG/M metagenome (GOLD analysis project Ga0307296, IMG submission 194467) | Bulk soil microbial communities from the East River watershed near Crested Butte, Colorado, United States - ER_DNA_153 | ecosystem: Environmental > Terrestrial > Soil > Floodplain | place... | reverse complement strand
CGCACCCACCCATGCCACGCATCTGGATCCGGCAGTCGAGCTCGAGCGGGCACAGGGTGCAGCAAACGTGTGCTGCGACATGTGCCCGCATCCCCTCGATCAGCATGACGCCATCGCCCAGCGGTTCTGCACCGCGACCTCGGCGGGGGCCCTGAGCCGCGGGTGCATCTGTAGTAGATCCTGAGCACTCCGGCGACTCCGAGCGCGCGTTCGCTGCGACTTGCGATGCTCGCACCGATAACGTGGCCCACTCCGCCCGGCATTACCCGGCCACGAGGAACTGATCGCGAGGCCGCTGACTGAGGGACTCGTCGCAGGCGGCGTCGACACGCCGCCGTAGGGCGGCCATTCGGAAAAGCCGCCCGACCGCGGCCGTCAGCCGGCGGAATGGCTCGGCGACTCGACCGGTAGTGACTTCCTGGTCCGGGCGGGGCACACTGTGCGCGGGACGAGCGGGTTGACCGCGTCGGGCGAGACCACCGGCAAAAACGGGGGGAAGACGATGGGGATAGACCAACTGCGTGATCAGGTACAGTGCCCGGTCATCACCTCCGATGACGAGGGTTACGACGAGGCCCGTCGCGTACACAACGGCATGTTCGACCGGCGGCCGCGGGCGGTGGTCCGGGCTGAGCAGGTCGCGGACGTGATGGCTGCAGTGAATTTCGCACGTGACAACGGGCTGGATCTCGCCGTCCGCGGTGGCGGCCACAGCGCGCCGGGATACGGCAGCAACGATGACGGACTGGTCGTCGACCTGTCCTTGATGCGGCACGTGCACGTGGATCCCGCAGCAGGCACTGCGCGCGCGAGCGGGGGCGCGACCTGGGGCGACTTCAATTACGCGACCCACGCCTACGGCCTGGCGACGACCGGTGGGATCGTGTCGACGACCGGCGTCGGCGGTCTCACGCTGGGCGGCGGCATCGGCTACCTGACTCGTGGTTACGGGCTGTCCATCGACAACCTGCTCTCGGCGGACCTGGTCACTGCCGATGGCAGGCCAGTGCGGGCCAGCGAGGCCGAGAACGAGGACTTGTTCTGGGCGATCCGTGGCGGCGGCGGCAATTTCGGCGTCGTGACGTCGTTCGAGTTCCAACTGCATCCGGTCGACACCGTCACAGTCGGGTTGTTCTTTTACGAACTCGACTACGCGGGCGACCTGCTGCGGTTCTGGCGCGAATGGATCAAGGACGCCCCGGAGACGTATGGCGCGTTCCCCGCGTTCCAGATCGCGCCGCCGCTGCCGTTCGTCCCGGAAGACCGGCACGGCGACACATTCGCCATCGCGGTGGTGCACTTCACCGGGCCGATCGAGGCGGGCGACGCGGCGATGGCACCGTTCCGCGACCTCGCGCCGCGGGTCGGAGAGATGGTCGCCCCGATGCCCTACCCGTGGCTCAACGGCGCGTTCGACGCGATCTTCCCGAAGGGCATCCGCAGCTACTGGAAAGGCAACTACGTCACCGAACTGACCGACGCGGCGATCGAGGCGCACCTGGCCCATGGCCCGAACGTCCCCGAGGTCAGCGCCACGATGCACCTCTACGCGATCAACGGGGCGGCGCACCGCGTCGCCAGCGACCAGACGGCTTTCGCGTACCGGAACGCCACATTCGCGCCCGTGTACATCGCCGCGTGGCCGGACAGTGCCGACGATGAAGCGCGGATCAAATGGGTGCGGGACTACTACCAGGCAACCGCGCCGCACTCTGAGCCGGGCGGCTACATCAACTTCATGCAGGACGACGACCAGGGCCGGATCCAAGACAACTACCGCGGAAACTACGGTCGGCTTGTCGACATCAAGCGCAAGTACGATCCGGGCAACCTCTTCCACGACAACCAGAACATTAAGCCCTAGTTCGAGGGCAGTGAATGTTGGAAGCCGACTGTCTGGTTGTCGCGCCGGCGCGATGACATCCGCACCCCATCGGTCGTGACCTTGGGGATACTGCTCCTAGCTGTGGATAAGTCCAAGATCATCGGCGAAGCGGGCGGCAGCGCAGTGTCTAGGCAGACGTAATCGCTCGGCAATAATTGCGATACTGCCGCCTACGTCACGTCGATACGGAGGAGGCCCGATGGGCGCCTATCATTCCGAGTTCCGGCGCAGCATCGAGTCTCGGGACGAGTTCTGGCTCGACGCGGCGCGAGCGATCGATTGGTCGACGATGCCAACCCGGGGGCTCGACGACAGCAACCCTCCTCTTTACCGGTGGTTCCCCGACGGCGAGCTGAACACCGCGTTCAACGCGCTAGATCGGCACGTGGACGGCGGCCGCGGTGATCAGCCGGCCTTGATCTGGGACTCGGCGGTGACAGACGCCAAGCGGACCTACAGCTACCGTGAGTTGCGCGATGAGGTGGCGCGTTTTGCCGGCGGCCTCGCATCCCTGGGCGTCGAGAAAGGCGACCGCGTCATCATCTATATGCCGATGGTGCCCGAAGCAGTCATTGCCATGCTGGCCTGCGCGCGGCTCGGCGCCGTGCACTCCGTGGTCTTCGGCGGCTTCGCCCCGCGCGAGCTCGCCGCCCGCATCGACGACGCCCGGCCCACGTTGATCATCGCGGCGTCCTGCGGCATCGAGCCGACCCGAATCGTCGAGTATCAACCGATCGTCGACCAGGCGCTGACCATGACGACACATCAGCCCGGGCGGATCGTCATGCTGCAGCGCGACGCCAAGCCGGCGCCCCTCGGCCCTCGCTACCTGGAATGGGCCGAGCTGATGGCCGACGCCAAGCCCGTCGACCCGGTTCCGGTCAAAGCGACCGACCCGCTCTACATCCTTTACACGTCCGGCACTACCGGCCGGCCCAAGGGCGTAGTACGCGACGCCGGCGGCCATGCAGTCGCGCTCACGTACTCGATGAATGCGGTGTACGACATTCATTCCGGTGATGTGTGGTGGACGGCGTCGGACGTCGGCTGGGTCGTCGGGCACTCCTACATCTGCTACGCGCCGCTGCTCATCGGCGCGACCAGTGTCATGTACGAGGGCAAGCCCGTCGGCACACCAGACGCCGGCGCATTCTGGCGCGTGATTGCCGAGAGCGGTGCGAGAGCGCTGTTCACCGCGCCAACTGCATTGCGGGCGATCAAGCGGGTCGACCCAGATGGCAAGGAAATCGCCAAGTACGACCTGTCGGCGTTCCGCACCTTGTTCATGGCCGGCGAGCGGCTGGACCCGGACACGCTCGGCTGGGCGCGGGACAAGCTCGGTGTCCCGGTAATCGATCACTGGTGGCAGACCGAGACCGGGTGGCCGATCGCCGCGAACCCACGTGGGCTGGAGCCGATGACAGTCAAGCCCGGTTCGGCCACGGTTCCGGTGCCGGGCTGGGATGTGCGCATTCTCGATCCGGAGGGTGCAGAGCTCCCGCCCGGGCGGCAGGGCGCGATCGCCATCACGCTGCCGCTACCTCCTGGGTCGCTCCCGACGCTCTGGAATGACGATCAGCGCTACGTGGCGGAATACCTGTCCCGCTACGACGGGTACTACCTCACCGGCGACGGTGGCTACCGCGACGAGGATGGCTATCTATACGTCATGGGCCGCACCGACGATGTCATCAATGTCGCTGGCCACCGCTTGTCGACTGGCGAGATGGAGGCGGTCCTGGCCGCGCATCCGGCCGTCGCGGAATGCGCAGTCATCGGCGTCCCGGACGAGCTCAAGGGCCAGCTCGCACGCGGTCTTGTCGTTCTCAAAGCCGGGGTCGACATCGACGAGGAGACGCTTCGCGCGGAGCTTGTCGATGCGGTTCGCCGCGAGATCGGCCCGGTGGCGGCTTTCCGCGATGTGGACATCGTCGCCGGCCTGCCCAAGACGCGCTCCGGGAAGATACTGCGTAAGACCCTGCGTGGCATCGCCGAAGGGCGAGACGAGCCGGTGCCTTCGACGATCGAAGATCCGGGCGTGCTCGACCAGCTTCGGCCGGTCCTGCAGGCGCACTGATCCGACGTCCTACGCCTCCGGAGCGGCTCCGGCGCTCAGGCCGGCGATTCGGTCCCGTCGCCGGCCCACTGGGTGTGGAACACGCCGTCTCGGTCGACCCGGTGATAGGTATGTGCGCCGAAGTTGTCGCGCAGGCCTTGGATGAGCGCGGCTGGCAACCGTTCCCGTCGGAGCCCGTCGAAATACGCCAACGAAGATGAGAAGGCTGGCGTGGGTACTCCGGCCCGAGCGGCATCGGCCACGACGCGACGCCAACTCGCGACGCCATCGGAGACCGCACCCGCGAAGTACGGCGCGACGAGCAGCGATGGGAGAGCCGGATCCTTGTCGTAGGCCTCGCGAATCCGATCGAGGAACCGCGCCCGAATGATGCACCCGCCGCGCCAGATGGTTGCCATCGCACCCCGGTCGATGTTCCAGTCGTATTCATCGCTTCCGGCGGCGATGTGGTCGAACCCCTGGGCGTAGGCAACGACCTTCGAGGCGTACAACGCCTTGCGCACGTCCTCGACGAATGTGTCGCGGTCGCCCACTACCCAGGGCTCCGCGTCGACGTCCGCAAACGTGGCCCGCGCCGCCGCACGTTGGTCCGCGTGGCCGGACAGTGAGCGGGCGAAGGTCGCCTCCGCGATCCCGGTGATCGGTACGCCGAGGTCGAGTGCACTTTGCACCGTCCATCGGCCCGTTCCCTTCTGTTCCGCCTGGTCCAGCACGATGTCGACGAAGGGCCGACCCGTCGCGGCGTCGACATGACCGAGCACGTCGGCAGTGATCTCGATGAGGAAGGACTCCAGATCACCGTCATTCCAGGTGCGGAAAATGTCGGCAATCTCGGCGGGGTCCGCCGCCAAGCCGGTACGCAGCAAGTCGTAGGCCTCCGCGATCAGCTGCATGTCCGCGTACTCGATGCCGTTGTGCACCATCTTGATGAAATGACCCGCGCCATCCGGACCCACGTGAACGCAACACGGGGTTCCGTCCACCTGCGCCGCGATCGACTCGAACATCGGTCCCAGCTTCTGATAGGACTCCGCCGAGCCGCCCGGCATGATGCTCGGGCCGAGCAGCGCGCCCTCCTCACCGCCCGATACCCCGGTACCGACGAAGTGCAGGCCCTGGCTCCGCAGCGCCGCCTCGCGACGGCGAGTGTCGGCGAAGTACGCATTCCCGCAATCGATCACGATGTCGCCTGGCTCCATCAACGGGGACAACTCGTCGATCACAGCGTCGGTCGGCCCGCCGGCCTGGACCATGATGATCACGGCACGGGGTCGCTCCAGCGACGCGACGAAATCCCGCAACGATTCACTCGGCACGAAGTGACCTTCATCACCATGTTCCGCGACGAGGCTGCGGGTCCGCGCTGATGTCCGGTTGTGCAATGCAACAACGAAGCCGTGGCGGGCTAGATTGCGAGCCAGATTTCGGCCCATCACCGCCAACCCAGTCACCCCGATCTGAGCTTCTGCTCCTTTTGTACCGTTTTGACTGGTCATTTTCGCCAACTCTCACGCTCGCCGGATGCCGCCGGGTCGGAGATTATCGCGCCGAGTGGCCGGCACGTGGACCTATGAGCCTCCACGTCAAACCCGACGGCTGAACACGCGCTGAGCCGAAGGCAGGTACCACGGGAATGCAGGAGACAGGGATGAGATTATGGCGGACGTGGCAGTGCGCTTCAACCCATCCGTGGTGCGCGCGGCCCCCTCGGGGCCGCGCTTTCGCGGTTTGTTTCCGGGCCAGCTGCTCCGCTATCGCCGCCCTGTTCTCTGGCAAGAACTGGTGCTGGTCGGCATTGGCTACTACCTGTACCGCGAGGCGCGCAACCTCGTTCCGAACCAGCCGAGCATCGCCTACCGGCATGGCAACAGCGTGCAGTGGTTGCAGGAGCACCTGCATCTGGACTTCGAACTGTCGGTCAATCGGTTCGTAAGTGGCATCTCCTGGTTAGCCCAGGTGATGAACTACTACTACGCGACACTGCACTTCGTCGTGACCGTCGGCGTCCTCACCTGGCTGTTCGTGGCCCGTAAGCGGGTGTATCGGGGCTTGCGAACGGCATTGTTCGCGCTGACCCTGGTGGCCCTCGTCGGATTCTTCGTCTATCCGCTGGCTCCGCCACGATTGCTGCCGGCGTACGGCTATATCGACACTTTAGCGACATATCACACCTGGGGTTCGCTCGCCGACCCGAACATCGCCGAGCACACCAACCAGTTCGCCGCGATGCCGAGCCTGCACATCGGATGGGCGTTGTGGAGCGCGATCGCGGTGATCTACACGACTCGCAAGTGGTGGGCGCGCACGCTGGCCGTGCTGTACCCGGTGGCTACCCTGCTCGTCATCGTGGGCACGGCGAACCACTTCGTCATCGATGCCGTCGCCGGCGTGGCTGTCGTCGGCGTTGGCTTTGGAGTGCAGTACCTGATGTCGGGCCGACCGGCTCACGTTCCGGCTCCTTCACCCGCGGTCGAGACCGACCGCGACGAAGAGCTCGTCGAGCGATAGAAGACACGCTCGACGACCCGTCGGGCGCGGCGAGCCACCCGGCGGTAGTCGTCGACGAGCTGTCCGGGGTCGAATCCGGCCGGGTAACCGAGCGCGCGGCCCACGCCAACCAAGGCGACGCCATGCGAGGGCAGCTGGTCGTCGGACCGGTCGCGGACGAGCATCACCGCGTTGCGCGCATGGCTTGCCAGCTGCCATGCCTCGGCGAGCGCATCGGCGTCCTCTGGATAGAGCAATCCGGCGTCACGGGCCGCCCGAAGCGCGTCGAGGGTCCGGGGCGTACGCAACTCGGAGATCGCCTTTCCGTGCGCCAGCTGTAGCAATTGCACCGTCCACTCGATATCCGCTAGGCCGCCCCGACCAAGCTTCAAGTGAGTTGAGGCATCCGCACCTCGCGGGAGCCGCTCAGTGTCGATACGACTCTTCAGCCGCCGAATCTCGGCGCGATCCTCCGCGCTGAGTCCGGCAACTGGGTAGCGCACCGGATCGATCAGCGCGGTGAACCGCTCCCCCAACCCGACGTCGCCCACAGCGAACCGGGCGCGCAGCAGCGCCTGCGCCTCCCAGGCCGACGACCAGCGCGCGTAATAGCCGGCGTAGGAGGCGAGCGACCGGACGAGCGGGCCGCTGCGCCCCTCGGGCCGCAGGTTCGCGTCGACACCTAGCGGCGGGTCGCTGCTCGGTACCGAGAGGAGGCTACGCATCCGCTCGGCGATGTCGTGTGCTATTCGCGCGGCGGCTTCGTCGGGTAGGTCTGGATCCCGCGACTCGTAGACGAACATGACGTCGGCATCCGAACCGTAGCCGGCCTCGCAGCCGCCCAGGCGGCCCATCGCGATCACCGCGAAGTCGATCGGCACCTCGTTGACGTCGAGGTCCCGAGCCACCGATCGCCGAGCAACGTGCAGCGCGGCGTCCAATGTCGCCTCGATGATCCGGCTGATGGCGAGGCCCGTTTCCGCAACCGTCAGCCGCCCCAAGAGATCCGCGAACGCAGTCCGCAAGAGCTCCTGGCGTCGCATGCCGCGGACCACCTGTACGGCATCGGTGTCGCTGTCCTGCCGGTTGGCGGCGTCGACCATCACCGCGCGCAGCTCCGCCTCGCCACGCGGTGACAGGCCAGCGTCGTCAGCGAGCAGCGGCAACGCCTCGGGCGCCCGTTCGAGCATCTCGGAGACGTACCGGCTCGTGCCGAGCAGGTACGCCAGCCGAGACGCGACCTGCCCCTCGTCGCGCAGCAGCCGCAAGAACCACGGCGTGGAGCCAAGCTCATCGGACACTCGGCGGTAGGCGAGCAGGCCGGCGTCGGGGTCCGGGGCATCGGCGAAGTCACTAAGCATGACCGGAAGCAGGGTCCGCTGCAGGATGGCGCGGCGGCTCAGGCCGGCCGTCAATGCCTCGATGTGCCGAAGTGCTTGGTCTGGATCGAGGAACCCGAGTGCCGCGAGCCGCCGGCGCGCCTCGAGCGGGGTCAGGCGCAGCGCCTCGGTCGGGACACGAGCGACCGCCTCCAGGAGCGGCCGGTAGAACAACTTCTCGTGCAGTCGGCGGACCTCGCGTCCGTGCAGCGCCCATTCCGCCTGGAAGACCTCTCGCGCGTCTCCGCGAGCGTCCGGGCGGTAGCCCATCGCGCGAGCGAGCCGCTGCAACTCAGCTGGTTGCTCGGGCACGATGTGGGTCCGGCGCAGCCGGCGCAACTGCACGCGGTGCTCCGTCGCCCGGAGGAAGCTGTACGCGTCGGCGAGACTCACCGCGTCGTCGCGACCGACGTAACCTCCGTCGCGCAGGCGGGCCAGCGCTGGAAGCGTCCCGCTCTCGCGCAGCGTCTCGTCACCTCGGCCGTGGACCAGTTGCAGCAGCTGCACCGCGAACTCGACGTCACGCAAGCCGCCGGGCCCGAGCTTGAGCTCCCGGTCCGCGATGGCCGGCGGCACATGGGCGAGCACCCGGCGACGCATGGCCCGGACATCGCCGACGAAGTCCGTGCGTTCGGCGGCGGACCAGACGATGGGGGCCAGGGTGTGGACATAGCGCTCGCCGAGTTCCGGGTCGCCCGCGACCGGGCGCATTTTCAGCAGGGCCTGGAACTCCCAGGTGCTAGCCCACCGGGCGTAGTAGGCGGCATGGCTGGCCAGGGTGCGCACGAGCGGGCCGTTCTTACCTTCGGGTCGCAGGTTGGCATCGACTTCCCACGCGACGGCGCGGCAGATGCGCATCGTTGCTGACGCAAGGCGGGTTGCGACGCCCAGCGCGGCCTCGGTGCCGGCGTCCGTCGTCGCCGCAACCGCTGGTTCGGCGACAAAGATCACATCGACGTCGGACACGTAGTTCAGCTCGCGTCCCCCAGCCTTGCCCATCGCGATGATCGCCAGGCGACATGGCGCCGCGTCCGGTGTCAGGTCGTAGGCGGCAATCGCCAGAGCTGTCTGCAAGGTATGGCCGGCGAGATCGGCCAGGGCTTCGGTGACCGCCGGCAGGCTCAGGTTGCCGGCCATGTCGCGACCCGCGATATCGGCCAGCTCCCGCCGGTACGCGACCCGGAGCTGCGCCACCGCCTCGGCGCCGCCCAGTCGGGCCCGGCTCCCGCCGGTTCCAGTGACCGGATCGGTCACGTCAGCGCCTACGGCATCCGCCAGCCGTCGCGCGACGCCGGCCGCGTCGTAGTCGCCGGCCAACATGACGTGCCAGTGATCCGGATAGGCCACCAAATGCGCGCCCAGCTCGATCGAAGCACCGAGCAGGTTGATCAGGCGGGAACGCACCTGGCCGCTCGTCTCGAGTGCGGCCCGCAGCAGTTGGACGTCATCTCCCACGGTCCGAGTCAGGTCCGCCAGTGCGTTCAGAGCCAGATCGGGGTCGGACGCTCGGCCCAGTGCAGCGACGACTGCAGCGGCACCCGGACCCGCCGGCGCGCCCGCTTCGCTGTCCCACCAGGACAATGGCGGCGCGGCCAACACCGCGGCCGCGCGGTCCGGGTCCACGAACCCCAGCCGCGCCAGCCGCTGGTTCATCCGCCCGGGAGGCGAGACTCGATCCGCGCGGTCGTCGGCCACCGTCATGGAGCGTCGGACGCGGTGCTCTCCGGCCACGGGAGCGCCGTCGTATGGGGATCGCCGCGTACCGCCTGCATCTGGGCGGCGAGCGCAGCTCTGATCTCCGCCGGGTCGGTGATCGGCTCGGCCGTACTCTGCCGCAGGGCCCGGGCCGGCCGGACCGATTCGGGGTCGCGGACTATTCCGGCGAACGCGGCGGCGAACGGCTGCCACACAACGGCAAGGTCGGGATGGACCAGGTCGATCCGGTCGAGCAGGGCCGGCACGTCGTAATCGGCGAGCTCTGCTGCGTTCGCCGCTGCCCATCGGCGCACGCCAGCGGGGGTCGTCTCGATGTGGAATTGGATGCCCCACGCAAGGCGCCCTATCCGAAAGGCCTGAACCTCGGCGCCCGGGGATGCCGCGAGTAGCACCGCACCGGGCGGCAGTTCGAGCACCGCGTCCCGGTGCCACTCGATGACGTCGGGGGTAATCGGCAATGGCCCGAACAGTGGATCGGTTGACGCAGCCGCCCGCTTGGCGATGAGTTGAGCGCCGACCTGCAGGCCGAGCGGGTTCGGGCCTACTCGCCCTCCGGTGGCCAGTGCTAGCAGCTGATGACCGAGGCAGACGCCGAGGGTGGGTACCTCGGTGGCGACGGCCTCCGCGAGCAACGCCCGCTCGGCTGGCAGCCACGGCGCCACATCGTCGGCGTCGGCGCTCATCCGCCCGCCCATGGCGATCAGCCCGGCGTACCCCGACAGATCGGCGGGTAGCTGGTGGCCGGCAAACGGGCGGGATATCACGAGCGTGACGCCCGCGTCGCCGAGCCACTCTCCGAGCGGTCCGACCGGATCACGCTCGTCGTTCTCGATGAGCAGGACTGGCGGCGCGGACACGACGCCAAGCCTACTGAGATGACAGCTCTATCCGGCGGTCGTCACGCCGATTCGGTTGGCGCCGACCTTGGACGTGGAGGTGGCCGCGACACTAGAGCACGGGCAGATAACGGCGCAGCTCGAACGGTGTCACCTCGGCCCGGTAGTCATTCCACTCGTTGCGCTTGTTGCGCAGGAAGAAGTCGAAGACGTGCTCGCCGAGAGTCGAAGCGACGAGTTCCGAGTCCTCCATCGCCTTCAGCGCGTCGGCCAGGTTGTGTGGGAGCTCGTCATATCCGAGCGCGAGTCGCTCGACATCCGAGAGTGACCACACGTCGTCTTCGGCTCCGGGCGGCAGCTCGTAACCCTCCTCGACACCCTTCATGCCCGCGGCGAGCAAGACCGCGAATGCCAGGTACGGGTTACAGGCCGAGTCGAGCGAACGCATCTCGACCCGTGTGGAGTTGGCCTTCCCCGGCTTGTACATGGGCACCCGGACGAGCGCTGACCGGTTGGCGTGGCCCCAACAGACGTAGGTCGGCGCCTCGACCAGCTCCCCGCGCGCCGCGTAACCGTACAAACGCTTGTAAGAGTTCACCCACTGGTTCGTGACTGCGGTTATCTCGCGAGCGTGGCGCAAGAGGCCGGCGATGAAGGCCCGGGCGGTCTTGGAGAGGTTGAGTTCGTCGGTCGGGTCGTGGAACGCGTTCCGATCGCCCTCGAACAGCGACAGGTGAGTGTGCATGCCGCTTCCAGGACGGTGCCGGAACGGCTTGGGCATGAAGGTGGCGTGGGATCCAACCGAGAGTGCCACCTCTTTGATGACGTGCCGAAACGTCATGATGTTGTCCGCCATTGACAGCGCGTCGGCATACCGCAGGTCGATCTCCTGCTGCCCGGGCGCGACCTCATGGTGGCTGAACTCGACGGAAATACCGAGCGCTTCCAGCGTGGTGACGGCGTCGCGCCGGAAGGTGTGCGTGCTGGGGTGGCTTGTCATGTCGAAGTACCCGCCGGTGTCGACCGGTTCCGGCTCGGTGCCGTCCAACGGGCGGTTCTTCAACAGGAAGAATTCGATCTCCGGGTGGGTATAGAACGTGAATCCCCGCTCAGCTGCCTTCGACAGCGCCCGGCGGAGCACGTACCGCGGATCCGCCCACGACGGAGACCCGTCAGGCATGGTGATGTCGCAGAACATGCGAGCCGAGTCGGCCGGCCGGCCCTCAGGCTCGGGCAGGATCTGAAAGGTCGCTGGATCGGGCCGGGCGAGCATGTCGCTCTCACTGGCCCGCGCGAATCCTTCGATGGCGGAGCCGTCGAAGCCGATGCCCTCCTCGAACGCACCATCCAGTTCCGCCGGGGCGACAGCGACGGATTTGAGCGTTCCCAGTACGTCGGTGAACCACAAGCGGACGAAGCGGATCTGCCGCTCCTCGAGGGTGTGCAGGACGAATTCCTGTTGACGATCCACAGCGCTCCAGTCTTGCGTAGCTTTGTTGCGAGCAGGCTAACTCGCGCAGCGCCAGCCCTGGGCCGCTAGGGCGGCGGCGCGGGACACTAATGCAACGCGCTACCCGCGAGCCAGGTTGCCCACGGGACCGACCAGTCGCCGTTCTGCCAGATCGCAAGCGGCGTCCCACCGGAGTTCTTCACCACGACGGGGTCGCCGATCTGGGCCGTCTTGTAATACCAATACGCATTGTTGTGGTTGAGGTTGAGGCAGCCATGCGAGACGTCGGTGTTGCCTTGCGCCCAGACCGTGGCCTCAAGTTCGTGCAGGTACACACCGTCGGTGCTGATCCGGGTCGCCCAATAGATCGGCTCCCGGTACCCGAGCTTGGAGTTCACCGGCAGGCCGTAGGTTGACGAGTCCATGATCACCGGATTCCCCTGGCCGATCACCGTGTAGGTGCCGTTCTGCGTCCAGAACGAGATCGTCTGACCGTTGACGTCGACGCTCCCGCCCCGGCCCATCGAGGTCGGCATGACCCGCTGCAGCTTGTCGTTGAAGTACACGCTCACGGTGTGGGTGCGGTCGTCCGCAATAGAGAGGTGCTTGGCGCCGATCTTGAACGAGACGTACGCGTCGGCTTGACCGTAGAGGTCTGGCCCGACCTGCACGCCGTAGACGTTGGCCGCCACCGTCACCGTGGTGCCAGGCTTGTAGAAGGTCCGCGGACGCCAGTGCGCCGTCTGATCGTCGGTCCAATACCAAGACCCAACGACAGGCGGGGTGGTCGTCACCACCAGCGCCTTCTCGGCATTGGCCTTGTCGGTGATCTGCTCGTCGAAGTGCACGACCGGGACGATGCCCACTCCGTATGTCGCGCCGTTTTTCATCGGCTGGCTTCCGGTCGTGGTGATGTACGGCAGGGTCATGTTGCCGGGGGTCAAGGTCGTGAACTGGTCGCTGCGGGTGACCGGCCGGCCGTCGCCGTTCGCGGCGGTTGCGGTCATCGTGTAGGTCTTGCCGTAACCGAGGACCTCGGTCGCGGACCAGGAGTGCCGGTCCGGCGCCATTGCGCCCGAGACGACCCTTCCGTCGGGGTTGACGAGCTTGACCGACGTCAGCTCGCCGTCGAGTGCGGATACCTTGACCGGAGCAGTGGGGTTGACGCTCTGCGATCCAGCCGCGGGACTGAATTGCAGCGCCGCGGGGGCGGCCGAGGACGAGGTGGTTGCGGCACTCGAGGACGAATCTGAACTTGTCGGACGGTCTGTTGCTGACGGACTTGCCGCGGCCCCCTCCTCCCTCCGGGAGCACGCCGTAGCGAGCAGCGCCACGATGGCGACGACCGCGCCGACGGTACGCATGCGGTTCAGAACATCCACCCCCTTGCCAGGCCACTGCGGCCCAGCCCTTCCCGCGTCATTCTCCCTTGTTGGCCTTGCTTTCGCGTTCCCGCTCACTCAGCGCAGCGCACTTCCGGCCTGCCAGGTCGCCCAGTTGACGGTCCAGTCACCCGAGTCCCATGCGTGTAGCCGTTGCGGGGTTCCCTCGACGTCGACGATGTCGCCGGGTTGGGAGAACCTGTAGAACCACACGGAATTCGCCGGCGAAACGTTCAAGCAACCGTGTGACGTGTCGATCTTGCCCTGGGCCCACACCGACCAGTCCGCCCAGTGGATGAACTCGCCGCCCATCGAGATGCGAACCCCGTACGGCACTCCGACTCGATATGATTGTGGTGAATTGTCCGGAACGCCGAATGATCCGGACGTCATTGTGATGTTCTTCTCAGCATCGACGACGGTGTGCAGCCCGCTGTTCGTCCAGAGCGAGATCTTCTGGCGGTTCGCGCCAGCGATATAGCCCCCCTTGCCCATCGACGTCGGCATCTGGCGCATGAGCACGCCGTTCCGATACACCCGGATGATCTTGTCGGCATCGTTGACTCGGGAGATCTGGGCCTCCCCAACGCGGAAGGACACGCTGGTGTCAGACTGCCCATACAGGGCCGGCCCGACCTGCACGCCGTAGATTTTCGCGGTCACCGTAACTCGGGTATGCGGCGTGAAGTACACCTTCGGCCGCCAGTGCACGTCCTGATCGCTGAACCAGTTCCAGCCTCCGACCTGGGCAGGCACGGTCGTGACCGACAGCGCGCGCTCGGCGGCGGCTTTGTTAGGAATGGGCTCGTCGAAGTGGACCTTGATCGCCTGGCCGACACCGTAGGTCCGGGCCGGATTGAGCGCATAGCCTGCGGCGGTGTTGATGTAGGCCATGGTCATCTTGCCCGGTGCGAGAGTGCGAAAGGCCGACGTTTTGGTGACCGGATGGCCGGCACCGCTCGTGGCGTGCGCGATGAGCGTGTAGCGGTTGCCGTATCCAAGCGGTTGGCCCGCCGTCCACGACGTCCGGTCTGCTGCCATGGTGCCGGTCACGCTCGTTCCGTCGTCATTGGTGAGGGTGACGGAAGTGAGCGTGCCGCCGCGCACCGAGGCGCGAATCGGGGCGATCGGGCTGACAGCCGCGGCGCCGGAGGCTGGTACGAGGGTCACGATCGCCGGTGGCGCAGCCGCCGTGCTGGCGGAGCTGCTCGACGATGTCGCCCCGCGAGCCGGACTCGACGAGTTCGTCGTCGGGCCGGTCGAGGTCGACCGTTGCCCAGGTGGGGTGGCTGTGCATGCGGCGAGCGCCAAGACCGCGACCGTCGCGGCCACTGCCCACCGAGCTCCCCCAGCCACCGCGTCCTCCGAAGCCACGACGACCCGCGCGGACGGCGCAGGCCCCCCTTATTGTGACAATACGATCGGCAATACCGGCGTAACGCCACATCACAATCGGCTCACACTGAGGCAACGCACAGGATGTGCGGGTGGCCGTCGCAGCCGTCGGTCCGATACGCGCTTTGGCACGCGACCCGCGCGTGATCTCGGACATAATGCTCGACAGCGCTATACGTCCGAGATCATCGGCGTCGCGCGCAGGAGACGCGGCAGGAGAATCAGGAGAATGGTGTTATGCCCGTGCTCCGAGTTGCTCTGGCGCAGGTCGACGTCACGGTCGGTGACTTGGCCGGCAATGCCGCTATCATCCTCGACCGCACTGCCGAGGCCTGCGCGGCCGGAGCCGACCTAGTCCTGTTTCCCGAGCTAGCGGTCACTGGCTACCCGCCCGAAGACCTGGTCTTCCGCTCGTCGTTCCGGGCGGCATCTCGAGCCACCACCGAGAAGCTGGCCGCCGATCTGGCCGGGAGGGGCTTCGGTGAGGTAGGTGTGGTCATCGGGTACGTCGGTGACGACGCCGGTCCCCGCAACGCACTCGCGTTCTGCTTCGGTGGTCAGGTCGTCTCGACGTACTTCAAATACCATTTACCGAACTACGGCGTGTTCGACGAAGCCCGCTACTTCGTTCCGGGATCCCGATTCGAGATCGTCCGCTACCGAGGCGTAGACATCGCGCTCACCATCTGCGAGGACTTGTGGCGGGAAGGCGGCCCGTTCATGGTGGCCGGAGCCACGGGCGTCGGGCTGGTCGTGAACATCAACGCCTCACCGTACGAGCGCAATAAGGACGACGTTCGACTGCCGCTTCTGCAGCGGAGGTCCCGAGAGGCGGGCGCCACCGTTGCCTATGTGAATACCGTCGGAGGACAGGACGAGCTGGTCTTTGACGGCGACTCGATTGTGGTCAGTGCGGACGGTGCCTTGCTGCTGCGGGCGCCGCAGTACGTAGAGGGCGTCCACTTGATCGACCTGGCGCTCCCGTTGGCAGTCCCCGATCCGGCCCCCCCACCGGCTGGACTGCCGATGATCGTGAACCGGCACGACACGGCGACGCCGCCCGCAGCCGATCGGCCAACTGCGGCAAGCTCGGTGGCCGACCGGATCAGCGACGAGGCCGAAGTTTGGGGAGCGCTGGTCACCGGCACGCGGGACTACATACGTAAGAACGGGTTCCGCTCCGTCGTGCTCGGCATGTCAGGTGGAATCGACTCCGCGGTGGTAGCGGCAGTCGCAGCTGATGCGATCGGCGGCGACCGGGTCTTCGGCGTGTCGATGCCCAGCGACTATTCGTCCGAGCATTCCCGATCGGACGCCTCCGATCTCGCCCGACGAATCGGCGCGCGATATCGGGTCGTACCCATCGCACCGATCGTCGCCGAGTTGGTCTCCACCCTGGGGCTTACGGGTATCGCCGAGGAGAACGTCCAGGCCCGAGTGCGCGGGACCACGCTGATGGCGCTGTCGAACGCCGATGGGCATCTGGTTCTCACCACCGGCAACAAGAGCGAGTTGGCCGTTGGCTATTCGACGATTTACGGCGACGCGGTAGGCGGCTTCGCGCCGATCAAGGACGTGCCCAAGTCTCTCGTCTGGCAGCTGGCCAGGTGGCGCAACGCGCAAGCCGAGGCGGCGGGGATGGAGCCGCCCATCCCGCAGAACTCGATCGAGAAACCGCCCTCCGCAGAGTTGCGACCGGGTCAGCTCGACAGCGACTCGCTGCCCGACTACGAGTTGCTCGACGCCGTGCTCGCCCGATACGTCGACGGAGACGAAGGCTTCGCTCAGATCGTCGCAGATGGCTTCGATCCGGAGCTCGTCACGCGGGTGGCTCGCATGGTCGACACCGCTGAGTGGAAGCGCCGCCAGTACCCACCCGGGCCCAAGATCAGCTTCAAAGCGTTCGGGCGGGATCGGCGGCTGCCCATCACCAGTCGCTGGCGCGAGCACGAGCTCGATGCCGCCGGCTGACCGCGCCTGCTCCTACGTCGACCGGCTCGGGTGACAACGTTCACAGAGACAATCCACGGGCGCGCAGTGCACGATGGGGGCGTTCGTTCCACACCAAGAGCCCGGGGACCGGCACGCCGGCCTCGAGGAGAGAGTGGGTGCGAGATGCCCGAAACCCTCTACGGCGGAGTGCAAAATCGCCGCGTAACCATCCGCGATCTGCAGCGCGCGACGGACACGCACGAGCGATGGGCGATGCTCACCGCGTACGACTATTCGACGGCGCGGGTGTTCGACGAGGCTGGCGTGCCGGTTCTTCTCGTCGGGGACTCCGCCGCGAACGTCATCTACGGGTACGACACCACGCTGCCCGTGACCGTCGACGAATTGCTGCCGCTGGTGCGCGGTGTCGTTCGGGGCACGAAGCGTGCGATGGTCGTCGCCGATATGCCGTTCGGGAGCTACCAGTCCTCGCCGGCTCAGGCGTTGGAGACCGCAGCCCGCTTCATGAAGGAGGGTGGGGCTCAGGCGGTGAAGCTCGAAGGCGGCCACCGCGTGTTGCCGCAGGTCGAGGCGCTCGTGAACGCAGGTGTGCCGGTCATGGCTCACCTCGGCCTGACCCCGCAGTCGGTCAACGCGTTCGGGGGCTACCGGGTACAGGGTCGCGGCGAGGAGGCCGCGCATCGCTTGGTGCAAGACGCGAAGGCGATGCAACAGGCCGGCGCGTTCGCGGTGGTTCTCGAAGTTGTGCCGTCGGAGCTCGCCCGGGAGGTCAGCGCGCAGCTGCACATCCCAACGATCGGCATTGGCGCCGGACCGGACTGCGACGCCCAGGTACTGGTCTGGCAGGACATGGCTGGCCTGCGCACCGGCGAGCACAAGCCCAAGTTCGTCAAGGAGTTCGCCGACATGGCTGGACTCCTCCGCGGCGCCGCGGAGGAGTTTGCCGCAGAAGTTCGCGCGGGCACCTACCCCGCCGACGAGCACGCATATCACTAGCGCGGCCTTACCACCTCACCGCACGTCCGGGTTCGCGCCGCCCGCGACGCACGCCGAAGCCGCCCGTTACCCCAGTCGGGGAGGTCGGGGCGATCGCCGTTGCGGTAGATCAGCGACGCATCCGATCGGTTCGCTTCGTCGATCACGGCGGCGCAAAACTCGCCGGGGCGCCGCCGTGATCGCCGCGCAATGCAGTGAAGTCGAGCGGCGCGCCGACGAGCGGTGCGTGACTATGTCGAGTCAGCGGATCGAGACAGGTCACGTCGCGGGCCGCGACGCTCGCTAGCTGCGCTTGGCCGGAGCCCTCTTCGCAGGAGCCTTCTTCACTGCCTTCGTGGCTGCCGCCTTCCGCTTCGCGGGAGCCTTCTTCGCGGGAGCCTTCTTTGCTGGCGCCTTCTTGGCCGGAGCCTTCCTCACTGCCTTCGTCGCTGCCGCCTTCTTCGCGGGAGCCTTCCTTGCTGGCGCCTTCTTGGCGGGAGCTTTCTTGGCCGGAGCCTTCTTCGCGGCCGTCTTAGTCGCTTTCTTCGCCGGCGCCTTGCGTCCGGGTGCGGTCATGCCGTGCCTCCTCAAGGGCAACAGTCGCAGAACATCGATGATCAGTGGACGATGCAATGAGCATCAACGTCAATACGCCACGCCGGATTTTTCTTTGCGCGCGCCGAGCCAGCTGAGGACAGCACGACGTCAGTCGTCGTCCTCCCAAGCAGAATCCTCTTCCTCGTAACGCTTTTCTCGATCGGAGATCATTTGTAGCGCGCCTTCCGCTTCTTCGGGAGTCTTGAACGGTCCGATGCGATTTTGACTATCCGTCTTCTCGAAGATCTCCACTCGATGGTGGTCCACGCAGTACCAGTACGTCCCATCGAGATCTTTAGCCATCGCCATCGCCCCTAGGTATCAGCGTCGTCGACCGATCGTCGATGACGTTAGACCGCCACGACTCTTCACACGAGAGGCGGCGGACGAGTCGACCTGTAAGCCGGGTCCTGTTCTCGATGCTCGTTGCACCGAGTGGCGACCATCCATCTCGGCCTGCCGTCACCGACAGGCTCTAGCGGTCCACCCG
>Ga0307296_10000501_pt1 | contig 18643 bp, 19 predicted proteins | sample ER_DNA_153_FD_194467 | JGI IMG/M metagenome (GOLD analysis project Ga0307296, IMG submission 194467) | Bulk soil microbial communities from the East River watershed near Crested Butte, Colorado, United States - ER_DNA_153 | ecosystem: Environmental > Terrestrial > Soil > Floodplain | place... | reverse complement strand
TGGCCAGGTGCCGTTTCAGGCACCGGCGGGCCTCGGCTGGGCTCTTGCCTTCGCTGCGCTTGCGGGCCAGGTAGGCGCGGGCGTTGGGATCCCATCGGGCCTGGCACATGGCGATGGTGAACAGGGCCCGGTTGAGCTGGCGGTTGCCGCTACGGCTGAGCCGGTGGCGCTGGGTGTTGCCGCTGGAGACTGGGATCGGCGCGGTGCCGGTGTGGGCGGCGAACGCGGCCGGCGAGGCGAACCGGTCCACGCTGTGGGTCTCGCCCAGCAGCTTGGCGGCGGTCGGCGCACCCACCCCGCAGATGGCCAGCAGCCGGGTCGGCTGTAGGGGCGTGAGGGTGGCCTTGACCTCGTGCTCGAGTTGGGCGCACTCGTCCTCCAGGGCCTCTAGCCGCGCACGACCTCCGAGGCGTCATCGTCATTGCCGCCTCAAGGGTGCCTGGAGCAGGCACCCTTGAGGCATAGGAGGGCGGGGTCTCGGCCCTCCCGGGGTGGCGTTGCCAGCCGGAAGGGTTCCAAACCGCCAGCCGGCGGCGGCCGGCGCCCACTAGAATCTCCCTGAACCCCGCCGACCACCATCCTCAGACCGAGCCTGATCGGTGATCAGGCGACGTGCGATGCGCCATCTTCCACTCGAGGTAGGGATCAGCGTTGGCCTCTCACTCCGATTCGAACGACACCGATGCGGCCGGTGCGGCTCGGATCGCCTTGGAGACCTTCCTTCCCGCTGACCGGCGTCGCACGATCCTGGACGGCACCGACCTGCCTCGCCGCATGTTCGGGGCCGCGCTGTTCGTCGACCTGACGGGGTTCACGAGCCTGACCGACCGCCTGGTGCGTCAGTACGGCGCCCGGCTGGGGGCTGAGCGCCTCAGTGAAGAGCTGGGGACCTTGTTCGAGATGGCCGTTGCCACGGTGCATCGCCACGGCGGCAGCGTGATCGGCTTCGCCGGGGACGCGATCACGTGCTGGTTTGCGGGAAGGGACGGCGTTCTCGGAGCGGTGGCGGCGGCGTCGGAGGCTCAGGCGCAGGCCAACATGCCGGTCAAGCTGGTGGTGACCTCGGGGTTCGCCTCCCGGTTCCTGGTCGGAGATCCGGACATCCAGGTCCTGGAGGTTCTCGCTGGCGCCGTCGTCGATCGGCTCGGTGTCGTCGAGCAGCTTGCCCGTCCGGGTGAGGTCCTGGTGGGTGGCGAGATCCTCGGGTGGCTCGGCGATCGAGCGCGGTTCGAATGGCGGCGGGACGATCTGGCGCTCGCTGACCGGCGGACGCCCGAAGGCGAGTCCTTCGCGGTCATCCGCGCGCACAGCCTGCCGCCACCGGCACCCATGACGGCCTGGCCTCCCAGCGGTATCGCCCAGGCCATCGCCCGCCGTTGGGTCCCACCGACGGTCTACTCCCGCATCGTCCGCGGGGAAGAGGCGTTCATCTCCGAGCTGCGGATGACCACAACCCTCTTCCTGCGCTTCGGCGGCATCGACTACGAGACCGACGACAAGGCCCACGAGAAGCTGGACCTGTTCATCCGGCGGGTCCAGCGCACCGTGCACGACCTGGGTGGGCATCTTCTCGAGATCGTCGTCGGCGACAAGGGCAGCTATCTGTACGCGACGTTCGGGGCGACCGCCGCCCACGAGGACGACACCCACCGAGCGGTGATCGCCGCCCGGCGCATCGTCGCCGGGTCGGTCGACGACACGACGACCGGGATGGCGGCCGGCGTGAGCCAGGGGATCACCTTGTGCGGTGTGTACGGCGGCAGCGAACGCCGGACCTACGGCGCCCTCGGCAAAGCGGCCAATGAGGCCGCCCGCCTGATGCAGGCCGCCCCGCCGGGTGCGGTGCTGGTGACCGACAGGGTGGCGGCATCGGTTGGCTCCAGCTTTGCCACCGCTCCACTGGACGAACCGATCGGCGGGGCGACCGCGTTCCAGGTGGTGGGTGGGAGGACCCGGCTCCCGTTCGCGGGCGCTTCCGCCGCCATGGTCGGCAGGGCCGGGGAGCTCGGGCGGCTACGCGACTGGATCGCCGACGCGCAGGCGGACCGCGGCCGGATGGGCGTGCTCGTCGGGGAGCCGGGCATGGGCAAGAGCCGCCTTCTGACCGAGCTGGCTACGCAGGCCAGGGCGGCCGGCCTGCTGGTGGCGGCCAGCAGGGGCAGCGAGATCGAAGCCAGCACCCCCTACCACATCTGGAAGGAGATCTTCGAAGATCTCCTCGGTCTCGAAGACGCATCCACCGAGGAGGAGACCCTCTTCAAGCTCGAACCACTGGTGAGCGGGACCGAGTTCCAGGACCTGTTGCCGCTGCTCAGTCCGGTGCTGCCAACCGAGATCGGCGCCACCGCCCGAACGCCCACCCTCAGCACGCTGGGAACGGCCGATCGGACACGTGACCTCATGCTGCACTGCATCGAGGCGCTGCACCCCTCGGTCCTCATCTTCGACGATGGGCAGTGGATCGACTCCGCCTCCCATCACCTCGTCTCCCTGGCCGCGAAGAACTTCCCGTGGCTTCTGGCGGTGATCGCGCTCCGCTCCTCCACGACAGCTTCCCCAGCCGAGCCCCAACTGGTCGACCTGGCTGGTGTCGACGGCATCCTGCGGTTGGACGCCCTCGCCGACGGGGAGATCGTGGAGGTGGTGCGGCAGCTCCTCGGTGTCGATTCGGTGCCCGATGAGCTCGGTTCGCTGCTGGTGGACCGCTCGGGTGGCAACCCGTTCTACGCCGAGGAGCTGGCCCGCGCGCTGGTCCAGGACGGGCTGATCGCGGTTGACGGCCGCAAGGCGGCGCTGCGCGGCTCGCTTCAGGAGCTTCGCCGACGGATACCGGAGACCGTCACCACGCGGGTCCAGGCCCGCCTGTCGGCTCTCCCCGAGGACCTGGAAGCGACCGTGCTGGTGGCCAGCCTCCTCGGCCAGGAGTTCTCGCTGAGGTTGCTGGTCGACGTCCACCCCAGCGTGCGGGATGCCGGACGACTCGCCAACCAGCTCAAGGACCTGGTCCAGGCGGGGGTGATCGAGCAGGACGAGAGCTCCGATGCGGCCTATCGGTTCAGCCACAGCCTCATCAGGGAGGCGGCCGTCGGGCTCTCTATCACCGACACCGCCCGCCACATCCACCGGCGGGCGGCGGAATGGATCGAGCGGACCCACTCCGACCTCTCGGGCTGGTCGTCCGTCCTCGCCTACCACTGGACGGGCGCCGAGGTCGCGGCGAAGGCCATACGGTATGAAGCCGCGGCCGCCGAACGGGCGCTCACCAGCGGCGCCTACAGCGAAGCCGTCGCCGGCTTCCGTCGGGCGCTGGATCTCTACGGAGAAGACCAGGCGCTGGCCAGCAGCCTGGAGGCGGCGACCTGGCACATGCTGCTCGGAGAGGCCCGGGTGTTCCAACAGGGAGAGGACGAGCGGCAAGCCCGGGGGGACCTGATCCGCGGCCTGGAGCTCATCGGGGAGGCGCCAGCTCGCGTCGTCCCCTATCCGGCCGCCGCCATCGCCAGGGCGGTTGAGCAGACTCGCAATCACTGGTTCGGGCGGCGGCCGACGGCGAGCCCCGAGAAGGTGGAACGGTTCCGGCTGGCGGCCCGGGCCTACGAGCAGCTGGTCGAGGTCTTCTTCCTCGCCAACGACGATTTCGCCAGTCTCCACGCCTCATTGCAGGCGTTGAACCTGGCCGAGAAGGCGGGCGCTCCCGCCGAGCTCGCCCGGGGGTTCGCCACGGTCGGGGCCGTGGTCGGGCTCATCCCACGACCCAAGCTGGCCGACCGCTACCTCCGTCGAGCCGAGGAGGCCGCCGCCACCACCGAGGATCCGCGCGCCGTCATGTGGGTGGCATTGGTTCGTGGCTTCTACTATGCCGGGGTGGCGAGGTGGCGGGTCGCCGAGGAATCCTCGGCCCGGGGTCGCGATCTCGCCGCCCAGCTGGGGGATCGGCGCCGCCTGGAGGACGGTCTGGCCGCGTTGATGGTCGAGAACTGGTTCCAGGGGCGCCTGGTCGCAGCCGAGGCCTTCGCCAACGAGATCCATCACCTCGCCCAGCGCCGGCAGGCTCGGCGCTCACAGGCGTATGCGGCCCAGGGCCGAGCCTACGTCCATGTCGAGATGGGGGACGTGGAACGGGCGGCAGCCGCCATCGGAGAGCTGGAAGGACTCGGCTACGAGCTCTCCGGAGACGACCAGGCGGCGTCGAGTCGCCCCGACGACCGGGCCTTGGCCTGCGACACGTTGGCGCTGCGGAGCCTCACCCATCTGCGATCGGGACAGGTCGACCAGGCGCTGCGCGATGCCCGCCTGCTGATGCGGCGGATGCAGGGCGTGCGGCCGTTCAACTTCTCGGCCTTCATGGCCTACAACGCCGCGGCCGAGGTCATGGTCATGGCCGCCGTCCGTGAGCCCAGGTTGGCCGTCAGCGACCAGGAACTCCACAGGGCGATCAAGCTCTCGGCGGCCTACGCCAGGATCTTTCCGGTGGGGCGCTCCCGCCCCCTGCTCTGGCGTGGGATGCTGCGAGCGCGTCAGGGCAGGACCGAGTCGGCCCTGGCAGAGATCCGCAAGGCGGCTGAGGCCGCCCGATCACAGGGCATGCTCCTCGACGAGGCCCGAGCGCTCTACGAACTGGGCCGTCTGGGAGCCGAGGGCACGGAGGAGGCGGAAGCGATCACCGCCCACAGCCAGGCGATGGGCGTGGCGCGAACCCACGGAGGAGCCGCCCCGTGAACCAGCATGCCTTCCCGCGCTCGGAGGTGGTGGCGGCGGTGCGCACCCAATGGAGGTCGCTCTCCACCGATGCCCACCGCAGGGCCCCCACGCTCGCGCGGGAACTGGACCGCTGGGTAGGCAAGGTCCTGGGTGCGAGGCCGGAAGCCGCCTTCACCGCCCTCGAGTCCTACCCGCTGGTCCACCTCCCCATCTGGGCGGCGCCGGACCTGACGCCGGCGGTCCTGAGGCTCCTCGTTCGCTCGACCGTCAGCGGGTACCTCTACGTGCGGCTGGTCGACAACGCGTTCGACGCCGACACCGACGGCATGGAGCTCCGCATGCTCCCGGCCGCCTCCTACCTCCACACCGAGTTCCAGCTTCCCTATCAGCAGCTGTACCCGTTCGACCACCCGTTCTGGGACACCTTCACGAGCGCTTGGACGCGAGCGGCCGAGGCGACGCTGGCCGATCGTCTGCTGGGAAACCCCGACGTCGACCGCTTCGAGCTGGCGGCCGCCCGCAAGACGACGTCGGCGATCATCCCCGTCGCCGCCGCCCTGCACGCCGGGGGCGAGCCGCGCCGCCTGCCCGCATGGGCGCGCTTCGTCGACGCCTTCGGACGCTGGCATCAACTCGGGAACGACTTCTTCGGATGGCGAAAGGATCAGCGGCATGGCAACCCGAACCTTGTCCTTGGTGAGGCCCTGCGGCGTCGCGTCGACCCGGATGGCTGGTTCCTCGACGAGGGGTTCGAATGGGGAGCAGAGCTGCTCTCCCGGTACGCTGCCGAGGCCGCCGCCCAGGCCCGGCCGCTCGACTCGCCGGAGCTTGTCTCCTACCTGGAGATGCGGCTGTCGACTCACCGCGCCCGCCTGGACGGGCTGCGCCAGGGGATATCGGAACAGGTCCAGCTCAGCAGGTTGCTGGCCGACACCACGGGAGGCTGCTGTGCAAGCAGGGAGAGATGACTACCCCAGCGAGTACCACCGGATGGTTGTCACCGGCCTGGTCGACCACGAGTGGGCGGCCCGCCTGCAACGCGCGGCCACCGGCCAGTCATCGGAGCAGGTCGGTGACGTCCTTGCCGAGCACGGGTTCAGGACTCACCCCGATCTGGAAGCCGCACTGGCGCAGCTCGACTGGTCGGCCATCCGTGCGGTGGCCCAGGCGTTCGATCCCGAGTACCCGTTCGACGAGGCCCTCATCTGTTAGCCGTCCAGCCCTACCCGGTCTCTCCGATCTGGGAGCGGGTCAGCGCCCGCATTGGCGGCCTCCCCGAGGCACCCCGCCGGCGCGGACAGCTTCTGCTCGCCTCGCTGGCGGTCCGCCACTCCGGCCACGGGATCCTCGGCGCTGTCCTTGCCATCCCTGACCGGGATCCGCTGCTTCATCTGCCGGCATGGGGGCTGGCCGACCAGGACTGCTCCCATGACTCCACGGTCCTCTCCATCGCCGAGGCGGCCGCGCTGCAGTTCGCCACCACCGACCTGCTGGAAGCCGATCGAGGGAACGACGCCGCCGAGCTGGCGCGGCTCCTCGGCGAGGCAGCCGATTCGCTGTTCCTGTCCAGCGTCGGGGACGACCGGCGGTTCTGGGAGACCAGGCAGGCAACCTGGCGGCGCTACCGGGCGGTCCTGGCCGCGGCCGAGGTCGACGCTGATGAGCTCCTGGAGGCAGACCGGACGGTGGTGCTGCACGCCGTCGTGGGGGCATCGATCGACGCCCTCGCGAGGAGCGGGGCGCGGGTCACCTCGGCGCTGACCCATGCGGCGGCGGCGCTGGCCGTCGAACGGGACCTCAGCCGCCTGCGTGCCGACCTCGCCGCGGGGTCGACGACGATCGCCACGGTCTCGGCGCGCGCAGCCGCCGGTGCAGTCGACGACCAGGAGCTCATCTACCTGATCGCCGCCAGCCGTCAGGTCCATCACCGTCTGCTGGACCTGGCCCTGGGGCGGGTGCGCCTCGCCCTCCAAGGGCTCTCCGGCCTCCCGCGCCTGTCCGCCGCTGTCGCCGGGCTGGACGCCCGGCTCGGCGCTACAAGGGATTCCCTGGGGACCGCATCGCCGGTGGCGACGTCTCCACCTCCCCGGGCACGCCGGACGGCCGGCACCGGGAGACGGATCGCAGCCGCGGTCGGGCACGCCCGTCGGTTCCTCCTCGCCGACCCGGCCATGGTGGAAGCCCGGGAGGTCCACCGTCGAGGGGACCTCGACCGACCCGAGATGACATCGATGTTCCCATTGGCCTTTCCCCTGGAGGCACTTGCCCGCTGCGGCGCCGCCATCTCGGAGCGGCTGGAGTCGTGGCTGCAGGAGCTGGCGTCACGCTCGTTCTCCTACTACGACGATCCCCGCATCGCCACCCTCGACGCCGACACGGTGGGGGCGGTGTTGCGACTGCAGCGATACCGGTCGCATGGTGGAGACGTCTCGTCGACCGTCGAGGTCCTCCTCGGTCGCGTCGCGGCGGCCCTGGAACCCTCCGACCGGATCCCGGTGTGGTTGGAGCGGCCGACCGACAGCCGCATCCGGCTGGCGGGCGGCAGGTGCGCGGCGGTCGAGGCCAACTTCCTCCTCGGGTTGCTGGAGGGGGGCGCCGAGTCCTTCCCGAAGCTGGGAGCACGGCCCCTGGCCCGGTTGTGGTCGGACTTCGCCGCCCGCGGGACGACCGACGTGACCGACTACGTGGCCGAGTACCTGCTTGTTCCGATCTCCCGACTGCTGGCCGAGGGGCAGGACCCCGGCGATGCCGCTCGAGCGCGGCTCAGCCGGGAGATCGAGCAACGGACGGAGACATGCTCCCCGCTGACGGCGGCCTTCCTCACCATGGCCGCCTCGAATCATCCGGACATGGGGACCGCGGCGTGGTCATGGATCGAGGTCCTGGCCCGCAGCCAGCGCCATGACGGCGGCTGGGACGCCGAGCCGCTGTTCTGGGTGAACGGGGCCGGCGGCGCCCCGGAGTGGTTCCGGAGTCGCACCGTCACGACCGGATTCTGTTACGAGGCCCTCTCGGTGTTCCTCGCGACAGCCGGAGCCGGGAGCAGCTCGGGGTAGCCGACGCTAGAGGTCGACGAGCTGGCAGCGCATGCGCTCGATCGCCCGCCGCAGCAGCCGCGAGACGTGCATCTGGGAGATCCGCATACGGGCGGCGATCTCGTCCTGGGTCAGCTCCTCGACATAGCGCAGCAGGACGATCCGGCGCTCCCGCTCCGGCAGCCGCCCGATCAGCTCGGGCAGGACCAGCAGATCCTCCAGCTCCTCGCGGGGGCGCCGGTCGATGACGAAGTCGCCGAGCACCGCCTCGCCGTCCTCCCCGGCCGGCTGGTCGAGGGACGGCGCCGAGCGGGTCTGGGCGACCTCGATCGCCTCCAGGACCTCCTCCATGCTGACCCCGAGGTGCTCGGCCAGCTCGGGCACGGTGGGGGAGTGGCCGAGCTGCTGGGGCAGCTCGTCGATGGCCCGGCACAGCCGCAGGGCCAGGTCCTTGATCCCCCGGGGCACCCGCAGCCGCCAGCTGGCGTCACGCAGGTGGCGCTTGAGCTCGCCGACCACGGTGGCCACTGCGTAGGGGATGAACGGGTTGGCCCGCTCCGGCTGGTAGCGGTCGACCGCCTTGACCAGCCCCAGGCGGGCCACCTGGCGCAGGTCCTCCAAGGGCACGGCCCGGTTGCTCCGGTAGCGTTCGGCCAGCCGGTCGGCCAGGCCGAGATAGGCCAGGATGATGCGCTCGCGCAGGACCGGGTCACGGTTCTGGGCGTAGTCGCGGAACCACTGCTCGACACGCTGGACGGCGACCTCGTCCTCCGGGCGGACCTCGAGCGCGTCGGGTGACGCTCCGGAGCCCGGGGGATCGAAGGGGTCGACGCCAAGGTCGACAACCGCGGACGACATGGCGACCTCCACAAAGGTGCGGTCGGCCCGCGGGGACAGGGCGGGACCTGTCATTGCCTGCCAACCCTAGCATGTCCTCCCCCACAGGGAGATAAACCCGATCCCCGGGCAGTTCATACAGTTCGGCCGGATCAGCCGGCCGACCACCACGCCCAGCGGCGCGGGGTCACGGCCACCACCGGTCCCGGCGGGCGGGCGGCCCGGTAGGGGGGATAGCGCTCGGCCAGGGCGTCGAGGGCGGCCTCGGCCGCCTCGCCCTCGAGCGTGGCCGCCGTCCCCTGGAGCTCGACCCACCACAGCGCCGTCCAGTCCTCGTCGTAGTGGTCGACCAGCATGGCCACCCGCGGGTCGGCGGCCAGGTCGCGCTCGCGCCGCAGGGGGCCGGGCCGCTTGGGCTTGACCCGGTCCACCGCCCACACCACGGTCCCGCGGTGCCAGGCGAAGGTCACCGGGACCAGCCGCGGCCCGGCGGCCGAGAGGGTGGCGAGGTGGGCCACCCGCTCGGCCGCGAACCGCTCCAGCACCGCCGCCGGCGGCCCCTCGGCCCCGGCCCGCCCGCTGGTCGCCTCCGCCATCAGCCCTTGGCCAGGTACTCGTCGAGGCGGTCGAAGGACTCGGCGGCCCCGCTCTCCATCCCCGACTGGAGCATGCCGTCGCGGTCGGCGACCGACTGGAACACCGAGGTGTCGGTCATGTGGGTCTTGCCGTCCTGCTCCTCGAGGGTGACGGTCTCGAGCAGGACATGGCCGGGCAGGCCCTCCCACTCGAAGGTGTAGACGATCCGCTCGGGGGCGGTGGCCTCGTGGAACACGCCGTGGAAGCCGTTCTCGTCACCGTCCCCGGAGCGCTGGACGAACCGCCAGCGGCCGCCGGGCCGGGCGTCCAGCTCGTCGACGATGGTCTCGCTGTCACGCAGGCCCCACCACCGCCGGACCGCGTCCGGGTCGGTGAAGGCCTTGAACACCAGCTCGCGGGGGGCGGCGAAGCTGCGGGTGACGACGATCTGCTGGGTGCCGGGGTCGGCGACGACCTGCAGGTCGGCCATGGGACTGCTCCTCTCCTGGATGGTGCGGTCGTTCCTGGTGCCGATGGTCACGGGGCCTCCTGGTCCTCTGGCGGCTCCTTCCCCTGCGCCTCGCGCAGGTAGTCGTCGAGGCGGTCGTAGCGCTCCTGGCTCTGCTCCCAGAACCGGCGGTATCCCTCCACCCAGTCGGCCACCTCCTTGAGCGGGTCCGCCTCCAGCCGGCAGGGCCGCCACTGGGCCTCCCGCCCGCGCGCGATCAGCCCGGCCTGCTCCAGCACCTTGAGGTGCTTGGAGACGGCGGGGAGGCTGATCGTGAACGGCTCGGCCAGCTCGGTCACCGACACCTCCCCGGCCATGAGCCGGGCCAGGATGGCCCGCCGGGTCGGGTCGGCCAGGGCCGCGAAGGTGTCGTTCAGCCGGTCCGCTCGCATCGTGCTTAACCTCTCAGTTAATTAACCTAGCGGTAAAGTAGAGGGCGGCGGGACGGCTGTCAAGGGCGTGCGGCGGCGGCTCAGCGGCCGGGGACCCAGCCGCCGTTGACGTGGTGGACCTCGCCGTTGACGTAGCCGGCCTCGTCCGGGCCGCCGCGCCCGGTGAAGGCGACGACCGAGCTCAGGTTGACGATGCGCCCGCCGCGCCGCCGCAGGTGGGGAATGGCGGCCCGGCTCATCAGGAACGGGCCCTTGAGGTTGGCGTCCACCACCCCGTCCCAGACCCGCTCGGCCTCCGCCAGCGGGGCGTCGTGCACGGTCACGTCGGCCTGCCGCCAGGCACAGCCCAGCTCCTTGGCGGTCTTCTCCAGCACCTCGGGGCGGCGGCCGAGGATCGCGACCCGGTCGCCCCTGGCGACCAGGGCCGCGGCCCCGCCCGGCCGATGCCGGTGCCGCCGCCGGTCACCACCGCCACCCGCGCGTCCATCGGCCCGATTGTAGGCGCGGCGGCTTGCCTGGGCTGCTCCTGCAGGCCAGCGGTTCTTGAGATGGGCGGTGGGTGCCACCGTTCGCCTGCCTGGTAGGCCGGGACCGCGAACCTGTAGGCTCATTCCTTCTCCGGCAGTCGCGCCACATCAGACACCGGTCCGATATGACCAAGCTTGTCGGGATTGACGACGGCGCGGATCGCCTGGACCACGCCGTCGGCGACGTCGAGCTCGATCACGCTGGCCACGCGCCCTTCGGCGTCGTACAGCACGGCGCCGGGCTGGCCGTTGACCCAGGCAAGCCGGACGGAGGCGCCGAGGGTCCGGCCCCGGCGGAGCAGGCCGACGAGCAGCCGCATGACGGGCTGCCGCCCGGCCAGCGGCTTCCCGATCACCTGCGCCTTGCCGCCGCCGTCCCCGTGGAGCACCACGTCGGGCGCGAGCATGCCGAGCAGGGCGTCCATGTCGCCGCCCGCGGCGGCCTCGAAGAACCTGCGGGCGAGTTCCTCGCCTTCCGCCCGCCGCGCCGGGGGCGGCGCGCTGTCACGAGCCTGCCCTCCGGCGGCGATGCGCTGCCTGGCGCGGGCGAAGATCTGCCGGCAGTTCACCTCGGTCTTGCCGGTGATCCTCGCCACATCCGGGTAGCCGTACCCGAACACCTCGCGCAGCATGAACACCGCCCGCTCCACCGGCGAGAGGGCCTCCAGCAGCACGAGGAACGCCATGGACAGCGAGTCGGCCAGCTCGGCGTGCTCGGCCGGCCCCGGCCCGTCGGCGGGCACGACGACCGGCTCGGGCAGCCAGTCCCCCACGTACGTCTCCCGCCGTACCCGCGCCGAACTCAGGTGGTTGATCCCCAGCCGCGTCACCGCCGTCGTCAGGTACGCCTTCGGATCGGCGATCGTGGTCCCCGCCTGGCGCGCCCGGGTCAGGCCAAGGAACGCGTCCTGCACGATGTCCTCGGCGTCGCCCACCGATCCGGTCATCCCGTAGGCGATGGAGAACAGCAGTGGCCGGTACTCGGCCGTGTCCGTCTCATCCGCTGACCCAGGCACGGAATCCCTCCCGCCAGCTCGCGTACCGCGGCTCCCAGCCGAGCTCCTTCCTTGCCTTCTCGTTCGAGGACCCGCGCGCGCTGGTCATCTGGACCACGACGAACTCTCCGGCGAGCAGCCGCCCGAGCCAGGCGGGCACGCGCAGCGGCGGCTTCGCGCCCACGACCTTGGCCAGGTACGGCAGCCACTCCGCGACCGGCGCCGGGTCGCTGTCCACGACGTTGTAGACGCCAGGCTCGCCCTGGTCGACCGCAGCGAGCGTCGCGGCCGCGGCGTCGGTGATCTCGATGAACGACCAGATCCCGGTCCCGCCGCCGATCACCGGCATCTGCCGCTTCCGCACGGCGTCCACCAGGATGTCCGACGCGCCCGGCCCGTAGAGGCTGCCGTAGCGCAGGACGATTCCCTCCGGCGCCGCGAGCGGCACGGTCTTCTCCACATATCTGGCCGCCGCCACCGTCCGCGCTGCCGACGAGACGGGCCGCGAGTCGCGCGGATCTTCTTCGGCCTTCACCGGACCACCGGAACGCTCGTTGTCGCGTTCCCCGCTTTGCGCGATGACCCGGCGGGTGCCCGCCCGGGCCGCGGCCGCCAGCAGGTTGTCGGTGCCCCGGGTCCGCAGCTCGTTGGTGGCGGCGAACACCTGGTCGACCTTGCGGAGGCTCCGCATGTCCGCCAGCGCGGTCATCTGGTGCACGATCACCTCCGGCGCGGCGGCCAGTACCGCCGCGATCACCGCCTCGCGGTCCAGCCCGTCGACGACCACCGGCTCCGCGCCCGCCTCGCGCAACTGCGCGGCCTTGCCGGGCGTCCGCGTGGTCGCGGTGACCTCGTGACCCGCCGCGACCAGCCCAGGAACGAGGTGCCGTCCCAGTGCCCCGGTCGCTCCGGCGACGAAGACCCGCATGATCTTTCCTTCCGTGTGGTGTGTTCCCTCCCCTTGAAGACAAGGCACCACCCGAAGCTGTGACATTCTTCAACCCCGCCTTCCGGACGGCGTTCCGCAGCAGGAAGGTGCTGGTCAATGAGGCGATTCGGGGTGCCGGAGGAGGGGCTCGAACCGGTCCCATGCTGCTTCGCGGTCCGATGCCGTGCGGACCCAGCGCGGACCAGGCTTCACTCATCCGCGGCTCTGCGGCGGTCGTTGACCGACTGGCCTTCTATCAGGTCAGCTCGGCGGCCAAGTTCCGGTCGGCTTGCCGATCTCCCACTCGTGGCCGAAGGGATCAACGATCCTGCCGATGCGCCAGCCGTGCTCGTCACCTACCGGGGACTTCTCGGCCGCGCCGGCCGCAACAGCCCGCTTCAGCACCATGTCGGGATCCTCGACCACGAGCAACGTCCTGCTCGTTCCACCACCGACCGCCTTCGGACTGAACCGCCCCATGCTCGGCCCAGCCGCGGCCACCCAGAACGACGCTTCGCCAACGGCCAGCTGCGCGACGATCCCGTCACCCTCACCCACACGGTGCAGCACCCGAGCGCCGAACGCATCCTGGTAGAACTGAACCGCCTGACTAGCCCGCTCGACCCACAGCTCCGGCTGGATGCTCGTCATCGCGAGGATTCTCCGAGATCGTCGGGACGGTAGGGCCGACTCAGGTTGCCACAGCCAGCCGGCCATCGGCTACGGGCCACCCGTCTACAGTGCACGCTTTGGTGCCAGGGTCTCGACCTGGAATCGGCGGGATCGGCTTGAGCGTTCGGTGGGGCCGGTCCCCCGGTTCCCGTCGTGTCGCTGCCGGCAGGGCCGGCCTTGAGTTCGTAGAGAAACTCCTCACGAGACACTCGAAGGCAGACATCACAGCGGGCCAGGCATTACGGCAACGACATCCGGCAACGAGCCCATGACCGGGGTTCCCAGGGCCAGCCGAGACGACGCCAGGCCTTGCCGGCCTCACGTCGCTGGTCCTCGCGCTGGCGCGCTACGGGCGCTGCACCTTGACCCCCGCCGCAGCCCGGCATTAGCTGGCACCTGCCCGGGAACCCTGCCGGTGTCCGCCAATGCCGCCGGAGTGGAGCAACCATGACAGACCCCGCGCCCCGCATCGACTTCGCCAACCTCCCCGCGCCCGCCGAGGGCATCCTGATGACGTTGTTCATCACCGTCCGCAAGGTCGCCCGGTCCCGGGACTTCTACTCGCGCGTCCTGGGCGGCACCGTCGTCCTGGACGAGAACCCGTGCATGGTCAAGCTGTCCAATTCGTGGATCATCATGAACCCCGGCGGGCCGCCCACCCCTGACAAGCCAGGCATCTCGGTGGTCGACTACCAGCCCGGCAACACCACCTCGATCTTCTTGAACTTGCGGGTCGCTGACATCCAGGCCTGCTACGAGGAGTGGAAGGCGAAGGGGGCAGAGTTTGTCACGCCACCGATCGACCGCGGAGCGGAGATCCGCTGCTACCTGCGGGACCCGGACGGATACCTCATCGAGGTCGGCCAGTCCACCGGCCTGCTGCACGGCACCCTCGCCGCAAAGCGCCCGGAGGACCTCCCTGGCTGAGCTCTGTCACCGGCCGGGAACTCCGGCCAGCAAGCCACCATCCGCCAACCTCAGGTGGGGCAAGGGTTCTAGGGCGTGTCAAGGATCAACCGAGGCCGATCCGTCAAAGATCAAGTGGGCCAGGCACACTCGAAGGATCAGCAACGACGGAGCGGAACGCCGGCATGCTGCTCCTCCACCCGCGTCCCGCTCGTTGCCTCGTCCTGGTCGTCGTCGCCATCGCCACCGCAGGCTGCGCCCAGCTTCTCGGCCCGACCTGGGCTGGTAGCTGCTCTCAGCCACGGGTCTAGGTAGGCTACGAGCCTGAACGGGCTCGCTCGCATCGACCGACAGTTGCCCTCATCGAGCCGATACGGCTCATGGCCATGGAGGCCGCGATGGCCAAGCCCTGGCGATGCAGACTCGGACTCCACCGCTGGCAGCGCCTCCGCAACCCCGAAGGCGGTTGGTACCGCGAATGTCGCGAGTGCGGAAAGCAACGCAACGTTAGCGGAAGTCCCCCGTCCATGGCGGGGCCATAAGCCAATGGGAGAGCGACCACCACGAGTCGCTAGGCGCCGCCGTTCTTGGTGATCCTGGCCGGCATGGCCGTCGCCCACCGAAGGCTCGGCCCCAGCTCCTCGGCCAGCACCTCGACGGTGGAGCGGGCGCTGCCGTCCTCAGCGGTCCAGCTCCGCTGCTGCAGCCGACCCACGACCACGACCCGGCTGCCCTTCGAGAGCGACTGGGCGGCATGCTCGGCCTGGTCACGCCAGACGACCACGGTGAAGAACGACGGCTCCTGCTCCCGCCGGCCCGACACCGCCACCTGGAACATGGCCCGGGCGATGCCCGCCTCGGTGTGTCGCAGCTCGGGGTCGTCGGTGAGGTTGCCGGCGAAGCTCACGCTCGGCTCGGTCATGGTCTGCCCTTCCTGTTGCCTGGCCGGGCGGTCTGCCCGTCCTCGTGAAACCGAGGACCGGTGGATCCCGTGGCGGCAGCCGGTGCCGGTGCCATCGGGGGCGCTCAGGCCGTCCAGCACCACGGCCAGGCCGGGAGCGAGGACGCCGGCCCAGTCCTCATTCGCGGTGTCGGGGCTGCCCGGCTGGGTGGCGAGGGCGGCGCGCATCACGCTCGGCCGTCGGCTCGGTACAGCGGGGTGATCCGTTCGCTGCTGGTGACCTGGCACGGACCCAGCGCGGACCAGCGGTCGTGCCTATCCGCGAAGGCGCTGGTCAATGAGTGGTTTCGGGGGTGCCGGAGGAGGGGCTCGAACCCTCATGCCCTTGCGGGCCCGACGCTTTTAAGGCGCGGCTGTCTGCCGATTCCAGCACTCCGGCGCTGTCCAGCAGGCTATGGTACCCGGTGGGAGCTGCGCGAGACGGGCGATCGGGTCAGCGGTCGGCGGGGGCGCGATCCTCGTCGGGCTCGGACGGGGCGGCCCGGCGCTGCTCCTGCCAGCGGCGGTACAGCCACCAGGCGGCGGCGGCCAGGACCACCAGGGCGATGGCGATGGAGATGGGGCGCAGGAAGCGCTCGACCACCTCCCACTGGCTGCCCAGGGCGTAGCCGAGGGCGGCCAGGGCGAAGGTCCAGGGGAGGCAGCCCAGGAAGGTGTAGACCGAGAAGCGGACGAAGGGCATCTCGGCGATCCCGGCCGGCAGGCTGATGAAGGTCCTGATTACCGGCAGGAGGCGGGAGACGAACACGGCCGCCTCGCCGTGGCGGTCGAACCAGACCTCGGCGCGGTCCAGCTCGTGCTGGCGCAGGAAGACGTAGCGGCCCCAGCGCTCGATCAGCGGCCTGCCGCCCCGCCAGCCGACGCCCCAGGCGATCCAGGAGCCGACCAGGTTGCCCAGGGTGCCGGCCAGGCCGACGGCCACGAAGTTGAGGTGCCGGCCCTCCTGGCCGAGGCTGGCCACGAACTCGGCGTTGGCCAGCGCGCCCCCGAACAGCATGGTGACCTCGCTGGGGATGGGGACGCAGGCCGACTCGAGCAGCATCAGCACGAAGATGGCGAGCAGGCCGTACTCCAGGATGATGTCGGTGATCAGCTGCTCCACGGCCTGCTCCTGGTCGTGCCCGCCGGTGCGAGGCGGCTCCTCGTCGAGACCGGGGAACTGTATCCGACTACCGGCTCCAATGGGTCTCGCCGAGGAGGTAGGCGGTGGCCAGGCTCTCGGGGTCCTGCTCGGCCGGGGCGCCGTCGCCCGGCCGCTCGACCGCCACCGAGATCGTCCTGGCCGCGTACAGGGGCAGCTCGGACGCCCCCTGCGGGCCCTCCAGCTTGGCCAGCTCCCCGCCGAAGGCGACGATGGTGTAGCTGACCGTCGGCTCGACCCCGGCCCGGCGGAACATCCGCAGCAGGTCGTGGTCCTCGTTCTCGAACCGTAGGATCCGGACGACGCTGCCGGTGGGGGCCGCGGTCAGGGGCACCCCGGCCTCGCGCGGGTAGTCGCCGATCGGGTGGCCGTGGGGGCAGGTCCGGGCCTCGCCGATCATGTCGAGCATGCGGGCCTCCAGCGCCGGGGTGACGCCCATCTCGAAGGTCTCGGCCTCCTCGTGGACCTCGTCCCAGGGCACGCCCATCACCTTGACCAGGAACGCCTCGACCAGCCGGTGCCGGCTGACCACGTGCTTGGCCACCTCCATGCCCTCGGCGGTGAGGACGATCCGCTTGCCGGGGCCGCGGTCGACCAGGCCCTCGGCCTCGAGGCGGCGGACCATGCCGGTGACGCTGGGCGGCGACACCTGCATGGCCCTGGCCAGGTTGGTGGGCGTCCGCTCGATGCCGGCCTCGCCCAGCCAGTAGAGCGACTCCAGGTACTCCTGGATCGCGGGGGTGAGGGTCGCGCTGTCGGCCATGGACCTATGGTACGTGGCGCCGCCGGGTCGGGGCAGGCCGGCCTTCAGCCGGCCACCACCACCCGGCCCGCCATGCCGGCGTGCAGGGTGCAGGTGTAGCGGTACTCGCCGGCCTGCCCGAACCGGTGGCTGAAGGTGCCCTTGGACTGGGTCTTGGAGGCGAACCCATCCCCCTTGACGTTGTGGGGGACCGAGCCGTCCACGAACCGCCAGGTCACCTCCGTGCCCGGCTTCACCTCGATCGCCGGGGGCAGGAACTTGAGGTCCTTGGCGTCGACCGTGGTGACGCCGCGCACCGGCGGGGCGTCGGCGGCCGAGGAGGCGGCCGACCCGGCCTGGCAGGCGGCCAATGTGAACACGAGCACAAGCAGCAGCGGGACGAGGCGGCGGGGACGGGGTGGCACCGGGACTCCTTGGACGGAACGGTCAGTTCTGGGCGCTCAGCGAGACGACGATCGCGATCACGCCCCCCACGATCAGGACGGCGGTCAGGACGAGCTCGATGATGGCGATGATGCGGGCCGCCCTGGCCTGTTCGAGCCCGGTGAGCTGGCCGCCGGAGGCCTCGATGCGCTTCTGGGCGCTGTTGGCCAGGAACAGGGCGACGATGGCGCCGACAGGGGCGCAGATGAAGAAGCCGACGATGGCGATGACCAGCGCCGCCGTGGCCGAGCTGTCGTTCTGCGGGCCCGCCGGGTAGCCGTACCCGTAGCCGGGGGGCGCGCCGTAGGGCGGCTGCCCGTACCCGGGCTGGGCGCCGTAGGGCTGCCCGTAGCCCTGCTGCTGCTGCCCGTAGCCCGGCTGGCCGTACCCCGGCTGCCCGTAGTCCTGGACCGGCGGCGGTGGGGTCTCGGGCCAGCCCGGCCCGGCCGCGGCCGGCGGTTGGCCGCCCCCGGGCGGTTCGGGGACCTGGGCCGGCGGCGGCCCGGTGGGCGTGGGCGGCTCGGGGGCCGAGGGCGGCGGCGCCGGGCTGCTCCAAGCGGGTGGCTCGGGGGGAGGCTGGCCGCCCAGGGGCTCGGTGGGGTGGTCGCCGGGCGGGTTGTCCTGGTCCCGGTCGGGCGGGCCGGGCAGGTCGTCGGGCATCTACGACTCCTCACGCTCGTGCTCGGTTCGCCGTGCGGGCGCAGTACACCATACGACGGTCCAGCCGGCAGGGCCGCAGTCCGGGTGCCGGTCGACCGGGCCCGGGCCCAGGCGGCCGGTGCCGACCCTGCCCCTGGCTGGACCGTCGCTAGCTCTTGTCGGTGGCGTCGAGGGCGGCGGTCCAGCCGGCGGCGGGGTCGGCGATGGCGAGGCGGAGGACCCAGCCGGTGGCGGGCATGCCGTCGTCCCAGACCCACCAGGTGAGGCGCTCGACGGCGGCGCCGAGGGCGGGCGGGTCGGGCGGCCAGTCCAGGCCGGCCAGGGCGGCCGCGGCCCACCAGGCGTCGAAGCGCCCGAGGGCGGCGCCGCGGCGGACGCCGTGGGCCCCGCCGCTGGCCGCCGCCCAGGCCATCCGGGCCATCGCCGAGGCCGGCGCGACCCGCCCCAGCCGCTGCTCGCGGTGGCCGAGGGCGGCCACCGCCTCGCCCGGGCCGCCGTCGACCACCAGGGCCCGCGCCTCGCCGCCCGACTCCGAGGTCCAGACCTCGACCAGGTCGGTGAGGGCGCGGGCGACGTCGGGCCGCTCCAGGACCAGGCCCGGCTCGGCCCGGCCGCCGG